>Ga0179593_1278381_pt1 | contig 13348 bp, 12 predicted proteins | sample CZODoug2_1_08_16_FD_185931 | JGI IMG/M metagenome (GOLD analysis project Ga0179593, IMG submission 185931) | Vadose zone soil fungal communities from Angelo Coast Range Reserve, California, USA - CZODoug2_1_08_16fungal (PacBio error correction) | ecosystem: Environmental > Terrestrial > Soil >... | reverse complement strand
GGTTAGGTCGGTTTTTTCTCTTATTTGACGGGTTTCTCCTTCTTCGACATTTTCCCCCGATTCCATATGCCCGCCAGTCTTTATCATCCCAAAGTGTGGTGTCGGTGTTTGGCTTTTTCGTTTAGTATTTCTTGGTCCTTACACGGTGGATAGTGCCCGCACCGTTTCCCCCTATAGGCTGGATCGGTGGACTGAAACTGGACCTTGACCTCCCATCACAACCCGTCGCGATTTTTTTTTACCTCCAAATCAGGTTCCGTCTCCGCGAAGGCGGTTTTCGTCTCTCTCTCCAAAGTTTTGTGTGCTTGTCAAATCCTGTTTTTCTAATGATAGTTTTTCATGATCCGCGACCTTTATCCCTGATAAGAAATTGTTCTGAAACCTGTAATCCTTCGGTCGGTAATCCGTGATGTCCCGACAGCGAGGTTCTTCAAGTACCTTTTTAATTATGAAGACTGTTTTATGGCGGTGGTTTCCTTTCATGGTTAACAGGTCTGTTATGATGCTTTTCGACACTATACCGTTCTTTTTGAGGGAGTATTCCCCGTTGTCTTTTTTCCCATCACTCTTCGTTTCGGCTCCTGTATAAACGGCGTCTGGTCTTTTCAGGAGAAGCGCTATCCAGGGGTCATCTTCGGCATTCCCAACCTTTTTCCTCTTTGTGCCCCCTGACTGGTTCGTTTCCTCGTTTCCCCTGGCGCTGATTCTGGGTATCCTGCTCAAAAACCTTCTCCCCTTCTGAATGCCGAGGTTTTTGAGTCTCAACGGATGACCCCAGGTCGAACCAGCCGAAGTCCTTCGTCTTTCTTGGTAAGGCATTACGCTGAATACGGCAGTCATTCACTCTCCCCCTGTTCCTCAATTTCGAGGGTTTTCTTTTATTTTCGCGGTCTTCCTGCTTTGGTCACCACTTGCGTGATTCAAGTCCCCCTTTTTTCCTTTAAGTATCATCGCTGTCTCCCTTCCTCTTTCCCCTCCGAGTTCTCTTCCAAAAGGTTTTTTCCTTCCCTCTTCTCTTTTATTCGCTCTGCGCGGTTTAATCTTTCCCCGTTTTTTGGTACACGGACCGTTTTTTCCGCTTCTCTGTTCTGGCGTAACTTTCCTCCGGGAAAAGCTAAGATTTCTTTTTTTTTTTTTCTCGCCTCCTCCACTACCCTTTCTCCTTAATGATGGGTTATCTCACCTGCGCGAGTAGACCATCACGATCTTTCCAACGGTCCGGTTTTTTTGTTCCTTTGAGGTGATCGCCCGAAGCCGGGCCTCCTGGTCCCTTTGTATATTTGTTCCCCCCCCCCTGCCTTCGCGTCCATCCTTCTTTGTTGCAAAGTATCATCCAGGCCGCTTGCGGGGTCCTTTTTCCATAACAAAACCCGCCCACGCCCTGTGGTTTTCCTTTCTTGCGATTGCTCCCCCTCCGGAGCCTGAATGTTCACCCCTTCTTCTAAGGTAGACATACACTTTCCATTTTGCTGGCCCTTCCCAGCGTTTGCGCTAGAGCTCAGCCACCCACTAGCGATTCCCGCCGGTCCAGGCCGCGCTTTCTTTTTAGAAGCTCGTCTGTGCCAAGTTTTGCTCTTTTGATCTCCCTCCCGCCCCCCAAGGGTGTTGATGTGCAGCAGCATTCTTTCCTGCCTACTTCTTTTTGTGTTCGCACTTCCCTCTCCCGTACAACCTGTCTTTTCCTCTCTCTTCTCCCTAAGATTTTCCCCTTTTGCTGGAGCTCGGGCACCTCCGACCCAGAAACCGGTGGCCGAGGATTTGGTTCCTTAGCTTATAAAGTTTATCCGCCGTGGACCTTCACGTGAACCCCTCGTCCTGACAATTTCCGTTTGACTGGCAGGACCATCTTCGAGTTTCACCAATCCGGGTGGCCGAGCTGACCGCTTCCCTGGTCTCTTCCTGGTATTTTAGTACATTTTGCTTCTCTTCCAGAAATTGGCGCCTTTACCTTCTAGTCCTTTGCTTCGACGCCCTCGTTGCGGTACCTCATCAGGGCCCCCTAACAGAGCCGGTCCAATGTGGTTGTCGCAGGAGGACGGCTTTTTTTTCTTCAGTTCCCCGCACGCCGACATCACTTGGATCACCCCTCCCTCTTATAGATTAATTGATAGACGCCTTTTATAGCTTTTTCTGTGGAACCCCAGTTCATTTCGTCCTCGCGGGACTTGAGGGACAATCGCCGCTTCCCAATCACGATAGGGTTTAATTCCTTTACCCGAATCGGGACCGGCAATCGTCGAGGTCGCCTCCTCTCCGCCCTCGGGCATCGTAGTCCATTTTTCCATTGAGTAGCTACGGCCTTTATAGTTCAGGTCCCTTCGTTTCCGTCTAGCTTAGGTATTTCGTTTTTTTTTTTGGAGGCGACAGGTACCGGTTCGGCCTTCTCTTGCCTCATCCAGATTCGATTTTGCCACTTTTTCCATGAGCGGCCTTTTTTCATCGGACAGCCCGGGGGCCGGGCGTGAGCGGTGATGCAGTTCCTTTGTACTTCTCCTCGGCAACGGCCTGATCGGACATTCCCCACTGACTTCCCCAGGTTCTGTCCGGGGGAGAGGTCGTCCGAGACTTTTCATTGCCTAATCCTCTTTGGCGAGAGGATCTGTATCCTTTTTTTTCCCCCCTTCCCTTACCTTTGGGTGACTCGGATGTGGTCATGGCCGAATCACGGTAAATGACGACGAACAGTTTCATTTCACTTTTGCTACCCCCTGACGTAAGGCTGTCTTTTCCTTTTGATCGTCAGTTTCGTAGGTGAGCTTGCGCTATCGTTTTTCCGCAATTCTCAGTAGAGTCCCTTTTTTAACAACTGTCACTAACATTTTCTTTTTCTCTCTGCCGCGGCCCTGCCGACCTATCCGGATAGAAAAGGGGCTGGCTCGCAGATTGACCTTTTCCGAGCATGGCCTGACGCGAGGGCCGTCGCGGTCTTCTACCCTCCGATGAAGTTTTCCTGATGTTGACCGTACCCTCTTCTGTGTGTTTTCTCGATCGGACGCGTGACCCGACGTGCCTTATCCCTGTTGCAACCGTCTTTTTGATACAGAGATTTTTTCTGTTTCTTTCTTTTGAGGAATTCTGTCCTTTTTTGTTTGGCGTTTTTTCGGGTGCAATTCATCCGCACGCCGTACGCCTCCTTTTTTCTCTGTAGTTTTGAGAGGGGTCCGACACGCGAGGGCGTCCCTCTCAGGTCAGGCAGCTGGTAGGCTCGTGTCCTTCTCTTTCTTTTGCCCGGGACTCCTCCCTTTTTCTCTCACGGTCTCCGGCACCTAGCGGGTGACCGAATCTGTAAGGCACTGTCCCAGCCCGTGACTTTTTTTCAGTCATGTTGCCGGCCGCCACCATTTCTCCTCTCGTTCAACTACCCTTTTTCCCTGACACCTCCGCGGTTCTTTTCTCACTTGTATACGTACGGCCCGAGAGAACCACTGGTACGCCCCGGCGACCCGTAGAGGACAAAGTCCCAGGTTTTTCGAGTGTTCCCCGGCTCACCCCCCCAGGAGTCTTTTCAGGTGCCTCTGACGATGATTTATGTTTTCTAGCCAACCCCTTTTTTTGTTGTGGGGGCGGGAGGAGCCTTTTAGTCGTTCCACTTTGTTCCTCCATTGAGAGTAGGCTCGGCGCCTCGGCTTCTTTCTCTCGGGGCTGAGGCCGCTGCTCTCAGTTATAAAGAAGAGTTCTTCCCTTTTTTTCCATTCTCTTTCAGTCTTTCGCGCCGCGTTGCCCACTTGTCAAACGGCAACCACGTGTAGATTTTTGGGGTGGTGTTTTACGATGGACCCCCCTCCCTTTTTATGGATTCTCAGCACCACGCCTCAATTTTGACTTCCAGCGAGGCCAGGTGGCTTCTGAGTTTTTCTTCTTCCTTCCTTTCAGGCCGGAGCTGTCTCCTCCCGCTTCCGCCGGGAATTTGGTCCTCTCGGTGTTCTTTTCCCCTTCGGGCGGTCAGGCCTGTAGTCAGTTAATTTTTGCAGGTCTTCTTACATGAAGCCTCTTTCCCATCCCCCAGCCCCTTCTTCCTTTTCTATTTTATTCCGCCATCCTTCCCTCGAGAGGACGCCCTTATTTTACACCTTTTTTCTATGCCCCGATCGAGAGACTAGGTCGAGCTGCCTTCCCCGGGGTGCACTCTTTTTCAACGCGTGGGCTTTTTCAGCGATGTATTTCTTCGAGGTCTTTCCTGCTCCCTTGGGTCGCCCAGTTGACGCATGACCTCGCCGTTTTCGCCTCCCCTCCAGCCGAGATGTTGCATTCGATGATTTCCTTTTTTTTTTTTCCGGTACGTGTGACCACCCCCAACCCCAAAGGTGGTTGGTTTTTTTGGTAGGTTCCTGGTGTTCTCCGTGGTTCTACTTGCTAACTGTTCCTACGGTTTTGGGGTGTGCCTTTTTCTCCATGTGTCCTTCCGCAGCCTGCTTAGTGAAGACCTTTCAACTTGGGGGTCACCAGTGTCCCGATTCCATTTTTCATGCAGAATGATTGAAAGCCCTGATTCTTGCGACTTATTTTTACGTTCCCCTCTTTTTCTCCTTCCCCCGCCTCCCCGCCGTCTATGATGTAGACCCCGTTGCAGACGCCCTGACCGGACTGGATTTTCCCCTCCCCTATAAGCGTGGCCTCGTTTCACCCTTCAATGTCCCCCCCACCTCCTTCACGGACGATCCTTTTCTACTGATCTACGCCCGCCGGGCTGACTGTTTTTCGTGACCAGACTGATGGCGAACTTAATCATTTCCTGGTACACGTGTTTTTAATGTCACGTCGCGATAATCCTCACCTCTACAGTGTTGAATTTTTGACTCCCCCCCTCTTTTTTCTCCTCTTTTCTTTTTGTCTCTAACCTTTCGCGGATCTGAAGCCTCTCCTGTTTCGATGTCCGTGCGTCTGTGTTGGTTTTTGTTCGTTTCAGCGCCAGGTCCTTTTCCCCCTTCCTTCCAAGTCCCAGTGTTTCCCCTTAAGCTGGGATGTCAGGTTCGTTTCCCCAATCCCTTTTTCTGAACCTTCCCGCGTGGGACCCGGTCTCCGGCCACCCCGACCCCACCCTTTTGGTGGTTTCTTTTTCGAAGCATAACCGCGATGGGTCCTGATTTTTTTTTTCCTTCATGCCGACGTCGACGCCGACGTTTATCATGAGCATAGCGCATCATTTTCCCTAACCGTTGTTTGGTTTTTGTGAGTTTAGATTCGATGTTTTCCCTCTATTGCCGGTCGTGCTTTTTCCTGGCCGTTTGGCCGTCGCATTTACCCAAGGCTCTGCCCTAATCGAGGGTTTCCTTCGGCCTTCCACCCCACCCATTTTTGTCGTTTTTGTTCCTTGGCCGGTTGTCGCCCTGCTTGAGTTGGTTGATCAAACGGCGCTAGTGACCGCACCGGTCAATCCCCAGCTCTGGTCCATTTTTTTAATGTCGGGGGACGGACCCTGTGCGCTGACCCTTCCTCACCACCCATTCCCGCGTAGCTCCGGAATCCTCCAACATCCAGGGCTTCCTGCTACTGCAGAGATGTGTTTTTTCTCCCTAAGAGCTTCGAAATCCGTTTTGTGAGTTTCCCATCCCTTGCGTCTACTGGATGTCGTTCTGATCAGAAAGGGGCTACTTTCCTCCTCCACCTTGTCGGCAAGGATTTTTTTTTCTTAGGGTTCCAAGTCAGCCCCTAGCGGTTCTTGCTTCCCCGGTGTAGGCTGCTCTCCTTCCTTTTTTCATGGCGCGTTTGGTCTTCATGGCCTGAGTTCACGGCCCGCCCACTTTTGATGACTGTTAGAACGATCCAGTCGGGTCATGGATTTCTCACGAAAGGTTCGTCTACCTTCCTTTCGGTCCTTGTATCCTGCTCAGGCTGTCCGGCTATGGAGTCCCCTGCGCAGCGACGTGGAGTTTTCATCTACTGCCGTGTACACAAGGGAATCTTAAAGGCTTTCCTTTTAACGTTCCTCTGGCGATTTCTTCTTTTCCCGCCTCTAACCTTAATCCTCGAGATTTTTGAGGTAGCCAGAGACCCAACGGTTCTCACACATCCTCCAGCTTTTCGTTTTTTTGTCCTTTCACCGTCGTTTCCTCTCACTTAGGCAGCACGCCCGCTGTCCGTCCACCGCGGAGGTCGTGTGGCCTTTCCCTCTTCCCAAATGATTAATGTCTCCCCCCCACGCCCGGGCCTCTTTGTCATCACCTCTCCCCTCCGATGGGCATTAAAGCCAGTCATGCGGCCACTACGAGGGGGATTCTGTCACCCCGGTTCACTCAGTAATTAGTAGTACGAGAGTTTCGGGATTCACGTTGTTACCAGGACCTTTTTCGGTTTTCTGCTGCTTTTTTCTTTCTGCAAGTTTAGTCCCGGGCCACTCGAGTTGCCCCTGGGCTTTTCTTAGACCCCCCCTTCTAAGACTCCATTTCAGCCCTTCCCTCATTTATCGCCCTTGCTATCTTTCTAACCCACGAGATCTGACCCTGTCCGTTAGCGATGCATTTTTTTCCCGGATTCACGCTTTTCCCTTTTGCCAAGGTGCTGATCCTCGACTTATGCCCTCCGCGCTGGCTCAAGAAGACGTCGTGTGTAGTGCTTTCCTCCATCATCAGGCCGGGAGGAAGACGGGGCCTGTTTCCTTTTCCTCACCCACAACCCTGCACCCTACGTTGTGACAGTTTCATGCTGTCTCCACGCGGCCGCAGCCATTGTCTCATCCCTTCCTTAGAATTTCCATGGAAACATACCTTGATTATTGAACGTCGGCCGCGAGATCGAGCCTCTCCTCGACGCTGGGTTCTCCCTATTGCATTAGCAATCTCTTTATGCCACTTTGAGCTGTCCCCCAACGCCCCCCACCCCTGTTGTTGTTGGCTTCATGCAGATCTCTTGGATTACCATCTCCATATTGGGTGTTTGGTTCGTATGAGACCCGTCTCCAGACCCCCTGTGAGCAGTGTGCCCCTGCCGAGGTAGCCTTGGGGGTCTTCAGTTGGCTGCGCTCGGGGCCGTCGTCTTCCTGTTTTTAAGATTCATTTTTTCAGAGTTTGCCTATTTTTAACGTTGTGTGCTTGCACGGCACGGGAAAGCGGCCTGCATTTTTCGGTTCAATTCCCCTTTCCTCTTCACCCGATAGGTGAACCTCCTCTGACCGATGCCCTGGGGCTTTCGGCCACCTTTCTTGTAAGGTGCAAGTTGGTCCCCTCCTTTTTACCTACTTTCTCCCCTACCGACTCCACGCCAGAGTGGTGGACCCTCTTTCCACGAACTCTTCTCCCGGTTGATCTGAGTATGTGAGTTCGGTCTGCAGTTCCCACACTGAAAGAAGACCAGCACCCGGTCCCTGCAACAGCCTCCCCTTCGCGATCCTCGCCCCTATGACCGACCCTTGTATCGGTGAACCTGCCCCTTTTCCCTGTTAATTGAAGCGTAACACCAGCTCACATCTTTAAACTCCCTCATCTTTAACTTCACATCCAGCATGGACCGGTAGTGTTTTTTTTCTTCTGAGGCTCTGCGTTCTTGTCCCTTGTTCGGAATGGGGGCCCCCTTTCTTTCAGAGCAGTCCCCGTGGCGAGAGGCTATCTTGTTTTACAAGCTATGCCCACGAAGATCAGTAAAGACTGTTAGTGGTCGTGGAGCAGGATTCGAATTTTCTTTCATCCGATCGTTCTCTCCTACGTCCCAAGAGAGAATGGGCATTTCCTTCGCGTGACGGTTCTTTTTTGAGTGGTTTCTTTGGTTAGGCCCCTTTCCGAGTACTGCATGATCTGCCCTTCCACTCCGCCTTTCAAGGGGGAGACGGTAGTCCGTCCCCCCCGACCTCATTCCCCTCCTACTTTCGTTTTCCTCCCCCCCCTTTGATGAGCTATCTGCACTTTCACGGGACGGACCTGGTTTGACACCCGCGGATTTTTCCAGGCCTCATTTTTTTCATTGCCCGGTGCTTCCGGACCGCCAGACCGTCAAAACTTTTCCAGTCGGGCCCCTTTTTTTCCCAGCTCCAGAATCTTATCGAGGTGCGCTTTCCCTACTTGTTCGGGCAAGCCGACGTCGACCTGGTACTGTCCTACACACGTCCTCAAGTTCGTGTTAGGCTCGCCGTCAGCTCCCCTTTTCCGACCCGCTAGTTCCGGGGGCTTCGCAGGCACCGTTCAGACGTCTTTCGTTAGCCGTCCCCGGCAGTCAGGTCTGCGCCCTGACTATAGCCGCCTTTTCAAATTGCTTTCTGTGTACCGTATGATGAGGTATGTGGGTATTCGGATGGATTTCCGCCGCCTTCTCGCGGCCGGCCTCACCGCAGGTGCAGGTGTCGGACAGTGATTACGAGCACGTCTCTTGTTCTCTGTTTTATATGACACGTATATGATGTTGCTTCTCCACGTGGTGCTGTCCTTCGTTTTTTGTACTTCCCTCGTCCACATTTTAATCTGCGACAAATGCGCTCGCTTATATCCTTCTGGCACTTCTTGGTCCCCCCCCCTCCGCCGGTCCTCCGAGCTCCCCCCCCGTGTCTGCTTTCTCTTCTCCCGTTCGTGTAGTTTTCTGTTCTCGTCGCCCCTTGACGAATTTGACCCGGTTCCTGCAGTCCATGGGCAGCTTGAGCTAGTCCCTTGGGGCGGCCTATTTTTCTGCCCTCCCCGGCCTTCGAGTCAGTGCATTGTTGTGCCGACATTTTACTCCTTTCTACTGTTGCAAAATTCGCTTTCTTTTTGTGTCAGAAGCGCGCCGTGGTAGTCACGTTCCTTTGATTCTGCTCATCTTCCTGGTCATCTGGACCCCCGGCGAGTAGCTGTTACCGCGTGGTGCGTCCCCAACCCCGCCTCCTTCATGACTGTGGTCCGACTCAAAGTCTTTTGTCGTACTGCGTTCTCCTTTACAACCCCCAACCCCCATCTTTCTGGTGTATTGTCACTTTACGCCTTTTGTTATGAAGACTTACCACCCTTTTTTTTTGTTTCGGCGTCTTTTGGCAGCGTTTCGCCGTTAGGTTCCTCCATCTCTTGTCTGGAATCCAGGCTTCTTCTCCCTCTGCGGCCTCTTTGTTTCGATCAGAGATGTTTCCGAAGGCCCTCTCCGTCAGTTTTTTGCTAGTAGCCCTGATTCTTCTTCGCTTGGGTTTTGAGCAGAAGTGACCCGGTCACCCCCCTTTTAGTCGTGTTTCGGGTGTTTTTGGTGTTCTTCAATTATTTCCCCCCCCCCTTACCCCCCCCCTTTTGTTTTCATCTAGTTTAAACCCAACCGTTTTGGTGTCACCAGGCATCCTCGGTTGCTATGTTCTCCCGGCTTTCTGTCAGTACCGCAAGGCCCCGCTGTAATTGCCGTTTCTCTTCCTATAGCCTCACTTCGCTAGCCAGGTCTGACTGGGTCTCTCGTGTTGCGTTTAGTCGGTCGCTCCCGTGCCCGTCGTTTCCCGTCGAGATGGATACCACGAGTCGCAGTTCTTTCCTTTGATGTTGCCTTTCTGCCGTCCACCCCCCTCCCCCCGTTATCCCTTGCGTGTGTGCTTTTTCGCTCCGTCCCGAGGACTCAGTTCTGACCAGTCAACGGTTTAATAATGCATGTGACCTGACCCTCCATTTCCTTTCCTCAACCTCTCGTGACTTGGCTTCGGCCTCCGCACGCCGCTTATTGCCGACGTTTCCCGGCTCCCCCTTCGGCGTTCGCAGTTGCACCCTTTTTTGCTGTGCACTGTACTGATCCCGTCACGTCTCTGCTGTCGTGTTTCGCTCCAACCCTCCCTTTGTCCGGTTTTGTCATCGACCACACAAGCTGAGCTGCACTTGAGGCTTACTGTTCTTTCTTATGCAGTTCCGCGGCCCCTTTGTGTGGCTCCATTAGTGTGCAGTACTTGCCTGGATCCTTCAGCTTCACCTTAGATTAGACCTCCCCCTTTTCGATCACCGAGGCCCCTTATGTACGATGTCTTCCCTTCCGCCCTAGTGTTGCTTTTCACTTCGTGGTGAGGTTCTCCAGTTAGGCGCACCTAGGTCGGCGCCTTACTTGTGCCTCCGGGTGTGTTCCTGTTATTGTCTTGTTCCTGGATTTTTTCCTTCCGTAAAGATTTTGCTCTAGCAGGCCCCCCCACCGCGGCGACACTTTTGCAGCAGGACTTTTGTGTTTCTCTATCTCACCAACCGGCTCTTCATGTTTTTTGCAAACGTTTCCCCTTCGGGTGTCTCCACGCGCTTTCGATGTCGTCCTGTTATTTTACCGGGGCGTGGATGTCGCATGTCCTGTGTTCACCTTGCTTCATTCTTGATCGCTTAGACGCCCCTCTTAGCTCCCTCCCCTGGTCTCCTGCAGCCGCCTCGAAACGCTCGTATATGTATAACCCTTGGGTAGGCCCTGCCCGTCTTTCTTTTGTAAATGTAGCGTTTTCTACGGTGAACCGGCCTTCCCCCCACCGCCAGAACCCCTGCAGATAATCCTTCCCCCTCTTTCCGCGTTTTTTTTCGCTTACGCCGACGGCATCAAGATCCTTTTTCCTTGGACACGGGTGCGGCTCTTATTTTTTTAGATTTGACAGGCTACTCGGTTGCCCCCTGATTGACGTCCCCCCTATGAAGTTCCTTCGTACCCCCTCCCTTCTGTTCTGACTCCTTCTTTTTGTCTTTCTTTTTCCGTCGACCTGTTTTTTGCTTTCTTGTGAGAAACGTCGTTAAGGTCCGGCATTCCTCCTTTCCCCCTTGTGATTTTTTGTCTTCCTCTTTTTTAACTATCTCCGTTGATGAACCAGACCAGCCTTTCTCAGCGCCACAAGCCCCCCCTCCGGCCTCCACTGTTAGGTGGTAGCGTAGTCTCTCTGCCCTCTGTTATCTGCTTCTGCCCAAGGCATCGTTTGGTGAGTTGAGACGCGATTCGGTCGAACTCCCCTTCTCGGATTCAATGACCGCGCGCCACATTACTAATTGACCTTTTTATCTTCGATTTTCCCTATTTACGAGTTTAGAGAGATGCGATTGTCTCCTTCTTTGTCAGGAGAGTAGTCAAATTACTTGCACGTTGGCTATTTTTTACAGCCTCCCCTCGCTCTTTGCGTCACCTAGTTCCTCTTCCCTGCATCTTGTTTTGTTTGAATTTCCCCCCCAACAAGTGGTTCTGTTTTAGCCAGTGGAGCTGGTGGTGTTCTGGTCGGGTCCCCCCTTGCTGGTCTATGTCTCATCCCCCCACGATGTACCCTGTAAAGTTCTTCCTTTTTTCTCCTAATGGACAGTCTGACCCGGACCCTCACAAACGTAGGGACCTTCCTCTCCCAACATCCAGGGTTTTTTCCGATTCCCCTGTCCGGACTGGTCGTGACGAGCTTCGACCTTTGGTTTTAGCTTCCCATGCTTCTTTTGTTTCTAATTGTCTCTTTATTCGGTGATCGCGTGTCTCTTCTCGCGCCCCGTGCGGCATTTGGATCTTTCTCTTCGGAGTTTCTTGCCTCTTCCCGGACAGTCGGTTCCCTGGGTTTGTTTTGCGTGCCTGTTGAGGCTCTACCTGCGACGCACCTTGTCGATTGATTTTTTTCCCTTTTCTTGTCCCTGGTCACCTCTCTTCTATTCATAGATGGTCTCTGTACACACAGATTGCATATCTTTTCGCCTTACTGCCCCCGGCAGTCGCTCGGGATTTAGCTGGTGTGTAACGTTCACCCGTTACAGATCTCGTCGTACCCGTCTCCTACTCCCCTCACGATGCATCGTCTACTCGTCTTGACTCTAAGTGTCACGCCGACCAGTTGTTTGAACGTCTTTCGGGGGTACGGCTCCGGCGGTAGGAGACGGTCCTTTTCCTTTATTTCTTTGAACCCAACCCCGGGCATCTTTACGCTCTGGGAACCAGTTCTTTTTATTTTTCCTAGGGGCTGTGCTGTTTTTTATATAACACCTCGTCGTCTCCTTTATCGGAGTAGGCCCGCTTACCCCCCACGTTTTTAACCACCTTCAAGACCTCTCTCTCTGATTGGGGTCGGCTCATAAGTTGACTACCTACGTGCAGAATATAGCTCTGTTCCCCCTCATCCCTCTCGTATTTCTGCTTAGGCCTGAGTTCAGTCTGCTGGCGACCCCTTCCTAAGGAAAGTCTTTAGCTTAATCTTGCTTGCGGCACCAGTCCAAGTCCGGGTCGGCAACTACGTTTGATTTACCCCCCTTTTCAATTCAGCTACCAGCTGAGTCGCTTTTGCAATCTCTTTGACAAAGGACCTGTTTGTGTTCTTGCTGCCCGTTTGCGGATTCTATAGTAAAAGATCCACCTATTTTCTTCGGGGTGTGGCTTTCCATGCTTAGAAGAGACCTTGAAAGCAGGACCCCCTGTCGAATTGGTTCCCTCTTGCGACAGAAGTCGACCGCCATCCCTGTCGCTTGAGAGCAGTCCTATCGCCCCGCCTCATTACCTTCTTTGGCCAAGGTTCTTTGATCGCGACTCTCACCTTCCCAGCCTCTTTCAAGCAGGCCTGCGTTTTTCTTGAAGTACATAATCCTCTCTTGGGTCCCTGGGGTTCTATAAAAAACCCCTCCCCCGCCTTCCCTTGTTTTTTCTTTCATTTTTTTCTACCGCGGCGCAGGCTTTCCCAGAGGCCTAGGTAACATTTTTCAACAGGTGATTGATTTCGGGTTGAGGAGGCGAGAATTCCCTCCCCCGAGATCGAGTTTCGGTTGGCCGCGTGCATCTCGATTTCGTTCACGTTCTCGATTCTTCATCTACCCGCCCCCCCATTTTTGGCTTTTTTGGCGATCTTCTCCCCTTCCCCCGAACTCCTTGGGGTTTTGTCTCTTCAGTAAGAACCGCGCCTGGGAGCTGATATTTCCCTCGTGGGCTACAGTTGCTTTAGCTAGGGCGTACGTTAATTCCTACCTGATTTGGCTGCCGTTTCTTCGGTGTGTTGCCCTGTGATCACGGTGCGCCTGAATTCAGGGGGCACCCCCTCTTCCCGCCGGGCCGGGATACTAGTCCTCGATTTTGCTGAGTTTTTCTCCCTGTGCGCGTTTCGAACTGGTCTTCGTCTTTCGGCTTTTTCCCCCTTCCGACTTCGCCCCTACTCGAGGCTCGACGACTGTTGTTTTACCCTCATTTCCTTTTTTGCCGATTTCCGGTCGGGGAGTCCGGCTTTCCTTCTGCATTTCCCCCAGCCGACAGTCTTTTCTACCTTCTTTTATCCCGACTTTACCCCCCTTCCACCTTATGTCTAGTTTTTCTGTTGGTCCCCCCCGGGCCACTTGCGTACTTCTTCCACCTCGGCCATCCGTTTATACACGACCGTGTAAGTGCCACTCAGCAGATGTCCCCCCCGGCCATGTCTCTGTTTCCGCTAACGGTCCCGCGTTCGCCAGGCTTGTGGGCCGCTGCTCTTGCCCCGGGGCTCTCTTCCTTTTTTTCCCCAAGGCGCGGGCATAACCCTTGT
>Ga0179593_1506174_pt1 | contig 13349 bp, 13 predicted proteins | sample CZODoug2_1_08_16_FD_185931 | JGI IMG/M metagenome (GOLD analysis project Ga0179593, IMG submission 185931) | Vadose zone soil fungal communities from Angelo Coast Range Reserve, California, USA - CZODoug2_1_08_16fungal (PacBio error correction) | ecosystem: Environmental > Terrestrial > Soil >... | reverse complement strand
TTCCACGGCGAGCTTCTTGGAGATAAGTGCGGCTTCCCTATATGTCGCCTTCCCCCTCCGTCATTTTTCTCCCACTGAGTTTTATAGTTTCTTTTCCGATCATGACTAATTCTTTTTTTTATTGCTTAGGTTCGATGTCCTCCTAGATCTGACCTTCTCTGGTGCCTTTTCTCCTTCCCCACATCATTCTTCTGGAAGTTTTGCCGATTCTTTAGCCCTCCCTCATTTCGATCATTCTTTTTTCCAACATCTGCTGCACAGATAAATGGCCTCGACCTTCTCCAGGTGCCTCTGATGAATTTAGCCATCATTCCCATGGTTGGTTTCATTCCCGTGAGTACCTTAATGTTCGCGTGCTTCTTGAAGTTCCCTGTTGACCGTTTTTGTTTTGGTGTTTCGCAGCTTCTGCTCTAATCTTGCATTAGTCCCTTCTCTATTCCGATGCTCTCGTTCACTCGGGAGTAGACTTATTCACACGCGTGCCTCCCATTCGGGCAAATTTTTCTTTCAGGTCTGCTTTTTTATAGAATTGACTACCCCCCCTTCATCAGTCCGTTTTCTCTCCCCACCTTCTCTAAATCGTTTTTTCCTAAACTCCCCCTAATCCATGAGCTCGTCCCTTGGGCTTGCTTCCAATAAGATAAGCTCTCCGCCCCTTGGCCCCCTCTCTTAAAATGACTGTCGGGTCTATGAATTCAACTTGATCCGCCTCGCGATAGTGGTCGTTTTTTACGCTCTGTTTACAGACGATGGTTCTTTTCTCCATTCGTATTTTCGACGTTCCTTCTCCTTCGAAATCCTTTCGGGTGGCCGCTGCGTGCTCTATTGTTCTTCCCATTTCTATGTTTCACTTGTGTGTGGTCTGGTTTCCCCTCCTTTTTTTCTGTACACTACCCGGCTTCTTCGGCCTCCCTACGATCCCCGACAGCCTTTCCACCCCCTCTCTCTTATAATATGATGGTTTTGTTTCTTCCCTCTTCGCGCTTCAAACTAGGTTTCTTCCATCCGTTTACTCAGAAACCAATTTTGCCCCTTTCCTTCCTTGTCGCTCCTGTCCTGTTGATCCCCTCTGTTTTTGTCTTCAATGGGCATGTTTGATAAGGGATCGTCCTGATGGTTGCCTGTTTTCTGTGTTATGGGCCCCCTCCCAGACCCCGATTCGCACTTCCCGCCCTCCAAATCAATGTTCCTTTTACTACCTTGTCCCATCCTGTCTTGACAAAACATTCCATACCATCTCTAACCGTCGTCTTCGCGAGGCTCACCCGTGGTGTGCATTTAATCTCCCCCGATGGGGAACCGCCTTATGAACAATTCCGAGCCGATTTCTTTCCCTTGTACGGGTTTTGCTTTTTTCCAGCCTGACCAGAGTTACCCCTACGTTCACTCGCGGCCCCTTCACTCCCAATGGTTTTTACGGGTTCCGACTCCCGGTTACCGGTACTCTTATCCCCCTCTGGATTACTTTTTTTTTGTAGCTCCAGGTGGGAAGACTATCAACTCCGCGAATCCTGTTGTGTCCTACCACCCCCTTACTTCGACTTCCCTGCCCAACCAACATTCTTCTTTTCTGTGCTCCCCCCCGTTTTGATCGTCCACATCCCGATAGCCTGCCCCTGCACTACAGTCGTCCCCGCCCTAACCCACGGCGCCTCTTCCCCCCATACTCATACAAGACCTCGTTCTTGACTTGCTATGTCCTCTTTCCTGTTTTCTTGATGGAGCCGAATTTTGATATTCGGTGCTTTTTATCTGTGGTGAATTCTCATATTTTACTCAAAGGGGTTTACCCAATACTTGCCAGACTTTTCCAATCACTCTGCCGTTAGAGAGCCCCCCTTCCCTTGTTTTTTCCTGTGGACGACGGTGACCGCGTGACTACCTGGGAGCCCACTTGTAAGAGCGGAATTAGTGTTCAGTATTCTTTCTGAGGCCTCCCTTTCGTCATACGCATTCGCGAATTTTTTTCCTGCATGAACAGATTGCCCCTTCTATTGTAATGGTGTATCCTTTTTTTCCTCGTTCTACTTCCGGCCATCTTGGCCTGTTCTTGCATCTCTATGTTCCCTTCCTCTGTTTGACCATTCCATACGATAGAAGTCTCGGTGAGCGTTTTTCCCCTTTTCTTCCCTTGGGATCGCCCCCCCCTTTTGTAGGCCTCAAGTTTCCCTCCGTCCTTCATTCCCTCATTTTCTTTTTACAAGAAGGAGACCTTTCCTAGGTCCCCGACCTTAAGAGCGTTCAGTACCCTGTACCGAGCGTTGAAGGACGTCTTTCCCATTCCTCCTCCTTGTCCTCTAGTTTGTGTTGATTCTTCTGTCTCTTCCCTCGTTTTTTGTTTTTTTTTTTTTTTTTTTTTTTTGTGGTTCAGCGCCGCGCACCTCCACAAATCTCGCTCCTTTAGTGGCCTGGGTATCCCCCTCCTCCTCGCGGAGTTTTGGCCCACGTCATTCCTTCTCCTCTGACAAGACGGGGGGATGCCGGACTTGGTCGTAGAGGCTCGCCCACTTTTCTTCGGTGGAGCCACACCCCCCTTTCCGCTCATGCCAAGAGTTTTTCGGCCCTGCCTTTTGAGTATGATAGTCTCAGTGGACCTGATTCCGTTTGTGTCTAATGCTCGATGTTCTTGTTTGGCTTCATTTACTCCTCTTGGGGCCTTCGTTTCGTGCTTTCTGCTACGCAGCGTTCGGGGTCTGGGTTCCTAGTTCGGTTGGTGTCTGGTTGTTTCTGGCTGACTTTTATACTTGCGCTTAGGATTGGGTTCGTCGTGCATTGGGTTTGTTAATTGTCCGGATTCCTTTACCGTCGCTGTGTTTGGGGGCGGCTCTGTCCCGGGCCCGTTGTCGGGGCTCGGGGGTCGGTGCCGGGCGTCCAGCAGCGTCTCTTTGCGCACTCGGTGTGCTGGTCCCCTTGATCTGGCCTGGGCGGCTGCCTGGGGGGGTTCCTGATCCCCCAGGGGTGTGGGGGTTAGGTCGGGGTATTTTGTGTGTTTCTTGCGTGCCGTGTGGGCTCTCGGGCGTTTGGCCCGTCCGGGCCGGGGCGCCCGGCCTGGTGTCCCTCGCCGCGACCCGGGCCCCGGGGTTGGTCCACGTTCGTTGCGTTTGGCCGTTTGGGCGCTCGCGGGTGCTTCTTGCTGGCCTTGCCCGACCCCCCGGCTCCGGGTGCGCCTCCTTTTGGCCGGTGCCGTCCCCGGCTGTTTGGGGGTGTTGGGGGGGGCCGCGTTTGTTATTGGCTGGTTCTGGTGGGTTGCCTTGGCCTTGCCCCTTCCGGGTGGCTTGTTAGGTGGCCCTTCTTGGCTTCCCCTTTTGTTCTTTTCCGGGTTCTGTGGGTTGTGTGTTTTTTTTTTTTTCTTTTTTTTTTTTTGTGTTTTTTTTTTTTTTTTTTTTTTGTTGTTTTTTTGTGTGTTGGTTTTTTTTTTTTTTTTTTTTTTTTGGGGGGGTTTGTTTTTTTGGGGGTGTTCGCGTATCTATTTGCATTGCGCGTGTGAGCTAGTTGTTGGCATAGTAGTCGTCCCCCTTTATTTCCGGTGGCTTTACAGAGCTTTCGCCGGTCTCTTCCGGGTTTTAGATCCGAACCGGATGTGTCTTCGAATTATTGTTGTTTTTCCCCTCCCCGGGCGTTCCTAGATTCAAGAGATCCCGGCGTCTGGTTGGCGTTCTGTGTGCTTCCCTCGCCTCGGATTGCGTTTTTGTCGAATTCTTTCAGTCTGATTCTTTTATAATTTCCCTTATGGTGGCCCGTGATGTCGTTAGTCCCCTTTCTAGGTACGTGGTTATGACTCTTTTCGTTCCTGACAGAAGCGGTGCTCAGGTTCCTTTCCCCTGTCATCTTTGGACTCTTCGTTTGTTCTTCGTTTTTTCATCCCTCTTTTTTCAAATAGTGCGTTTTTGGGCCGGTTGGCTGCCTGGGCGCTCACTTTTGTTGCAAGGGTCTTTTTTTTGGTCAGGGATTGTTTTTTCTCCCCACTTTCCTCATAGATGCTTAGGGGTTTTGTCGAGGTTATACCTGTAGGGGGGCCCCCAGGCCAATATTACAAGAGGCTGGTCCGGTGGTGAAATCAGCAAGTCCCGCCTTCCGCTTTCATCATCAACACTTGTGTTTAGATGATTCTTTTCTTGGGTTCCTAGCCTTGCCTTCCTCTCTTCCCCCCCCCCCTTTTACATTCGGGCGATCTCGAATCATTTGGGACTATCTGGCAGAGATCTGGCGGTCAGTTCCTTTTTTAAATATCGTTGCTGGACTGCTGATCTGAGTTTTCCTTACATTGACGTCGTAAGAGTTTGCTCCTATACTTTGTTTTCTTTCAGGTTGGATTGGCTTCTCCAGTGCTCTTGATGTCGTACCCCCCTTGTTCTGCCCATTGTCGGCTTTTCTTCGTTGTCGTGTTATCTTGTTGGGCGCAAGATCAAGAGCGATGGATGTTCGCTGCTGCCTTCACGTTCCTCTTATCTTAAGGAGTCGCCCGGAGTGACGCTGGATTTTGTCTCCGTTTTTTTTCTTTCTCGCCTTGGCCTTGTTTATGTGATCGTGCCGTTTTCACCAGACTCTTGGCCCGGGTCCGAATATTAAGCCCACCCAATGCGTCTTGCGTTTGCCACGATCTCGTCGGTCCAGTGCTTCTCCCCCCCATTCCGTTAGGTGGCTCTACCGTGTGGCTTCTGTCAGAGGTTCGCATGTGATGTTTTTGATGTAGTCATCCTTTTGTTTTTGTTCCCTTTTGATGTTTTTTTTTTCCCAAGATGACCGCATTCTGATTAGCTGGGTGAGGAGTCCTTTTCCTCCCCCAAGTATTGTCCTTTTTCTGTTAAGATCTGCCGAGGCATGCTCCCCAGACGATGCGAAAGCGCCGCCATCTTACTAATCCGACCTGAATCCCCTCTTTCATTCTCTCTCCTTTGTTTTTCTTTATGAGTTTTGATTAGTTGTGTTTTTTTTTCCTTCTCCTTTTCGTCATGTCTCTTTTTGTGGCCCTTGCCCTCCTTCAAGTTTCAGCTCTGTGTGTAGCTAGAAACTGTTTGCATCTTCCCTTTTTCCACCCCCCTCCCTGTAGCCTGAAAACACAGTTTTTCCTCCATCACTCTGTTCCTTCTGCCAATCCGGGCCTTTGTATCGATGGCGGATTTCCCTTTGTTCTATCATTGGTATTACCTGACGAGGTGGACAACCTGAATTGTTTGTTAGTAACCCTTACGCTTCGTAACTGTATGTATATATGGTCCCCCCCACAAGTCCCCAACTTTTACCCCTCTCTTTTTGTTTGAAGTTTGTATGATGTTGCCAAGGAAAGAGTCAGAAATCTGTGGTCTTGCCTCGCCGATATTAGTTCCTAGCCTTTACTTCATCGCCCTTTCATGTTCCTTTTTTGAGCTTGTGCTAACCCCCGCGCCGGAGAAGGTTAGAATTGTTGCGGGAATTTACTGTAAGGGTTATTCGTTGAGCTTTGTGTCGCTCTTGTTGCCTTTCCTTTTTTTGGCCCCCCCATCCTTCTATTTGCGCGCTTTTCCTATTCTTGTCTGCGCTCTTTCCAGAAGCGTCTTGATGTATTTGTGATTGCGCTTTCTGCCGCTCTACTCGTCCCCGTCTTGAGTTCTTTTCCTCATCGCCCGAAGTCTGCTCTTTTCCGCTTTAGTGGCTATGAAAACATGCCCGTGGGCTTCGTTCCTGTTGATGCATTCCGGCCGCGCGGGAAATGCTTGGGTCACTCCTTGCCTCTCCCTTTCTTTATATTGGCATAGTTTTCTACCCGCAAGACGATTTTTGATTAACCCCTTCTTCATTCCCTCGTAATGATCACCCTGTTGCGAACATCCCGCTGGGCTTAACTGCCCGGTCCGTGGTCGCCCCTATAATTTGAGGACTGCAGCAGCCCCCCTGTTTTTGAACACATCTGGATTTAGCCTTTTCCCCTTATGTCTGTTTCCCTTCCGTTGATCTAACAGTATCGCGGTGTCTGTCCACCCGCGTCGTTGTCAGGTAGCCTCTTCATACGCGTAAACAGGATTGAGCTATCGATCCCCTGTCAAGAGTGTATTATATATTTTATGTCCTTCCCCCCTCCCGGTGTTGGTTTCATTATACAGATTGGGCAAGGTAGTCCTCTGGTTTTTTTTTTTTTTTTTTCTTTTTCTTTTCTTTGGTTTTTTTTTTTTTTTTTTTTTTTGTTGTTGTTTTCGTTGTTTTTTCTCCCTACGCTCCTGTCCAGCTACTTTCAGCGCTCGTTTAGCATAGTGGAACCGCCCCACCCATGTCACGATGTCTTTGTTCTGTTTAGGTTCATCTTAAATATCCCCGAGGAGAGGCCCCCTGCTGCTATTCGTTCGCCACCTCCGTGACTCTCATTGGGGCCGACTTCGCTGTTATCTTCCGACTTTAGTAAAGGTCGATAGTGAAACTCTTGTGTCGACCCCCCTTGCGAATTTCGAGCAGTCGCGTTTAACACCTGTGCATAACGGTTCCCCTCTTTTGTCTCTCTCCCTTTCGATCTTTTTGTTTTGTTGAAAATGTTTCGCGTTGGAAAGCCCCTTGTTTGCCCTCATCTGAGTGTGTGTAGTTTTCTGTCCCCCGCCCCCGCCGCTTGCGTTTCTCGTTTTCCCAGGCTCTTCATGCTCAAGTATTGTCAGAGATGGTCAAAAGTTGGTGTGGACTCGGTGGATTGTTAAGTTGTCGACTTTTTTGTTCTTCCATAGCTCTTTATTTTGCCGTGTTCCCTCTTGTCTTGACAGGCTGTTTTTCCCCTCGTTGTCCTTCCTGTTTCCTTCCACAACTTGCGCTATTCCTTTTCACACAGCAAAACTGACTTCGTGCCAGGTTGCGGGTGTTTTTGTGGGAGTCCTAGTCAGGTGATCCTTGTTATTGTTCCTCGCTCGGACGCAGTTTTCCTTCTCTCTTCAGTCTTGTTTCCCTCGGACTTTGGTCTCCCTTACTCTGATCGGCCATGTAATCAAGTCCCCAGCCCTGTTTCCTCTGAACTTGTCGATGGGCTTGTCCGGTCCCGTTGCCGCCTGAAATCTTTAGAGCGAGAACTGTGTTCCTCCCTTTGATCGTTATCTCCCTCAACCCGTTTCATATTCCTTTTCCGGGAATGTTCTCCATAGTTATGGTCTATTAGACTCCGGTCCTGTTGAACATGTTTCTTTCCCCCGTCATTCTCGCGACCCGTTGTGGTATCCTGTTGATCTGTCAACGCTGTTTCCACTTTTTCTTTCTTATTGGCCTTTCTTTCGCCCGCTGTTTGTGCTGTTTCCCTTCTGGCTTTGGCCATGCACCCTTTTTCAAAACTATTTCGCTTTCGTTTCTTTGCAAATTGTCATCCTACCCGCCCTCCGCTTCGCGCCATCCTGTCTCACCCAAACATATTGTTTGTGAGTATCCTGCTTTGCGTCTTCTGGTTTTTATTCGGTGGACGCGCAGCGTTTTGTTGTGATTTGGCCGTGTTGAGGCTTCGGTCTGGTGATATTCACGCGGGAAGATTCTGTTGTTGTTACGGCGAGTTTGTTGTCTTTCCCACGTAGGGGTCCCTTTCTTTTTTTGGGGACCTACCTTTTTCTTTTTTTCCCCCCTCAAAACCTTAATCCGCGTGCGCCCGTTGTTTTCCCAGCTGATCCGGTAACCTTTTAGTCGGACAGCCTAACAGTTACCCACCATTGCGTGCGTGTGTGTCCCGTGGTTATTTACTTTTTGGTCACTTTTTTGTTTGTCCCCCCCCCTCCCCGTTGAACATCTGATTGTGTTGTGGATTTTCCCTTATTTCCAAACAGCCCTTATTGGTGTTGCGATAAATGAAACCTTCGTTTGGCGCTAGTGGTTGGAGTTGATTTCATGTCTCCTCTTCAGGTTTCTGCCTGGTTGTTGATTTCAGATTTCTTTTTCCGCCTTTTCATCGGTAGTTGAGCCCTGTTTGTTGTGTTTTGAGGTGTTAACGACCTGTCCTCCTTGCGACACCCCCTTTGACGCATTCCCGTAGTCACATTATGCCATCTTTTGAATTTCTCTTGCTCTCGGCTTCTCTCATATTCCCGATCCTGGTAAATTGTCTTTTTTTTGTTGATTTCGGAAAGGATGGGCCGCCACGCGGTCCCCTTTTTGCGCGATGTGTGTCGATCAAGTCATCTCCATAGCTGCTGATGCTTGATTTCGTGCGGGTGCTTTCGGGTCGGGTGTTCCTAGTTATTGTAAGCTGTCGCTTTGGTATTTTTCCTCCCGATCCGACCATCCGCAAATGATCAGTTCCCCCCCCCCGCCGCTTGGTATGGGCCCTTGGAATTATTTGGCCAGCCCAGTCCGGTTGGCGCGCGGCATGCAGAAAGGTATACCTTCGTTTCCTGGTTAGGTTGATGTCTCCTGCGCGACGTTCGTCCCTTCCGTTGTCGTTCTTCTTTTCTCCGTTTATTCTATTACATCGTTGGAAAGCTTATGTGCCCCATATTTAGATTGGCTTTTTTTTTTTTCTTGCTTGGCCTTTCCTCTCTAAGCGTCGTCAGCTGTTGTGACGGTGTGAGTGCTGGTGGTTGGAACCACTATTTTCCGAGCCGTTGTTCTTTTCCCTTTGTTGTTGTTCCGGTGTCGTCTCTCTTCATAAAAGAGAAGACGGCATTTCACCTTTATGTTCCGTTTCCTTTCGCTGTGACTCCTTGAATCCTCGCGACTCCGTCTAGCTTCGTTCCCTCCCGAGTTTCTTTGGCCTTCTTCTGTTCATGATGCTTTTCTTTGTCCCCTGTAAAACTTCTCTTGTCTTCTCTTTGCGATTGATGGACAGTTTTAAATGCGTGATTTCTACCCTGTATGCTTGTTGCCTCCTTGCGTGCGCGAAACGTCTCGTTCTTTTTTTCGTCAATTATCGGATCACCACCGAGGTGCCCGTTGCAGGGCTTGACGAGCTGAGGCTGCTGGTCCAATGTATGATCCATACGCGAGACTTGATGTGTTGTTATTCCCCTACCGCTCCGATATTCCTTGCATCTCGTGATAATGCGTTTTTTGTAGTCTTATCCCCTTCTTTCTTGTGTCGGATAGGACGCGCTCTCTTCTAGGGTCGTTGCTTTCAGTCCACTCTCTCCGAAGCCGTCACGGATTCTCCGCTGAGCCGGCTTTCTATCTTTTTCAGACGTAAGATCTTTTTGTTCTCGATGTCTCTTTTAGCTTTGCTCCGCGGCGATCCGTGAGGCAGGATGACTCTCGGCGTCCCCAGACTCACCACTGAGATGCGTTCCGTTTTCGTTCCCTCCTTTTCGTTGATGCGCTGGCCCAAGCAGACTACCCCCGGTGGATGCCATTGGTTGTGGCGGTCTGGTTCGTAGAAAAATTTATTGACAGCGCGTGGCGGACGCATGATTCCCCTCCGCCTGCCCCCCTCTCCTGTCCCAGGAACCCCCTCGACGTTTTTTCAGATCCGCTCCCTTTTCTCCCATTCTTTGTTGTGCCCGTGATCGCCACATGACGTGTTTGCACCCCGGTATGGTTAGGTCGCCGGCCCCCTTTGCGTAATGAAGCCGCGTAGCGCCTTTTGGTTACCGAGTGACCTTAGTTTTCTTCCTGCACTTCGCTATTGTTCGTCTGGCCGAGGCATCTTCAACTTTTGTGGAGTGTTCACCAGCGTTCCGTTCCCCAGGGTTACCAATTCGTGTGTGCGCTGGATTTGTATCGATTCCGACACGCACCGCCCCTCTAAGTAGTTAATTCAGCCCCCCTCCTTCCCTGTTCCAAACTCGTTGTTACGCAACGGTTCGGCACATTTAAGCTTCTCCAGTCGCCGGAAGGAGAGAACCGTACAGCGCGCCCCGTTACCTTTTTGCCATTATGTCATAGCCCATGTGTTGATGGACTATTGTTTCCCCCCCTTCCTCCATCCCCTAATGTTCCGTAAGGTTTCGGTTTTCAGATAGCTCCGCCTTAGGTAGATACTTGATCATTCTCTCCCCGTCTCCTCTCTGTCGACCTTTAACCTGTGTGTGCTTCGACATTCGTCTTTTTCCTCCCCCCTTTTTCATCGGGTTTTAATACTTTGTTTTTGGATTCATTTTGCGGATGTCGGTATCTCCATAATCGTACCGCGTTGCCATATTATTTCCTGTTGTGTCCCCCCGCCAGATTGATCTTACGGAAATTATTTTTTAGGATTGGTTGTCGAGCGCTCTTTTTCGCCTTCCTTTTCGTTTCTCGCGGTCGCGGCAACCCCTCGCGTTGTCGGTGTGCTTCGCTGAAAATAGCGGGCGGCGGTCTTTTCTGGGAAGTGATTGGATTTACTTGATTCTGTCTTGTGTGTCACTTCGGTGTCCCCCTAAGTTTTTCCCTTTCCCCCCTCTCTGCTCCACGATTTTTTTTTTTTCAATTCAAATTAGTGAAGCGACGTCACCGTTGTCCTCATGATGAAAAATATAATGGTTCAGCAATATTGAATTACTTGATTGCTTTCTAGTCTGCGCCTTGTTATTGTTTCCCCATTTATTATTCCGCAATTTCATTTCCTTTGGGCCAACGCAGTGATGACCGCCAGCAGCGGCGAAACACGAAACAACACCCCACATAAACCAAACCGCCCCACTCCAAAAAACCAAACTCAACCCATTGCCCCCCAACGCGTGCGTTGTTCCTTTTTTTTACATTCTTTTTGTATATGTCGTGCGCAGAAGTTTTATACCAAGATTTACCCGGCTTATCTCCGATCCTTCCACGCTAATGTTTTTCCCCGTGTCCGTATGGCTCCAAGGTTCACGTTTTTTTTCCCCTTTCACGCTGATTAGTTTTTATGTAAGCTGTACTGTGTAGGGGGCCTAACTCCTGAACTTTACGCACCATCGTCGTGTGTCATTCAAAACTCTACTCCTGTACTCACCCAACCTCGACGTCTGCGTGCTCGTTGATCTCTTTTTAAAAGACCCTCGCTGTTGTCATTGCCCTGTAACCCCCTGTCCCCTCTTCTGCGTCAACGACATCCCCCACGATCTTTGACGAAAATCTGTGTTTGGGTTAGGCGGAATTGTATGAGTTGTGGCTCGGTTTAAGCTAATATATATTTTGTCAAAGTTTTTTGACGCGAAACGCCCGTTATTTTCCCCGGGCCCTGCTTCTTAGTCAATTCTTTATTTTTTCGTTGCGTCTTGATCCCGGTCGTTATGGCCTGGTTCCTCTCTGATTGTCGTTTCCAGTTCCGGTTTGTTCTGTCAATGATCCGTCTGGGAGCTGGTCCACACGCGGTTTGGTTTTTCTCTGTAGCGCGCTTAAGTGCTCTGTGGGGTGGAGGGGGATTTCCCGGCCGGTGTCGGATTTTGGCTGTCCGCGTGTCGTCCGTGTTTCCATGCCCGGTGACCCTGGCCAGTTTGTCCTGCCGATCTTTGATTTTTGTGTGGTCTTGTTTTCTCTTGTGTTCCTTTTCGGGCGATGTCGATTCGAAGCGGATGTGTGCACCGGTTGGCTATCCTTTTCTGGTTCAAGTTGAGCGATTGGCTCAATGTAAGGTTTTTTTCTTTTTTGCGCCCCCCTTTCAAGGCTCAGTACATTGTTAATTGGCTTTTCCAGGCTGGCTGTCCCCCCCTTTTCGTTTTTTTTGTTACTAAGTTTATCTCTGAGTTTGCCCGGAGGAGCATCCTTTCGGTGGGGGTTTTGTGTAAGCGCACTATTCAACTGTCCAAGAGTTTCCTCTTTTCCCTGTGGCTCTTTCCCCTCCGTTTGCACGTCGCTGTCTAGGTCTTCAAGTTAATGTGGGGGTAGTTGTTGCCATATCTGGCGTGCCCGTTGTGTCTCCAGCGGCTCGCCATTAGTGCTTTTTGTTTTTGATGAAGCGACCGCGTTGCCCCTCTCTCGCACTCGGGGACCGACGTGGATCTGGGTGCTCGTCTATTGACCGGTATTAGTCGGTGTTATTTATCTCTGTTTAGCGCTGCGACCGTTTGAGCATTGGAAGATGATTGTTTATTCCTGTATCTCGGCTCCAGTCTTGGTCTGGCTCCGCTGGTTTTTTTTCGGGATAGCAGCTGTGGGCTAGGGGCTTTGTATCGAGCTTACGCCAGGAATAGCGGCCTCTTTAATGTTTGGGTTTGCCCCCTCGTTTGCAAAGACCGAGCCTAGGAACTTTTTAGCTTTTTGTGTGCTTTGTTATCTTGTGTTTCTGACTACCTGCGGATTTTTGGTTGGTTTGAATCGACTATGCGGCGTTCCATGGAGCCGAACTGGGTTGACACGCTCCGTTGTGAGCGCCGGGTTACTTTTTGATATTCGTTTTTTTGCGGCCCTGTCGAATTCCGTCCGTTTTCTTTTTCTTACTTGTGTCATCTTCCGGGTCGGTATGTCTGACAGATGTTTTTTTGGCAATCTTGTTTTCATGCGATGATGGGCTCCTCACGAGTTTCCCGGGCTCGTACCCTGGATTTTCGCAAACGTTTTTTTTCAGTTCACCTGAAGCTTTTCGTCTCGTCCAGGGATTTTCTCTGTGTCCCTTGTTGGCCCCAACGATTCAACAGTCTGATTAATTGCGGTACAGGTGGTGACCGTATTCAGTTGCTTGATTCATCCCACTGGGTGGTTCGCGTCGATCGTGTTTTGTTATGCATCTTTTCCCCTTTCTAGATTCTGGGCAGAGCTGTGTGGTTTTGTGTGATCTCTCTTTGGGCTTTGCGGGCAGAGTTGTGACGATTTCTTCCCTCCGTCTGTTTCCTTTGTTGGCTCTCGTTGCGACAAGATCCTGCCTGGGAAGTTCTTTCGATACGGTGTTAGTGGGGCACTCGGTGCCTCTGAGCGCTCATCCTTTTTGTTTTCGACGTTGTTCACCTACCTTGGTCGCCCCGACTCTCTTGTCGTGGGACTTTGTCCTGGGGATCTGTGGGTTTTTTTCCGAGATTTGGTTGCCCTTCCCGAGATGAATGCATTTGGGCCATTCCCCCTGGGTCGGTTCGTCTGAGCTGGTTTACAGCTCGGGTTCCTTTCGCGCCTTCGGCTCTTTGTGGGGGAGTTTGGCCTTCTGTGTGGTTGGATGGTTGCACTATGTTTGGCCCTGAAATGTCTATTCCCCTTCTCTTACCAATTCTACGAGCTGTGTGTGGGGCCCCCCCTCTGGGTTTTTTTCTCGAGGACTATAGCCTGCCTTTGCGGGCGGCGCCCGTTCCCCCCGCCTGCTTTGGCATGGCGTAGTGAGGTCTCCCTGTCGTTATATGATGCGGGGCACATTTCATTGGTGTTACACCGATTGTTTCTTTTAGGTTCGTGGCCGGGCGTGTGGTGTTGCCTTCTGTCTACAGAGCCGTGTTCGCCCATTTACCACCTGATTCTTGAAGATCTGGTCGTCCCTGTATTAGGGCAGTGCGCCAAAATATCTCGCTTGCGGTACGTCTCCGCCGCCACCGCTTTTTGCGCTCCTT
>Ga0179593_1352457_pt1 | contig 13349 bp, 15 predicted proteins | sample CZODoug2_1_08_16_FD_185931 | JGI IMG/M metagenome (GOLD analysis project Ga0179593, IMG submission 185931) | Vadose zone soil fungal communities from Angelo Coast Range Reserve, California, USA - CZODoug2_1_08_16fungal (PacBio error correction) | ecosystem: Environmental > Terrestrial > Soil >... | reverse complement strand
CTTGCCCTTTCCCCCTCTGTGATACGAATCCCCGTTCCCACCCAGTTTCTTGCTTCGGGTTCCTGCTTATCCTCTGCCGCTTCGCTCATGTGGTTTTCTTTTTCCCGCATACACCCTTCTCTCCTTCTTTGTGAACCTATTCCCCCCCCGTTGGGACCACTTGCTCCCCTCTCTTTACGGAACTATTTGTTTGATGATGGATTTTTTCGAAAAAGATTTTGGTTCCGAGATGTTATCCCCCCCCCCCCAGCCACACGTACTCGACCGTTCCCTTTAGGCGGCGCTTTCTGCCCTTCGCCTCTCCTCCTGCTTGCCTCGTGCACGTGCCTACCCCCATTCAGCGACGGTTCCAAAAAATCAAGAATGCCCCCCCCTTCCTTTCCAGCACAATATCGCATCCTCCCCAGTTTTCATTCACCTTGTCTTGCGTTTTTCCTTGTTCAGCTTTTCATTCGCCAGGCTTTTTATCGAGCGCCCATCCACGATATGCAAGAGAGCTCTCAGGTCAGGTGTCTTTCGGTCAAAGTATCTCGGCCCTTCTTTCTCCAGCGAGATGACGCCCTCGAGCCTTCTTGTGTAACTCCCTTCAGGTTCGATTACGCGCTCACCGGGACCTTTCGCGGTGATTTCGAGGAGAATAGCTTCATGGTCTTTATGAGAAGTCGGCTCTTTCCTCTCCCCTCTCGCATTTCTCGGCGAGGTGAGCACTTTCAGATGATTCACGGACAGCGATGTGACTGGACGAGTCGATTTATTCTCTTCTAGCCCCCTGGGCCATCGCCGCACGATATGTGTAGGTTGTCGTGAGGAACCCTTCCAGACCTCCCTCTTTATCGTCGGCATCGATGCGGTCTCTGAGGCTTTCTTCCTCACATCCTTCAGTTTCCCGCGTCTTTTAGGAGCTGCTTTCCCCCCTGACGACTGACAACTCCCCTCTCTTTTTCTCACTAACGTCTCCTTTCACCTTCCTTCCCCTCGTACTTTTCTTTTTTTTCGCGCGTTTCGTTCTTCTGTGAGTCCGTAACCGAGACAGACTTGAGAAGAGTTAGTCAGTCGGCCTCCCTTTTTTTTACTTTAGGTCATATTCCGAGGACCTTCTTTTTATGTTGCCGAATTTCTCAACGGTCCTTCATTTTCGTTCTTGGATGTCCCCTCTATCACACCTGGATTCATGGTGGCGCGAAACTGTGCTCCGCGTGGTCTTCATCTCTCCCTTTAGGTCCCTTTAATCTTAGCGATCAGGATGCTTATGCTTTCTCCTCTCAGTTTGTGTGACATGATGGCATACTTCCTTCGTTCTTTAATCTTTTCTCGATGGGCCGCGCTGGGGATGACTTTGCACTGAGCACTTTTCCCCTCTGACGCCAAGACGGCTTTTTCTCTCTTGAACCACGGAGCCGGGCTTCCTAATCTTTTCCTTCCTGGAAGCCGCGGCCCCCCTTTCTCGGAATCTTCCCCATCTTTTCGCAACACTGAACGGCCCGGGGTACAGCGAGAAACTTTTTTCTTGACGGGAATCTCATTTCCCTCCTTACCCTCACGACCTTCGGACACCGCTTCAGAAAAACCTGGGTCTAAATTTTCTCGGGGCCCCCGCCTTCTTCCTTTTTCCATACCAGCTAAATGGACCCTTTCCCTTTCGGCCCCGGCTTAACCCCCCTCCTTTCCTCCATCTCCGCTTGACTTCTTCTTGACCTCTTTCGCAAGGAATTGCGGGCCGCTTTCTAGATGCCGCTCTCCCTCGGTTGGTTCCCTTTTTTCATACGAGTAACAGTCTCTTTCGTCGTCGGCCTCGGGGCGCGCAGGCGTACTCCCTTCCCCCAAACGCGATGCCTTTTCACTGAGAAGGGAGTCGTTTCTTTTTTAATGCCGGAGATCTTTTTTTTTTCTTTTTCGGGCGTCCACGCGAAGCCGCCCCGCCTTCAAGATGTTTGCCAAGGGAGCCGTCCAAAATTAAAACCTCTGCGACTTGGTCCTGCCTTACTGAATTCACACAGGCTTCGACTTTAAGTAAGAGGAGTCTGCCGTCCTTCTTGCAGGATGTTCCTTTTTTGATCCCCTCCCTCGCTTGCGCAATATTTTTCTGGGGGGACTCTGCAGTACGCAGGTTTTTCTTCACTGTTTTACTCCTATATTCCACTGTCTGTGAGCGTACTTAGGCTTCTCTTTTCCTTTCTTGACCTAGCGGTTGAGTTGGGCCATCTTTTTCCCTCTGGAGTCTTGCCACGTTTAGTCCCTTTGAGCCTCCCTTAGCTTAAATTTTTTCATAAAGCCCCGCCGACTGGCGTGTGAAATGTCCCTTTGTCTTATTTGTCTGACAATCGACCTATTCCTCTTTTTCCCATTCCCCCCAAGCGCCTCAAGAAGGATTTGACTTAATGGCACAACGTTTTCTTTTTTTTTTCCGGTTCCCTCAGCTTCTTTTGCGATCCACATCGCTCAGTAGAAACAAGATCCTTTTTATGAGCTCTTGCTCAGTCCCTCCAGCCAGGGCGATGCGCTTTGTTCCTTTTAATCGGACGCTCTTTGCGCATGGTTCCCCCTCTTGAGTTTTAGTGCTCCTTTTCTTCCTTCTCTTCAAGAGAGTTCTTTGTAGATCTTCCTATCGATGTATTCAGGCGCTTCCCGGTTCTTGCGAAGTACCGTACTCTGATCGAAAGATTCTCCCCCCCTGAGACCCCCACTTTCCTTTCTTCCTGGCCCTGCCACCTGGTTCTCTTCCTCGCCGCCCCCCCCCACCGTTTGAAGCTTGCGTGTCACTCTCCTCCGAGATCGCCCCTCCCTCCCCACGCCCCCACCCCCCACACCACACCCCCCAGCAATTGTACTGGTTTCTCGCGGATCACTTGTTTGCTCCGGCGTTCAAACTCTTTTTTTCAGGATTTTCTCCCTTTTTTTTTATCTTCCGCTTTTCCCTGCGCTTCAATCGATCCCTCCATGTTACAGCTCCCGGCCCGTAGTCGTACTTTGCTCCACGACCTTGAACCTTCCTCCTTAATGTCAATCGTCAAGTTCCCGCTTTCAACTGCGCGCTTCAAAGCCACTTTTTCTTCATCTTTTGCTGCGCCGCACCGGTGCGCTGTATTGTTTCCCTTCCCCTCTAACGAGAAATTTCAATGATGTCCTTAGGTCCTTTCTCTGCCAGCCTGGATTTCACGCCTTCGTCATAGTGCTCCGCGCGAAGATTCTGGCCCCTTTGAGGGACTGCTACCCAGCTATCCACCTCGTTGATAAGAAGAGTTCTGCGTCCTTTTGTTTTAGTTCCTTTTTTGAACGTCGATTCCCCTCGGATTCATGTAAATCGTCGGGTTTAATCTTCCGATCGCCCCGCTTTTTAGTTCTCTGATGCGTCCTGTCAGTTCTCCGATGTAAGTATTATTTTTGTCCACGAGGACTCCTGCTCCTCCTCATCTCTTCGGAAACACGGCTCCCCGAAGTCCCTTTTTCCCCATGAACAGCAGTTTACGTTCCAGGTGCTTTGATCGACTCTCCGTGCCTCGCTTCTTGTCCTCATCCTTGTTTTATTTCTCGCGTAATACTTCCGGTCATTCTTTTTTTTTATGTTAATCGATTTTCAGATTTCTTTGGTCAGGTATCGGCGATGCTCGGGCGCATGCCTCGCCGTTTTTACCCTTCCATACGAAATCGGGATTGCAGGAGCGCAATCCCATCCAGCGGGTCCGCTCCCCTTCAGGGATTTAAGTCCTTCGATCCATGAATCCGGTTCCTGGCCGCCTCGACGCCCCCTTTTTTACAACCTGAGCCGGCCCTTTTCCCCACGCCCCGGCATTTATCCCGCCCGTTGGATCTTTCTAGCTATTCCCGCATTCTTGATTCTCGTCGGCTGGCTCTGCCGTGTAGAGCGGAGTTCTTCATGCAGCGTTACCCAGGCCTGCCTTCCTCTGCATTCTCGGAGTTACCTCACTTCCGACGACCATGCGCATTTTTCTCCGAGATCAAGTTCTTCCCCCAGCCTCCTCGTCTTCCACCGGCCTCGTGAACCTACTTTTAAGACTTGCTTCTTTCTTTCAGTGGAGGAATTGACTTCTTAAGCAGGTTCATGGTCGGCAGCATCGATGAATAGATCTTGCTAGCTGAAGGTCGCTAATACACTCATGTTTTTTCCTTCTGAGTCATGTGGTTGTTCCTCTGGCGCCATTTTCTCCCCTCTGTTTAAAGCCAAGAGGTTCCACTTTCGTTCTTATCTCTTCGTAATCTCCGCCCGAGTTGGGATCTAATCAGTACTCCCTTTCTTTCTTTTTTTTATCTCGTTGTCGCGGATTTGCCGAAGTTTTTAGGATCGCGTAAACGGTCTTTCAAATCGCCGAAGTTTTTTTGCATCACTTCTTTCCTCCCAGAGAGCTGGATAGCCTAGCTGAGACTGTCTCCCTGATCCCCGTTAGGCCGCGACAAACCCTTTTTTTTACGTCGAGCTTTGATCGATCCTGGACACCTTTCGGCTTCTCGTGCGGTTCCTGAGGTATCCTCTTCTGCTTCGCGTCTTTTTTTTCCCCTTTTTCGGGAAAGAACCCCCCCCCCCCCCCCCCCCCCCCCCCCCCCCCCCCCCCCCTCCCCCCCCCCCCCCCCCCCTTCATCCCCCCCCCCCCCCCCCCCCCCCCCCCCCCCCCCCCCCCCCCCCCCCCCCCCCCCCCCCCCCCCCCCCCCCCCCCCCCCCCCCCCCCCCCCACCCCCCCCCCCCCCCCCCCCCCCCCCCCCCCCCCCCCCCCCCCCCCCCCCCCCCCCCCCCCCCCCCCCCCCCCCCCCCCCCCCCCCCCCCCCCCCCCCCCCCCCCCCCCCCCCCCCCCCCCCCCCCCCCCCCCCCCCCCCCCCCCCCCCCCCCCCCCCCCCCCCCCCCCCCCCCCCCCCCCCCCCCCCCCCCCCCCCCCCCCCTCTAACAACTCGAGCTTCCTATCCATCATAGACACCTTTTTTCCGATTGCCTGCACCATCCTTCGCCATTCTTTGTGGATTTTCCGCGCTGGTTTATATCCCCTCTCCTTCTCATGGAAGAGATCTTTCCCTCCCTCTCCAAATCAATTTTTTCTGTTTGAAGTTGGCCTTTTTTTTTTCATGCAGCCTTTTTTCTCGCGGCCACTCACTTCTGCCCTATCCCCCATCCTTCCCATAGGGGCCAAAACTCCCCTATTCAAAACTTCAGCAACCCTCCTAACCCCCGCAGGAACCGTTCTTTCTATTTCCTAACAGTGAAAGGCCGGGTCAGTCATTTGCGCCAGCGCCACGATATGCTCACGTTCCTTCTTCAGCGTGCTCGGACAGTATCTCCTTCGTCTGTACCCCTCGGCCTTTTTTTTCTGACATCCGCCGAGTGTTGTTTTCCGTCCGGCATGCCGTTTCTTTTTTCGTCCCACTAGTTTTTTTTTTTTTTTCCGATTAAGAAGACTTCGGTTTGGAATCGTCTCTGGCCTGGATATACTGCTTGACGGTGCAACGTCCGCTTTATTCGAGTGCATGGACTCCCCTCTTTTTTCTATTTGAGGCTTCTCCCTAGGGCCATACGCCTCTCTTTCTAGTCTGTTTGAAGTCGGTATCCTGGACAAAGCCTCCCTCTCGCGCGGCATCATCAGGTCCCCCCTTCTCCAAGTCCAAATTTCCATGTCGAATTCTGGTCCTCACCTTCTTCCGAAGCGGCTGAGGATTCATCTCCTGCAAATGAACTTTTGCTGATGTCTACGCTCAGTGTGATGGCCCTTCCCTGTATAAAAAGTCTGATTTTGTTTCTTTTTCGTGGTAATGTTTCGATCTTCGCGAGCTTCTTCCCAGGTTTACAGGGGTTTTTCCCCCGAGGAATTGGATTTCCCCCCTTTTCTCCTTTTTTCGTGCTGCCGAAAGGTTCCATTCCCCCATCTCGTGGCCGGTCTCCGTTTCCCCTTGATTGCCTTTCGGTGGCGTCAGACTGTGTCCGCGGTCCCTTTATACACGATGGCCTCTCTTTCCCGAATTTCTTTCCATTTTTTCTTCTCCCCCTGTTTTTGTTGTTCAGATGGTTTCTAGAGATTCCATTGAGGCCATCTGTTCCGCTCTTTGGACTTCCCTCGGTGAAGGTTCGCGCCCAACGCTCTTTCATCAACGGAGTTCTTCCTAAGGAAGGACTGCGCCTTTTCCCATCGCAAGGGCGGCTTTCCCTTTCAAAGGCGGTACGAGACTCTTTTCCTCCTGAATCGGTTTCCTTTCCCCTAAGAAAGCCCTAACGCCGCCACTACCCCATCTGTTTTCATTAGCGTTGGCCCTTCATCTGCCGTCTTCCGGGTGGTTAACCTCCCCCTTCTTCCGTTGCAGTAGGAGTTTTTTTCTCGAATCTCCCCTTCGCCTTTAGGCTTTGCCTTTCTGACGATTGCCACTCCTTTTCCGCTCCGTGAACTTTAGCGCGACTTCTTTTTTTCCGTTTCCATGGGATCCAACCTCCACTTCCGGGCTCCTCCTCTTGCTGCTCATCTACAACTCCTTGAGTTTTTTCCCCTTTTTTTTTCTCCTCGGTGACGTTCTGCACCTCGCCGGAGATCTTCGGAGGCTGGATGTCAGCCCGGTACGTTGGAAGAAGACCGCCGAAGCGTCCGCCCCAGTTGAGGCGAACATCCTAGTTCTTCCTTTCCTCAGGTGACCTTCCACAATTTCTGTTGACCTGTCCCGGGGGCTGTCTGCTTTTCTGATTCGAAGTCATAGGATTACTTACTGTCGTGTTCGCGTTTTTTTTTTTGCGCTGGGCGCATTTCTCCCGGGACGCTTTCTAATGCTCCCCTATGAAACCGATTTTTCCCCTTTCTCCTCTTCCAGTCACTGCGTGATCGGATGCTCCTTTTTTGCTGCTTGAAGGTTTCATTCTCGGTCTTGTTCCGCTGAATTCTTTTCCTAGTTTTCACTTGCGTTAGCGTTCTTTCTTTTTAAAGGCTGTCCGTAAACAGTCTCCGCCGAATTAAAGTTTTGAAACGTGACCCGAGTCACTCCCAAATTCGATCACAAGCCTGATTTTTTCCCAACTTCTTTGCAATCCCCTCCTGATTGCAAAGGAGGCACTAGCTTTCTCCCTTTTTTCTGTTTTCGCCTAGTTTTTCCATTCCTCTTTCCTTTGTTAGGATGAGGGTGCCCATCGCTCTGTCAACCAAGTTATGTCTCTTTTCCTCTTCCCCTCCAGGAACCGCAATCTGAGATTTCGATACTCTTTTTTTTGGGGAGAAAAGAGACTTGCCTTCCTCTCTTCCCCATGGATGGCCCAATGGTTTTTTCCGGCTCTTCGGTCTCCTTGTTTTGTGCGATGACGATTTATCTGCCTTGTTTTGCCCATTTACCGTTACGCGCTTAGTCCCTTTTCCCCTCTAACAAGTGATTGCGGATTGCCCACCTTCGTGGTATTTTTTCGGCAGATCCACCCCTTTTCTCGTGAGTTTCCCCGGCCCTGCTCAGCCTTCCCCCTGCATTTCCCTCCTTCTCGCGCTGAAACGTGGCGCTGAGCTCTTAGTGACAACCACAGCTCAATGGATTCAGCTCCCTTTCGTTTTATTCTCGCCTTCATCCTAGCCTTTGCTTTTTCCCCTCTTGCCGACCAGTGTCAAAATTTCTGTTAAGTGTCCGTTGGCTTCCATAAGGCGCACGGTACCCCTCTTCCTTTTTTTTTTCACTTAGCTGCCTTTTTCTGGTTAATTTTTGCGCGAACCTGGCTGTTTTTTTTCCCTGGAAGGGTTCGATCCCCCGGTGTCTTCTCCTTCAAAGTTCTTCGATAGAGAATGCAATTTTCGTATTCTTCCGCTTTTTAATTTTAAAGCCCCGTCCCCGGCCCTCCGCCTAATATTCGAATTCCGATAGCTACTTTCCTACCTCGTCCGCTCGGCTCAGGTTGTAGCTTCCGTGTTTCCTTTTTTTTTGCGCCGGCAGGTGTAATAGTCAGCGTTTTCCCAGCCTGCACCGAAGATAGTTTCGCTTTCCTTCTGCGCTCCCCTGCAGTTCGCCGATTTCCGTATTGATCTGCTTTCCACCCCCTTCTTCCTTCTGAGCCCGTCTCCTTCTCTTGCGTTCACCTTCAACGTTTTTTTTTTTTGAACAGAGGAAGTACAGGGATAGGATCCTTCTCCCTTCTCTTTTTCCTCTTTTTTTTTCAATACTTGATCAGGAGACCGGACGTTTTTCGCTCCTTTTTTCTTTTTTCGATTCGTCCGGTTTTTCCCAGTTTTTGATGCCGTCCGCTTGTAAGTGACCTCAAGGAATCGGCGAACCTGCAGTTCTTTCTCGCCGAAGGTGTGACATTTCGTTCTCTCGGGATATTACACTGATCCGGTCTCGGGCGTTTTTCTCCCCCTTTCCCCGCTTACTAACCTTCTCTGCTCGTTTTCCTTCTTTATTCGGTGGATCGTTGGCCTTTCCTCTGATCAGAAGGAATAGTTTTCTCTCTTGGGCCGTGTGACCCAACTCTGTTTCCGGACCACCTGCAGGACAAGCATGTTTCGGTTCTTCCTCTCCATTTTTTGAAGAGAGTCCTTTTTTCGCGCAGATAACAGTTTCCTTTTACCTCTTTTGTCGCCCGAAGTTCACCTTCTCCGGAAAACGGTTAGACGGCGCAGCTTCAAGTTCCGTGTCCCTTTTTTCCGCTGCCGTTTCTTTTTCTCAGGCGTTTGACTTTCTTCCCGCCCTCTCTCGCTTGCGCAGAGATATGACGTTCGAGCTTTAATCGTCGGCTTCCTTTAGTTCTCTTTGTGCGGAGTCAGTGCTCCGCGAGCAAGATTTTTTTTTTTTGAAGGCGGTATCTCTTCGTACTACCGGGTCCACGCACCTCTTTTGATCGCGAACTAAGCTTTTCTTCCCTCTGCAATGTTTCAGTGCTCATGCGGCTGCAGAAGTTCGGATCTTTCCTTTTGCAACCTTCCGTTTTTTCCGTCCGCAGAAAATTGACTATGTCAGCTCTCCCCCTTTGGATTCCCTAGAATCTCCTAAACTATCCCCCCACTCGCCCCTCTCCGCTGAGCGTTCTGACCGCATCATGTCCACCCTTTTCTGCCTGCATAGTTGAGTGGTCTTATTCCTGATTTTCTTTGCCTCTTTTTTTGCTCTCTCGTTTTTCGCATCTAAACAAAGTATCCTTCTTCCATCTACTCTATAGCCCACGTTTTATGCCCGTGCATTCTGCATGACCCCTTTTTTCTTTCTCGAGGTATAGAAAACATCGTTTGTGGACCTTGTCCACCAAAAGCCACACGGCCTTCCTTTAACAAGATTTTGACCTTTCCCTTGCCCTTCCTGAGCCTTTTCTTTTCGTCCTGCAGCTTTCTCCTCCTTTCCCTCAACGGCCCTCACATCTAAGTCCCTTAAACTCTTCCCCAACCTCTTTTCTGTCCCTCCGAGAGCAAAAATATTCCTGCCTCCTAGTGAACTTTCTTGAATTATCCTCCAGTTAAGCCGGTCTGCGTTCCCTTTTCTTTTCTATCTGCGCCAAGGCGCCCGCTTATGCTGAGAGCCAGACAATTCCCTCTTGATTTCGGCCCGTTTTGTCTCAGGCATTTCCGCCTCGCCCGACACGACCGAGTTTGTTCTTCCTTCCACTTTGTGAGTCCTTCTCTCTTTGAGTCCGGCTCCATTGGCGGTAGAGATCCCCCCTTTTTTTTCTTGGACGCCTTTTGCGATCAGCTCGATCTCGTGAAGCAAGCCCCTTCTGTCTTCAGGTCGCCTTTTTCTTTTTTCAGAGGGTTCTTTCTAGCTCTCGGTCACGATCCTTTTTGTAGGTGAGTCCCCCATGCACCAAGCCTACCGGCTCTCGCTTTTTCTAGTCTGCATTCGTGCTCACAATTTTGCAATAGTCCCTTGAATTCTGGCATTCCCCGTCTTCTTGCTGTCCTTCTTTCTTCAGAATCATTTAGCTTTATTTACTCCCGATTTTCCTGGACCCCTAATGGATCCCCCCCGCGTGAGTTTGTCCCTTTCCCGTGTCTGTTTCTTACCGGATTCATTTAGGACAGCGCGCCTCTTTTCCTTTCCCTTCTCTTTTACGATCAGTAGGTTTTTCCCCCCTCCTTTCGAGGACGCAGGAGGCTTCCCCTCCTCCCTTTTCTCCGCCGGCCGTGGATGTCACCCTTAACGATTGCCAGTCTTCGTGTTTTCTCACTCCGCTTGGACACTTCCTCCCTCTCTCTTCCCTTCCCCCCCTTCCAACACTGGCTTCCCGATCAGGATCCATCTCTCTCTTTCCCTCCTTTCGACAGAGCATCCTGATTCCCCCCCAGAGGCATCGGTCGTTTGTGACTTGGTTCTCTTGAGTGGATTGCCCCCCCCCCAACTATCTCTTATTTGCACATCACGGAATTTGCCTTTTTTCCACGACCTCTGAATCCTTCTCATCCGCAAGGCTACGGATTCTTGCCCCGCCCCCTCCTCTCCCCGCAGGTACGGACGAAACTTCTTCTCGCTCTTGGTTCCATTACTCAACAGCCTACCCCTTCAAGCGCGCACTCCCCACCCTGGGTTTCCCTCTTTCTTACTTGTTTCTTTCCAAGACATGGATTCAGTTGCCTTCTGGTTCCCTCAGTCTCCTCAATGCTTTCCCGCGGGAAATGCCTGAATGATGAGATGCCCTATTTTTGTTTCCTTGCTCGACTCCGCGCGAGATTCTTGGTAGTTCCATTGTCATCCGCGCACCTAGAAACCTCTTGTGCTATGATGGCCGAGGGCGCCCCTCCACGCATGCGTCCGCACTCTTCTGATTGGGTCAGCTGTGTTTTCGTTCCTATTTTCTTATGACTGAGTCTAGCCGACGGCGGCCACTTTAGCCGCTGAAGCTGCTCCTTGAGCTCGCACATTACCTTGAAATTCTCTCGCAACGGGCATGCCTCTTTCCTGTCACAAGAGGCATTTAATTTACGTCAGCTCAGTTTTTTCGTCCTTCAGACATTTCATTCCAACACGTTGGATGCCCTGCGGGTCCTGGTATCTCTTCCCACTCCGTCTGCGAACGCTGAAGGTTCACCGTATATCAAATTAGGTTTTACCTGCGGTTGTGGGAAGCGGAGGACCCTTCTTTGCCGATAGGTTGCATTTAGTTCCTTTTGTTTTTTCCGCGGTTGCTATTTTCCTTCCTTTGGGGAGTTGCGCTTCCGCTTCTGCGCTGTACGAAAGGTGCGCGTAACAAACGCGGCTCTCCCTTGGAACTGGGCGATTTGTTTGGTGACGCCTTTTCTCTATCTCTTCTTTCGACGACCCCCTTTTCCAAGAAGGATTGCACTTCTTCAACGTTTACCACGTGTGTATCGGTCGTTTAATTGTTAGCTTGTCCACAGCGCGGATTTTCTGATTAGCGCGCAAGGCAGCGTATTTTCCAACAGTCCCTATTTGCTTCCCCGGTGGTCACTTGGATGCGGTCCGATGCCCGCGCGATGTTCGCTGTGCCATCTTGAGTTGGAGGCAGCGCGCTCGCAACTCGCTTTTTTTTTTTTTGGCCCCTCCCTCTTATTGCCTTCTGGTTCTGCAAGGACCGTTCCCCCGTACTCGGGCAAATTCCTTTATTGTCTGAGATGTTGATTGAACCGGTAGTGGTACTGACTGTTCCCAAAATAGTTTTTTCTTTTTTGTTTTCGTGGGCCCGTGTAGTACGCCTTCTCTAGCGTCCTTTTCCAAACGGCTTGGGCTGTCTTTCTCGCTAAGTGGCGCCCCGCTGGGAAAAGATCCAGGCTTCAGGAAAGCTTTTTTTTTTTTCCCTAGCCCATCCTTCTCGGCCTTCCGTTCATCGATCGTTCTCTGAACCCTTCACGCCTGCTTTGGAACGTTCTTCCTTGCCTCAAGTTCCTGACCTTTGCCCCACGGTTCCTTCAAATTCTTTTTTGAGCCTTACGCGCGTCTACCTCCACCCCTTTTATATATTGCGCTCGCTCCCGGTTGCTGTCCCCTTTTTCGCATTTCTTTCGATACAGAGATTTTCTTTTTCAATTTTTTCCTTTCTTTAAATTTCCTCATGTGCTCGACGTCCCGGACCTCGACGCTTCGCGATCAATGCGTATCAAGCTAGCACGCGGATTGGTCTCAAGCCCGTCCCCGTTTTTTTCCTCCCTTTTGTAGTAGCGTCATGTGCGGTGAACTCGGCGCCTTTTTTAACGTCCTCAGGTGATTTCCGACCGCTTTTCGTCCCTCATGCCCCTCTTCCTGCATTCCCCGACCTTCTTGAGTTCGGTCCAACTGACGGCCTTCCTCCTAAGTCCCAGCGGCATTAATTTCCTTCACCCTCTACGAGCTACGCAACTTCTATTCCCCCGCAGTTCCCTTTCATCCTTTCCTCCCTCCGTTGTGATTTATTCTTTTGGTCAGGTCACCGACGTACTGGTAATATTTTTCCCTCTTCCGGCGTTGTTCCGAAGATCGTCTATTTCTTCATTTACCAGCCGAAACATCAATACCCCCGTCTCTGTAACTGAAATGCATTCCCCCTTTTTTCCCGATTTTCCTTCGGTGAAGGCGATTTTCCTTTCCTTTATACCCCTCTGCGGAAGCTAAGTCCTGACCGCCATTCCAACTTAAGGAAACTTTTTTTTTAACTTTTTTGGTTTTCGCTGGCGCCCCTTTTTTTTTCCTCCGCATCGTCTGTCTCGTTTTCCTTTGTGCGCGTGCATCTTCTTCCTCTAATAAAGCATTTCCTCATGCCCCCCCGGTATAAAACTTTTCGCCCAGCCCCTGAGCACCGGGCTCGGATTCCGACGAACTCCCCATGTTCGCGCCGCGGAGGTTTTTTCCCGGCCCGAAGCTACCCACGTGAAGTACGTGAGAGCTTAAAGGAAATTTTAATTCATACGACTTTCCCTTCGCCCTTTGTTGATGTTTCTTTACGAGAGACTTTCCCATTGTCAGGATTCTAATCCTCCCTGTCTCAGAATTTGTGGTTTACGCCGGAGTTGATACGCTCGAAATCGGTTCCCCCTCGGGGAAAGGCCATTCCCTTCCGGGGCACGCCACCGCCTCATCACGACTTTTTTCTGCAATAAGTACTCCCCCCCCGCTTCCCTTTTTTTGCAGCTTTTCATCTCGCCCTTCGCGGATTCGACTTTATTTCGGATCGGTATTTACAGCGAGCGCCTCCGTCATCTTAAGCGCGCCACTCTTTTTTTTCGAGCCTTTCTCCCCTGGCCTCCCAACTCACTTGTTCCGCTGGCAACCATCGCGCTTCTTTGATCCGATAAAACCTTCGAAGCCTCTCGTTGGTTCCCTTTTAGGTTTCTTACCCGCTGCTCCATACTTGCTTCTTTCGCGCTGGGGCCGCATCAATAGTCAGTGATGGAACTCCCTCTAGAACCACTTGGTGCCCCTATTTTCATAGTGCCCAACTCTTTCCTTTTGAAGGAAAGCGGTTTTCTTTCTCTCAAGACGTT
>Ga0179593_1289574_pt1 | contig 13349 bp, 15 predicted proteins | sample CZODoug2_1_08_16_FD_185931 | JGI IMG/M metagenome (GOLD analysis project Ga0179593, IMG submission 185931) | Vadose zone soil fungal communities from Angelo Coast Range Reserve, California, USA - CZODoug2_1_08_16fungal (PacBio error correction) | ecosystem: Environmental > Terrestrial > Soil >... | reverse complement strand
GTTATTGCACGTTTTCTCATTTTTTGCCGAAGGGAGGTTGCGTCTGGGGGGGGGGGGGAGCCCACGAAATCCCGCGGCGTACTTTGTCTTTTCGAGTTTCTTTTTTAACCCGTTGCCGCGACCTATCTCCTCCATTTTGAACGCGTTCGAGGATGAGGCTGACCCCCCAGTTCTTTCCAGGAATAGCTACTAATGGTTTCTTTTTTGCTTGCGGGCGCCTAGATTGACCCCCACCGGGTTCTACCTCTCCATTGCTTCGCCCCCGCATTTCTTAGCACCCGTGTTCGTAGAGCTCTTTCGCCCATTGTTGTATGGTGTAGGTTAGGCGGAAGAAGAAGATTTTTACGCTTCTTGTTTCAACCAGCCGCGCATACGCTTCTCTCCCTTCGTGCCTTTCGCCAGTTGTTGATATCCCATTCGCCTTTACTGGAGTTCGCTGGTTAGCGAGGCTTCCCGATTGTTTTGATAGTCCTTCCGATTAGTCCCATATATGCCGTCTTTTTCCCTTCACCCCGGCCTTTGTGATTTTTTTGATGCTCTCGCGCAAGCCCTTCTCCCTCCCTTGCTCACAGATGTGCTCTGCTGCCCCAGTGGCGGCGACTTTTGCTCATTTGCTACACGCACGGCCCAGATGCACCCGACCTGTCCTGGGCTCCTTCTTTCCTTCTCCCCGTTTTTTTCTTTCCAAAATTCACATAGGGATTTCTTCAAAGTGTTTTTGCCGGCGGGCTGCCTCTCCGGGTCTTATGATTCGTGTCCGAATAAACCTTGTTTTACGAGTTCCCGATCCAGGCTTTTTTTCTTGTGTTTTTTTCCCATTTTCCTCCTTGCGCGGCTTTTTTGAACGGTCACGCGCAGGCACGCCGCAGCCAACAACGCGCGTCTTTCGGTTTCATGCAAAGCCTCCCTCTGCAGTCATTGCTTTGCCCTTGTCCCCTTCGCGCTGGTGGACCCTTTTTGCTTGCCTGCCCCTCCCCCCGCTTCGCTTTCCCAAATCTACAAGCTTTGCAGCGGATCTTCCTCTGTTTTGTTCTTTTTTTTATCCGAAGAGGCGAGTCGTTTCTGCGAAATTCGCCCTCTTTCCTGTCTTAGATCCGCATGACATGTTTTTTTGGCTCACCCCGGACATAGCTCGCGTCGATTTCTGTTGCGCCTTTTTTTTTTGCTACTCCGTCTTCCTTAGCTTTGTGTTTTCTTTTGTTCCTTGTTTTGAGTATCACGTTCTGTTCTCGCGCCGCTAGCTGCTTTTCTTCGTGTCACCACGATCCATTAGATCGACCTGTGAAATCTGTGCCGTCCTCCCGCGCGTCCTTTCCCCCCCCTTGTCGCCTGTTACCTTGTATATGCATGTACTGACTTCTCAAGTCAGACGGTGTTCCTCCCCATCGGTCTGTGAGTAGAATTGCAGGCTCTTCTGTACACGCGACAATATTGCGCTGATCTTTTGCCCCGTTATATGGTTTTGTTCTTTTTTCCCTGGCCAGTCACCTCACGGAGGCCCTCTCATAGGAAGCGTTAGCGGATTTTTTCCTTTAAGGCATTAACAGATATCGTGCGCATTCGGCTTCTTCTTCATCCCACAGAGCAGAGAGTGACCCCCGCTTGCCTTGTCTCCGGAAATTCCTTTAGTCCCACTCACGGGCCCGATGCGCTATCCGGGGACTCATCTCCCCATCAAGTGCGCGCCCGACGAAGTCCAGTGTACGCCCTCGTCAAGAAGGTGAACTGCCTTTCCTTTTTTTCCCCCTAGAATGTAATTTCGCGCTGTGGATGATAATTCGGAACCAGTATTCCCTGCCACTTTTTTTTTTCAACGCGTCTTAATAGTTCGCTTATCTTGTGCGCTCACCTTTCTTCTCACCGAGAAGGTTGGTTTTTCCCGGTCCTTTGCCGACTCCCAGTTTCTTCCTACCCGCAGAAGGTCCCTCGAGAACTTATTCTCGCCCAGATTTGATTCGCGTGTTTTCAGTTCGACCCCTCTTATGCTAAGCCCGAAGCATTTGTTCTCAATCTGTCCTTTTCCTCACTTAAGGGTTGTTTTTTTCTCTCGACTTTTCGAATGCTTTTGCTCTGGGTGATCCTCACCTCGATTGTTGTTTAAGGCCCTGACCGAATGCCACCTGGTGCTTCTCTCCTTCGCGATCCGGATTCTTTTTTTTCTAGACAGTTCGTAGGCCTCCGTTTTCCGGACCCACCTTAGCCGTTCGATCCTCCAGGATTGGACCTTTCGTTCCTCGTGATGCGGGCGAAACTCCCCAGTTATGATCTCTTTTTGTTGTGTGTTCGCGGTTCGACTGCTTCTTTTTGTCTATACTGGGTGGCAGGATTTTTCCACAGTTCTCCCCTTTCATCTTCGACGTTCTGACCCCCGGCTCTTCTTTCAACGTCGTTTTCCGCTAGGCCTTTTTACTTTTCTTCTTTTTGCTTCTTTGCTGTGTCCCAAAGTCCGTCGGCTATCAGGCATCTTACGGCTCTCTATAGATTGCCTGTGTTCTCACCACGGCTGTTTTTCTAGAGGCCCGTTTTAGGGGCACTCCTATCCTACTCTCTCCCTCGTGACTTGTCCCAGGATTATCGTTGAACTCTCAGGTATCTCCCTTTTCGTACATTCTTCTCTGGCCCTCCTTTGTTTTGTAAACCCAACCATTTTCTATCGGTGCAAATGTATTATGAGCGTCGATGTCCTTTTGTTGCCTCGCTGGCTGCTTCGGATTTCCCCAGTACAGAGCCCAAGTTTGTCAGCGTATGTACAGCTATTCTGACTATCTTCTTTAAGTACCCACGTTTTCGTTGCCACTTTTTAGCGTCTTTATTGAAGGCGTCTTTCCCGCGTATCTTCTTGCCAAGGTTTCCTTTTCTCACTTTGCTTCGCCGCCGTCTTCGGCGCGCTCAGAAGAACTGTCAAAACTCGTCGTTATCTGCCCCACAATTTTGTATCATTTTCTTTCCCGCTTTTTTAATTCGACCTTGCGGCGCGCTTTCCCGGTTCTTCCCCAGTAGAGCTGTTTCTAGATGCTAGTTTTTTTCAAGACTTTGATGCGCCCCTTTCCTCCCCCCCAATCTTCATAGGCTCTTTTTACAAACCGGCGGCATACGCACTTTCGGCCTGCGGTTGATCGTTTTGTTTTCGTAGGGTTGGCAGTCTTGACTCACCTTTCGATACGATTCGGATTCCGTTGTCCGCGTTGGATCTCTTTGGACTTTTGCTCTGAATTCCTCATTCTGCAGTTTTTTAGTCTGTTTCCCCCCCCCCCGGTTGGCTATCTGCTTGCCGCCGCCATCTTATCCGATACATCTCTCCCGTTGGAAAATCGTTTTCTTTGTGTTATTCCACGCCTTCCATGAGAACTGTCTAGATCCATCCTTTTCCCCCGGCTTTTCGTTTTTTTTTTTTTTTTCAACTCATTGTTTTTTTATGACCGTATGCTCGATTTAAGAAGGCTGCAAGCCTGGCCGGGCCCTTTGGTGCCAGCTTTGGCGCGTGCTTTTCTCCGAAATGCTCTCCCTCTGCCTTGGCGCAGCTGCATCGCGCGGTGAGCTTCGTTTACCTTTTTTTCGCGAGCTCGCTTTTAATTCTAATCACCAGTTTTTTCCTTTGATTCTGAACTCCGATGTGATAGAGGTACTGCCGTTCTCTTCCCGCTTTGCTGTTTCACTTTTTTTTTATCGAATTGGACTAGGGATGGCGTTCCAGTCTTTCTGTGGCCTCATCACCGCTCCTTAGCGTAGTGTCTTGCGCTCGTTCCCAAATCCTATTCCTCCCGCGTTCTTTTCGCTTCACAAGTTGCGCCTTCGTCGTCCTCTCTGAAACAGGGCTTTTTGTGCCAGCGCTTTCCCTTTTTCTAGTATTAACACGGTGGTTGTTCGACGCGCGTCCCGTCCGGTTTTCCCTTGTAGAACTGAAAGCTGGTGTAGCTCGTCATCCATTACTTAGAGAGGAGGCTATCCGGCTCGGTTGGATTCCTTGCGCCTCCCGTCTCGACCAGCCCCGTAACGGCGCCTTTCCTTTCTGGCCTTCGCCTCAAGCGAGACGTGCACAAATTGTCTTCTTTCCCTCCGTTGTTTTTTTCTCGAGCCGGTCGAACCGCGTATTAATATGTTTCCGAAGGTCTTTTTTCGATCTGCAAATCAGCAAGCGACGTTCCTGTTTTTTCGCAGAGTCCTCTCTCTTCTCTGCCGTCATACTAAGATGACGCGCTTTCTGGTTCCTAGTACCATGCTTCGAATTTCTCTCCCTCATGGCTTCTCATGGACGGTCTTTTCTTCCATTGACACCCATTTCACATCCAGACTTAGCGCTTCTTATTTCAACTTTTCCCTTTTTCCATCCGCTTGGCGGTGCTTTGTGTGTAGAGGTCTCTCAGACAAGCTTCTCGGCCTTGTCCACGCGCGTACTCTCTTTGATATTCCGGCGTGTGATGAAGGTCTCCTTCCTGGCTGGGAAATTCCTTTTTCTTCGTCCCGTATCTTTTTTTCCGACGTTAGGAATACGATGCGCATAAAGTTCTTCCCATATCGAAAACTACCGAGCGCCGCCCGAAATTTCCCCCCCCTCCATTTTGCTTCTCTATCCGCGAGCAATGTCCCCATAGCCCTCCGATGATCACTCTCGTTCTTCTGTCTCCCGGCGGTTTTTTCTAATTTGAGTCCCCTTACGCCAACTTTTACCCTTTTTCGGATGTCCCTCTGACAATGCATTTCGGCCTTTTCACCTAACTGAACCCTAGTTTCCCCCCTGCCAGCTTCCTCCGGCTTTCCCAAGGGTTTATTTCCTTTTTCGACCCCTGGCCCAGTGGACGATGTCCTCCCGCCCTCTCGTAGTGGTTTTTTTTATGGCATGTTCTTGTTCCGGTTTTTGAAAGTTTTCTTTTGCCGCGCCGGGAGAAACGCGTCCCTGCCCCCACCTTACCCCCCTGCTCTTCGGCTCCCCCTTCCACTTCCATCTCATTGCCGAGTCCTTTCCTTCGCTGTTTTTATCTTGATACTTTCTTCCTCCCTGATATCGACTGTCGCCGCCACGTGATCCGCTTTCAGTCTTTTGTTTTTCTGATTCTTGTTCCTAAGATCGCTATGCCGATTCTTTTTTTGCTAACTTAGCAAGGTTTCAGGTCTCGTCTTCCGTTGCTGCTGATGTCAGAACTTCCCAACTTCTCTCGCTGTCTCTCATTTTATTTCCTGCGGATCATCTTATTACGAACTTTGGCTTTTTATTGACTTGAGTTTTGAAGATCTTTCTTCTTTTCCTTCGCGAAGAGATCTTCCGTTCTTTCTTTGTAAATCGCACCATCACCTTTCTTAACCATTGACGATTTCCGAGATTCTCATCACTCCCTGTTTTTTCGTGCGTAAATTTTTCTGCTTCTGTCCTAAATCTTATAGCATTTCCTGTCTGTTGATCTCTTGATGGCTCCACAAAATGAGGTCTTGTTTTCAGCGGCGCTCTGATTCTTTCCCATCTCTTTTTGGCTTTCGTGCCCCTCCTGTTTTTTTTTCCCCCCTCGAATCCTTGAAAGGAGGACTGAGCATCTTCCCGCGGGTCGCAGGATCTCCCGCTTCCAGGACCTTTCCCTCTGTGATTCTCGTTTTGCCTTTTTTCTGGGTCTTTAAGACCTTTAGCTGAGCGAGACCTTCTTAGCGGGACTCATTCCTCATCTTCGCCTTTTTTCCGATGCTTAGCCTTTTCCCTCCTTTATGTACTCCATCTCGCGTCCCCTACCCGAATGTCACCTCTCCCCCTCCCCTTTTTCCTCGCTTTTTTTCCTTTTGTCATGCAGTCGTTTTTTTTCTTCTCGCTTTGTTTTCCGGCCCCATGTTCTCCCCCTGGCTTCACTTTGTTCCCGCTGACCGAGAGCAAGTCCTTCTCCGCCAGTCTCGTGCTCCCTTTCCCGAGGTCTTTACGTTCCCCCTGCCTTCTGTCCCTGATTTTTACGAACAGTTCTTCTTACGCTTAGCATCTTTCTTTAGGCTACGCACCAGCTTTGCCTTTTTTTTCCTGTTCAGACATCTTTCTTTTGTGAGTTTTCATCCTCAGACTCCTTGCTTTCCCCCATTCCTTTTTCGCTATCCTTCAATTGTTGGGTGTGATATTCTTTGCGACAATCGCTTGTTTTCCCATATACGAGTTTCCAGTATCCCTCCCGTCCCATTTCCATCTGGATATCTCCGTGACCTCCCCCTAGTTGATCGGTTGTCCTAATCAATTTTCGATAGTGACATAGCCCTGTTCCCTTCCAGCCTTTACCCCCTTTGCTCCCCGTCTGTTGCTCCTCCTCCTGGCCCGCGTGTTGAAATCGGTCTGATCTCCTTTTTGCCCCTCCCTTTGGCAGAAGTTCCCCCGTGATGTGTCTGTCATCTTTTGGATTTTTTTTTTTCGAGACAACTCGCGAACATTCTCGGCACTGTGATGACACGGCGATCCTTTTACCGTCTTACCTCTTTTTCCTGTTCCGTCTTTATGGGCTGCTAAGTCTGATGTACTTTCAAGTACGTCCTCTCTCTTAATTCTCTTTCCTCGCGCGAGGTGATTGTTCTAACTCCAGTCTTTTTTTTCCGAGTGCTTGTGGCCCTTAATTCTTTCCTTATTTGCACGAATCGTGACTTCTCTCTCAGTTCTTTTGGGTGAGCATCTTGTCCCCCCTTCTTCCTTGATCTTTGGCCCGCCTTCCCTTTTGGTTCTTTTTCTCAAAACTATTGGATATCCTTTGAGCGTATCATGCTTCCTCCCCAGGTTATGCTATCTTAGTGACTATCCGATTACCCAGGACCTGAAAGTTGGGGTAAGAAGTCTTGATGCTGGTCCCCTTTCCCCCTGACTCTCTTTTAATCGCGTTCAGAGCCTCACGCTTTTTTCTCCTTTTCCCGGAGATTTTTAATTCTTTCGTTTCCGGTTTTCGATGTTGAGTCCTGCCTGACCCAACCGCTCCGGCCCGTCTTCCTTTCGCGATATAGCATATCGGACAAACTTTCCTCTCTTTCTCTCCACCCCATTCTTATCATTCGTTTTGTGAGCTGTCGCGTTTTTTCCTGAGATTGTAACTCCTTTTGATATTTTCCTTGTCGTTCGGACATGCCTCTGCCCTTACAGATCCTCAGTTCGCTGCGAACCCACTTTGCAACCTTTTTCGTACTCGAGCAGAACCAGTTCTTCTCTCCCTCTTTCTCCCGTTTCCGTTTCGGCCGCGATTGAGTGTGGCTTTCTTCTCCAACCCTGTTCTTTACGCAGACTTACGCCGTCAGTGGCATATTTCCATCCCAGCCTTGCGCTTGTTTTGACCCTGAAGGCGCCTCTCACCCCGTTGTTGACCGGTTGTGACCCGTTCGCTGTCATTTAAACGGACTGCGTACTTGGTCACAGAGAGGAATTCACTGCTCTCTGGCCAAATAGGTCATGTGAGTTTATTCCACGATCTTCCATCTCCCCCCTTCTCTCCCGTCGCTAGCTGCTGCTCACTCTTGGGTGCTTTGCGTTAGGCCCCCTACACAAGATGTTTTTTTCTAGCTTTTTTTCGTCTTTTAAAGAATGAGCTGGACGTGGTTTTGTTGCCACCCTCTGTGTCCGACGTTTTTTTTTTGAGTAATGTCAAGAGGTCCCTCGCCTTTTTTGAATCAAATTTGGACCCTATCTTGAGCTGAGCTTCCTTCCTGGGCCCCCTTGCGCGTGCTCTCATCTTTCATTCTCTCCGGTCTTTTTCCTTTTATATTTCTGGTCCTACCCCCTGTTGATCGTCTATTCCTTTCGAGCCTCGGTCTTCGAGGTCTCACCAACTCGTGAATTCAGCCCTCTCATAGTGATTTTTTTCCCGACGGCATCTCAGATTCATCCTCACTTCTCGACGCTCACTTTTCGCTCTTGACCCCGATAAGCCGCGCTTCCTTATCATTTGACCCCAAAGCTCAGGAACTCTCCCCTCTTCTTCAGCCTTAACCGGGTTTACTGCCCAGAAAGCGCCTGCGGATTGAGTTCTCTCCCCTAGTTTGTTAGAGTGCCGAGGCCTCCCCCCAGGTTAGAAATCTCAGATTGACTACCGGGCCAGATTTTCATCTGCATCTTCGCCTGCGTCCTGGCCTTCTTGGATCTTTGATTCTGGGTTTTTGTCTTTTTCGATCTTTCCTACGACACTAAACTCCCTGGCTATTTTCTTTTCGTTTCTATTCACACTACGTAGTGTCAGACCGGCTGAAGATTCCCATCATGATCCTCAGTTGTTGTTTTTTTTTTTTTATTCAAGTTTTTTTTTTCCCCCCCCTCCAGCATTTAGGTTTCATTCCATAACGCGCGCCCCTTAGTTACCTTTTGGTAGACGAGAGAAATCGCCTCAGCCTTCTCCAGGTCCTTCTCCCGCCTTTGACGCGCCTTTCATGTTCGGCGGCTTCCCCCGTGGTTAGCATCTTCCGCCAGACCTTTTCGCGTTAAGTGGCCTGTCCCCTTTCTGTGACCCCCAATTTTGATACCGATCCCCTCTTTTCGTCTTCTCTGTTCGTATTCGAGCGTTTTTGTTTCGGTGTTGGTGTGCTTGTCTTTTAAGGCCGTCCTCCCTAATCAGGACCTTAGGATTGTTTTCCCTCTCTAAAGTCTTGCAGTCGCCCTACCCTGGATTAGACGGGCGCTCTCCCCTTTTCCGCCCGCCTCCTAGGCTTTTCCTTGGTCCCTAGAGGTGTCCGTCCCCCCTCTGCCGCTATCCTTCCACGCTATCAATCTTATGGACCTGTAGCCTTTCAGCGAATGGTTCTGCTGCCGCTATCGTTTTTTTCCCTTTGACCCTTCATCAACGCGTGCCATTTGAGCTTTTTGCGCCACGCGGTTCCTGCTTGCTTCTTTTTTGCTTGAACACTTCACTCAGCTGGAACCACGGCCTTCTTTTTATGATTTAAAGAGATGGGCCCCCCTTCCTTGTACCCACCCAGTCCCCCCGTCTTCCCCCCCTCCGCCAGCGCCTCTATTTGGCTTGCTGCGACTTCTTCCCCTTGAAAGTGTGTCCTTCCCTCCTTCTCAAGATGGTACTGAGAGCTATTGTCTTGACTCTTCCCTCCGAGGTTGCTTACCGGCCCTCGCGTTGCTAGCCAGCCCCAACAACATTTTTTCTTTTCGAGGCCCCTCAAAATCTCCATGTCCCTTTGCTCTCCGGCGGCTTTGCGTTATAGAACGGCCTCTGCCGCTCGAGCACCCCATCTGCTCTGACGCTCGTAGCTCTAAGCCTTCCCGCTTTACTTATGGTTTGACCGACTTCTATGAAGAGGATTGCCCCTAACCTTTACAGGCGTTCCTTCTCCATTTCCTCTCCCTAAGTAGATTTTTTCCCGTTCCATTTACGCATGAGAGTTCTCTTCCTTTCTTTGGGCCTTCGGATGTTCCGAGCTTCTCCCCATTTGGGTGCCTAAGACTTTCTTTTTTTCGATCTGTTTGTGTCTCTTCCTAGCCCTTGTTGCCTGAGTACTGTTTCCCCTTTCTGCCCTTTCTCTGACACCCCTTTTTCAAGCGCGCGCGCCTTCAAGCTTTCCCGGCTCAACCCTTTGCGATGCCGGAGTAAAGAGATACCTCTGACGTCAGAATTCCTTCGGTAATCACTCTTCCGGTAGTTTTTCACTTCGCCCGCGCTCCAAGTCCTCATATGATGACCTCCTTGTTTACCCGTAGTTGTCAAGACGAAATTTTTTTTTTTTGACGACCATTCCCTTACCCTTTCAGGGAAATCGAATAGTATCCGTGCTGCTTCCTTTAAGTTCACAGTTTTCTGAAGGCCGTCCTTGGAGAGGGGTCTGAAGTTTCGGATGGGCCCTACAGACCCTCATGAACCAGTAGGGGAGCTTGCTACTGTTTAAGGAGGACTGTGGGATTGTCTCTGCCCATCGCTCATATTTCTCTTTTCCTTCCGGAGAAATAGGTTGGCGCGGACGGGAGGGATCCAGAAGATGTCAGAGTAATACGAAAGGTCACTAGACTTTAATTAGTTTGGTTGATTCTTTTTGTTGGTTTTGTTTGGGTGTTTGACCAGGGTTGTTGGTTGTGTGGGGTTGTTTGGTGTTTTTTTTTTCAGGGTTCCACTGGGAACTTTGACCAGCGTTTTTCCCCTATAAATCCCGATGCTTATGTTCTCGATGTGGACTTCCTGTTCGTTTTTTCCCCTTTCCATGGAACACGATTGGCTCTTACTTTCTTCATCGATGTATCCCCTAGTTAGCCATCCCCTTCCCCTCATTCTTTGTGTCCCTTTTTCAAGTTTTCTGTTTATGCCCACCCGTTGCGGACGGGGTTTAAGTTTTTCTTCCTCTTACCCAACGGGTTCCTCAACGCAGATGTCTAAGCCCTGGATTAGTTTATCACATCTCCTTTCTTTTGCCGTATGACCTTGTTGATGCTCAGTCCCCGTTACCCCGTAATTGCTAAATTCTTACTTTCCTCCTTTCTTCTAATTTTTTCGTTGTTGTTGTTTGAGATTCCTTCAACGAGTTTCCCGTTTTTTCTTTCATAAACCTTTTTTCTAAGGCCCATTCAGCATTAATATGGGGATAGACTGATCTCGTAGCCTTTGTTGTCTGCGAAATTTTTTTCTCCGTCTAGTCAATCTTTGAATTTTACATCCCAAGTAGTATTTTCTAAGATTTTTCTTTGTTTGGCGATGAGGTGCGGCGTCCCCCTCTGATGTATCCGCCCCCCCCCCTTTGTGCCTCTGAAGAACCCTTTGTCGTGTCCTTTGCTTTTCCTTACGTGATTCCCAAGCTCCTCCCTTTTACGGCGTTCTCCTGTTTGTACCAAACGGAGGGTCCCTGTCTTCTGAAGTCCTTTCCTTTGACTGTTCGTCCACTGTGTCTTGGACTTCTTTTCGCCCTCCCTTTTTCTTCTTTTCTACCGCATCTTTGACGCGCTGTTCTTCGAGGTCTTTTCCTGCCTCAATGTGTTGCTAAGGCCCTGTTGTACCGTCTCGATACCTTGGTCCCTTTTTTGGCGGGGTTCCGCCCCCTTCCTCTTCTCACCGCCGTTATCTGTCAAGGCCCTGCATCGTGCTTTTAAAGCATTTCAGAACCTTGCGTTACCTATTTTTGCCTCACGGATTGTGTTGGATTTTCGTTTTCCCAAAAGGATCCTGTGCCCGCACACCCCACTTTCCTCGAAGTCAACTCCCTCCTGTTAGCTTTCCTCGATGCGTTCTGCCCCTGATTTCCACGACCTTAATGTGTCCCGCACCCCTTAGCTTTTCTCCTTTCATTTTCCATACTTCCTGCCCCCTTAATTCCTTTTTTTCGACCCCCCCCCTCCGCGCTACAGGCTTTTCGCACGCGTTTACCTGTTCCATTCCCCCTCATGGCTGACTTGAAACCCTGTTGGCTCTCCCTTTCTCTCTTCCGCCTATTCGGCAAACTCCTTCCCCTTATATGACCCCCACTGGAGATCAGAGATTCCCCCTCTTCGAGAAGGACCTTCCTTATGAGGCCTAGCTGCAGTTTCCTTCCCTGCCGCATCCTTTAGGTTAAGATAGCGAAGTCAAATGAAAGCCCCTTCAGAACCCTCCAGTCCCAAATCAATCGTTCACGGATTCCACTTGCCCAGGAGTGTTCCCCCCCAGAAGAGAGTCACTAGTGCTTTTCTCCCGCGATATGTTTCAGTTCCTCCACCGGTCGTCCCCGTAGTAATGTCGCGTCCTTCTGTCACCTTCTTATCCCGTCTTTCTCTTGCTCTTCCGGTCATCCACCGCTGCGTTTGTGGATGTCCCCGTCTTCTTTTCAGCCGGCTTCAATACGATCTAACTAGTCGCCCCTCTCCTTTGACCCCCCTAGTCCAATTTGTCGGAACGACTTTCCAGTTTGCCCCCATTCTCCCCGTTCTCGCCGGTAGGACCGTGCTTCGCAAACTTTTGGGCTCTTTTCTTTCACTACGTCAAGTAATGTTAGATGTGTTTGGGCCCATCTATGCTACTTCCTTGTGTTAGCCCGATTTCTCTTTTCTTTTTCTCCTGAAATTCATCTACAAGCCCCCTCCTCCCTATCTTAGTGGAGAATCATCACTCCTCTCTCCCCTCTAGGGACTGGTGCCCTCGACGACCTTAGCTTCCTTTTTGCAGATATAACAAGGTGGCGGGAATTTTAGGTTATAGGCCAGATGTGATTTAGATTCTACTAAGTCTGCGAGACATCCCTTCCTTCCCTCGTCTTTCGACCATGAGTTTCCTGATCAAGGCTGGTCTTTTTTCCCCCGCCGTCGGCGAGAAGTCCCTAAAGCCTTCGTCTCCCTCTCTGTTGTAGGAAAAACCCCCCTCTCAGCCTTTTCCCTTTTTGGACCTTCCCCTCCCCCCCCGAACTCAGCGACGGAGCCTCAACCAGCGTGCGTACCTCCCTCTCCGAAGGGTCTCTTCAGTCAAAGTTGTTTTGACCGGCCCCGCGCTTGCCCTTCCCCTTTCTCGCCTTTCTTCTCAACTCGTCCCCGAATGGTAAGATCAATACCCCTTTCGCGTGCACCGATAAGAGAGGGGATCTTGAGTCATTTAGCTCGAGATCAATTACCTTTACCCTTCGAGCTTTGCGGGCGTGTAACCCCACTCCTGTTTTCTTCCAGCTGGCCCACACTAGTCTTTTTACCTAATCCTCCGTTTTTTTTTGTCTGAGTTCTATTTCCCCTTATTAATTGGCGGCCGAAGGGATTTTTCTCTACCACGCTCTTCTTCTTTCTTTTAGCTGTCCCTTAGAAGGTTCGTCGAGGACGTTCTAGCGCCGTTCCGCCGTGTCTTCTTTCCCCCATGCTGGCCGAAGTTCTCGACGTTTTTCTTATGATAATGGCCTGCCGCGCTCTTGCCCCCCCCCAAAGTTTTTTCTACTATTGCCCCCGACTCGCTTCTTTTTCTGATGCCACCCAAGGGTTCTGGCTAGGAAGAGTTTTTATTTTGATGGTTTTTCGCGGCGAAGCATGATCGGATTCCCTATTTTTTTAAGCTTCCTCTTTTGCGAAGGTTTTTTCGTATCGCTTGTTCTTTCTGTTTTCATAAATTCGCCGTTCCCGTCTTTTTTCCCTGGATTTATGACTTCAGCACCGATTCCCCTTCCTACATTCTTTCCTCCCTTATCACACGCTTACGATCCCGCAAATTCATTGGTCTTCTCTTTTTCTACTAGTGACCATGTGCCCCCCCCCTCCTCGATTGCTCACGAGCTTTATGACTGATGCACTTAGTTTCCTCTCTGTTTTCCGGACGCCCCTCCCGCTCCCCCTTCCCCAAAGGACCCTTTGTTTTTCTGGTAATTTCCAATGTCTTTTCTCGTGACCCCCACCTCAACAAGGGGAGTTCAGAAGACAGTTTCTGCCTTTCCAGGTCCCAGTCTTTACTTTTTTCCCTGAAAGCGTGTCCCCCTCACTCACAGGG
>Ga0179593_1659780_pt1 | contig 13351 bp, 17 predicted proteins | sample CZODoug2_1_08_16_FD_185931 | JGI IMG/M metagenome (GOLD analysis project Ga0179593, IMG submission 185931) | Vadose zone soil fungal communities from Angelo Coast Range Reserve, California, USA - CZODoug2_1_08_16fungal (PacBio error correction) | ecosystem: Environmental > Terrestrial > Soil >... | reverse complement strand
GGTTTTTGATCGGGCCTTTTTCTCCCCCCTCCTTTTCCTTTCCCCCTAAGGACGGTCCCCCTTCCTGGATTTCCCCTTTTCGGGGCAGGCTTTTATACACCGGATTGCTCAGGCGGGCCACTTATGGACAGGTCCCTTGGCTGGAGTAAGTTCCTTTTCCCCGTCCCTGTTTTTCTGCCCTTTCTTTTTTTGGGGGGGGGGGGCCACAACCGGCCGTTCTTCAGTGTTTTTTTTCTGCTCGCTTTTTACCATGGGTCGGGACCTGTCAGGGCCGAGTTTCCCAGCGCGTCCGTGGATTGTTGTTTTTTTGGTCCCCCCTCTTTATGGTTTATCCGGGTCCCGTTTGACCCCTCCTTTCGTTTCTTCTTTTTTTTTTATGCTTTTTTTTGGCCGGTCATAAACCCGCTTGGCTGTTGGGTTTTCCTTGGGCAGGCAACCCCACCGTTCGATGAAAGGCAACTCGGCTTTATTTCCTCGGCCTGGGGCAGCCTTTAACCCCCCCTGAACCCTCTGGCTGGATCACCGGGATAGTCCCTTTCCGGCCAAGGTTCGGGTAAGCTCTTGGTCCTTTGTGTCGAGAACGCTTCTTATTTTTTCATCCTTTTCCCTTTGGGAGGTGTAAAAGCCACCGGCAGGTCCAAGGAAAACATGTTTTCCCAATGATTTCTTACCGCTTTCCCCCCAACCCAACTGTTCTTCACAGGGTTTTTTTTTCCTGGTATTTTCGTATCTGATTAAGGCTCAGGGCGGGGACCCCTTTAGAGAGAAAAGATTTTTAGGTCTCCCTTTTCCCCCCCCCCACGGTGTAACCGACCCCCAGGGTAACTTTCGGCGCTTTTTTTTTTTTTTTCCTAGCTCTCCTTCCAGTGGTATTTCTGGGAATGTAGTTGTTTTTTTACCACTAATGGATAGGCCTCCTTTTTACTGGCTTTCCCGCTCTTGGGAGGCTCTTGATTTTTTTCTTGTTGCTTTTCCTTTTTTTCTGGGATTCCCAAAGAACCGAGTACATGGATCCCGTACTGTTTTTAATCCCTAAAGCTCTCTTTTGGCGGTCACACTTCTGGCTTTCCCCCCCGGCCCCCTTTCTATCTCCCTCACCCCTGGGTCCGATGGCGGAAAGAGGGCCTCCGTGGCTATGGACTTTGAGTCCTCCCCTGATCCAACCTTTGTCTTCTTGATTTAAGCTTTTTGCCGTCATTCCTTCTTTTTTCGGCCTTTTTGGGATATTCTGGCCCTGCCTCCTGTGAAAAAACCACGCGCACAGTAGGTCTGCTCCTGTGTTTCGCAGGCCCCCTTTCTACCTGCCTATTGGTTCGCAGGGGCTTTGCTTTTTTTTTTTTTGCGGGGTTTTTTTCCCTGTTTTTTTTTCATAGAAAAGCCTTTCTCCTCATCGACTTTCCGAAACCAGTAGTGGGTCCTGGGCCGGTCCACCTGCGGGATAGGGTTTTAATTTTTTGCTTCTTTTCTCCCCCGAACAGTTTACGCGCCATCAGGCCACCGCTCGTTTTTTTTTTGCCCTTTACGTTACAGTACTGCGTCGATTCCCGCACCGCGTCCAGGGCAAACAATCCTGGGAACAGGGAGAACCCCCAGTTTTTTGTGAGTTTTTCTGCCCAACCACGCCCCGTTTTCTTTTTTTTCCGTTCCAACAGCTAGTTTATTTGTCCCCTCGGAGTTTTAGGCAGATGTCGTAGATTTGTAGGGTCGTGCCTTTTCATTTTTGCCTTTAATTTACCCCCCCGTGTTTTTTTCCGAGATGATTTCCCCCCATGCTGGAATCAACCCCTACCCTCCGACTCAATCTGCCCTTTTCTCCTTTTTTATTTTCGAGTTTTTTGGTACAAGTGGTGCCCCTCAGACTCCCTCTCTACTTTTTTTGGTATAGTTGGGGGGCCTATTTCAAATCTCCCCCGGTTGTTTCGAGGTGGTCCCCATGGAAGACCAGGAGGGAGGAAGGAGTCCACAGCCCATTTTTGACCCTTGTTCCCATGGACCTATTCTGGATGGGATTGTTTGAGTGGTTCTGCTTCGTGTTGGACCCAAGCGGTGCAATCCCTTCCCGGCTTTTGGAGACCTAGTTCTCTTTTTTGGACCGGGGGTTTTTTCTTTCCGTGGTGGCACTTGAGGAGGTCGAGGGCTTCGAGGAACACCTAACAGTTCCATCAACGGAAGGTCCCCTCCGCGCAGGCCCTCGAAATCGGTTTTTTTTTTGGAGTCTGTCAATTTTTTTTTTCTTTTTTTGCCTGCTGGGGGCTGTTTCGGTTTTCTGCCGTTTCCCCCCCCCTCTTTCCCCTTTCCCCCCCCCCTGAGTTATTTCTTGAAGTTTTTTTTACCGTCCTTTCCTCTTCCGCAAGGCACGCTTTTCTGGAATTTCAGTTTTTTATGAACCTTTTTCGGTCACTTAGCCACTTTTCGGTTTTTTTTTCTGGGTTTTTCATTAGGGATCCTTCATAAAAACTGATCGAGTTTACTGGTGTGCTTGGCTTCACCCTTTTTTCCCCTTTTCCCAGGTTTTTTCGGAATCGGGAGGGTGGTGCGGGTTCACCCACCCCGGTGGCCCTTTTTCGCTCTTTTTTTTCTTTCCCCTGGGGCCCAACCGAAAGGCCGTTGAGTTGACCCCCCTCCGGTTCCCCTCCTGTATTTTTTTTTTGAATCTCCAAGTCCGAGGAAGGGGGATTCATGTCCCAACCCAAAAAAACCCCTTGTCGATTTTTACTTGCTGGTCCCCCCGTTTAGTTGAGCAAGCCGCCTTTCAAAAGCGCCTGATGGGACCGTTCCTTTTCGGTCCCTGTATTTGCCCCTTTCTTTTGGGCCCTCTTGGATCGCTAGGCCCTTTTCCCCCCCCGCCCTGAGGTTTTTTCCGACCTCTTCACGATTTTTTTTGTCCTTGGGTGCCCCCTTGTCCGGTTCCCTTGTGGTTGTGGCCCTCCCCTCGTTGACGAGTCGTGTGGGAAATTTTTCCCCCTCCTGGCCTTTTTTTGTAACACCCCGTTGCTTCCTCCTCCCCTTTCTTTTTCGACCTCCACTGAACCCTTCCACCTTTTTTTTGCCGTGAAATCCCGTGAGTTTTGCGGCCCTTGTCTTTACGTCCCCTTTCGTAGGTATTGGATGTTTTTGAACAAGTACTTTAAGGCTGACCCCTGGGCTCTATTCTCCCCTCTTCGGGCGGGGGCTCCTTTCCCCCGCGTTTCCTTTTTGCCCCCCCCCCCCGCAAACCGGTTTTTATTGGAACCGGTGCCCCCCAGTGCACAAAACCAGCATGCCCCCCACCTGTCTCTTGGCTGTTTTTTTGGGAGGCCTTCCCTGGCGACCTGCCCCAAATCCTCATCCGGAAAAACTAGGCATCCGCTTCACTCCTGCTCTTATCCTTGGCTGACCCCCCCGTCTTTTTCGACCTTTTCCACCTCCCGTTAAAACAGAAAACACCCCCGGCATTCCTCTTCCCCCCCCGCTCTTTGTTGCCATTTCAGTGGACGTCCCTGACCCGCAGTGACCTGGCCCAATCGGGCTTTTTCTCCCCCCATTGTTTTGGGTGTTCGGCAGGGCAGGCCCCCGCACACCCTTCAGGTTTTCTTCCTGCGGCGAAGAGGGCCCGTTATGAAGTAAGGTTCTTTTTTTTGAAACCGGTTCCCCCCGGGGTTTGGTTTCCGGGTTATGACCCCTTTTTCTTTTTCCCCGAAACTTCTCCTACCTAAGTTGTTTTGGTTGATCGAAAGATTGTCCTCTGGGGTGATAGGAATTTTCTTTTACACCACTTTTTTTTTTTCATTAAGGGCCAATTCCCCAGGTCTTCCTTCCCCCCCACCTGCTGTTTTGCAAAATCTTGTTTGGAAAATCATCAACGGAGCTATAAGAGAACACATGGTCCCCCCCCCCCCCCCTTTCCTCGTTTCGTCTCTTTTTTGGGTTTTTCCCGGAACAGCTCCGTGGGGGCCCCTCCCCCCTCCCGAGGCATGTCTGGTTTGTACCTGTTTTCGTTTGCATCCCAAGCCCTCGCTGGGTGGTTTTTTTTCTGATTCTCCCTTGGGCCCAGCTCTTATTAATGGTGTATTTTAACTTGTCTCTCCCCTGGGCTCCTAATTCCCTTTGTTTTTTTGTTTCTTGCCCCTTTTTTTTTACTGTTTAAATTTCCCCCGCTTTGAGGTTTTTTTGGGTTCCAGGTTTGCATCCACTGTTTTTTTTTCTTTCCCCCCGAACTTCCTCGATGACGGGACTGCCGGGGAGTTTCCTCCCGGCTTTTACCCGAGCCTTCCTTTCTTCCCGCCTGTGTCTTTTTGGAAGACTCCCTTTTCTGGCCACCTTTCCGGCCACCATTTTTTTTTTTTTATCTTGAGGGTGCACCGGATAGGTGGGAGTGGGCTCCCTCCCTTCTGCGTTCAGCGTTGGGCCATTTTTTTTTTTTGGTACTTTTCACACTTTCCCCACTCGCGGACGAGGGGGATTTCCACAACCGCCCCCGTGTGTTCCGTTTCTTTCACGGGCGGGCCGGGATTGATGTTCTTTTCTGTCCCCCGTCCTTTGGTCCCTGTGAGTCGAAGCCCGCGCTGGTTTCCCCTCTTACCAACAGTTGAGGCCCCCCATAACTTTTTTTAGGGCGTGTTGTTGTCTGTCTACCAGAACGTTTTTGTTTCCTTTTTTTTTCTATTTTTGTTTTTAAATTAGGGACAGATGTCTCCGAAATTTTTGCTTCCTTTGTTTGGAGATAGGGCGGAGGTCTTCAACCTTTCTTTCGGAGTGACACCTCCAAAGGCACGGGCTGCACAATACTCAGAAATGTCCCTTCGTTGTCCCCTGAACGGACCTGATCTCTTCTTGGTGTGTCCTTCTTTTCGTCTTTTCGCGGTTCCCTCCCCAAGCATCTTCAATGGCCCCCCTGTCCGTGTTTTTAAAGTAGTCGTCTTTGGGCTATGGCCTTCGTAGTCATTATTTCAACCTTTTTAGCGCTTTCGTTCAATGACTTTTTTTTTCCCCCCTTGATGGACCGGGGAAGGCAGCTTTTTTCTCTGCAGGAAGTCATCTTTCCCCGTCCCCCCTTTCCCAGGCCGACTTTCCTTCTGGTTTTTTTTTTTTCCCCGCTCCCCTCCCCCTAGTTCTTCTCCTTGGGGTTCGAGAGGGAGACCCCACACTCCTCTTGGGCTCTTGAGGGGGTTTCCGACCGTTTCTTTTTTCAATCTGACGCTCCCGAACCCCGTTCTTCTAGGCCGTTCCCCCCCCAACACCGGAGAACGCTTCCTTTTTTCCTGTGTCCTCGCACCTTTTCACGCTCCCTTTTTTTCGCCCATCCCAGGCTCCGGTTTTCCCCGAAGTTTCCCATGGGGCGTCGTCAAAAAGATATGCGTTTCTGTGACAGGACCCCTTCCGTTGCCCCCCTCGACAAATTCGGCACCTGTTGGGCCGTTTTTTGGACCCCTGACCGCCCCCCCCCCCCCACTCTTTCCAACTTCGTTCGCTGGCTGTTCTTTCGGTTCTTTGGTGGCTAGCTTAGGCAGACTGTCGTATTTGACTTACGCGGCCTTCGGGCAGAAGGTTCATATCTCTTTCTTTCTTTTTTCCTCTTTCCCTTTTTTTTTGTGGACCTAGATTGCTCCCCCCTCTTTGACCTTTTTTCAACTATGACGTCCATTTTTGCCTTACGGAGGTTTTGGCAGTCACAGCAAGGGTGTTTTGCAGCCTTTGGCATTTCTTCCTCACCCATGGCGACTCGGACGTTTCCTTTTGTTTTTTTACCTTTTTCCACACATTTTAGTTTTTTGTGGGTGCGTTTTCTTTTTTCGTTTTTTTCAGGGACGGGTGGCTTTCGTCCGTCCCAGATGCCAGATCTTGTGTTGCCTTTGTACGGCGTCTTTAGAAAAGGCGCTTGTGTTGTTTTTTTTTGGACGCGGTACGTTCCCCTTCTGGAGTGACCACGGCCTTTTCCCCATCCCCGCCTTTTCCATCTTCTCCCCTTGCTGTCAGGTTCTTCCTACGGTTGGCCTAGTACGGAAGGAGTTCTTTTTCTTTCTTGAGGAACTTCCCCTTTTGCCCCCCGGGGAATTGCGCCTCTCTTTCCCCCCCCTTTTTCCTTCCGGGCGTTTTTCTTGCTTCAGGAGCAAATCCTCTTGTGCGGCGTGTTTTTTTTTTCCTGTTTCGGGCCGGGGGACCCTCTTTTCCTGCAAGATCCCCCTCGGTCTCCCTTGCTGTTCAAAGCCCCGTTTTGCTTTTTTTTTCGCTCACTTCGATGTTTTTTCCTTTTCTATTTGACGAACCCTTCAAACTCTCAAGGGCGAGCCCTTACACTTTCCCCTTTTTCATTTTTTTTTTTTTTTCCCCTCCGAGATTATTTTCCCACTTCTTTTTGACTTTTTCCCTTTCCTGCCTTTTCTGCCTTTTTCCGCCGAACACCTCAGAAGAAAGGGATTGGACACTACTTCATTTTTCGCTTTTGTTCCGTCCCACCTGCGGCTTCCCCCCTGGAAGTTCCGAGCACTTTGTTGCTTTTAGTCTCACTTCCCCCCCAAGAGGACCCTTTTTTTTGAGGATGAAGCTCCAAAAACAGAAGGACCTGCCCAGGAATTGTCTCTTTTCCCGGTTCTCCTCCTTCAAGCGATGAGGGCTTTTTTTTTTGTCCCCTGTTCCTTACTTTGGCCTCTCCTTTTTGTCCTCACCGCCTTCTGTGTCATCGAGAACACTTTGCCTTTTCCCCTTTTTTTCCGTGGGCCCCGGTGGTTTTTTTTCCCCCTCTTTTCGTGGGCCTTTTTTCCCCTCATGTCGTGGGGGGGATGGGACAACAGCTCTTCTTTCCTCCCTCCCCGATTTCCCCCCCCCCCTTCTGGCGTGGACAACCTCCAGATCCCTGATTTTCCGTGCGGGTGCGGTTCGTCCCCGAGCGTATCTCGCTGTCGTATTTTTTTTTTCTGTTTACCATTTTTTTTTTTTTGCCCAGGTGAAGTTCTTCCTCAATCGAGGGGGAGGGGTTTCCCAGTTGGTGACCTACCCCCCAACCTCCCTCCGGTTTCCCTGTTGTTGCCCCCTGGCATGAGGTACTATTGGGCGGCGGGTTGGCGAACCCCCGAACGGGTCCCACCCCTCACAAAGGTTTTTTCCTGCGGGTACTACTCTTTTTTTTTTTCACGCCGACCGCTGGCCTCGGCGGACAGGCTCCCAGGAAACGAACAAGGAACCTTTTTCACCCCCCCCTCCAGCCCCCCCACCCCCGACCAACTTTGGCTTCTAGTCCTGCCCCGGAGCACCCACCCTCCTTAAAGACCGAAACCGGCAAGATACCATTGCCCCCCTTGTTCCCTTTTTGGAGGCGTTGGGGTCCTGATATCCCTTATACGACCTTCTGGAGACGAGTTACCAAGGTTTGATCGCTTTTTGGCTCCCCCCTTCCTGAATGGGCAGTAAGGAATTCCCCACTTGAGTTGTGTCTCTGACCCAATTTCCCCCCCTGAGACCACTTTCCTCCCTCATAAGTTTGTGTTGTTTTTTTTTCTTTTTTTTTATTTCTCTTTTGGGTTGGCTCGCCACCCAACTCATTGTGCCGTCTAAGGAAATGAAAAGGCCCCCTCCTCATACGGACTTTCCCCCTTCCATATTCGAAATAGAGTTATTCCTCTATTCCACCCCCCGTTTGTTCTTTTTTCCTTCAAATTTTTCCGGTAGCTGACTTTTTATTATTAGAGTCTTGTTGCTTTGGTGGCGCGGATACCATATCCCTTGGCCTAGTCGCGTTTCCCTTGGTTTTTTAAAAGGTTTTCCCGGATTGGTCGGGGTACTTTGTTTTCAGACGTTTTGATCATTTTCCCCTTGAACTTTTTTCCTTTATAGGGTAACCCCGTATGTTTTTTTTTCCCCACTTCCTCGTTATGAATCGCCGCAGTGCCGAGTTTACGTTTGATAAGGATTTGGTCCCTTTTTCAATGAGTAATTTCCCTCCCTTTTTTTGTTTTGTTTTGATTTGCAATTTCTCTGCAACCCCTAGCGATCGGAGACTTTCGTTTTTTTCTTTGTTGGTCAGCTTTTTCCTTGGACCCGTTTCAGGTAGGACCTTCACCAGATCGGTCCTCTCCCTACTGAAAGCTCGCCCATTTTTGCCCCTTTTGGTCTTTCGGATTTTCTCTTGTTTTTCCTCGTTCCGTTATAGGATTGTGTTCGGTTTTTTTTTTTGTTTACCAGCCACTGGGTGGGAAGGGAAACATCCAAGAGGAGGTCCGAGGGACGGTCCCCCCCCATTTCCCCTGAGTTTGGTAACCTTTTTTTTCACAGGAGCTATTCTGGGATACGCCCGGTCAGTCCTTGGCTGAGCTTTAAAGCGAGTTTCCTTTGTCCTGAGATCCCCCGAACTTGACCCCCCCGAACCCGAGTCCAATTTCCCCACTAAGAGATGGGTTTTCCTTGATATGTCATCTTACGTTTTTGTAGCCCATTTATGGGAATTCCCCTTTTTCTGTTTTTTTTTCCACAATTTTTTTTTTATGGGTGGAGCCACGAGCTTGTTTTCGTCCCGGCCTCCATTCGTTTTCTTTGGATCCCCTCCAGGGTGCTGGACCCCCCCCAAGGCCCGCGAACCTTCAAAGGTGAGGGTTGGTCTTCCGCCCGTTTCTCTTCTCTTGCTTCTCGTCTTTTTCCCCCCTTTCTCTAACACCCCCCCTGTACCCCCTATCCTTCTTTTTTTCCGGCCTTTTTCCCTTTTCTGGAACTTTTTCTTAAACCCGCTCGGGGCCGTGGCTCTTGGCCCGGTTGTCATATTCCCTGATCAATTCTGTGGCTTGGCTTCCCGCCTTTTTTGGCGACTTCTTTTTTTTAACACCTTTTTTTTCTGAAGGCAGATCTGGCCCCGGCCGACTTGAAAACCCCCCTTTGCGCCCCAAGCTTGCCCCTTTTTATTCTTGGGTTCCATCCTCCGGAGGACCTTTCCCCCTGAGTCCCCTCCCCCCCTTTTCTTTTCTCTGTGTTTTTTTTTTTGGCGAAGTTCCTGCGGGTCTTGCGAGAAAAGTTGAGTAGTTCCTCGGACCGCCTTTCCCTGGACGCGTGCCGGAACCCCAGTGGCGATCTTCAAGTTTCCCTTGAGGTTCCCCCCTGAAGGTTCATAGGGGAACTGTCTGCACCGTTTTGGGGTCCAACGGGTCTTTCCCCTTTTTCCTTTTCTCATACCCCAGCGAGGTTTCCGGCCATTTTTTTTTTTGGCGGTAGTCATGCCCCATCTGGCGTCCCCCCCGCCCCAGTCCAGTTCCCACAAAACATAATCCTCGCCCCCCCTTTTTTCGTTTGGCGCACGTTTCGCAGAGAACCACCTTTTTTTACCCCCGTGCCTGAGTATTTTTTGGATCTTCCCTTTCCCTTCCCCTGTTTTTTTTTTTTTTTTTTTGTTCTTGAGGTTTCGCTTAGCAGATGCCTTCCTCCCCCCTGCTTTTCCTCAACTCATTTTGTTTTTACCCTTTTCTTCTCCTATTTTTTCTTAGAGCGATTTCCCCCGGGATGGGCCCCCGCCCTGATTTGGATACCAGCGATTTTTTCCCTTTACCAACCCTTTTTCCCTAATTTTTTTTTTCTCAGTCCGCCAGTCGAAATCGGAGCGTTAAATAGGGGTTTTTTCTGGCGTCACCACCCCCCTCCACCCTTGTGGCGGGGAATGGTAGATGGTTTTCCCCTTTTCTGTGGTGTCTTGCGCAGCCCCAATATATGCTTGTTTGGGGGTACGCCCCCCATTTTCTCACGATCTGGCCTTTTTCCTTTCCCTTGTTTGACCTTTTTCAAAGGCGGTTGGAATCCTCCCGAGGGACCCCTAGTCTACCCTTTCGGAGGGAACTTTTCTTCGTCCTACTTAATTTTTGCCCTACAGTGCCTTTTTTTTTTTCCTTTCGAGTGGCGGGGTTTTAGTTCTTGTACCACCTCATTCCCTCCTTTTCCCCCCCCCCCAAAGTAAACCATGCGATTTTCCCTCTTCCCCCCCCTCCCGAGCCTGGAGTCCGGAATGGGCCCCTGAGTTCAGGGAGCCCATTGAGTCTTGTTTTCTTTTTTTTTTTAATTTGGTCCCCTTCCCCCCGGTTCCCTCCTTTGAATTAACCCCGCTTCCACCTATGCAACTTCGGATGCACCACCGCGGGCATTCCTGCGGGCAACCTTGCTTTTTCCCCGCCCCTTCTCTTTACCTTCCCTCCGGCCAATAGCACCCCCGGCGCGAAAACGTGCTACACAGCTTTGTTTCTTTCTCTTCGGATTCCTTCTGGCGAGTTTTGTTTTGAGTCTTGACTCGAGCAGCGCCACAGAAGAGAACTGGGGGGCTCTTCCCCACTGTCCTGCCTTTTTTCTTCTGGGCTTTTTTTTTCTCTTCTGTCATGCAGCGTTTCAACGAAATCCCGCGGCCCGCGATTGAGGGGAGAAAGTTTCAGCCACCAGAGGCTCTTTGCAGTTTTTTTCTGTCCGCTTTTCCCCCCAAACCCTCCCCACAACCCTTACAACTGCCCCCCCCTAAGAATTGGACCCCGTACTGGTGAGGTCTTTGATCCAACCACCTGTGATTATTTCGTCCCCCTTTTTCTGTGTTAACTGGTAGGTGAAAGGCTCCCTTTTTTTTTCCCCCCTTTATAGTTTCGGCTCCCGGCAATGGGCGCTTGTCAGCGAGTGTACCACCCCACCTTTTGGGAGGGTTTTCCCCTTTTTTTTTACACCCCCCCTTTTTTTTTTCCTCCTTTTTCCCTTGATGTTCCTTTCCTTCCTGTGACTGCTGGGTGGCCAGCTATGACTTCTCCCTCCCCCCTCTCAGTCGGGTCCCCTGTCCCCCCTTTCCTGGCTAACCGGTTGCCCCCCCATGGGGTCTTCCCTTGTTTTTTTTTCGGCATTTTTCGCACCGAGTTTGTCGTCGCTGTCGTTTCCGGTCTTGAAACAGTTTGGTTTTTTTTTTTGCTGCCAACCCCTTTTCCCCGCCCTTTACACTCCCCCTTCGGTTTTTTTTTCCCTCCCCAGGCGTGGGGGGCTGTGCCCTAACCCAACGCAACAGCGGTCTGGACCAGTCCCTCCCCCAAAGCCTCTATTGTTACTTGGCGCGGCCCGGGGTCTTTGCGCCAACGCCGAACCGGGGCTCCCCAAACATTCAATTACCTTGGCGGACCGTTCCTACTTTCCCTCCACGTCCTTTTCCCCTCCTGCTGCCTTTTTTACTGTTGACAATTTCCCTGTGCGGGCCGTAGCCCCGGGAAAAAGGGAACACGGACTCGGGCCTTGGGGCAATACTTCTTGCTTGACAACCACGAGTCCCCCTATCCCCCTCCGCCCTTTTCTTCCAGAAGAGGGTTCGAGCAGCGCCGTTGTGTATTAGCTGTGACCGGGGGATTGGGGGGGGGGGGGGGTGGTTTGGTGTGTGGAAGAATTAGGGTTTTTTTCCCCCCTAAATCCTCCTTCCACTCTTTTTTTTGGATTTTTTCTTGGCCTTTCATGGTTTTAAAGGAAACAAAAACCGGCCCAGGATGGTGGACGAGCATTCACAAAGGCCGATCACCCTCCCGCCCCCCCTTCCTCGAGTTCTTTTTTGTTGTTGTCTTTTCTCTCCCTGGCTCTGTTTTGTCTCAGGGCCTTTCTGCGGTCAAACACCTTGTGAAGGGTAGTTACTGGAACGGCCCCTTGCGGCTTAAATTTTGGGTTATCACCTATCGTTTCCCCCTCATATCCCAACCTTTCTTCTTTCTCCCCTTTTCAAACTCTTTGTCGCTGGAGGTCGTCTTCTTCGAGGGTGCGGGAAGTGGCAAAGGTTTTTCCGCGGGGACCTCCTCTTGTCCCCCCTTCTGGTCCTTTTCTTACTTTTCCTTTTGCTTTAATGTTCTTTTTCCCTTTTTCTTTGAATCGCTGTGAACTGGATCTCCGGGTCCTTAGAATGTGGAGGGTTCCCGTTTTTCGCGTTAGCCTCCCCCCCCCGCTTCGTTTTCCCTTTCCCCCGTTGTTGCACATGCTTTGGTCCTGGTTTCCCTTCATTCCCCCCCTCCCTTTTTTTTTTTGGTGCGTTTTTTCGGCTGCTCCCTCGATGGAGGACTCTCGTTCGGCCCCCACCTGGGGGCAGAAGAAAGGACTTGTTCCTCCGACATCGGAACCTTCGATTTTTTCCGTTTTATTCCTCGTCCTTTCCCCTGTTTTTACAGTTTTTTTTCCGGGTTTTTGGTGTCTGCCGAAGGTTTTTTCTTTGTGGGAGGGCTTGAAGAGACGTGTTCCCTGGCAACGGCAGTTCCCTTTTTACCCTTTTTCAATTCCGTTCGTACCCCGTGTCCGTTCCCCCCACCCCCCCCCATTTTTTTTTTTTCCCAAGGGGTCGCCCGGGGTGGAGCACTTTAAACGGCGGAAGGACTCTGCTGGGACAGGGCCTCATTTTTTTTTTTCGTTTTAGGACGGTTCTTGGCTTCCGTTGTTCTTGCCCCTGGACCCCTGGGAATCCCTTGCGCAACCTCACTCAGCGGCTGGGGGTTCGAAGATGATAACAGGAAACGGGGTGCGCCTTATGTGGTTTACTAGACCTCCCCTTCCCTTCTTGGGGCTTCTCTTCTACGCTTTTTTTCCTTTTTTCTCTTCGGCTTTGTTTTTCCGCCCTGCAGGGCGGGACAAAAGCCCCGAGATTGTGAACAGTTAAGTGGTCAGTCCCTTCCTTCTTATTTTGTTTTCTTTTTTCCCCTTCGTCCCCCCCTTCGCTTCCCTCCCTCCACGTCCTCCTTTCCCTTCTACGTTTTTTTTTCCCCTTCCGATGGCACGTTTTCCGAGGCTGGATATGGAAGTGCTTCTCCCCTATCCCGGATTCATCCGTGGCTGCCGCGGTGCTTTTACCTTCTTTTTTTTTGGCGCGTACCCGTTTTTTTTCGGTCTTCCTGTTCTTCCCAGGGGTTCCTTGACAAAAAAAAAGTGGACCCCGCAATGATCCTGGCCGGTCCCCTCTTAGTTTTTTTACGCCCCCCCTACCTTTTGCTCTTTTTTTTCCGGCTTTTTCATCCTTTTTGTGCGGGGAGAACACTTTTGGAGGGGTTCCCCTTCCACTTGACTCCATACGGTCCTCTCTTTACCCGTAGTCGGCTCTCCCCTCACTCTTTTGTTCTCCTTACTTTTTTGCACCTCTTGTCACGGACGGAAAGTTTGAGCCATAAGGCCACTTCGGTTAGACGGACCCCCCCCTTTTTCATTATTCGGCGGCCCCCCTGCCCCCTCCGTCCATTTTCCCCCCTATCCCCTTTTCACTTTTTTCTTTGGTACCCCTAGTTGATTGACCGAAACAAACTTGAATGACCAAGTAAGATGTTAGATTTTTCTGAATCTTCTTCACGTTGTTTTTTGCGTTCGCGTCTGCCCCTTTCCTTTTTTTCGCTTTTCCTGCCAAGCCTTTTTTTTTTCCCCTCTT
>Ga0179593_1463175_pt1 | contig 13351 bp, 18 predicted proteins | sample CZODoug2_1_08_16_FD_185931 | JGI IMG/M metagenome (GOLD analysis project Ga0179593, IMG submission 185931) | Vadose zone soil fungal communities from Angelo Coast Range Reserve, California, USA - CZODoug2_1_08_16fungal (PacBio error correction) | ecosystem: Environmental > Terrestrial > Soil >... | reverse complement strand
TTCTTCAGGCTGTTTTTTGTCTCCTTTGTTTCCACCCACATTTGTTTTGGTCAGGGTGTGGGGGTTTTTTTTTTTTTTCATTTTTGGTTCGGTGGTTTGGGGGAAATATTTTCCCCCCCCCCCCCTTTTAACCCCTCCTCCAAGGGTTCTTTTTTTTTTTTTTAAACTCCCCAAAAACCACCCCCAGGTGGTGTTCGGGCCCTTGGGGTGTTTAAATGTGCCCGTTAACCCTTACAATCCTTCCATTTTTCCTCTTTACATTTTTTTTTTTTTCCACTCCGTCCTCCTTCTTGGGGAATCTTCCACCCTTTTTTTTTTGTTTTTTGTGGTTGGTACCGCTTCCCCATATTCATTCGGTCCCCGACAAATTCTGTTTTGGTGGGCGGGTTTAAAGCGTTGGTGATTTTATTACCGATAATCCAAAACACCCCCCCCCTGCATAGCCAACCACCCCCTCACTGGTCTTTCCTGTTTGTTTTTCTGTTTCGGGTTGGTTCGGTTGTTTACGATTGGGTTTCGTGCTATCCCCAGGCCCCACTCGCTCCAACACCAACTCTCCCACCCCCCCACCCCCCACCCTCCCCCCCCCCCCCCCCCCCCCCCCCCCCCCCCCATCTGATCTCCCCCCTCTCCCGGCGGTGGGTGTTTTTGTTTTGTTTGCTCTCCGTTTTTTGGTTTAAAAATTTGTGTTCGGTTAAACCACCTTTTTTTTTTTTTTGTTTTTTTCCTCCCTCTGGTGCGTTTTGGGGGTGTCCTGTTGAACAGCCGAAAACCACGCAAAAAAAAACTAATAATTTTTACACGGCGGTTTGGGGGGGGGGGGGGGGCCCCCATCCCCCCTACCCACCCCGACTACCCCTCCCTTCCCTCCCCTCACAACCCTCCAAACCACCAGGGGGGTGGTGTTTTTTTTGCCGGTCGGTGGGGGGGTGGTGTTTTGTGCTCATCTTCCCTTTCTTTCTCCCTTTTCGCCTTTCTTCCAGTGGGTGTGTGTTTTTCGACTCCTGGTGGGTTGGGGGGTGCGGTGGGTTTTGTTTTTTGCCCCCCCCCCTCTTTCTTGTTTCTGTTTTGTGTTGTGCCCCCCCCCTGCTGTGGTCATGGGTCTTGGTCTTGGCGGGGCCGGCAAAACAAACCCCCCCCCACCCCGTTGGTCAACCCACAGTAAAGGGGGGTGAGGTCTTTTTTGATCATTAATTGTTTCACACTTTTGTGTGGTCTTGGGTTCCCACAACCACATCCACCCCCCCCCCTCACACCGGGGGGGGTGGGGTTGGGGGGTTGTGTTGTGTGTGGCTGGGCCTTCCAGCTTTTCGTTGATTGGTGGGTTTTTTCTTTCCCCCTCCCTAGCCCTGGTTATTTGTGGCCCGGGGGACTTTTCGCACCGTTTTTGTACTTAACCCCTTGGGCCTTTCTCGCTTTTGCTTTTTTCTTTTTTTTTTTTGCCGGTGTTTTGTTTATGGTGTGGTTTGGGGGGGGGGGGTTTTGGTTGGTGGGTTTGGGGTGGGGGGGTGGGTTCTGCTTTTTTTTCCTTTGGGCCATACCAAACTTTTTGTTAATCCCCCCCCCTTCCACTTCCCCTGGTCTATCCACTCCAACCCCGACTCCCCCCCAAAAAAGGGTCAAAAAAAAAACACAGCCAATAGTCCACCTTTCTCTCCATTTTCTGCCCTCCTCAAATGGTGTTTTTCGCTTCTGTTTGGGGTTCTTCCACATTGGTGTGTGGTCCACCCTTGTTTTCCTCTCTCTCAGACATAAAAAACACCTTCTCAAACTTAACCTCTAATCCACCATCCAACCTTTCAAAAAACAGCACTTTTGTGTACGGGGTGGCATTCCTTTGGGGGGGGCGGGGGGGCTTTGCCGTTGGCGGCCGGGGGGGGCGGTTTGGTGCCTTCATCTCACCTTCCGGGGTTTTTCTCATTAACAACATACCCCGACCCCCCCACCAATTCCCCCCCGTCCCCCTCCACACGCCCCTCACCCCCCCCCCCCCACACCCACGTAAAAACACTCTCCCGTTCCAAAACTCACAATCTACCACCCATTAATCCTTGAACAATTCCAAACTCCTTCACCCTTTCTCCCCTGTTGTCCGAACACCTCCTCCCCCTCAACTCCTCCCTTACACCCTCAACCCTGTGTTTTTCGTGTGCGTCCTGGGGGAACTTCCCCCCACCTCCCGTTATTTTCAATCCTAATACACAATAAAAAAAAAAAACTTTTTACTGTCCTCCCACCCCTTTACTATTTTTTTTCCTGTTTTTTTTTACCTATTCCTTTTTTCTTTTGCTGTTTATTATTTTTTCTTTTTCATTCCCCCTCTCCCTTCCCCCTGGTTGTTTGTTTTTTTTGCCTGTTTCTTTTCATTTTTCTTTCTACTCTTTTTGGTTTGGGGCCATTGTCTTTGGGAAGAATCCCCAAAACTTTTTCCTGAGTTTTGTCGTGGGAGACCCCCTTAACAGTTTTGGGGTCCCCTCCTGTTTGTCCCTGGGTTGTTCCTGTTTCTTTTCGTTCATTCTCCTAAGTTCGTTCCTCCGTCGTCCTGTGCTGGCCCCCTCTGGTGTGTTTGCTTTGGGGATTTGATTCGGGGGGGGGGGTCTGCTTCTCCATGGTCCCTTCCCTTTTCCCCGTTGTTCGTTTTGGGTCTCCTTTCTCCTTCAGTATTTGTTGGTCTGTATGCTTTTGTGTGATAGCTTGTGGGTGTGGGCTGGTCAGTTGTGTTGGGGGCGCCTGTCTTGGTGGGCACCAACACCGCCCGCTTATTATTCTTTTTTGTCTTTTTCTGTGTTCTCGTCAAATTTTTCCTACCTTTTCCTCTCTTTTTCCCCTCTTTTTCCCTTTTCCTTGGGCTTTGCCCTTTCTCTTTTTCCTGTCGGCCCTCCTTTCTGTGTTGGTTGTTCGGTGTTCTCCCGTTCTTATACCTTCCTCTCTGTTGTGGATCTCGGTTTTGGCTATTCTGGTGTTTGCGGGGGGGGGTGGGTTTTTTGGGGTCTTTGGGGTGGTTGTGTGTTTTGTGTGTCTGTGTCTATTTTCTTTCCGTACTTTTGTTCTTATTTCTCCCCCCTTTTTTCTTTTGTGTTTTGTGTTTTGTTTGTCTCCTTTGTTGTGGGTTTTGGGGGCCATGCCAGTTGCAACAATGTTTCCTATCTCTATGCCACTTGGATTTCGTGGTTTTGGTTTTGTTTGAAACCCTTTTTTTTTTTTCGCTTCTTGTGTTTCCCACTTCTTTCTTCTGTTTCTTTTTTTTCGTCTTTTTCAGGGGGGGTGTGTTGGAAAAAATCTGGCTTTCCCCCGGGGTCGGCGGTCGGTTGGCTTTGCGGGGTTTTGGTGTGGCGTTTGCGGGTCGTCCGTTCCTGTGTCATACAACTCCCCCCCCTTCCGGGGGGTTTGTGGGGGGGGGGGGTTTTTTTGTGTTCTTGTTGTTTGTGTTTGTTTTTGGTTTTTGTGGTGTTTTTTTTTGCCGCAAGATAAACAAGGGGGCCCGTCTTGTTGGGGCTCCAACATTTTTTTTCAAAAAAAAACTTACTTGGACCCCCCCTAAACCCCCCTAAGAGGTTGTGTGTTTCTTTTGGGTTTTGTGTTTACCCCTTGACCCCCCCCCAACACCAATTGGTGTTGTTCTCCCCCCCCTTCTCACCCCATAACCTGTGCCTCACAAACTAAAAGACCCCACGATTCATTTTCCGCCTAATTAACCCCTCAGGTAAACAATTACTTCCTCAACGTCTTTTTTCCCTCCCCCACCCTTTCCACTTGCCTTAATTCCACCTTCCCCAATATTGTATCACTACTAGTCTGTTTTGACCTGTACCCAGGGGTAATTTTCTTACATGAAATGCCCGCAACATTTTTTTTTTTTTTTTTTTTTTTTTTTACCCTTTTTTTTTTTATCTTTTTTTTGCTGAGCGCCCTTCTTTACGTTTTCTGTTTTTTTTTCCCAGCCCCCTCGGGCTTGTGTGTGCCTCCATGCGTGCCCCCCCTTCCAGGCCCAGGATCAAAATTCAATTGTTTGACTCGGGTCTTGGTGGGTGGGAGTTTTGGGGTGTTTCCCTCTCCCAATATACCCCCTCCACTACCCCCCCTCCGACTACCCACCCAACAAACCAACCCCACCTTTTTCCCTACTACCGACCATTCCGTAAAAACCCCCAAACATCCACTCCCTCTCGCTATACAACCTCTTCTCCCTCCCCTCTAACCCCCCGCTGCCGCCTGATAGAAGTTTCTCGTTTTTTTTTGGGGGAACATTATTTAACCTCCCCCTTGGTTATTCTCTATTTTTTGTTGTTGTTTGACCATTGCCTGCACTCCCCCCCTCATACCGCTCCTCCAACCCCCCCCCTGCACCCTACTAGTTCTTTTGTTTTAAATTTTTTTTTTTTGTGTTTTTTTGTTGGGTGTCCCTCCCGGGTTTGACTATCCGCAAATGGAACCCCCCCCCCCCTGTTTTTTTTTTTTGTCTTGTGTTCTTGTTTTTCATACCCTCAGCCTTTGGGATGGTCTGCGGGGGGTTCCCTAAACCACCCCAACTTCTCCCCTTTTCCGTCGCTTTGGTGTTTGGGGGGTGGGTTGTGTGCTTTTTTTCTCCCTCCTGGCCCCTCACTTGGGTAGCAACCTACCACCCTTTCCGATCTCCACTCCAGTCTGACGAACCCCTCCCACCCATTCAAGTTGTTTGCAATATAACTCACTGTACTATCCAACACATCATTTAAACCTCCCATCCAGGTGTTTGCTGGGGGGTTGTTTGACCCCCCCGCTCCAACCTCAATCAACCCTCCCACCATCTAACGTCCAACATTTTTTTTGTTCACATCCCCGCCCCTGGGAGGGGGTGGTTGCGGGTGTGGTTCCCCCCTTTTTATTTCCCACCCCCCCCACTTTTTCCCGGACCAAATTATTCACACAAACCTCCTTCTATCATTTTTTTTCCCCCTTTCCACCAAACCGATTATCCTTGTCTCAAGGGGAAAACCAATCCTTCCAACACACCCCTTCCATCTAAATTTTCTTACAAAATTTAACTCCCACCAAAACTGCAACCAACCTCCATAGTATCTGCTATTAAAATACCACTCCGTTTGTTTTTGTTTTTTTTCCGACTCCATTGTTTCCCCTTTCCCCCTCCTGTTTTTCCCCCACCATTCTTTCTTCCACCGGCTTCTCTTTTTTTTTCTTCCATCTAAAGCAATTTCTTCTGAAAAAAATAGGTCCCTCTTTGTTTGGGTGTGGGGGCCCCGGCGAAAATTTTACTCAATTAACAATGCCCATATAACTAGTCCCCCCCTATAGCTACCGCTCCACATCTCTGTCCAAGGAGCACCTCCCACGATCCGCCTTTGATTTATTATATAAACCCTACATTAAAAACAACTGTCCCGCCGGTCCCCCAATCCCACTTTCCCACATACCCTCAAACCATCCCATAATTTACATACCAACTCTTTGCTGTCTGTGTTCTTTCTTTTTTATGTTTATTTTACCCAAACCCCCCAAAACCTCCAAAAACACCTACTTATAGGGGGGATCCTCTTCTCATTTTTGCTTTTGTGGGTGGGTGTGGTGTTGTTGGGTCCGCAAAATCGACTTTGTGTGTGGGGTGGGTTGGGGGTTGTTGGGGCCGTTTATGGATCCGTTCCTTTCACTACTTTGTTCCTCCTCTGTTTCTTTTGTTTTGTCTTTTTAGTCGCTCTTTCGTCCATTGCGGGGGTGTTTATCTTCTTCCCTGTGTGGGTGTGGCATATTTTATAACCCCTTCCTAGGGGGTTCGGTGTTTGTGTCGGGGCCGTGAACTTTCTGGTTTACATTTGATAAAATCGCGGTGTCCTTGGTTTTCGGTCAAAACCTTTTTGTGTTCCTGGGCTGTTTGTTTGTTTTTTTTTTTCGCTCTTTGGGCTGTTTTCTGTGGTCTGTTGGTTGTGGTGCCGCTTCGTCTTGTGTGTCTTTTTTTTTTCCCGTGTGTGTGTTTGGGGTTTTTGTTTGGTTTGGGGGGGGGTGGGGCGGTCACCCGTGGTTGTGGTTGTCTTTTTTCCTGGCGTGTTTCCTGTGGTTCTCGTTTCAGACCACTACCCCCCCCCTTGTCTCTTGCTTTGGGTTCGGTTGTATGAGTGGATTTGTCCCCGCCCTCCTTCCGTTTTTTTTTTTTTTTACTTTACCCTGGTTCGTCGGCCGGTCTTTCTTTTTTTCATGTGGCTCTGCACAACCAACCCTTCACATATCTCCACCCCTAACTTCCAATCTTTCACCGACTAACTTTTGGTTCGTTGGTGCGTGGGTTTTCGTTCTTGTTTGTTTGTCGGTGTAAAAATTCCCACGGGTTCGTGTTTGCACTTTCGCCGTAGGTGGCTTCGGGCGGCCCCCAGGTCATTGTGTGGGGCCCACATCAACTAGTACACCCCCCTCCCCTTCTAATCTTCCCTGTTCCCCTTCTCGCCGCCATTTCTCGTTACCCTTTGTGGGGGGGGGGTCTTTATTTGGGGTGTGGTTGGGGGTTTCTTTTTGGCCTCCCGAACCTACCTGCATCCTTATCATTTTTAACACACCCCCCCTGTCATTCTTACATTCTTTCCCCTGTATTACTCCACCCCTGTCCCTCGGCCCTTGTCTCCCCGACCCCTTCGATAACCCATTACAGTCTTTTTTTGTTTTTGGTTGTTTTCATTTGTTGCGTGTTTTTTGTGGATCTCCATTTCCTCTTTTTTGTTTTTTTTCGATTTGTTCTTTTACATTTTTTTCCTTATTTTGGCTAGGGTTCAGTCGGGAGGTTTCTTTTTTTTTGGGATGGGGGTATTCTTCCCCTGTTTAATGTGGTTTGTGGGGTTGTTTTTACCTTTTTTATCCCCCCCCTCTCCCACGCACCCCCCCTCTATTCCCTTCACCCGTGTGGTCCCCTTTTCCCCATTGTTGTTTTTTGTCTCGTCTGGTAGGTTTCTCGAGCTGTCTGCCCTGCTTTGACTAGCGTTTGGTGGCAGGGTTTCGCCTCCAGTTTTGGCTCGTTCACCCACCCTTCCCTTCAACAACACACCTCCTTTTTTTTTTTTTTTCTTTGACCACCCCCTATACAACACACAGGAATTCTGTTTCCCGAGGCCTTTGATGCTATCATCTCTTCTCCCCCAACTTCCTTTGTGTGTTTGGTGCGTTACTGGGGGCTTGGACAGGGGTTTTGGGGTGGTGTGGTCTGTTTGTGTTTTGTTTCTTGTGGGGGTCTATTGTGTTTTGGGGTCCTTTCTTTTGTGTCACCTCTCGATTGTCTGCTGTTGGCACACTGCCTGTCGTGTCGATTGTGTCTTGGTTCTCCTCTCGGGGCACGCTAATGACCCAACAACCCCTCTTTCTAATACTACACCCAAATTGTGCCTGCACGACGTCATAACCCACCTGGGGGGGGAACCTATCCAAACCTACTCCATATGATCCTTCCTATCACAATCCAACTTAACCATACTCTCCCATTCAACCATTTAAAAAATAACCCGGTGAAAACACCCCTCACGTCTCCCTTTTACATGGTGGTTGTCCTTTTGTGTGTTTGTCTTCCCTTTTTGGTTTTCTACTTTGTTGTTTTTTTTCTCTTTCCTTTCTTTTTTCGTTGCTTTTTCCTTCGAGTGTGGGGGGTTGTCCCGGGGGTGCGTTGAACAACTATCAGTCGGTGTGGGTGCGGTGTTTCTGTTTTGGTTGCGACGTTCACTGGCTTTTGCCCGTGTTGGCGGTGGGACCCCCCTCTTCCAAAAAACATAAATTCATTCCCTCAGTACTCTCTGTCTTCCCTTCCAAAATAAAAAATTCTCCCTTCATACCCAACCCCCTAAGCAACCTAAAACAACCCACATATACCTTAACCTGTCCGCTTGCCCGCCCTGAAAGCTACGCTTCATGTCAAAAACCCAAAAATATCCCCTCTCCCCCTCCATTCCCAAGGGGTCTTTTTCTTTTTTTTTTTTGTGTTTGTGTTTGGGGTTGGTGCTTCCTGTCCCCTCCCTTTTCTTGTTCTTTTTGTTCGTCTTTTTTTGCTTTTCTTGTTTTGTGGTCTCCTGTTGGGCTGGGCCGTGTGTGCCCGCTATGGCCCCCCTTGCATAGTTTCCTTGTTCCGGATCTTAATACTGGTGGTTTTGTAGTTCCTTTCTTGGGGTCTCTGCTTGCGGGGTGGTTGTGGGTCCTTGTCTCTTCTTCTCCTTTCTTGTGTGTTGGCTCTCTGTTCCTCCCTGGGGGTTTTGTTTGTGCCTGGCTTTCTTTCGCCTTTTGGGGGGGCCTTGTGTTCGGTGTGACTACTACTTATTTGTTGTGGGGGTCGGGCCCCTGCCCCCCGCCACTTAACATGTTTTTCTTGCCTCCATTACAGCCAACCCAACTCCCCTTTGTGTTGGCTTGTCGGGTTTGGTGGCGTCATCAAACCTCCCCTGTCGCTGGTGTTCTTTTTTCCCCATCATTTCTTTGTTGTCCCGGTGTTTCACAACGGGTCTGTTTTGGAAAATTGCGTCCCGCGGCCTGGGGGTGCAACCTAAAAAAAAATCGCCCACAAAATGAAAACCCCCCCGGGTAGCCCATTCTGGTTACCTTTCTCCTTTTGGGTTTGTTTGTCCATTTTTCCTCTGGGTGCTATTTCCTTTTTTGGTCTTTTTTTTCCTTCTTCTATTGCTCTTCTCTTACCACAAAAACTCTGTTTTTTTTCCGAACCCTAATCCAACAAATCTATAATTATCCGCAGTCGGGGGTATTTTCCCGCCTCGTTGTTATTGGCTCGTTCAACCATCGTCCATTGTCTCTGTTTTTCCCACTTTTCACATCAATTAGTTGTGTCGGGGTTCTTTTGTTTTTTCTTTGTCTCCTTTTCTTCTGTGTCGGAAATCTTTGTTGGTTTTAATTCCATCCGTTTTTACCCCCTCCCTCCTTTGTTGTTTTTTCCGTCTTAACCCCCTTTGTTTTAGGGTTGGCGGGTCCCCCTTTTTTTTTTCTTTTCTCATTTTTTTTCTTGCTTATCTTGTTTTTTGTGTTTTGTGGGGTGTTGGTGTTTGTTTTGTGTGCCTTGGGGGTGTTACTAAAACACAACCTCGGTTTTGGTTCTCTCTCTTGGACCTGGGGTTACTATTCAGGGTGTGTTGGTTTGCTGGGTGCCCCCTTCCCCCCCTTCTTTTCTCCACCGTCTTTTACATTTTTTTTTTTTTTTTTTTTTTGTTTTTTGTTTTTCCCTTTTTTTTGTTTTTTCGTTCCCCGTTCTTTTCCCTGTTGTACACTCGTAAAAAAAAACGCCATACATATTTGCCTTTTTTCTTTCGGGTCGCCCAGCTGTTTCTCGGGGGGGGGAGGGGCCTTTTGTTTGTATTTTTCCCAGTGGGGGTCTCTGGGGGGGTTTCCCCCCCCTTGTTTCCTCCTTGGTTGTGGTTGCGGTCCTCTTTCGGTTTACATTTTTTGGTTTGTTGTCCGTCATTTGTTTTTTCCTTTTACTACACTTTCGGTGGTTTTTCTTTTTTCTTTTTAATTTTTACTTTTTTTTTCTACTTGGTCTCCTTCCCTGTCTTTCGTTTAGGTTGATTTTTTTTGTCTTATCCTCTCCCCCTTTACCCTTTTCCTTTCCTTCACCACCTCCGACTTTGCTCGGCCTTGGGGTTGTTTTGTTGTTTGATATTGGTAACCAGGGGTCAGGGGGTGTGGCGGCTCAATGATAAAATTTTTTTTTGTCTTTTTCCGGATGCCACCTAGCCTCCCAATGGTCATTCGTTCCGTTTTTTACTCTCTTGTGGCGCTGCGCGGGCGGGGTGGGCAACTTCTTTTTTTTTTTTTTTCTGTTACCCTTTTTTTTTTTGTTCCCCTTTATCCCCCTCCTTTTTTTTTTTTTTTGCCTTTTTGGTGTATTGGGGGGGTTTTGTTTTAGTGTTACCTTGCGTGTGGGGGTACGTGTGCGCTTTTGTTTTCTCTATTAAACCCCAAAATTTTTTTTTCTTCTTTTTTTGTTTGTTTCTACCCCCCCCCTTTTTTTTTCACTTGTGTTAATTTTTTTCTGTCTTCCCCCCCATTGTTTTTGTTTGGGGGTGGGGGTGGTGTTGGTTCGATTTTACCTGCTTTTTTCCCCATTACAAACCCTGTTTTTTTTTTGTTGCCTTGTTGTTCCTTTTGATGGGGGGGCCTGCGTGCTTCTTTTCTTTCTTTATTGCTCCTTTTACCCTGCCCCCTAAAAAAGTTTTTGTCCACCAACCACCCCAAAAAAACTTTATTTTCTTTTTTTCTATCCCCTCTATTGGATTGTTTGGTTCTGGGTGGGGTTTGGGGGGGGGTTTTATTGTCCTGATTTCCCTTGGGCCCTGTCTCTAACCTCCCCCCTTTCCTTTACTTCTTGTTTTCTTTTCCTTTACTCCATAACCCCCCCCTACTTTTTCTCCCCTTTTGTGGAGGTGGGTGTTTTTTGGGGTCTGTTTTTTGTGGGTTTGGGAACTGGAAAATTTTTTTTTCTTTTTTACCTTTTTTTTTTTTTTTTTTTTTGTGGGGGTTGGGCCACTGTTTTTTTTTGTGACCCCGGTTTTTTTGGTTTTTGCGGGGGGTTTGGGTTTGGGGTGTGGTGGGGGGTTTTTTTTTTTTTTTTTTTCCTTGGGGGTGGGTTTTCGAGGTTTGGTGGTTGGGTTTGGCCCGGGGGTTTTGCAAAACTTGTTTTTGGGGGGAACCCCCGCCCCCCCTTTGTTGTGTTTGTCCACCCTTTTTTTTTTGGGGTGTTGGTTGGGTTTGGGTTTTGGGGTGCCCACCCCGGTGTTGGGGCCCCCTTTTTTGTTTTGTTTTTTTTTTTTTTTTTTTTTTCTGTCTTCTCCCTTTTTTTGGGGATTGGTTTTGTCTGTTGGGGTTCAATTTTTTTTTTGGCGGGTTGGCGGGGCTTTCGGAAAAAAATCTCTCCTTCCTCTTTTGCGGTGGTAGCATCGGTTTGCGGTTTTTTGCGTCTCCCCTACCCTGTTTGTTTTGTTTTGTTTTCAGGGTGGGGGGGGTGTGGGGTTGGTTTCTCTGCGCGGGTGGGGGTACGGGGTGTGTTGTGTTGTGTTTTGGTGGTTGGACTTCTTCCCGCCCCCCCCCGAGGTTTTTGTGGGTTGGGGTGTCATCGTGGCGGGCTCTAGGTTGTTGTTTTTGCTTTTGCCTCCAATGCTCTCTTCCCCACCACGGGGGCCTGGGGCCATTTGGGGGCTCTGTTCTCTATGTCTTGCTTGTTGGGGGTGTGGCGCGGGGGCTCCCCTTCCTTTAACGCTGCCCTATATTAAACCCCTGATCCCACCTACACCACACAACCCGCAAAAAAAATATCAACTGATAAATAAAAACTGACCATTCACCCACCCCCCCTTTCCACACCATTACCATAATTTTCCAAAATCCCCCACCATTTCCCTGTACTTGGGTTATTGTATTGGAATTTGTCTCCTCATTGTGGTCATTTTTTTTTGTGTGTGGGGGTTACGGGGGCTGGCCCAGCCCTATTATGAAAACCTAACCTTTAAAACCTCCTTCAATCTCCCCTCCTTTGCACAATTCTGCACTTCCAATTTCCTTTCAACAAAATTCCTTCTTAAAAATCAACCATACATTGCTTTCTTTCCTTTCTTTGCTTGGGCAGGCTTCGTGGGGGAGGTTTGTGTTTTTGTGGTGGTTCCTCTCCCTCTTTGTTTTTTTTTTTTCTGTCTTCCTTTGTTTTGTTTGTGACTTTCCAAAAAATTTCAACCTGGTGGTTTTTGCTTCTTGGTCCTCCCCTTTTGTGGGGCGGCCCCCCCTGGGCCCTTGGGGGGGGCGCTTCGTTTGGTGCCCTTTTCGCCTCCTCTTCTCCCCTTTTTTTTTTTTCACTATATGGGTGGGTGTTTTGTCCCTTTTGGATTTTTTTACCCCCTACTTATACCGCCGATTTTTGGGGCCCGGGTGGGGAAAAAAAAATCCCCTTCCACAACACCTTTTCCACCTCCTAATACACAAACCTCCAATTCTCAAAATGAACCTTATCATAGCCGTCTGGGGGGGGGGGGTTTTGGGGGTAATTTTCCCTCCATAAATTGGTTTGTTACACTCTTTTTCTCCCAAGCGTGGTTTTGTGGTTTGTTTCCCCGTGGCCTCCCAACCCAGGGGTTGTGTTGGTTGTGTTCCCGGTTGGTGCCCTGCCTCGTTGCCTCCTGAAAATCCCCCCCCTTTCTCCGCCCTGTTTTTCTGTTTCCAAACCTTGGGGTGTTTGTCACCCCCCCCCCCCCTCAAAAGTGGTTTTTGGGGGGTTTGGGTTTTCTTTTTTTGTTTTGCTTTACGTGGCTTTTTGTTACTGTTGGGGGGGGTGGTTCCCTTCGCCTGGTGTGTGGGGGTGGGGGGTGGGGTGGTTGTGGGGGTTTTGTTGTTTTATGGTTGGGTGTGTTGCCTCCGCCTGGGTGTGCCCCTCTTTTTCCTTTTTTTTTCATGGAACAAAAAAAAGGTGTGCCGCCCCCCGCTTCCCTATCAAAAAATAAAATCCGTTCCTACAACCAATAAAACAAGCGGCCCTGGTGCCCCCCTGCCTGGGGTGGGGTTGTGGGTGGTTTACAATGGTTTTCTCTTCCCACCCCCCGCGTGTGTTTTTTTTATGGTTCACCATTTTAACTCCCCCAAAAAACCCCCGGTGGTTGGTGGGGGGTTTGTTCGGGGGCCCGTGCCCCCGGCCAACACTTTTTAAGCAAAACAGGCAAAATAATCTTTATCTTAAAATCACACACATTTTCCCCTTTCTTGTGTGTTTTCCCTCTACCTCCCTACAAAAATTCCCCATACATCCAACCCACCAAAAATTCTAAACACCGCCCATACACACCCCGCCCTCACCTACCCCATCCTTTGCCAATTTTTGGGTGTAATAAAACCCCTCCCTTTTTGTTGGGGTCGCAGGAAAAACAAATTCCCTACCCACATATTTCCCCACCTGTTATCCACTTATATTTCATGAACCCATTTTTTTCTTGTTGGGGTGGTTGGGGCGGGTGGGGGAACAGGGGTTTGGTTTTCTTTAGTGAAGTTTCCTTTTTTTTTTCCCCCCTCGGGTGGTCGGGCCAGAGGTGTTTGTTTCCTTTCCTGTGTCCCTTCTTTCTCCATCCCCCTCTTTTCTTTCCCTTTGGGGTTACTTTTTTTGTTGTGTTTGATTACTTCGGTTGGGCGTTGAGCGACTTTCCTTGTGTTCCGCTCCCGTATCTATTTCCTCGTTGTTTTCTTTTCTTTGTTTTTTGGGTGGGGGTTTTTTTTTTTTGGGTTTTTTGTGCCCCCCCCCCCCCCCGGAATTTCAAGGGGGGGAGACACGCGGGGTCGCACCATATATCATCCCGCCAACCACAACTCTTTCCCCTTTTCCTGGTGGGTTTGTTGTTCTAGTGTGCTCAAA
>Ga0179593_1451533_pt1 | contig 13352 bp, 15 predicted proteins | sample CZODoug2_1_08_16_FD_185931 | JGI IMG/M metagenome (GOLD analysis project Ga0179593, IMG submission 185931) | Vadose zone soil fungal communities from Angelo Coast Range Reserve, California, USA - CZODoug2_1_08_16fungal (PacBio error correction) | ecosystem: Environmental > Terrestrial > Soil >... | reverse complement strand
TTTTTTCGATGATTTTAACGAACTACAGCAAATACTTAGGCTTCAATTTCTGTTGTTCATTGTTATCAATAGTTTAGTAAAGAACGCATCCCCTGTACAGATCTCTCATTTTGAAACTTGTCTGGTTTTGTGAAACCCCTTTTTCAGTGTCAGTGTCTTGACCTTTCCGTTCCTCGCTTTTGCCCTTTCTTGTTGCTTAATGGAAAAGTTGTCCCCCCTACTAGGCATCCCCCCCCAATTTTTTACGCACTTCACTTTCCCTGTCTTCTGCGACTTTTTTTCCCCCCCCTTGGCACTTCTTTCCCTACTCTATATGGTCTTATTAGGTTTCCCCTCCAGGAATTTTTGATCTCCACCGCTCTGCTGTCCCAAGTGCAAACTTACTTTTTTGGTCTGTATCATTTCAAATGTTGTCCTTCTCCTAACCGGTTATTCACACCTGATCGTACAATGTCGTGGCACGTCTTCCATCTTTCCCCTTTATGTTTTCTTTTACATTTAATAGTCGGTTTCTCCGCTTATTTTTCTCAAGCTATTCATACGAGCTTCCCTTTTACTCATCAGTTGATGACCGGATAACTGTCTTCACCCAACCAAAATCCTCATACCCTTCCCCAGTTTTAACCAAACCCCTTTGGACACCTCATTGATTACCTCTGTGAAACCTTGCCAAAAGCTTTGTCCAGTCTCTTACTTTTCCGCCCCTCTTGATTCACTGGTATAGGAAACATTCCAAACCAGTGTCACTGACCTTTGATGCGGTCCCCCGTTATTTTCACCCCCAGCCCCAGCAAAGGGCTTTATGAAAAAATTCGGAATTGTTTCCCCCCCAGTCCCTTTCCCATGTCCTCCGAAAATTCCATGATGTTGTGACCGTTCCAGACGCCAGACCCACCTTACAAACCGTTTCCTACAATCGACTTGCTCGCAATGACTAAACATAAGACTCGTTCCCAATGCCTGACGCTTGAGAAGCTCATAACTTTAACCCTCGTGGACCGATACAAGGAGTTCCCCCCAGATGCCCCATTTCATCTTCCCGATTATCGGCAGATTTCGTGATGGAGGCAGTTCTGTCGTTGATCCTTTCGGTTTTTCCAACTTCTTTCTTAGTCGTCCCTTTCCCATTTTTTATTACGTTACTTGATGTGCAGTCGATTTCGTTCCATGTACGGAGTCTCCCAGTTCCAACCAACCCCGATATACAGTTCCAAACCCAGTGTGCTCTATCCCAGGCTGTGGATTGCAACATTTTATCTCCCTCTTCTGTAAAGGAAAATTTCACTGCAGATATGGTTCCCTCTCGTACCTCTTTATTTAGAAAAGCTTACCTCCCGCGTGATGAACTTACCCCTGCCCCTTTTTTGGAGGCGGTTGCCCCTCAACCCGTTGTTCTTTCTTGCAAGCGTTCTGATGATGTTCTACCTTTGCCAAATCGCTAAACCCCCGTTCCCCCTCAATTTTACTAACTCTTACAGTCCTACTTAGCTTTTGATGACCATACCACACACCCCCCCCCTGGTCCCTCCTCTGCCTTTAGATTCACTCCCCATTTTTAAACACCAGGACAGCCTGGCTTTCTGACATTCCCCCTGGATCTTGTCTTTTCACCCATTTGTCAACCCGAGTAATGATTTTCTTTGGTGTTCTTCTTGCCCAGCCTTTCCCATATCTCTTCAAGCCCCATTTAACCCCATACTCATTGCAGTACACTGGACTTGTTTCTTAAATAGTTGGAACCATATGTAAGATTTCATTTTCTGTTTTTGTGAGAGATCTACTCAGCACTTTCCGACACTGTTTTTTTTTTTTCATTTTCTTGAGTATTGGTTTCTGGCTTGGGTTTTCTGTTTTTGCTAACCTTCAATGTAGCGGCTTAACTCTCATTTCAATTAACTACCCCTCTCACAATTACTCTGTAAACCATTGTTTTTCATTAATGCCAAGCAACTCATTGGGTGAAGTCAAGCCCTACCTCCGTTTGTTGCTAGGAGGTCACAATACTGAAAATATGACCTGGCATTCTCTTGAAATTTTTCTTGGACTCCTTTTCCCAGGTAGTATGGCCGGATCTCGTCTGTAAACCTAGATGGAACTTGTTTAGTCAGCCCCCCAACCAGGATCTTACTTTCACATTTCCCTGTCTGGCTCAATCTATATCTCTCTACTTTGGTTTTCCGGCACTTTTGCACCCCCGCTTTCCCATCCTAATTTTTCTCGGTCATCAAAGATTCGCTTCCTCACGATGTTTCCAGGGCGATGATGGTCTTACATCCTGGCACTCCCCTATCTTGAAAGTTTTCACTTCTTCTGGTCCAAATTATTCTCCCTGAAACGCTTCCTCTGGGTTGCCATCTATACACATGTTTTTTCTACTTTGTTAGTTCTTTTTATGACCCCTCGCTCCCCAAACTATAATTATATCGTTTGCCCCCCCCTAACTTATCCCCCGACCAAAGTCCCTGTGTTCTAAACCCGTCCCATACGTGGATCAGTCCCGAACAAGCCCTCTCCCCTCGGCTTGATAGTTCGGCTCCTTCCTAGATCCCTGGGTTACTCATGGGTATTTTTCCCCCTCTGTTTGCTCTTATACTTGTCACAGACGCATGTGGTCCGATTCTTAGGTTTGTTTCACTCATTTCTGCGCCTTCAGTGTAGGCCCCACGGTTGTAAGGTGTCTGCTGACTGAAAGGTCACCCCCTTTTTCACACGATTCATTGCATGTTCAAGTTTTATCTTTTTCTGGCATCACTTCTTTTCATACCCCGGGAATTGCTGTCTTCATGGGTGAATCTTCCGTACCGCATAACGCTGTCCGTCCCTTCTGTTGGCATGTTTTTGAATATGAGAACGGTACCATGGTGAATCGATGTATAATTTTGCCCCTTTGTGCGTCTCTGGTTCAGTGATGCCTGAACATAGTTTACGTTTTGGCCACTTGTTCTGAATCTTTCTGATGTTGATTTGTCAGGAGACAGCGTGTCTTGTGGGAGGATCGTATGACCTTTTCTTGCGATGTCCCCTTCACACCGCCACTTTTCTTAATATAACCCAACACTTTCGTCCTCCCCCGTGCTCAGCCCCTTGCCTCTCGGTTTTTTTCATTAAGTGGAGTAGCCTTTCCCACTTTGCGGATAGTCCCCCCAACATCCTTCGCACTTCATTTTTCGTTACTAACACTCATTTGGATGAGTTACGCCAGCTAGCCTAACCTTTATTCATTTGCAATCTGAAGGCCAATCTTCCATGGCGCCGAATGTCACTCCATTGCTCTTGGAATTGTGGGATGCCTCTTTCTTTCCCCTGTTGACATTTATAAATCCCGTCCTCTGCTTCAAACTGACAATGACCCCAGCTTCCCATTCTATCCCAACAAGCAAACGTCATTTTTTCTTTTGCATCAGATTCCTGTAGCTTCGCGTACTCCTTCTGAACTCAGTTGATCTATCCTCAGTCCACTGAAACCACAATATTTACAACTCTTGTAGGGTTGTCTTTCTTTCAACACTCCTTGCATCGAAAACCCCCTGCTTTCCTCCCGTTTTTGGTGTGAGAGAGATTTTTTCTTTGCAGGCGTTTAAATTCATAGGCAGCAAAAAATGCTTTGTTCAATCTCTGTATATGCTCCGACATGGTTCTCGTTAAATAAGTAATCGACTCCACCGTCCAGTAGATATTGAAACATTTGCCCACTTTTTTTGGGAAAGATTCAAGTTGAAGCTTTTTGGATTTTTTCCTTTTCGGATAAGCAGTAAATTTTTGGGAGTTATCCTCTTCAACCTTTCGTTGGCATTTCTACCATCCTTAGAACCTGACAGTACTGTTCTTTAGGCCTCCCATTCCTCTAACTATGCCAGAACCGGCATGCTATTGCGCGTAACTACGCAGCTGTATTGTTTATAGTACACCTCCCCCGAGATTGAGCAACCTTTGAACTTATGGGGGATTCTCGTGATCTGCTCATTTTTTTCACTTCCTAACCCCTGTTAATAACCACCCGTTTGATGTGACCTGTAGCTTCACGGAATCTCGGGATGGTTTTGATATTTTTAAGTTTCATTCGGTGTCCGACTTTATCGCACCTACGCCCCTTTCCGAAATTCACTCTGTTCCCATCAGATTTGTAGTCAACGTTCAACTGTAGTAAGGTCAACCCACCTCTGCCAAAGTAAAGTTTTCCAACCCCATTAGCGCCTAATTTAGCTCACCCTTATGTACACCCTTTCCCCCACGTAAGACCTTCAACGATTCACAAGCCACCGTTCCTGCCCCCCATGCCAACCCCAAAGCATTGTATCCATATTCCTCATGATTCCTTCAACGTTAAGGTGATTTCCCTCCTGCCCCGCACTGGCTTTATGACCAATTTCCTTTTCACCTCCACTACAATGCAACTTCGACCCCCCCCCCCCCCCATTTTGCTTTTTTACGGTCAACCCCTTTTACGTCAGCAAACACTTAAATTCCAATTATGACTGGTCGAAAATGACTCACCCTAAGGACTTCGTTAAACATTACGTTGGCTCTGTCCTCAGTCTCCCCCACCCTTTTGTGTGACCCCCCCATCGGCCCATCCACATATGATTAAATGCTTTCTAATAGGATTGAAAGCCGAGATGATGATTTTCGGATGATCACTATATGGTTTTCAACTCTTTTAACAGGTACCTTTTCCTGGAGGTGGAGAAGTTCCTTTGGTGCCTTTTTCCTTCCTAATTTTATCTTGGTTAGGCGTAGCAAAGTTCCCCAATCTTCCACCCCGTCCCCAGCCGGTGCGTCTTATCCCCTTTGGGATATCTAATTTTTCATGTCCTGAGTTTTCTTCTTTTTTCCTCTCCAGGGCACTGGCCTTCCCATCTCCAGATGAGGGTATTTTTTTTTTTTTTTTACAATGATCCTCTCCCCCATTCCCTTTATCTTCGAAGATTACCAGGGCACCGTCCCCCCTGACCCCCCCCATGATGGTTCACTTAACAAGTTATGATCCTACCGCCCTGTTTTCGGTTTCGACGTTGATAACTAAAGATCCGGTGGCGCTCCACCTATCATATTTACTCCCGATATCCGTTTCGCCCTACTACTTCTCTTTCCTCTGGTCCCCTTCCCCCCAAAACCTTTCCGAAGGTGTTAAATATGCCTGTCTATTTATCCAGTCTTTGTCCTTACAAGAACCACCCCTTCTCTTTTTTTTCTTTGACTTCCCGATCTTGTCTTTCCCTTTGTAAAACTGTCCAGCTCCTTTGATATTTTCTCTGTTTATTTCCATCGATTGTTCAACCAGCTCTTTTTTTCTTGATTTGTAGGTCACAGACGAAAAACCGAAAAGTAAACCCCCCCTCCCTCCCCGAAGCCTGCGAAAGGATGATAAGTTTAAAATAGTGCTCTTCCTAGATCTCCTCCTTTTCTCCTCTACCTTTTAGAGGAGATCTACTATTCTATACTATTTCTCCAATTAGCATCTTTTTAGATCATTTTCTGCACTTTCGTCCTGGTTTACTTCAGTTTTTTCGTTCTGGGGCTATCCATGCCTTTTTTTCCACCCCTCTAGTTCCAATACCAAATAGAAAATCAACTTACTCGACTTTGTTACCCATGCGTTGAAAGACAAGAATGCCTTTTGGGCAAGACAATCCTCACTCTGTTTTTTAGGAGCACACCCTACTTACACAACTCTAAGACCTTAGTACCCCGTAGAACCTTTGGGTCTAAATGAGTCAGGTATTTTTCCGGATCTCCGTCTAAAAATATAGATTGAATTGTGACTGCTCAACAGGATCTCTTCCCAACTGGCGTCTGGGAATCAAGATTTTCTTCGATCATCCCTTTTGAAGGTCCCCCCTACCTCTTTTTGTCATGGTCGTTCCCCCCCTTCGGAATTCCTTCACGACCGGGATTAGCTCCTTTCATTGGCAACTTCACTTTTACCGGACTTAGTTGACCCCAATTTTGTCCCCAGATATTCATCAGAACCAGTAGTAGCATGCTTTTCTTCTCCCCCCGCCTTGCCCACTTGGTGACTGTATAGGGTGGTTTGAAGTAACTAGTGGTGATTGTTCAATTTCTCCAATATATAAGTCCTGAACCTCGGAAACGTATTCAACGTGACACCCCTCCCAGTTCCCTTTTGCCCGTCCTAAGCAATAAGAACCCTCTTGTGCATCAGAAAGAAAGCTTCATAAATTCTTTCCCCCAGACCTTCCTTCTCTCCTCGTTGCTCTGAAGCGATGGGTTCATCTGGGTAATACTTGTTCTCGGGTCACACCTAGTCGAGAAAGGTATGAGCTTCTCCCTTCGTTCCCGTTTATCATGTGGAATCTTTATTAGGGGAAGTCATTGGAGCTTTCATCTTGTAGTCCCTGTTTGTCAGTGCTCGAGTGTCCAAAAGCTTGCAAGGTCAACCCCCAATGCCTCATTGATTCTCTTTCTTTTGATTTCCCCAACATTCCTCTTTTTTCCCTTAAAGACCTTTGTGGGTCTTAATGGTTTGCTGACTCCCAAAGTCTAACGTTTTTATGTTGCCTCAAATTGGTTGTGCTGCCCCGGTGGCTACCTGTGTCGAGCTATTCCCTGTCTTTCCTGGAAAAGTATTTTTAATTGACAGTTCCCCGACGCTTTCGCCCCTTGCCAGGTAGGAATTTTGGTTTTAAACTTTTCGGTCATGCGCTATTTTTTTCCGGAGACATATACTTTTCATCATCTGAGGTGTACCCCAGATTTCCTCTCTGAGGATGCGTCACTTTTTTTCCCAGCCCCTCACTATGATTTAAATATCACCCATCACTACTTATGGGTGCAAGCTCAATCCCCCCTTCTCCTCCAGTGTCCGATCCCCTTTTTACAATTGTTTGAGTCTCTACACCTGTTGCCCCTGATGCATATCACCTTCATCCCCCCCAACAAGTACTTAGCTTCCCCGCTCGGTAGTCCTCTCCACCCTCCCATTTAATTTTCGTTCCGAGCCCTATCCCCATACTATTTCTTGAAGAAGTTTGGCTTTTCCCTGGGATATGCAGAAGCCCCACCCGGCTTCCTTGCTGCTTTTTTATGCCTCTCTTTGACCCCGTTTCCATTTCTACATCAACCTCCCCCGTTTTTAAACACACTGCCTGCCCCTCCAGACGAGTAAACGGGAACTATTCCCCCCCCCCATCCACGTTTTGCAAGTGTCTCATGATTATCCTTACCTTGGTCTTCTTCCTGACTTTAGAACCTTCGTTTATCTCTCATAAGACACGAACAAACCCCAAGGTCACTTTTCCCCCCCCTCTTGTATTTTTCTGCGGGAACATATCGCCCCCCCAATCTCCTGTGTGCCTCGATTTGTTGGTTCTTTCTCTTTTTTCTTTGCAAGGCTTTACCCGCCCCCTCGTTCCCAGACCCTAACATGATTGTTCCCAAGTTTGATTGTTGTTCAGTTGTTGCTTATGATAAACTCTCTTTCCTTAGACATCAGTACTCGACTACTTTTGCTCTGATCTGACCCATGACCAACTGGTTATGTTTTGGTCCTCTATGCCATTTGAAGTTTTTCATTTTCAGGCGTTTCTCGTCAATTAGGGTGGTTGAGTAATAACCTTTTTTTGGTCCTAATAGGAATCAACACCTTTTCTATTTGCATTCCATTCCCCCCGTCTTCTGCTAACCCCTTTTAGCTTCTGGCCTATACTTCTTTCCCAGATTTCTATGTTCTTCTGCTAGGATTCCCCCGGCAAGGTCTAAATGGATTTCAACTACCTACCGTAGATTGATTGCCCTTTTTAACTTACTTTTTGGTTTTTATGTTTTTCTGCCCCTTTTCAAATTGTGTTCATTTCTAATAACAGTTAATACCCCCCTGGATTGACACATTCTCTTGGCCTCTTCGATTATCCTTCTTTCTTGTTGTGATACCTCCTCTCCTTTTTCTCATAAGATGACCCCGCCTATTTCAGACGATGGTCCCCTTTCCGACCCCATCAGATTTATGCCCCTTTTCTACATGTATACTTCCAACCCTAATCCGATTAAATTACCCACCTCCCCCCCCCTTCAGATAATTAAGGTTGCCCCTTCTCGGAACCACTTTCATGCCCCCCCCTGAACTTGTAACCTTACCCTTAGAAATCGATTCACCATTATACAGTTATTCGAAACATGCCCCCCCAAGAATTTTGATCCCCTCTACATCTTTTCTGCTTTTCCACCTTTCTTGCAGCGCGCCACTCTCCACCACCGTCTTTCTTTTTGAAACCTGAATTCCCCAAGACAACATACCCCTCCTGCCCCAAATTCCTTCTTCTTGTGATTTTTCCCTCCCTGTATTACCGCCCAGCACACCTAAAAATTCCCCCCTATGAAGCTCTCCCTTCCTTCCTAAGACAGTGAAAACTTCCCCTTCTTTTCCGATATGGTCTAAAACCTAAAGTTAATTCCGTTTTTCCCACGCACCGTTCTTCCCAGATGACATCTGCTTCCCTTTCCGAAGTGACTCTCCTTTCTAATTGAAAGCCGATGATGAAGATGTTGTTCTCCCCTATTGGTTAAAACTTCTTATTATTAGGAGCCGAATTTTTGTCCGGTTGATACTTCTGTTGTCTGTGCTTAGCAGACTCCTCTTAGTTACGGATGTATGCCTCCCCCTGAGTCTCAACCCCCACCCGATCAGACACTTGTTTGCTTCCCCGTTTCCTCCTATACACTCTGTCTCTTTGGTAATAACCTCTTTACCACCTTTTCCCTGACCTTCCCCCCCGATGATGGTTCCCTTCTTCTGCACACCTATACTCCCGGCCATGGCAGTTACTTGTGCTGACTCACCTCCCACGATGATTGATTCCCTTTTGATTGCCCAGTCTGACCAGCCTAGTGATGATGTTCCCCCCCCGTTCTTTTCCCCTTAATATCCTGTTTGGCGCTAGAAACCCCACTCCCCCCATTATATTTTCCTCCCTCTCTTTCGACCATAAAATGGTCGATATTGTCTAGCCTTCAACCAAAAAGTCTTTTCCTCATGTCTTAGCTTTCCCAGTCTTTTTTCTCTAACTTTTTCCCCAACACCCGAGACCGATGGTGATTTTTTCTTCCAATGATTTATTGGTAACCAACTTTTCCCTGTTCCTAACTTTGATATTGGCTATGGTATTAATCTCTATCCTTGATTGTCCCCTCCGCCCCCCCCGCCCAAAAACTGACCGTACCCCACCTTTTCCCTCCTCACCTTCTCTATGATCCGTTTTCTCATCTTCTCTTACACAAGAGGAGCGTCTTTTCCCCCCCTCCCCGCCTTTTTTTTGGTTGAGAGAGCTAAATCACTAACTATCCCCTCATCCTGTCTATTTTTCTTCCCCTCTTCTTGTTACTTTTTTTTTCGTCTGTCGGCTACAACTCACTGCTCTTTGAACATTTCTTCCACTCCCCCCCCTCCATTCACCCTATGGACAACAATTTCCCTTTGACCCTTTCCCCAGTCCATTGGGACTTCAAGAACCCTCCTAAGTACTTTTTGTTTTCCTTTCTTGCCCCACAGACTGTCGTCCTCTCCACGTTCTTGCTCCCCCTTAGCCCTTGGGTTTCCTTTCCTCATTCCCCTGATCTCCCGGTCAGTTCGGGATAGGAAGATAGTTAGTATCTTTTCTTTTGACCTGTGAGTTTTTTGGGTGGAGGACCTTCCTTCTCCTTTAACGGATCTGGTGTCCTGGTCCCCTCCCCATCCCTTTCCTCTCAGATCCTCCGGGTTTGATTCCCCCTCCCCCCTCCTCCCCAGATCCTTTTTCCTTTTTAATCATCTTTTTCATCTTAATAACCCCACAGGCTTCTACCCCTTTAGCGCCCCTTTCCCTACAATCATGTCCTCGTTTTCCTGACACTTGTTTTCTTTCTCCCTTCATGACTCACCCCCCGAGCATGTATGTTTATCTACTCAAAAGCCGGGGTCCTTAGATACCCACACTTTTTCCTTTATATCAGGGTGAAGTACTCTTTGGTTTGCCCTCTCCCCCCCGTTCCCAAAGATAATGCTGAAGCAAATCAAACAGACCGTCTCCCCTCCACACATCCCCCTTTCCTTTTTTTTTTTTATCTCAGTTAAGACCTCCTTTTTAAAAAGATGTGATCAGCCGACCCGTCCCTCTCCCCCTTCTCCCCCTTCTTTAATCATTCAGGATATGCAAGGGTGACGCCCTCTTTTCCTCTTGCCTAATGGTCCTTTTTCCAACTGGCGCTACCTTATAGCGTTCCCCTCCCCCTTTGTTGGCCCTTTTTTTCGTGGAAGTCATTCAGACATGAGCTTTCGGCCACCCCCCCCCTTTTTGTTACCTTTTTTTCTTTGCTCGTACAAAGTTATTGTAATTCACCCCAATCCTCCTTTCCACTTTTGGCCGTTGCTTTCTTTCCTTCCAACATATTTTCATAAATTGAACCGCTTTCAGGCGGGCTTCGTCCTTTCAAGAAGTTACTCTCCCCCCAACGATGTCCTTTCCCCCTCCTGCTTTGTCATGGGTAGCTTTTTTTCAAAGTTTAATCCCCCGCTTGTAGACAGGCTTTTCCGGAAATTCTTTGGCTTTTCAGAAATTGATCGCGGTTCCCCTGGTCCCTTCTTGAAGTTTTTTTTACAAAGGTTTGGAATGTGAGGTCTTCTGTTGGCACCTTTCAGCTTCCTTCCAATTCTTGATGGACAGAGGGGATCTCTTATGAATGTCTGTCTTCTTTATTACCCTTCGGTTCCCCACCTCCTCTTTTCTTCCCTATCCCCTTTCCCCCCCCCCAATGATGGAAGCTCGCTCAGATACCTTCTATTCCCCCTGGTACTTATTTTAGGAGCTGACCCAGGAAACTCTGTCCCTTATCAATCGATCCCCCCCCCAAAGAGTGGAGAATTGGCATCCCTTCCCTTTCGGTCGTTTACATCAAATCCATTTACTTGCTGAGTACGCCTCCTACACTATAGCTCACCCTTAGATCTGCTCTCTTCCACAGAAGCAGACCCTGGCCTTTCCTCTCTTACTTTCGTTTTTTAGCCTGGAACCCCTTTGACCTTGCTCCCCCTCACCTAATTTAGTCTACCCCTCCGAACTTCCCCCGAGTCTTACCTCTTCACCCTCCCCCGTTTTTTCCGTTTAGAATCAGATAATTTTCAATGTTGTATCTTCGAGTTATTATTCAGAAACCTTCTAGTTTATCTATCACATCAAACCACACTGCCAATTGCCCTTTATTTCTTCTCCCAAACCTCCTCGCAAAAAAACCAGCTATCTTTCCCCTTCCCCTCCTTTTGTTTTTGCTCGAGATTTTTCGATGCTTGGAGTAAAGAACTAGCTTCAATACCCCTTCTTTCCATGTGTTTTTTCGTGATCGGATATATGAGACCCCTCTCGGTTCCCCCCTTAAGTACTCGAAACTTCCACCAGTGTACAGCGATAGATCGACACTTGACACTTGTAAATAGAGTTTCTTAGGTCTCTGCCGTTTTAAGGAGTTTTCTTTGAAGACCGAAATGTTTTTGATGTATCACTTTTTCCCCCTTGGTGCCTCCTAGGTGCATCCACCCTCGAGCAATTCCTCCCTTTTCTTCTGTTCTCCCATGGTCAATCTGGACCTCCCCTGACCTGACCTTATTTACGCTTGAGAGGAGGCGTAACCTCAGCCAGTAAGTCTTTTAAGTACCTACCGAACGGAGAGATGCCCCCTTGCGCCCTACTTTTTGGTTCCTCTGTGAGCGTTGCCCCTGTGTAATTTTCCAAACCCCGGTACCTTAACAACAGTGTCTTTTCCTTGACAGGTTTCGATCCTTGCATTTAGCTGCATCAACTTTGAGGGTTGTGATCATTCCTTTAATAGTTAAGAGAGACTTCGCCCCAGAAGAGTAATACGAGATCCCAGAATCCCAGTTTGCTGCCCCGGCCCCTTTCTCCGGGTTACAAACAACATCCCATCCGCCTTTCCACTTTTTAAACCCCAGATCCATTGAACATTCTGCTGCACAATCCTTTCCTGCTTACATTCTCCCCCCTCGTCCCCTCTATTAACAATGGTTATCCACCGGTCTTCCACACCCATGCCACACACGCATTGAGGCCAAATCTTCCAAGATTCCCCACTTATGAAGTAGCTCACATCAGCCATAAAGGGCTTTATGTTCCCCCCCTTCTGAAGAACTCCCCAATCTTTTTTTCCCTCCACTTCAGACAATTCAAATTCTGCTTTTCCCCTTTGTACCCTTTTTCTAAGCACACCAAAATTGTCTCCAATAATTTGCGACGACCCTTCCTTTCCCCCATGACAAAAATGAAAGGCTGGTCCCTCTCTTCTGAATCTTTTCACATACCTTATCGACTGAGTGGGAATCTCCCCAGGTGCCACCCTGATCCATCTGCCGAGTCGATCCGGAAGGGAGGGAAGCAGAGATGATGCTCTTTTTTTTTATCCCTCTTTTTCCCCTTTTTATTGTTTCACTGGGCTGTGTAGGTGACCTTTGACTGATTAACTCTCTTCCTTCGAATTTCTCTTGTTCCGTATTTTCACCGACCCCCCCCCCCCCCTCTTGCCTTTCACAACGATATACAGTCCCAACTTTTGGTCCCCATGAGGAGAATAATTCGGCTCTTTTTTTTCACTCCTCCCCATTGTACCAAAAAAAGGACCGTCAACCTTCCTCTTTTTTTTTCATGATTTCCGAGAACCGTTTTCTTATCTGCTTTGAGGAAGCTTACTAGTTGATGAACTAACCATTTTACAAAAGGAGTCCCCTTTTTTTTCTTGCATCCCGTTGCTTCTTATAGAAAGTCTATGCGGTCCAGAGCAGAGTTTTTTTACTTACATGTTGTTTTCAAGTCAATCACCTTTCTCACGATTCTTCATACATAAAAAGGAGCTTAATTGATGCGTCTTTACCCCCCCCCTTTTTAAGGTAATCCTGTCTTACTCTTTTCACTATGGTTTTGTTGCTCTAAATCAACACCTGACAGTTTTCGGATTTCTAACCCTCTTTTCGCTTTCCCCCCCGTCACGAGTATGATATGTTATATGTGGTATTTTTTTCCCTTCGATTTTTCCCTGATATTGATTTGTCTCAAGCCCCTCCCCAAAAAAAAAAAAAACCCATGACCCTTCCCCACCAAAACCCTCATTGAACCCAGAAAATGAGACCGGAGATCCGTTTCAAAAATTCTATCGCCCCCTTTCCTCCCTCTTTCTTAATTCCCTACTCCGTGCGTCTATACATATGTCCTATAAATCTTTTAGACCCTTTACCTCTGTCCCTTTTTCCTTTTTTTCATGGTTACATTTCAAGTTTTTTCCTGTTGGTACACCTTCCTCTCTTTGGGAAATCGCTTTCACTAATCCAACTTAGACCAAGATCAAATCTTACTATTCAA
>Ga0179593_1266791_pt1 | contig 13352 bp, 19 predicted proteins | sample CZODoug2_1_08_16_FD_185931 | JGI IMG/M metagenome (GOLD analysis project Ga0179593, IMG submission 185931) | Vadose zone soil fungal communities from Angelo Coast Range Reserve, California, USA - CZODoug2_1_08_16fungal (PacBio error correction) | ecosystem: Environmental > Terrestrial > Soil >... | reverse complement strand
CTTTTCTTTTCCCCCCACGAAACCCACATGTCTGAACCCCTGTCCCCGCCATTTCTCTTTGACTCATACATTTGAATTTTGTGACACCCTTGTGCTCCCCTTGGATCAATTTCGTTTGACGTCCCCACCAACCTTGTGAGATTGATTTTTTTCACTCACACTCGCTTACTTTAACGAAGTGTTTAAGACCCCCACTGAGACCAGTGCATCGCCAAGGTCTCTAAGTCATTTAGATGTCGCCATTGCCCCCCCCCCCCCACCGTTCTGCGTGGGGTGCTCTACCATCCCCCCATCATTTTTTTTTTTTTTCCACAACCCGCCCAATACCCCCACCCCCAACCCCCTGTTAATTCAAGTCCCCCCCATTCCCCGGCACACTCCGGCCCACTCCCCCACCGACCCCACTTCCTTGCCTCCTCTTCCGAGAGCTTTAAACCAACCCCTTACAAGTTTTTTTTTGTGAGGGTGTTCTTATACCTTGTTTCCCCTCGTTGACACCCTGAGCCAATTTTCAGCTTCGATTTCTACCTTGAATGGTTGGTGCGCCCCAGCTTCCTTCGATTAAACCTTTAAACCTTTTTCCCTCCTTAGCTGACGAGTAAGAGCGTTCCAGATGATTTCTACCAACCTGTTGACCCATCCACCAAAGTCTTTTTCATTCGCTTCCGTCACACAACTAAGTTCACGTTTTTTTTTTCGCCAACCCAAGAACAATACTCCCGCGTGCCCCCCCCCGCCCCTTACATGGAGTTCCGTGAACTTTTTCCTCTCCCCCCACCGGAATCCCCTTCCTTGGTTCTGGGGATCCTGAAGATGGAACCCATGCGAAACCTGTTTATGAGTTTATTCGGGGTCTCCCCCACAATATTCAGACAAATCCTTTCCGTTCTCAACCCTGCCAAAACGCCCCGTCTTTGCTCCGTCATATTATTGTACCCCCCATTAATGATGACCGATTCTAAAGGTTCACCTTTTCGAATGCCTTTTTATCTTGTTGACCGGGTTTACCCATCCACTGTTTGCCGATTCCTCCCCCCCCCCCCCCAACCACTCGTGGCCCCCGTTTTGCCTTGAAACCCCTCTGCTTGTGTGTTTATGCCCCCCCAAAATTAACCGTTGTTTATTTTTGGGTTTTCCCCCTTCTGAACCCCCTCTTTACAACGTTGCACCCACCGTTTTTCTTTTACCCCACAATGGGACCCCAGGCATGCCCCCCCCCCCCTGATTAAACCCCCCTCGAGTTGAAGTTAATGCAACACAGGACACTTTACCCCATCAGTTCTTTCTTACAGAGCCCTTGAGTCTCAACGTTTTGCGATCGCCATGTGCGGACTCACCAACCCGGTGCTTGCCTCATGCGTGGAAGGTGTTTTTTTTTGAACATTTTCCTCTTCCGTGAAACCGCGCACCTTTGTTTGGTTGTTTTTCGGACATGTAGTTTTGCCAGTGTTTTTGGTTTTGACCCCTGACAGTAGCACGTGGTTTTTTGTGCCAGAGTTATTACGGTTGTTAAACCCAAAACGGCAGATAGTTTTTTCATGTAGTTCCCTGTCGCACACTTTGTGCTTGAGGGCGTTTCATTCACAAAGCGGCCCTTTGTCTTCTTGTCCCCCCTATTAACATGTCACCACAGTTCCCTGCCACCTATGCGCTATTGTTTTCCCTTGTGTTCGGTACCACACCGGTATCTTCCCCCAGCCAACCCCTCTTTCCTACTGCGTTTGACCCCTATTCACTTCCCTGTACGTCCTTCTCTGCCCCTTTTCCCCCACTCATTGAATGTCACAGTCCCCGTAACCAAGCGTCTTAAACCCCCTCCCCACTTAATGCACGAGTTTGCATTGACCCCTTGCTTGGTAACCCCCCCCCCCACACCCCTTCCCGTATGTTTCGGAACCCTCGCCGCAGTCCTGGAGTCCACCCCTGGTCAAACTCCCCTCCTTGACGCCAAACAACATAGTCCTTCTTCCACTTCATTGCCCCCCGTTTTCCCCTTTTTCTCGACGCATGCGGTCTGTTGGTGCCAAACAATTTCGTCAATACGAACCTCTCTTTCAGTTCGGAGCCAGAACACACCACGTTTCAATCGACCAAAAAAAAAAATTAGTCACTCTCATGCCCACCCAAGTTAATAAGCTGGATCCAGTTGGCAATTCCTTTGACATCATAAACCTAGGGGTGTACCGGTTTGCCGTTAAAGCTTTCCCCTTCCCCACCATTTTCCCCTCAGATCCGGGTTGTTACCCTGCACCTTTTTCGTGTGAATATCTAACAAATGGTGCTTTATGACCACCCCTTATGGTCTTTACCAGTACTTTCTTTTGGACCCCCTCCCCGTAGTGCTACGCACAAATTGACCTTTCTCTTCCACTTCCATGTTTAATTTTTTTGAGCCCCATCAAACGTTTGGCAAGAACTCGTTTTAGTCTAATAGAGCAAGGTCAAGCGTTTCCCGCTTGACCCATTTACTTCTTTTCTTAACTTGCCCACGGTTAACTATGTCACCCTGGTCGCGTGTCACAAATTTCCAGAGTCAGGCTATTTCTGCCCCATTTTTTACCCCCCCATAGGACAAATTTTTTTCCTATTCTTCCAGGCCCTTTTTTTGTAGTTCTTTCCGAACATTCCCGACTGTTCTTTTCCATATTAATTTCACATTCGCTTTTAGCCCTGCAATTGCCGGCCGATACGGATTCGGGTGTCCTTCCCCCCCCCACTTGGTCCTTTCCCCGTAACCGCTTTCCTTCGTAACGACTTGCCTCTTCGGAATCCAGTTACTTTGTGTTCGTTTAATTTGTGTACTCCCCCGGTTAAACTTCATCCTCAAATTCCCCTGAGACAAGTTCTTTTTTCACACCCCTTTTGCCCCCCCAGAAAGTTTCTTTTTCCCTTCCCCATACCCCTCCCCATCAACCCACTCATTTACCGCTTTAGTGCCTGTCCCTTTAGGACCTAAGTTGTGTTCCGCGTTTATATACCCCGCTGTCCTTTACGGCTGTTTCGTTTCTTCCTTCTCGTTTCAATTGATCACTGAACCCCCCGTTCTCATCTTTAAGGAAACAAGATATAACAGATTCAGATTCCCCCCCCTTGGGTCATAGTCGACCCTGTTGCCCTCGGTTTTCCAAGCATTTGCAAATTGTTTATGAACACCATTTATAACCTTTGTTCTTTTTATAGGGGGCCACTAAGTCCCCGTTTTCGCAATTTTTTTTCTTTTCTGGTTTTTTTTTCCCCACAAGAACCCATGTGTTTGACCCCCTTCCTCGTGTGCTTCCCACCCACCTGGAGTTTATATATGGCAGCCTACCCGTGACTCCGTGATTCCTTAGCACAGGACGGCCCCCCCCGTCTCCCCCGCTTTTATTCGCGCCAATACTCCCCCCCCCCTCGTTTTTTCCCAAGGTGTCCGTAACTTTTTTTCAACTTCCGGGTGTTTTTCTTTTTTTGACACAAATTCTTTCTTATGTATAATCTCCTGTTTTTCCCAGTCCCTCCCAGCCGTTTTTGCTGCCTGTACCTTTTTCAAACCCCACCCTCCCTACTCGATTGTATTCCCGATTTATTATTTGCACCACCCCCTAGTTTTGGACTGATCCTTTTTCATCTTTTTTGCTCCGTCTATTATTAAGTAAAAACGTGGAGTCCTTTTATTACTTTAGTTTGGGCTTTCACGTGTGGGCATCACTCAGTGGAACTGGCAGCTTGTTCATGTAGATCGATGAGGGTGAAACGGCTTTCTATTTAATTGGGTCCCCCTTTCACTAAACCTAATTTCTCTTTTCCATGATCCCAGCTTGTCTAAAAGGCCCTCAATAGACAGTCACGTTCCCAACTTTAGTATGGCAACTTACCCTAGTCTCCAAGCACGTTCCAATCCCGCTTGATGGTCGGTCAACGATAGTCCCCCCCGCTTCTTGTTGCCTTTCTCCTGGAAAACCTCACCAATGGTTTCATGATAATTTCCTATGGGTTATCAGGCGGTGTACACTTTGTTCACTTTCCTCTAGTCCACGGACATTTCTCCCTTCTTTGTAAAGTGTTGTTATTTTCCTTCCCCACGGACAACCGTTCCATTTTGTTTCTCGGTGTTTGAACCTGCCCAAAGTTGGTCCCCTTAGTTTGTCATTTTTTTTTGAACCTAACCCCACTGCCTCCATTCCTGCCACCTTGTTTATCATCCCCGAACGTTTCTTTATCCCCCATACCCCCCCCCCCCTCCCGTGTTTTTGTTTCCCCCCCTTCTTTTTCTACTAGAATGTAAACTGAAGTACTAAAGACGCAGGTGCCCCGGCAGCCCCCCTTTTCTTTAACCTCTGAAGTGGAAGGGAGCTAGGACCTCAGACTCAAGGATGCCTCATGTTTTGTAATGGTCACCGTATTGTTACCCCTCTCCCCCCCTTTTTTTGGTGGGTTTTGTGGCTTCTTCGGTTGGCCCCCTATTATTTTGTCCACTACTCACCCCCCTCGGTTGTTTCTAGAGTTTCATTCCGACCCCCCCCCCCCACTCCAGTTGCCCCTTCTTTACCGTTTTAACTCACATACTTGAAGGGCCCCCCCCTTTCCCCACATTGCTCTTTTTTCTATTTCCTGCTTGCCGTACCCCCCTCTAGGTTTTTTTTTTCCCTGTAGACTTTTCCGTCCAGCGTTTTTTGGTCCTTGGAGTTGCGTGCCTTATACCAAGACTTTTTTCCCCAGACCCACGTCCCTTGGTCATTTTCCATAGCAGTCGGGTCGTCTTCTACACACAGGTTGTGGAGAGGGATTTTGCGTATTTTCCCACTTACCCCCCACTCGTTTCCCAACTTCTTTCCCCCCGTCCCCCCACCCATTCTACTCTTTTCCCCCGTTGTCCGTACCCTCCCTTTAATAGTCCCCCAAACTTTCTCGGCCGCCTCACCCCCCCTTTCAAATTTCCCCACCATGTTGGCACGTTTAAGTTGAACACCCTACTCCTTTTTATATGTCCCAGGTTGATTTCTACGTTTTTTTTTCTGACACCCATATGTTATTCCCCCTTTCGGGACCACAACAATCAGATTCTTCTTTGCATTTTACCCAATTTTGAGATCTGGTAGTAGTTTTTTGTGTTTACTCCTTTTTCTTTTTTGAATCCTATTTGCCCGATTGTTTTAGTTTTCCCTGGGCAAAACCCACCCATTTCTACGGTCATGAGCACGAAGGTGGCTTTTCTCAAACCAAGTCTCCCCCCCCGAAGGCTCTCTATCCCAACTACCCCCACCCTTTAAAGCCAACCTTCTCTTCCCCCACTTGGGGAATTAATTATATTTTTCCGGCCCCAATGACAGGCTGGGAGGTCAACTTACTCCAGGTTTTGCACTTTCCCACTCGTCCTCCTGCTTTAACGCGGTTTGCCGGGTGCTTCTACCCCCCAATTCAAACGGCCCCAAGCCCGTCTGTCCCGACCCACCGGTCTTTGCCAAACGTAGGTTGTCTTAGTAAGTCCCCTTCCTCCAACCGACTTTTTCTTCCGTCATTATTTTTTAATTTCCCCGGTTGTCCTACCGGCCCTGCTTTCTTTTGCTGTGTTTTACGCTAAACTTAGATTGGACCTTTGCATGCAGTTCTTTAGTTCTTCTCCATTTCTTTTTCTTGGCTTCCAATCCCTAACTTTTCCCTTTGTTTAAGAAATAGGAAGTCTCCCCCCCCCCCCCCCATGGACTTTGTTAAATCCGCAATTTCTTCTGTTTTAAGCGTTTTCCCCTTTTCAGGGGCACGTTGAGTTGTGACATTTGTCCGCACCTTTTGCTCTACCCAATCCGCTCAACAGTTCGGAGCCCTTATTGACCAAAGTTTTCCCCCTTTCCTCGCTTATCCTCGGTTTTCTTTTTTTTAACTGATTTTTGACGGACATTGAAATACTCAATGTGCCACCTGTACCACCCCGTTTACAATATCCACTACTTCGACTTCCAAAGAGTTCAAACGTACCATTTCCCTTTCTTTTTACCCTTCTCGTTAACTCGGGTTTATTGAGTTTTTTTAGTTGGTCCAGGACCGTTGGCTTTTTTGGCGTTTTTGTGGTGGGTGTTCAAAGACTTTCTCTGGGAGAAACCTTGGATTTGCCAAATGTTTCCCACTCTCCATTACCCCCCCCCCCCCTTACTAACCCCAAATTCTTACCCCCTGCTCCGCCGGGCGACGGAAGTAGTTCGCCCGGGATAAGTTCGGCACCCCAACAACCACAACAGTTTCCCCCTGCCAACCGTCCCCCCCAATGAACCGTAAACTCTCAATCGGACCGTTGGCGATCCTTCTTTTCTCCCCCCCCTAAATTGTGAATCTATAGTCCCCCGTTCTGAATGTTATCATACTGTTTACTGACACCAACCCCAAACACCCTCCCGTTTTTTTTCCCCCTGGCAAGATTTATTCAGCCCCAGGTCTTTTTTCTTTGTTTCCTATTTGAAATTTTTCGATCTAATTTTTATGGGACAATGGTTTTGTACTCCTCCCCGGTCCATCTCTTTTTACCACACGGGGCTTAAGGATATTGTGTGGGTGTGAGTTGGGAGGGTGGCTTACCTCAGGCGTCCCCCGATGGGAACCACCCCCAAGACGAAACGTATTCTTTTGACAACCCCACCGTGAAAATTTTTGCTGTTCCCACCCACCCTTGGGACTTGTCTGCTAGGTCCATTTGGTGCTTGTGGCGCTAGTGTATTTTTCCTTTCTGCACTGAGTTGTAACCACCTCCTGCTTTTCAGCCATTTTTCCCTTTTTTTTCCGAACAGTTTGGGGGCTTCCCACCCTCCTTTTCTTTCTTTATTCCCTTTTTTTTAGAATTTCTGACTTCAAACCTTAGAACCATTGGTTTTTTTTTTGGAATACATCCTCTACCAAGGACCAACGTTCTGTGAGGCCTTTTACGCGAGACAGCCTTTTTTCTTTCTTTGTTCGATTACCTTTTGGTTTTTCTTCCGTTTGTTTATGTATACTTGATTTTTTCTGATAGCCGTTGACATTCTTCTCGTGGACCAAATCCCCTTTAAAGTCTAATTCGCTCATATTATGTTGCATGTTCCAGTTTTTTCCCTTTGGGCGTGGACCGTTTTGTTCCATTCTTAGTCAGTCGATTTAAACCCCTTTGTTTTTCCGTGTCCCCCCCCCCCCTTTTGTTTACAAACTAATTTGTGTCCTCATACTGCCATTTTTCTCTCTCGGTTAACTACAGCCTGTTTTTCTCTCACTCTTTCCCTTAAGGCAAGTGTTCCACCTAGACATTTGTTGTTCCTTTTCTTTTGATCCTTATGTTCCCCCATTTTCGTAGGACCCGTGTTGGGGTTTTACTTTTCCCGGTTTTGTTGAACTGTGACCTTTTCCCCCCCCCCCCCCTGACTGTAAACCATGGGCTTTTTGTCCCTCTTCCTTAACCTGTTTTTGTTGACGGCCTTGCCCCCCCCCATGGCCCGCTTTGTATCCCCCCAAAATTGATGGCGGGCGCCTCCCAGTTTGTCTACCCTTGTGGAATCCTCAAAAGCTTGCTACGTTTTTTTGGTGTTTTTAAGATTCTTCTTTAAACCTTTTATGCGCCCTTTTCATTTCCCAACACAACAACTGGCACACACAATTTTGTGACACCCCCCACCATGAAGCAACTTTTCAACCCCAGATGACTGTCTTTTCGCTATCCCACAACTATAGTCCCCTCGGCATTCATTTGTCCCCATTCCCCTTGGTTACTTACTTTTTTATCGTCTTTATTCTTCAGGTTGACTTCGCCATTAGGAGCTGACTTACGTTCTTTTGCAGCTTGTTGGAACTTTTTTTTGTTTGTGTCTTCCACTTACGCCACCCTTGGGTCACCTCTTGGTGATGCTTTGGCTGCCACACATTTTGAGTGTTTCTGCCTTTCAGCCGTTTTTTCTCAACCCGTCGTTTGGAAGCCCTGTTAAAGGCCCCCTTCTTTTGTTGTTTAAACGACCCGTTTTTTTTCGAACCCCACCAACCCACCCGTTGAATCCCGGTTTTCAGATTGTTATGGGACAAGCCCCTAGATTTTTTGGACACTACGTTCCAAACAACTTGAAATGGTTCCCCCCTGTCCCTGTCAAATTTCAAATCCCCCCTTCCCAGGTACGTTAGCCTCGCATTCGCCAACGATTGCCGGCACCCCATACGGACTTAGGGTTCTTTAACTCACTGTCTTTTCACCGTTTTTTTTCGTTCCCTCACCGACTACTGATCCAGTCAACTTTTTTCTGTCCCAAGGGAGGTTTTATTCTTCCTGATTTCCCCTTTGCTTACCCCCATGGGGATGCTTAGTACCTGAATTTTCTGAAGCTTTGCCCCCCCCCCCCTGGATTGGCAGTGTTTGGTGCCTCTGTTATGGTTGATTGTATTTTTCCTTTTTTTTTTGGCTTCACCCTGGGGATTATTGGGCGGAAAACTCTAATGGTTTCACCTTTGCTTGCATTGTTTTGTTCCTCCAGGAGCCGTTCCCCTTCACATCAATCAGGCGGACACTTTTTTCCTTTTTGCAACCGATAGTTTTTTTTTCTTGTCCTTCTTTCCTTAGTTAGCTTCTGTTTCCTCCCCCCACGAACTCCCGACGCAAAGTTTCGGTGGCCAACAAAACTTTTGATTTGGGAACTTTTTTATTCAACCCCTTCTTGGGCCGGCATTCTGGTTCTTTCGTCTTTCTCCGCGTGTCAACCACTCCTTGGCTCAGTTCCCTTTCTTGTTAGACCGTGTTGCTTTTCTTCTTTTCTTTCTACCTTTCCCTTTATTCCTCAGTTTGATATGTTGTCATTTTTGGGTTATATGTGTTTGATGTTCTGGTCGGCGTTTCCTTTTCCTTTTTCCCCCCCCCCACTTTAGCTGAACAAGATTTCATGGAAGTAACAAACTGGCGATCTGCTGATTTTTTTTTTCCACTTCCTTTTCTTTTTCTCGTATGTTACTTGCAATCTCACCCTCCTTTGAAAATTCATGGTTTGACTTCCCTCCATTTCCCCCCCTCCTAAAGGGGTTTTCTTTTCCGCACCGTTTTTGTACCCAAATCGTATGGTTTTTACCTAGATGTCTTTTTTCACCTCCCCAACCCCCACGGTTTTCTTTTCTTCTTTGGACTATGTGAAACAGGGTGAATATCTCTTCTCCTTTTCCTTCCCCATATCACTTTTGTTTGTGGCTCCTCGTCTATCCTTTTTTTTCTTTTTCCACAAAATGCTGGCCCCCGTTCTGTCCCCCCCCCCCCACCCCCTCGGACTGTGACCACCTGCATCAAATTGAATCACACCGTCTTCCCCGGGATTGGCTGCTGGGAAGGTCCCAAATCCTTTTTTCCATCCTTGTTCCTATTTGCCCTTTACCTCTTCCTCCCCCCTCCCTATTTTTTTTTCCCTGGCCCACCCCGTTTTGAGCGACCATCACGCCCTTTGTAACAGGACATCAGGGCTCTTCTTTTTTGTTGAAAACTTTACTCCTTTTCTCAGAACCCCCCCCTCACACCCCGGCTCTTTTTCCAAACCCCTCCCCCCCCCACATACCACCGGTCTATTCAAAGCTTCCCAACCCTTCTTCCCGGTTTTTCCCCTCCACCACCACCCAAATGCCCCCCACTTCCCCCTGATGACTGATTTCTTCCCCCCGGAGTTGAGGACACCATTTTTCCAACCTGCTGTGTTTTACTCCCTTCCGTTCCATAAGTTATAGGCCCCCTTGCACTCTTGTATGGGTGTCCAGTTTTACCCAGAGTCTCCACCCCCCATCGCGATGCCCCCACGTCTGTACACATTGTGCCCATCCACATGTTTTCTCCTGATTCTTATTTTTTCTGCTTCAGGTTTCTTTTCCCCTCCCATCACTGGATTGCCCCTTTCTCTTCATCCCCCCCCCCAACTCGTTTTTTTCCCCCCCCGACAACACCAGTCCAATACGGGGTCCATTCCCATCTTCCCACATGGACCCAAGACATGATCTCTTCGCCCTGTCTTGAGAAAATGTTTCCTTCCGAACGGGACCTTTTCATAAGTCTGGTCAATTCCTGGGACGTCCCGTCCCTGCTCTTGATTCTCAAAACGGCCCTGTTCTGCCAATACTTGCTGATTAAACCGAACAACTCCCCCCCTCCCCCGTAGTTTGCTTTTTTTTTTTTTTAATCTCCAGCTTTCCCTCCGAGGGTACAGGCCCATTGCGCTCTTCATTTTCTTCCTTGACCCTCGTCAAAATCCCATTGCTCTTTTGCCCCCCCCGTTCTTCCCCCCTTTTCTTTTGCCGAACTTCTGCCCCTTTTTTTTTTGTGCCCCCCAACAACCTTCCCCCCCTTTTTGTATTTGGTGTTGAATTTCTTTCCAACACCTTTCCCGGACACGAGCCCAACAGCCGTAGAAAAACACTGAACCTTGGCCTCAAACCCCCCAACTATGGTTCCTTGGCATGTTCCCCAAGAAATTCACTGAGTTTCTTTTTTTTCTTTTCCCCTCTTTTTTTTTGCCCCACCGACTTTCCTTACCTTCCGATAGACCCCCGGTATTACCCCCCTCTTTTCCAGACCCGTTCTTCTCTCCTTCCAATTTGGCCCGAGAAAAGTAATCTTTTGACCTCTCACTGTTGGTTTCTCCCTGCTTATTTCTCTCCGTTTTTTTCTATTGCCCCTGTATGCGTGGCCCTTTTGTTTGTAACAGTTTTTGACGTACTTCTTAACCCCCCCCCCCTTCATTTTCTAGCTTGCGGGTCTACGGGTATCCCCCCCCCCACGCATGTCAGTTACTACTGATGCATTCACCCACTTTTCCCTTCTACCTCCGCTGAACAGGCAAAAATTTTTACCCCCAGGCCTACCTTTGTTCACGTCTGCCTTTTTTCTTCCCCCCGGTTTAATCCAAGTAAAACCAACTTCTTCTACTGGCTTTGGTACATGTCTCCCGCCCCGTACGGTCCCTCGATTGGTCCCCCCACACTTCGGTCCCTTACGGTTTTCCAGGTTTTTTCGTAACCTCCTGATGAAATAACTGGCTCCGGAACCCATAGTGTTCAACCCACCCCCATTTTTTTCGGCGTTGTCCTCCCCCTGTCTCCGCCTCCCTTTGGCTTACAAACAGGACCATAAAATCCCGTTCCTTTCCAGAATAAATTCTTTTCCTCTTCACCCGGTCATTGCTTTCCCCTATCGCTCATCCTGGTAGCAACAACCGTTCCATTCCTGCCCCCAATGAGCCGTTTTGCCGACTTCCCCCCCCACTTCCCCTTTAGACAACAAAACCCCAACCAGCGTTCTCGATAAAAACGCCTCCACTCTGCCAACCCCGATCCTTTAGAGCCCTTCTTCCCCCCCTCTTTTTTCTAGGGTTGCGTAAGGCCGGTTAAGCAACAACTTTTTCCCCCCCCGATCGTTGTGGAATTTGCAATTTTCGTCCTCGTTCAAAAGTGCTGAAACAGACCCAGCCTGTGCGTTATGTTTCCCCCCGAAGACTTTCTTCCCCATTCTTTCCGTGACCGAAAACCCCCAAATGCCTTCGCCACCACTTCCCAAAACTTTTATTTGATCTCTTCCCACCACGTTGCCCACTTTCTGTGTGAAACTCAGGACGTTCGTCTTGGTCCCCCCGGCGCCTGCTATATCTCCCCCCCCGCAAATGTCTTAAAGCCCCTGGGAACCCCTGTGACCTGTCTCGACCACACAGTTTTTCCCTTTTTTGCTTATCTCCCCCCCCAATGGACCCCCCACACGGCACCTTCAGCTTTTTGATCTTTCAATTGGTGAGATTGTTCTTTTTTTTACTTTCTTTCCCATACCCCCCTCGATTCCCCTTTTATCCTCAATTATTAGAGCCACTCTTGCAGGTTAGCGTCCTTTTTTTTCGGTGGTGCCCCCCTGTTCCTTTTTCCGAATTCCTAAGGCGGCCGATACGTCATTCGACGGATTCTCCCCTAGCCGGTGTTCCAGTTTTTTCCATTGCCTTAACCATTATCCTGGAAATTCTAAACTGGCTGAATCCCCTTCTTTTTTCCACCCCCCCCCCAATCCCCCCCCCCCCAACCCGTTCCTTGACCAACCATACTCACTACAAAAGTCCCTTTCCCCCCTTCCGCTAGTTTTACCCCATTACGTGAACCCTTATTCGACAGTTCTTTGATATGCTCTGCTTGTGACAGTGTTGTTCCTTGATACCTGCTTCAGGTCCCCTTTTTTTTTAACCCGCTATACCTATAGGAGCTTGTCCCTCAGCTCGACATGGTTGATACGGGGGTAATCCCGCCCTTCTTTCCCCCCTAACCATTTTTTCTTCCCCAGCCGATGGACCATGCTTCCCTTCCCAACGAACCCCTTGAGTTTCAAAAACCTACGATTGCTTCTTCCCCCAAGTCAAGTTCAATAGCAATATCCCCCCCCTTCTGACCATGACCTCCCGCCCTTTTCGTCCAATTTCATTTTGTACTTCCCCTTGATCCCAAAAGCGGGTCTTTGCGACCGGTTCAGCCAATTTAAACTTCTTCTCCAGCAAAGGCTGTTGGCAGTTTTTTTCTTTCCCTCTTCGTTTGACCCCCCCCCCATGAAATTTTCGTCCATCTTGGCTTTCCGCCCTGAAACCCCCCTTCCCCCCCATGTTCTGATGCTGATTTTGCAAAAATCGTAGTGTACGATGTTCAATTTTCTCTTTTTTTCCCCGGAGGGATAAGTTCCCCCCGTTGCGTCCTTGGTTATGGTTTGGTATTTGGGTCTCCGTTCCCACGGGCCCTTCTGAACCTTGGTTGAATCCCCCGTCTGGTTCGATATGACGGTTCCTCCTTTTGCCTTTCCCCCCGCCCTCGCATTTCACCTTCAGTTTATTAACCTCGGTCACCCCCAGGTCAATTTTCCCCTGCGCTGATTGTGGACAACCAGTCACTCTCTTTTTTTCTTTTTTACACTTTTACTTCCCCCGTGTTCACCTGCTTACTGTCGCTTTTTCAGGCGTTTTAACATTTTGTCACAGGACCCCATTTGGTTTTGCTTCCGCACCATTTTGTTGCTTCTCGTTAAATGTCAGTTTCGGACACCCCCCTGAAACACACCTTTTGTTTGTTTTGTTTTTTGAAAGAACAGTGCCCTCTTTGGTCATGTTTTCTCAAATAACCCAGCCCTCTTTTGTTTTAACCACCCTTTCCACCCGACGGTGCCCTCTCCCTGCCAAAAGCCCCTACTTTGCCTGCCACCTGTAGAATGAACAACGTGCCCTCATTTCCATTGTACTTCCTTCATTGTCTGAGTCCCCTTTGCAGCCTTTCAAATGCCCCCTGGGAATTATTTTTCTTCGAACCATTTCCCCTTTTATTGTAGGTTGTTGCCCTCTGATTGCACTCGAGTCCCCATACTGGCCCTTTTCTTTGTTTTTGTTTTTTTTTCC
>Ga0179593_1679926_pt1 | contig 13353 bp, 15 predicted proteins | sample CZODoug2_1_08_16_FD_185931 | JGI IMG/M metagenome (GOLD analysis project Ga0179593, IMG submission 185931) | Vadose zone soil fungal communities from Angelo Coast Range Reserve, California, USA - CZODoug2_1_08_16fungal (PacBio error correction) | ecosystem: Environmental > Terrestrial > Soil >... | reverse complement strand
CCGAATCCACCATTATATTGCTGGAATACGTGCTCCGAGACTGTTCGTTTTTTTTTTCTTCTTATCCCGGGCCTCCTTCCCCTTGCTTTCTCCCTTCTGATGATCTTACGATTTTCCCTTGATTTGGATCTCATTCCTCACCTACCGACGACTCCGTCCAAAATGACACATTCTGGAAGTTTTCCTTCCCCCCTAAGAATTTGCGTCCCACACCCGCCCGACCGATCGTTTTTTATTCTTTTTTTTGTTAAGTGTCTCAATTTGACCGCCCCACCCCTTCCGTTCCCAAAGGGTTTCCCTTTGTTCACCTCTTTTCTGCCCTTCTGAACAGGAAACCATGCGCACCTACCAGCTGATCCCACTCCCAGGCGAAATTCACAGTTTCCTTTGCCCCCTTTTTTTGTCCGTTTAAGTTTTTTTTCCGTCAATATTACAGTGCGCAACTGCCCCCCTCTTTCCCTTCTTTTACCTGCTCTTTTTTTTTACATCTTGATTCTGGTAATTATTTTGCAGCCGTGGTGTTCCCTTCCCCCCCTTTCGGTGACCGCTATTCTCCTTCCAAACGTATTTCCATTATTCTTGTTTGGTTTTGTTTATTACCTATCCCGGTCCCTGGATTTCCCACTTTTCTCCTCTTCCTGACCCCAGTGGTTCCCATTGCCCACGATGTTTGTTCAACCTCCCTCTGTCACTCTGAACTTTTGCTCCTTTTTGTTTCGTCCAAAAACGTGGTTTTTTTTTAATAGTTTCCCCTGAAGCAGCAGGGTTGGTTTTCCTGTTTGCCTCTCTTTTCAGTTCCATTGAAACTGCCTGATTGCACAATAACCCCCCTTTGCACTTAGCCCCCCCTCGTTGCAAACCATTCCCCCCCTTTACGGGCGATTTTTGCCTTCTATTTTTGTTGGACTTTGGGTTTTTTTTTCTAACTGCATTGCGTTTAAGGCTGGGCCCTTCCCAGAAGTCGAATTCGACCCAGGGAGTTCTTATCGTACACAATTTTCCATTCTTGGGGCGCCAGGCCGCTTTGTTGAGTTTTTGGACGATCTCAGTGCCTCTCCGCCACAGGAGGGACTTTCCACGGTTGCACCTTTGTCTGGCTTTGCACTGGGGGGCGCCGTGCTCTCCCCCCTCTCAAACAAGTTTTCCGCACGATGACCGCGATTGTAATTGGTTTTTTTTGAAAACAGCGCATCGCGTTTTTTTGATGTCTCGTCTTTCCCCCCTTTTGATACGTTTTCGGATGATAGAGCGGTTGCGGCTTTTGGCCGATTCCTTGCGCCAGCTTAACCCCCCCCCCCTTGAGTTTTTCTTTGGAGGGAGGCTCCCCTTTTTCGCTTCCAGCCGGGCGTTTAGGGACGGCCCTTGAGACAGTGACTTTTGACGCGTCCCCTCATGTCCTTCCATTTTCGAGCCTCTCAGGATGTTGCCCCAAAATTTTTTTGAACCTAGTTGGATTTTTGGAGGCTGCCCCCCCCCCCGCAAGTTGAGAATTTCTTTGCAGTTGGGTTCGCCAGCATGGTTGCCCCGATTTGCGCGGCCATTCCGGTTTGCTTGTGTTTTTCCCTATCATGTCGGAGTGCGCTTTACTTGAACACTGGTTTCCTTTTTTCTGTCTTTTGTCCTCCCCAACCTCTCGCTCTACGGTGTTGTTTGTTTTGTGTCCTTTTGTTTCCTAAGCCGCACGCCGATTCCTTGAGTCTTTCCCCCCCACATATGGGCCGCCGCCTCCTTTAGTGCTTACCTCTTTGCACCAATTGTGGCACGCTGGCTGCTCACGGTTTTCCCTAACCTCCATTGCTCAGGTGAACTTTACCCGTCTTTCTTTATATCTGGGGCCCGTATGCTTCTTATTTGGTTCGTCGTTTTAGATCTTTAGTACCGAAAGAAGGATTCCTTGCCCCTGTTCGAACCCAGGGCCACCGCCACTTTGGATGTATTCGCGGTTTTCTCTTGACCTGCGGTCCGATTCGTTTGTGTGCTATCCGGGATTCTCGTACCGCTTTGGTCCTGATTCCCCTCGTCATTTTATCCCCCCGTCGGCAATTCCCCTTTTTCCCGACTTTGCCCCCGGTCTCTTGTTCTTCCTCCGGACTGAGCATCAGTTGACCCTTTCACTTCCGATTTTCGGGGCTTGCCCTTTTTCCTTCTGTTTCTCAATTCCCCCTTTTTTCCCAATCTTTACTCATCCGCACTTTTTCTGGGGTCAACCGGGCCAAATGCTTCCGCTAATCGTGACTTCGTTTTTTGTTTTTTTTCTCCCCCCCCCACGTGGCAGTTTGTTGGCCATGCGCTTTGGCCTTACCTGACACCGCGCTTTCGCCACCGCTGGGGGAACATTCATTTTTTCCCCTGACTTTTCGAGTAACCTTCTTTAGTCACTGAGCCCATCCAACTTTTCACCCTTTCCCGCGCCCCCACCCTTCATCGATCTTTTTGTTCTTCTCTATTCCCTTATTTTTTCTTCCCCGGTGGGCTCGCTTGACCGAATCCCTTCTTTTGTTGTCTCTTTTTAATCCCCCTCAACCCCCCCCATCTTTTTTTTTTGGAAGTGTTCCGTTTGCTTCTAGTCGGCTTTCTGGATGTGCTCGAATTTTCCCAGGAACTTTTTTGACCCTAATTCCACCTTGCTCCTTCCGGCGCATAGGAGGTTGCTTTGCGCTAGCCGATCCCGCGAACCGTTACCGTTTACATCCTTCCGGCCTGTGTTCGAATTTTCAGGGTGAGCCTTTTTATTTTGAGAATTATTTGAGTTTCTTAGTTTTAACCCCGAGCAGATCTTTTAACCCCACGGGACCCCAAACGCCTTTGGATTTGACTAATGTTGGCGGCCAATTCCCCCCATCCGAGTCCCCCCCCATACTTCTTTCTGGTCGGTTGTTGCCGCGGCGCGTTTGAGTTCGAGGGTGGATTTCCTCTTTTTCGACTGTTTTAGCAGAGTTGTTGAAGGTAGGTATTTCTGAAGGCCTTTTCGGCCAGATCTCGTGCGGGTCCCTTCGTCCTGTGATTCTGATACTCAGTCCGCCACCTGTCTCGTCGCTGCTCCCCCCCGAGAATTTTTACCTTCACCGTACACACCCCCCCACCCCGAACAGGGAGTGTTTCGTTCCTTTTACACTTCCTTGTATTCAAGCCCCCTGACCTTCCCTGGTTTTACCAGTGACCCCCTGCTCGGGAAAGAACCCCCCTACCCTTGTGCGACTATTCATTTAATTTAAGGCCCCAGTCTCCCGGCGTTTTGCCTTTCTTAGTTTTCTGCCCCTGGCCCAGTGTGAGAAAACTTGTTTTTCCTTTCTTTTCGTAATTGGGGGGTCCAAGTGGACCCCCCCCCCTTTTAACCTAGCAGCGCCCTCCCCCCCCCCTCGTTTTTTTTTTTTTTTCCTGACCCTATGTCCCTGGCGTCCTTCCTCTTCATTTGATGGCAGACCGGGCGCTACTTTTCGGTTTTTTTCCCCTTCCCTGCGAGTCCGTTCGCACCCCAATTCGTCCATTTGCTTCTCACGATGGACTTTTCCAGCGTTTTTTCTGCGTCAAGTTCTTGCAGGCCAACCCGACCAATTGAGTTTTTTTTTTATCTGTCCTTCCGATTTTCTGCCCTTTTCCGGCCAACCCCAGTGGACATTCGCTTTGCGGGCGTTAATCAAGTTCCGTACGTCCCTAGGCCCTGTTTCCGTTTTTTTCAGGGGGCCCAGCCGCCCCCTTACACTTTTGGGCCGTACAAGGGATTTCTAATCCGGGATCGCGAAGTTGATTTTCTTTCTCCCCCTGCCCGCATGACAACGATTTGTCACTTCGTTAAAACCCCCCGGTTTGCACGATTGGAGGTCCCTCGTCAACTGGCCGGACGCACCGCTTTTTCCGTCGCCCCCTATGCCGGCTTTTTTCTTTGGTACCTTAAATGTGTGCCTTTTGATTTGGATCGGTTGACCGTTTTTTTTTTTTGTCCTTTTGCCCGCTCTCTTTCCCTATCCAATGGCGGCGTCCCTCTGTTTTTCCCCCCTCGTTCTTTTCCTTGGTTCTCGATCAAGGCCGATTTTACTGCGGGTGCCCGTTTTCCCCCGGGCAGGGTTTTTTTTCCTCTTTTTTTTTTTACGTGAGACAAGTTTTTTTCGGTGCTTTCTGTTCAGCGTTTCGTGGCTTCTGCTAAATCTCAACGTGACAATCAGACGGTTTTTTTTTCACCCTTTTTGTCCCCAATGCTTATGCTTGCGCCCTTCGGCCCCCCCCTCGAATCTTTGGATTGGGCTGCTACTATTTTGGGGGGCCTCTGGCGCTCCCTTTTCCTCCGTTTTTTGTTTGAGCTTTACCCTCCCCCCCCTCCCCTGGACACCATCGATTTCTTCTCAGCCCAAAGATTCTCTGTGCTAGCTCAGGGAGACTTTCCTGTTCACCCTGTTCTTGTGGCCACTTGCTTGCTGACCTTTGGTTCTGCGGCAAGCCCAGAATCAACCTTGGCCCCCCAACCCCCATCCGACCCTCCCCAAAAGGGCCTTGCTCTTTTTCTACAAAAACCTCCATGGCCTGGGGCCCTTTTTTGGCCCTGGACTCCGCGAAGTCGTTTCGCGAGAGTTTTTGCCCGTCGACTGAACTCTATTCTTGCAACATCAGGGTTTTTCAGCTTTAGTCCTTTCGTGTCCCACTTGGGGCCCGAGACTTTTTGGATTTGGTGGACAACGTCCAGCGCTTTCACTTCATTACCCCAGTGGTTTTTTGCACCTTTTTTTTCACTGCACTTGTTTGGTTTTAACTCTTGGAACACTCCCCTTGGCGAAGGGTTTTGTTTTCGTTTGCCACGATTGAGCTCGGGCCCCGCCTGAGGGGATATGACCATACGGTGCTCGAGATTTTTCGATTTCCCGAATTTTACGTTGCTTTTTTTGATTTGCATTCACGTTTTTCGCTTTCTTCTCAAACCCCTTTGATGTACCCACTTTGCGTTGAACTTTTTCAGCTGGGCTGCGCCTTCGGTTTTTTCTTTTTTGATCCTTTTCATTTTACCTTCCTCCCTTCTTTTTTCCCCCTATTTGCCGTGTGACCCTGTCGTTTGACACGGACGCATTTTTATTAAGAATGCCCTAGAACTCACCATTTTTTAGTTTTTAGGCCGACACGATCTTTCCGCCGTGCCCCCATCTCATTCGGAAGCGTTTTTCCCCTGATCCTTCCTTTTTTCGGGCCCTCCCTCCTGGCTTTTTTTCCCTGTTGAATCCCCCCCTTTTTTTCCAAAAGTTTCCGGCGTTAGTCGTTTCCTTTTGGTCTTCCACCCCCCCCTAGAGAGCCCGAGCCCCTGCGAAGGACCCGAGGTTAGGGGCCCCCAATTCCCCTTTTAGGTTTCCCCCCCCCCCACCCCACCCCTTTGCCTCCGTTGCGGTTGCCAAGGAATGGTTTTGCAAAATGTGTGGTGGTTCCCCCTTGGTTTCCCCCCTCTCTGACTTTCCAACAACAATTTTTTCTTTCCCCCAAAGCCCCCCTTTGGTGTTTTTCCCTCCTTGCGCTCTGTTTGATCTGATCACTCCCGCGGGGCCGGCACCTTTCCCCCTTCCTTGTTTGCCCTGGATCTCTTTCGCTGCTGAGATGGTGTTCTTTGGTTTTTTAGTCTTTGATACCCATGGTTTATAGTAGTTTGTTTTTGGTTCTTTGGCTATACATTTTGTGATTTTTTCTCCATCCCTCTGTTTCGTTGTTTGTTTTTTTTTTTTTTTTTGGCGGTTCAGTGTCATATTTATCGTTTTCTCTGGCCCCCCGGGCCTCCGAGGTTTTTTTAGTCCAGCCCCCTCCCAACATTGTCCCATTTGCTCTTTTCCTGGTCATCTTCCTCCGGACATGATGGGCAATAGCTCAAGGACTCTACTCCCACCGGCCTTTTCCCGTCCCGACCTCCCCCGGATGTTGCATGTTTTTCATGCCTAATTCCCCCGCGCCTGCGGCACCTCACCCCCCCCTCCTTTTTTTCTTCTATGTGATGTCTAGGAGTGTCCCCTTTTCCCACGCCCCTTGTACGTAATCCAAAGTTTCCTTGTTTCCCATTTAGTGGGGTTCCCCGCAACCCATTGAAGGTTCTTCCATTTTTATTCGCAAACCCAAATCCCCGCGCTAACCATGCCGTCGACAACTTCTCCTCTGATGCAGGATGTCGTACTTCGCTCTTCCTTCCTATCTTACGGTTCCCCCCCCTTCGCCCCATTTGGTCAAGAATTTCATTTTTTTATTTGAATGATTTTTCCTCAGTCTCTTGGTCTCCCGGCCCCTTTTCGAGCACTTCTAGAAATCGCTTTTTTCCTTTCCCCCCCTCGCCCCCCTGGCACAACGTCCCCTCAGATAACACCTTTTACTTTTTCTTAAACTTCTACCCGGTCTTTTCGGGCCTTGAGGGGCAATCTTTTCTGTTTTGACCCACTGTGAATTGACCAAGATGTCCCTGTCCCCCCTCTTTTTTTCCCCCCTCACCCCCCCTGGCCCGACTTCCGCCGCTATTGCCCTTCGAACAACCCTTTGTCTGGGTCCCCAGCGTTCCTCCCGTCGTTCCGCGATAGTTTCCTCGAAAAGTTCCAGTGGGTTTTCCTAATTCTTTTAGAACACTGCTTGTCCCCCCCCCTCCCCCAAAAATGTTTTTTTTTTGTGGGTCGATACTTTGCCCCCTCTTTCCCCGCCTGCCGCTTCACTTCCTTCCTGGTGCGGCCCAGACCCACTCCGCTAGCGCTCCTTTCTTTCCCCCCTTTTTTTGGGCCTTGTCCCAGCCAACAGATGCGGCGGGCCGCCCTTGAGTGGGGATTGCCCCCTCTCCCCCCTCCTAAAGTTCTCCCGTCCGCTAGCTCGGGCGGCGTGACCGTTTTCAACCGGTGCGTCGGGCACGCCCTTAGATCCTGTTTCGAAACCGTTTTTTCCCAGGCTCGAGTCATCCGCGCCGGGGTAACCAAGACGGTCACTCCCTTTTCATCCAGTCGCGGGGTCCCTCCCCTATGGAACAGTAGAGATTTTCTTGCTTTTTCTATAGCGCCCCTTCCGAAGTCTTACCCCCTTCCCCTGTGGACCTTCTTCCAACTCCCCTTCTGCTTGCTAAGAATCCTCGGCCTCCCGTGACGGGCCCGGCGACCGTTTTTAATGTTTTGGCCGCTCCATTCATCTGCGGGAACTCGAGCTGAGTGTTGAAAGTAGTTGTTCTTTGCTTGGGCTTGGAAGCTGAACCCGGGTTTCCCCCCTCCCCAATGAGTCCCTTCCCGGGGTTTCCCCGTGCCATGTATTGGTGCGATTTTTCTCCCGCCATTCGGTGATTTTCCTTTTTTCTCCTTGCGGCGGGCGGCTTTCTACCTTTCTTGATTCTGTCCCCCCCCCCCCCACATCATTTTTTTTCTCTTTCCTCATACCCGTTTTTTGAGATGTGGGGTGCAATCACTGCCCCCCCTTCCTTTTCAGGACTTCCCCCATTCCCACGGGCCCGAATGGGCCTTTGCGTCCCTAGACCCCCCCCGGGAACCCCCCGGTCTCCCTGCTTCACTGCGTTCAGCCCCACCGCCAACCTTTGCAGCTTTTTTCACTTATGGGTTTCTGTGGCCTTTTGATTTTTTTTTTGGGAGCGTAGTTCCCACATTGGGAGTTCCTTCTTTTCGGGGCCCCTTCCGCCGGTTTTTTTCCTGCGGGCCACGGCCTACCTTTGACTTTTTTCTTTTTCTGCATCGTCTTTTATCTTTCCCATTTTTTTTTTCCGATCCTTTTTAGCGAATTCGGTCCTCTGGTCTTTTCCCGCGGTGGATCGCGCGTTCTTTTTGTTTTAACCCAAATTAACATGGTTTTGGCGGTTTTTTCGTTTTTGTTCGAAGTGCTCCGCCTCCCCCCGATAAGGATATCACTTTTTTCCACAACTTTTTACGTACTGTGGATGGCCTCTCTTCGCGGCGTTAGCTTTAATTTATTCGTCAATCCCCCCGCACTCACGTTTTTTTGGCTTTTTTACTCTTTTTTTTTTTTTTTTTTCACCGCCCCAAACGTGGGCCCGAAGTGAGCGAATCTTGATCGGTTTTTTTTGTCTCGTCAATGCCCTCTTTTTTTTTCCTTTTGATTTTGCGGACCGGTTTAAGTCCCCCCCGTGGCGGAAACCCTCCCCCCCCCCACCTTGCGCCGTCTATCTCAGTGTTGGTTCTTAATGTGGTGCCCCTTTCTTTTTTCTCACTTTCGCTCGCGCATCCTGTGGTCATCTCTTCCTTACCCCCCACGTTTCTAATCGCGTTTTCAAAAGTTCCTGCCTTGCTTTTCATTCCTTGGGTCAATTTCTTTTTCTTATGGCCGCTTTCCCCCAGTCGAAGGCCGGGTTGCGTCCTTTAATCCAGACACAACGTGATCTTTTTGACGTTTTCCTTCCATCGTCGGGTAATTATTTTTCTTTTTTTGAGTTTTGAATTTACCAGGCAGTTTCCCCCCCCCCGATTTTCCCACCAAATTCCTCCCCAAATAATCTTCTTTGCCGCAAAGGGGGTTTTTTCTGTTTTGGCTTTCGTTTTTTCCCCAGATTACCTTTTGCCCCAAACGTATCCATCCTGAATGTACGGGTTTTCGCACGGGCATTGTTTGGTTTTTCGAACCCCCCCTTTTTGAGTTATTCTTTTTTTAGGTTTTTTGTAAAACTGCAGGCGGGGATCGTACCTACAAGCCTTTTAGGCGTCATTTTCTGGTGGCCATTGAGTTTTTTGACCTACGAGCCTTCCAACCTCGATTTGTCTCCTGCGCGTCTGAGTCGATTTTTTATTTTGATGGTCCGATTTCGACTTTCGCGTTATTTTGGAGTTTTTTTTATTAGTCTTCTTTCGATTTGAACTCATGTCCGCGTACTGTATTTCAGCGGCACCCGTTTTTTTCATTCCTTGCTCGAACGTTCCGCCCACAGTCTCTTTATCCCGTATGCCCGTTTTTCCCGTTAATGTATCCAGGGACACGCCCACCAGCCCCAAAAAACCCCAAAACCGCACGGTTATGTTGAGCAGGCGTCCCCCCCCCGCGAGCCCAGTTACTTCTTTGGCTGAAAGTCGCTCTTAGGCTCAACCCATATCTCTCTTTTGTGCGACTTTTGGTGCGGCGGGGACATGTGCACCTCAGCTTTTCGTTTGCATTTTTTTCCCCGAGCAAGTCTTTTCGCCGTAACCAGGGACAACATTTTTTTCCTCGTTGCGTAAATGTGGGTTTTACCTTTTACCCCACCTTTTTGCGTTTTTTTTTTTCCCCCCCCTTCGAGATTGCGCCGCACTATTTTTTTTTTTTTACGGTTCTCTTTTTGTTTCGCCTATCCCCCCGTTGGCCCCCTGATGGGCTCATTCTCATCTCCCCCTTTTTAGTTTTTTTTCCTTTTTTCCTTTTATATACGGGCATTACCCACTACTTCCTTTATGGAGATTCCTTTTTGGAGCCCCACCAATAAATTGGCTTAATCCTTCCGATGCTGTGATTTCTTTTCATTTTTGGCGCTTTCTGACAGGCCCCCGATCTTTAGGCCCTATTCTGAGTCGAACCCTGATCTCCCCCCCCAATGTGTCCTTGTTCTGCCGACTCCCCTAACCGGTTTGCAATTTCTTTTTTTTTTTGACCTTTTTTGCAAGGTTTCCTTTTTGTGAGCAACCTTACTGACAATTACTGACTTCTCACCCGGAGAAGGCCCCTGTTTTAAACTTGTCAAGCAGTACCAACCCCCCTTTTTCGTACCCCCTTTTCCCCTTAATAGAATGACCTTTTCTTTTTGCCCCGCAGCCAATTCTTTTTTTTTTGATTCCGAAAACGTCCCCCCCCTCTCGCTTTGCCCCTTGATTAAGGTCTCCCTTCCCTGTTCTCAAAGTCCGAGTCATCTTTTTTTCAGCTGTCACGCTTAGCCCCCCCCTAGTTCCCCCCTTGCCCCTTTAGTTTTTTAATGTACACCCCCCATACGCGAAAAATTTTGCCTTTTATTTTTGCTTGATCCGCTGCCTTTTTTTTTCAAGTAGACCTCATTTCCTCCCCCAGTTCGATCTAACCATTTGGGCTCCTCAGTCCCTCGATCGTTTCGTCTGGCCAGCTTTTTACCATCGTTTTTTGCCCCTTTTCAGGTTGTTCCTTCGGCATTGGCAGTGTTCTCCTTCTTTTTTCCACGGAGCAAGGGTTTCTTTGTCGCTGTCTGGCATTTTTTTTGTTTTTTCCAATTCATTTCCTGTTCATGGCACTCGCCGCCTCGTAAAATTGCTTTTGTTTGTTTTCGCCAATTTTTGTTCATGATTGTTTGCTAATCACTTGATGGGGTGCTGTTATCTCTCTTCCATCTTTTCCCCGAGTTTTGAGCCCACCCTTCCTTGTAACTTTTTTTTGCTTAGGAAGCAAGTTTCCCCCCCCCGATTTGACTTTGCAGCGCCTGCTTCCTCTCAACCATAGGGGACCTCTGAGTGGTTTTTTTGCTGAACAGTGTTTTCTTTTTTTTAGCTTTTTTTTTCCAATTCAACTTGACCAGGGTTTTTTACCCCCCCCCCCCCCCCCACCGGACCCACTATCCGGGTTGCAGGCTCCCCCTCTTTTGCCTCTTTTTGACTGTGCTGTGGTCCGCGCGCCTTTTTTTGGCGAGTTTCGACGAAATTTTCTTTTCCTTTTGCGTGCCCTTCAACATTTTCGGGACGTCGCCACTTTTCTTTTCCTGGACTTTCGATGTACGCTAGGTTGACCCAGGGCCCGTCCGCGGGCACCATACCCCCCTGGCCCTTCCATGTGGGGAGTCCAGGCGGAATAAGTCTTTTTAGATCGACCTTCTTGAAACCTTTTTTTTGCCGTTCCTGGATCTTTCACTTTGCCCTTCCCTTTTGAGAATCCCCTGAAACCGTTTTGATCTTTGTTTTCCGATTTTCGGTTTGGAATCTGATAGTTTGTGTTTTTCTCTTGCTACCACAGGGTAGTTTCTTACAAAATCCTTGATTGCCGTCACTTTCGTTTTTCCGTTAGGATGGGCCTTTTTTTTAATCGCCGGTTTTTTTTTTTTTTTTTGCAAGTTTGGAAATGTTCCTTGTTGCCTCCGCTTTTCCGGTTTTTCCACCGATTGCCGTGTGTTCCGGTTTTTTGTAGGAGCCGTTCCAAACGCCCCTTACTTTCTCCGTTTTCAATTAGAACCCCCCACCCTCTCGGTTTTTGGCCCGGGATCTTTGCCTGCCGATCGTTGCCCTCCTGAACGAACAATCCCTTTGAGTTTTTTTCTTTTCATTTTGTTCTTGTTTTTTTTTTCTTCTTGGGGTGGCGTTTGCACGGTGATAGGGTCCTCAGGTTTCTTTCACACCCGGTTCCCGGGAGCGCTGCCCGGTTTTTCTACTTCCTTCGCTATTCTTCTTTTCAGCTCCCCAGCCCTTACCAGCCCGGACGGTCATCCTTTTCCCCAAGAACCCACCCACAATTCACTTTGGTTTTTTGTTCGGCGGCGTTTTTTCCAATTGACCTGGGACGCCAAAGTGTGGTAATCCCACCACCCCCTTTTGACGTTTTCAGGACCCAAACCAAGTGTCCCCCCCGCCCATTATTGGCGCTGTCCCTTCCTTTGACTTCCGGGCCGCCGCTGCAACGTTTTCCCAGCTTTTATGCTAGCCCGTAGCCACGTTTTCGAGCTTTTATGGGTTTGTTGGACGCTTTTTCCTGTTTAGATTGATAATTTTTTCAGCGCTTTTTTTTGCGTTTGGCTAACTCATTATTTTAGGTTTTTGGGGGTACGCCATATTTTAGTTGGTTGTTTTTTTTTTTTTTGTGGTGGCGTGTAATTTCCCTCGCGTTTTTGTGTCCCCTTTTGCCCCCCACTTCTCCACCTTTTGTGGCGGTCGAACATTACTTGCGTTTCACCCTTTTTTTTTTGCGTTTCCACCAGGGGCATCTCCCTCAAGGTTTGAACTCAGACCCCCCCCCCTCCAGAGAAACCGTAGGAACGTTCCTATCCCCAACGATGAAGTTTTTGAGTCTAGACATCTTTTCCCCCGAGAGAGTTCCCCGACTTTTTTTGCCTTAGGGGCCGGGGATATTTGTTTTTTTTTTTTGTACACTTTCCGCCTGCGCTTGTTTTTAAAAGTCGGTTTTCTCTGCTTTCTGCTGGGTTCCCCCGTCCCTAGTGGACCATCCTTCGCCACCCCCGCCTGCCTGTGAACTTCCTTCCGAAGGCTTTTTACGTGTGTCTTGGGTCCCATTAGCCCCAGGCGCATTTGTTTTCAAGTGTGTGCTGTCCTCCCGTGCCCGCCTTTGAGGTGCCCTCTCCCATTTTTTTGAAAGACGTTTTGGGTTTGGGAAAAGCAATTCCTATCCTCTCCCAAAAGGTCGGCTATAGAAAGACCACTCCGTCCCCCCTTGCAAACGTCGTCCAAAGGGGTTTTTGTCGTACTCTATCCCGGCCTTTTTCCCTGGTATCAAGCGAATCTTTTGACCCCCCCTCGCCCCAACCATTTTTTGCCCGCATTCGATGACGTTTATACTTTTTTTTAGATATGCCCCCTTTTTCCACATTTGGTATGGTATCTCTTGATTCTCAGGGGGTTTTTTTTGGGATTCTTTACTCGGTTCCAAATGTCAGTGGAAGACCCCCCATTCCTGGAATCTCCCCACTCCCCCCCCTTGATGTGCATATACCCCCTAATATAAAAAGAGGGCGCTTTGTTTATGTTAGCCTCACTTCCCGAGTCTTTTTCCCCCCCTGTCCTGCGGGCATTGAATAGCTTCCCCCCCCAGTTTCACCCCCGTTGATCTTCTTTAGGCCATTTTTGTTTTTTAGCCCCCCCTGGTCCATCTTGGCACTCCGTCCGTCGCTTTTTTTGGTCGAGCAGACCCGCCCGATCCCCATTTTCAGTGCGCCATTTTTTACCCTTTAAAAATGATAGCTTTCCCCTTTCGTTTGACTTTTCTAAGACCCCCGGCTCCGCGGACCGTCTACTGTTGTAGCCGGGAAAACGACCCTGTCCCTGGCCCTCTTTTTCCCCATTTGGGGTGATTGGACCATTGGACTCTAGAGCGGGCCGGTTCGTCGTTTTTCTTTGCCCCCCTTTGCGTTTTTTTCCGACGCCCCCTTCCCCCCCACAAATACCCCACCCTCTTTGTAGGCTTTGAGAGGTCTTCTCCACTACGCGGTCCTAGGTTTTTTCTGAAGTTTTTGTTTTTCCTTTTTGCCACGCCCTGAGCTCCCGCGGCCCCTACGAGCCCTTTTCAGGTCCCCAAGGTTCACATGGAGCAATGTTTTGCTTGCAGATTTTGAATGTGCCCCCGCCCTTGCTTCCCCCCGGGGGACGTGCCCGCTTTGCTTTTTTTCGGGAAGCTCTCGTGAGTTTTATTCCCCCTTTTTTGGGTTGCATCTATTTGATCGGTTCTTATCCCCTTGCCAGTGGGTCTCCCCCCCCC
>Ga0179593_1481587_pt1 | contig 13353 bp, 11 predicted proteins | sample CZODoug2_1_08_16_FD_185931 | JGI IMG/M metagenome (GOLD analysis project Ga0179593, IMG submission 185931) | Vadose zone soil fungal communities from Angelo Coast Range Reserve, California, USA - CZODoug2_1_08_16fungal (PacBio error correction) | ecosystem: Environmental > Terrestrial > Soil >... | reverse complement strand
ACCCAATGGCCCCCTCGTTGCTCTTAAACTTTTCTGATTGGTTCCCAGGTCCAAGAGTCATTCTTTTTCTTTTGCTGTCGAACGCGGTGCTCTCTCAGCCTCCGTCTAATCCACTTGAATTCCTCTGATTTCAAGCCCCGTTTCTCTCACCAGTTTGGAACGGTATTCTGAACGCGCCATTCTGGCATGTGATGGCAAATTTTTCAGGACCCTCTTTTTTCTGGGCTCGGCGTTTTTTTCCCAACTCTCGACTTATTTTTTTTTTTTTTGGAATTTCCCAGCGCGGCAGCCCCTAATGGTCGAGCCGATTTTACCCCTCCGTAGTCAATCCTTTGGCGGCGTTCGCCCCCCTCGTCAAAACGCCTTTTCCGACCAGCCTTTCTATTAGACAGCCGTTGGCTTCTGTTCTAGGCTCTATTGATCATGCAGCCTGCCCTCGGCTCCTTTTTTTCTTAAGATCGTCTTCCATCGACTTTTTCGTGCTGGTCCCCGAAACTTCGTTCCTGGCATTTCTTTTTCTCGGGTTGCTTCCTCGTTGAGATGACTGAGCCTTCTTTTGTCTTCCAACGTTTTGGGGGAGAACGCAACGCGTTCCTATCGACTTCCTGGACGTCCTTCTTCCCCGATCCGAAAGCAGGTTCATTTTTTCCCGGTCGGATACTCTATTACTGTGGATAACAATAGACCCTCCGTGGTGATTGCCTCCCTTTTCCCCCCACTTTAGGTCGGCTCCCCCTAATGGAATTGTTCTCTTTAGAGCCTCGCGGCTTTCCTTTCCTGACGGTCGCCGGTCTTCAGTTTTTTCGCTACTTCGGCCCCTTTTTTTTTCTTCCCGATGGTGGTCGGTTCCCCGTTTGGCTCTCTTCTTTTTTTTTTATATGTAGCGGCCCTGTGGTTTTTTTAAGCCCTGAGCGAAGCATCATAGCCCCCCTCTCCGGGGCTAAGCCCCTTTTCCTTTCAGAATGACGTTTCTCTTTATCTTCCTTGAGGGTTTCCCTTTTCCTCAGATTCGAGTTGCGAGAGGGTTCTTCCCCCCTCCGGCCGGTTTGCTCGTTTTACCCCCCCCACCCCCCCTGAGTATTCCCTTTCTTTTTTTAGTGCATCGCCAATTGACTGCCGCGTCTTTCAATACCACCCCCTTTCCTGAAATCTGCGCCCTCCTTCGCCTGGGGAGAAAGTCCGCCAGAATCCTTCCCTCCGAGCTCGTTTGACCTCCCCCTTCTCTTTCTACAATTTCAGAAAATCCCTGACCAATCTGCCCTTCTTTCTTTTTCCTTTCGTGTTTGAACACTCCGCGGGCAGGATCTCTCCTTGGAAACCCCGGCTCGGCCTTTCGCCTGCCCCCGTCATCATCTCCTCATTGGCGAATTCGTTCTTGAATATCCATGTCTTTTCCCTGTTTTCGCGTTTCGTCTTTTTCCCAGACAGGAGAACGGCAATTGGCCGACCGCCGCATCTAGCCTCTTTTTTGGAGTAGAAACTCTACGGCTATCTTCTTTTCTTTGTCGTGATGAAAGGTGGCTCTGATAAGTCCGGAATTTTTTTCCTGCTACGTGAACAGCACTTCCTTCGCGAACCCCCCTTCTCTGAACGTTTTATTTCCTCCCCTTCCTTTTTTTTAAGAAGTTAATCATCGGCGCCGCGAGAGTTCGAGGGTATTTTCCCACTGGTTGCCGCCGCTTTATGTTCGTTGAATCTGTCATACAGCATCTCAGTCCTGGACCGTTTTTTTTCCTTCTTCTGAGGCAAGAAAGGGTGCGTAGCTCGTTTTAACTCTTTTTTCTTTTAAAGGAAACTCGAAATTTTACAGTTCTTATGACTTACTTTACATCCCCAATTCCCTTCTGATGCCGGTGTCCTTTCCCTTCCCCCGGGTCGCGATGGCCGTATTGTTCTTGAACGTATCGCTTTGAACTCAGTAGCGCTTCGTCTCGAAGTCGCCCCGGCTATGGTCTCACCCTTCTCAGACCGGTTTCTTTTTCCCTTGGCTTTTCATTTTTTCCCTTTCGCTTTAGTGCATGATTCCTCCTCTTTTTTTTAGATTGTCTTTTCATGTTGAGCAGAGAATGCTGTGATCCCTTCGCTTGACAGCCTGATCTTCCCCCCCTAGCGAGGGATTCTTCTTTTTCTTTTTTGCGTATTTTTTCTTCGGATTGAAGAAGGACCTCTAGCCTCTTTGCTTCTTTTTTTCCTCTACCCCCCGGGGGAGGGGATTAAAGATCTCGAGGAAAACTCCTTCTATCGTCGTCTCGTCGGAACTTTCCTTTTTTTCTGGCTGCGCGCGATGTCTGCCTGCCGCGACATCATCACGTCCTTTTCCTAACACGCACGACCACATTTTGTCTTTCCAGAATCAGGCGCTGCGTCGATTCATAGGGATACACTCCAGTGTCCTTTCTTTCCCTGGAGAGGCACTCCTTCCCTCGCTTTAAAGGTGTCGCAGCCTGATATGCCGTGCGGTCCCTAATGTAGATGATGTAGGCGATCACTCCTGATTAATGTATTCGATTCATTCGATAGATTTTCTTCCCTGAGTTCACGGCGCGTCCCTTTCCCCCCTCTCCGTCCAATTCGCGATTGATCCCTTGTTCTCAGGACTTCTCTTCCCTAACAAGACGCGGCCCCAATTCAACTCGCCTCCACAACAGCCCCGCCTTTGGAAAGCCATTCCCCCCCCTTCTCCCGTCGGGAATAGAAAAGTGGGCCGAAGCTTTCTATGTCTGGACGAGATCTATTTCTATTTTCCTATGACGGCGAGCCTTCCCCGAACTCTTCGTCCCCGATCAGCGTCTTTTGTCCCCTATATTTGCGGATACGGCTTCGATTACGCGGTGTGGTCTGCGATCCTTCTACGCGCCGCCCCGGACCATCTCTTTCTCCGTCAAACTCCAGAAGCCATTCGCTTTTTTTTTCCGCGCCAAGGCCCGCAGGATGTCAGATCAATTTGGTACTCCTCCCCTCGAGCAATCTGTCGACGGGCCATTTCACAAATTGCCCGGCGTTCTCAGAAAATTTGCGAGTTCTACTGTCAGCCCTTTTTTTTCCTTTTTCACAGTCTGGAAGGAAAATTCGCGTATCCTGCTTTGCTTAGGATCGCGATGATTGGCGGACTTGTTCATCCTCGGCTGGATATTTCTGCCCCTACCTCGCAAACCCCTCCCTCGAATCTGCATTTGGAGTCTGTCCATCCCGTTGTTGTTGTTTTGCTCTTCCTAGAAAATCAAATTAGTTTCTTTTCCCCTTTTTCTTCCGTGTTAGGGCATACCCCCTTATTTAATAGCCCTCGGAAGCCCTTTTCCGCTGCGACGTCCTGACCTTTTCGTCATGGATTCCCTTCCGACGGTGCCCTTTCCTTCTTATTAGTAGTAGAATTTTCCCTCGGGCTGCTTCCCCCTCCCTGGCATGTTCATCCTTCTTCGACGATGGCGACGGGAGTTCCTCACTTTTATTTTTTTTTTTATCTGCGGGCCTTGCTTTCGCGGCCAGCCCGGCGTAGTGACGCCCAGGTTAAGTCTTGTTCCTTTCCAGACTCGAGAGTAGTGTCTCCCTTTGGTAGGCGGGCGAGCCCGTGGTCACGCGTGTTCTTTCTTCCTCAGGATCAGCTTACTTTTCTTCTTTAGGAGAAGCAGAAGTTTTTTTTAGTCGTCCTTTTTTTATTTAGATCTTTATGAAGTCGACGTTATCCCCACTTACCCCGAGACGAATGTCCCGTCAATTCCTTTTTTTTTTTCTTTCCGGTGGTGGTTTCGGTGTTGATGAGCTGTTTTTTCCCTTGTTTGCGCCAACGTCTCGTCGGCGTTCCCTGAATCCCTTTCTCCTCGCGCATTTCAGGTTTCCTCTTAACGATCTTTTTACAAAGCCGGGATCTATTCGCCCGGGGCTCGCTCTTAATCGTCATTTACCCCTCGCCGTTTTGTTCTCCCTTTTTTCGCATCCCTTTCTTCTTTTCAGGTCGGCGGCCCTGCCTCCTCCTCAGGAATGCTTTCCGTCTTTCTTTTGGACCAGTGCCGCAGCGCATTGTTTTAGAATCACGTCTTTGTTTTGCGTGCGTTTTTTGCCGGATCCGATGATTGGTTTGGATGATGTCGCGTGCCCTTGATCTTATAGAGGCACCGACGAATCTTTTTTCATCGCCGTGTCCCCGGTCGCTTTTCAGTCCTTTTTCCCCTCTTCCTCCCTTTCCTTTTCCCTTTCTTTAGGGTGCGAGCCGCTCTAGGGCTTTTTCTTTTGGCTCAGAACCTTCTCCTTTTTCCACTCTCCGCAAGCTGGAACCAGGATCGTTTCTGATTCCCTGCGCTTTCCTCAGTGTTCGGTCCCCCCCCGAACGGTTTTCATCCCTGAAGTTACCGCTTCTTTCTCCTTCTTTCTTACGCTAACTGCCCCTTCAACGCCGCATCTTGAGGTCCCGTTTGGTTCCAATCCAGTCCAAATCCTTTTTCTCGAGCGTCCTCAAAGGGCTTTACCTCTTTCCTTCGGCACCGATCCTCGTCTCTTTTGAAGCCTTCTTCCGGGACTTCTCCTTCCTTTTTACGAATTGCGAGCGCGTGCTCCCTTCGCTTGGGCGTTTCTGGTTCCACCCCCTCCAGACCTTCCCTCGGTTCTTTGACCGAACCCTTGAACTTACTCTTTTTCGTACGAATTCCGGCCTTCCCTCCCTGTCGTGCTTCTTTCGGTGCGACAAGCCACGCCGTTCTTCACTCCCAGTGTCACCCTCCTCCCTCACTTTCTCTCCGGCTTTTCCACGTTTTTTTGCTTATATATATTTTTCCTTCCTTTTGTTGTTGTACAATCTCTTTTTTTCTCAGTAGAGGGATGTTCACGGCCGCCGCCTTTGACTTTTCAGTATCTCTTCACTAAGATCACTACCGTTCGATTTTTCTTCCCTTTTATTTCAAGAAGAAAGGGTACCTTTCCGTTTGTTCGGTAGAGCGAGTGGCCCCCCCCCAACTTTAGCTGCCGGTCTTTTATGCCCCCTTCAAACTCCCCTCCTTTGCCAACGCTTCTGTTTTTCGGCGCACTCTTTTTTCCCAATTCGAGATGATGTTTGTGCAACTGTGCTTTTTTTTGCGATTCATGATCGGTTTGGAGCGCAGTTCCTCGGTCAGTTTCTATCCGACTTGAGCGCCGTCAATTATTTATGGTTTCCTCTTTCTAGAGTTTCCCCTCGTCTCGGCGTTTTCGGCCCTTACTACGGCACTTACTCTTTTATGGTCCTTTTTTTTGATTCGAGATTTCTCATCACCCTTTTTCTCTGCAGTGTCCTTTTTTTTTTCCCTTTTTTCTTTTTGGCGAGAGGAAAGCGTCTTTAGAGGAAGACCTCCGCCCCTCCTCTTCTATCCCGGGGGAGGGGAATGCACGAAGAAGCGGACCCCCTTGTAGTTCCTCCCTTCTTCGGCTCGAAACGCCTGCGTTTGCCTTTACTGCCCTACAGCCAGCCGTACACCCCTTCCCCCTTGGAAACGCACGTCCCGCCCCCACCGTATTTCTCTCCTCAAGGTCGCTGGTTCGGTCCGGCGTCGGCATTCTGAGTGGAGGACCTTTTCTCTTTTTTACACGCTCTTCCAAGGTCACAGGTGTCTTGAGATCCTCAGTTTTTTTCCAAAATGTAACATTCCTTTGTGTTCGGCTGAGCCCGGTCGGTTATCGTTCCCTTGCTTTTTTTTCCAATTTACCGACTGTATCCTTCTTTTTCTCGCTAGACGACTCCCTTTATCCCCCCACTTCGCCTGGTCCCCCTTTTTTAGGCGACGATACTAATCCCCCTACTTGTCGGCTCGCTCACCTTTTCCAACACCCCTTCCGGCGGTTCCCGCGATGTACCTTGTTTGACCAATTGTCCCTCTTTCGACAACTTCGCCTTGGTTCGGCCAGTCTTTTTTCCTCTTCTATGACCTATGACGCTCTACGCACGCTAACCCCGTCGATCCTTTTAGGCTGACCTGTGAACCTTTTTTTTCGTTTCCCTACAGCGATGAAGTTTGTATGCGGTTTTTCCCGGCCCTCACCCTATCGTCTTCTTTTTCTTCTTTTTCACCTCTATTCCTGCCGTCCCCAAAGGTAGTTTTTTTTTTAGGCCCCGGATGCCCTTCAAAGATGTGCGGCTTTCCAATTTCCCAGCGCCTCCCAGCCCTGAAACTTTTCCTTTTAGTTATGAATCAGCCGACTTTTTTCGTTCCTCCGCCTCGCACGGCTGTAAGTTTTTGATCTCATTCGGTACTTTTTTCTCCGGCGTCGACGCTTACGGCGGTTCTTCTCATCGGCGATTTCTAGCGTGTCTCCCCTCTACAAGACCATCCCGAACGGTTCCGTTATTTCTATCTTCATTTCCTCCTCTTTTTGTTGCTCTCAAACACACCAGGTTATTTCCCGCATGTTATCGGTGGTTGTCTTTCGAGCTCTCTCCAGATAAGATTTTTCCTAAGTCAGGACTGAACTCATGCTTAATCCCGAAGACTCAAGGATCTTTTGCACTTGCAAGTTTTTAAGTTAGGGCCCCACTCTCCCTTTCTATGACTGACTGGGCACTTTGTTGCTTTTTGGATGTTCTCCCTTCTGTCCTTCTCACGACTCCCCCCTTTTCATGCATCGTCTCCTTTTCGATCCCTCCAGAATGGTTCGGTTACGCCAGGCGTCCTTCATCTTGCCTCTTATCCGTAAATCTTGCGGGCCCCCCCCCTCTTCCGCCCCTTTCCGTTTAGTTTTACGCGGATCAGACTTTAGCCGGTGGAGCAGCAGATTAGCGCATAGGTCATCTGGTCTACCCTGCCTACGTCGTTTTCCATTTGGCGTCCGTTTTTACTTCCACTCGTGTCGCCGCCGGTCGGTTTTCCTGCGCGTTTTGCTGTCAAGTCTTTCTTCGGTGATGAGCTTCCCTGGGGACGGAACCCCCCTCATCCGAATTGGACTTGTTTACCTTTGCTTCGTCGCCTTTCACATTCCCCCGATCAGGTAAATGGCAGCTTTTCCGGTGACTGATCTTTAAGGGCCAACACCCCACCCCTTCAAGGTAAATCGTGGGATTGCCTCAATTTCACCCCTGCCCCCCGTGACTAAGCGCTTTCCTTCCCCTTTCCTTTCCTGACTCAGCGCTTCATGAATGCGGTACTCCGCTATAGCCGTCCCGTCGCGCTAGTTTGTTGGAGGCTCGACGTTTTTCTTTGAATGCAGTGGGCGATTTTCTTCTCTTTTGATGGCCTTTATCATCGATGCTCCTCCTCTTAAAGAGAATTATAGCCCCCCTCACTCCCTCCCTGGGTTTTTCATGGCCTTTTAATCTCTACTTTCTTGGGGAGGGTTGCCGAGCCAGCCTTTCTTTCTTGAGAGCGTTTTATTCTACTCTCGATTGCTCGCGTCCCCTACCGCAAGCGGTTTTTTGGTTTTCCTCTGTGCACCCCCCATTTTCATTTATGATTATTCAGCATTCTCTTTCCCGACAAAAATCGGTCCTCATCTTCCTTTCGGGAAGATGGCCAAGAAGCTAAGTTTTTCTCTTTCCCCCTCGCATCGAGGTTCCTCTCTGTTTCCTCCCAATCCAGGGCCTTTTCCTCGATTATATCGAGAGTCTTCTTTTTTTTACTGCCGGACTTCCATTCTCCTCCTTCCTAATGATGCGCAGACCGGCTCTTTTCCTAACGCAACCTGTATTCCTTATTGGAGAAGATCAGTTCCAAGGACCGCCATGGCGGGCGGCATCTTGTTTCTTGGCTCTCATACAGGTCTAGACAGGTCCAAGGCCTTCCCCCCCCTTTCCCACATGCTTACCTGGTCGTTTCATCTAGGATCTCTCTCCCTTCCTTTTTATGTCCGGCTGCGACAAGACCCACCAATGCCTTGGCGGCGACTTCTATCTTGATTTACGGCTTCCGATCTGTGTCTTGGTATATTATTTTCCTTCCCCTCTTGTGGTGATTGCAGCTTCTCTTTTTTATAGAGGTATTTTAACGTACGCCGCCGCCCCAGGAACTGCGTGGTGTAGCAGCTGGTATCACTGAAGTCATCTCTCTCCTTCTCTTCTTTTTAGTCCGAGTTTCTTTCCCTTTGTGTTGGGGGTGGGGTTGGGTCCCCTCTTGCTAGACGCTTGACGGTATCCTTTTTTTTGCACCGAAACTCGCTGATCCTTTTCGGGTATTCCTCCGCGCACGCGACTGACTTAGGATGCTTCCCTTCTTTACAGGCAAGGTCTTTTCTTTCTGCTTGCTTGAGGCCCTTTCAGGATCAGCCCGAAATTCAGACTTATTAGAGCGTCTTTTTTCTGTTTTCGTACCCAGATCTGCTCTCTCCTTTTTTTTGGGAGGCGTTTTCGCAGTCCGCTTAATGATTCTACTCCGGAAGGCTATGGGTGATTTCGAGCCGAGAAATCTGCGTTTACGCGGCGACTCCAATTTTTGCGTTTTTCAAATCCTCCTCTTTTTGTGGTTTTTTTTTTGGTGTTTGGGGGGGGTTTCTCCGGGTTGGACGAGTCTGCAAGTTCTTTTGAGGGTTCCTCATCCCCTTCTGCCAGTCCTTGCCGCTTCTGCTTTCCCACCTCAGGGGGAGGGGGTTCCAAGATCTCGGTAACATTTCACGATTTAGACGGATCGGAGTTACCTTCGCGGGTGGATCCTTTCGCTCATCAGTACCGGCGCTAACCTTTCCCTTCCTTAATCGGCAAGCAGGACTTCGCCTCCCATTTGCATAGTCTTCAGAAGGAATCCCGTATACGCCGTCTGACTTTCCCTTTCTGCAGTCGACGTCCATGTCACCAATCTGTCCCCCTTTTCTCCGGCGACGTGCTTTCTTTTCTTCTTTTAGCCCCGATTACTGTCGATTGTTCTCGGCGGACCGGAGTCCCCGGCATCCTTTATCGGATCCCGTACATCTCTGATCGATTTCCGGACATCCTTTTCCCCAAGTATTGTATCACTTTTTTCTTTTCTCTTTTTGCTCCGTGAAGCTTCATCCTTCCCATCATCTTAAACCGGCGTTCAAGCCCGACCGCGATTCCAAGTCGTTCGAGTACCCCCTGGCCGTGGTCGCCTGCTTTTTTTTTTTCCTACGAAAGTCTCTTTTGCACTTGCCTGATCAACTACTCCTGATCGCGACCGACCTTTCCGGTGTGGTGCAGCCCCCCTTCTCGGTCGATACGCTGTTGGGTCAATCCCCTTTATTGAAGTGCACGTCCCCGACTTCCAACCGCGCCGTTTTCCGCACATTTCTTCTGGCTCCCGCTGCGGACAAGAATTCTAATTTTTTTAGTTCGCACCCTTTTTTACTCAGAGTCTTCCCATTGCCGGCGTGTCATGTGTCAGTTCTCGTTTCCCACGCTTCCGTCCTGAAAGGCTGGAAGGCACCCGACTCTGCGCTGATCTTCTTTCCTCGCGCTTCCCGGCGGACGTCCGGAACGCGAGGGCTATCTCGCATTCACACTTGACCGCTACTTCCCATTCATCGCAGGATGGGTTGAGTTTACTCTTCTTTTCCTTATTTTTAGAGAAGAGTCCCACATCCTTTCCTACTTTCCTTTCGATTGCAGACCCTCGCCATACCTCCTCGCTTGCAGACCCGGTCCGCCGACATTTTTATTTCTCTTCCTCCCCCTTCTTTTCGCCGGGCTTTGACTTTTTTCCTGGCGAGTCCTTCTTTCACGAGTAGCAATTTTTTACCCCTTTGCCCTGACCACTCCTGTTCAGGCCGCCTCTGGGCATTCTTCCAGCTTCCCCCATCTTATCCTTGCTCATGCGGGCGCCGGCCCGACTTCATGCTTCCTTGTTGAGCCTTTCTCGGTTAACATTATGCGTTGTTCGTTAAATACTTTTTTTGGCCACACCGCGCTTTCATTCCGCCTGTCTAGCTCTTTTCTTCGCCGTTGAAGGAAGAAGAGTTGGGTGATAGGCTCCTTCTCCTTTCTAGTCATGGTTTCATTTTCGTAGATCTCGTCCCGACAGAAATGCTTCCCCCAGTGACACCTTTTCTTCCTCTCCGCCGAACTTGTTTCGAACCTCGGCTTTGGAAGCCCGTTGTTTCTTTTTTTTGACTTTTTGCTGAGCCTTTTGGTTTTTCCTTCCCTTAACCCGTGCGGAAAGCAACTCCCTTTCCGAATGGGAACGTGGCTTTCGCCAGGTTGTTTCAGTTATCGAGCGTCTTTCCGTTCCGGTACTTATCGGTGCGCATGGGCTCTCCCCGTCCCTCACAATTTTCTCAATGCCTAGTCTTGGCACTCCCCATCCCCCTGACACAGTGACTTTAACTCTCGGTTCCCTGCGACGATTTTTTCCGTCCTCCTTGCCGTTTAAGGTTCTTCCCTTGCCATGTACGCGCAGCGCCTTGATTAGGTGGTCGGGGCGTGTTCTCTGGTATCTCCCTTTGCCTCTTATTATTCTTGTCGCGGCCTTTTCTTTCTAGTCTTCAGATCCAGCACCTTGCCTCCCAATTGTCGAAATCCGCCCGACTTGTCTCAGACTTTCCCTTCTCTTTACCTTTAGAGTGTTTCCTCGCAGTCTCAGGCGCTTTTTCCTGAGGGTCCTTCCCAGTCCGTTCCGTCCCCTCCTTCCGGGATCTGGGAAAAGGAGCTGGATCCCCCATTGATTTTTCGTATGTCTTTCCCGGCGTCATTTACTCCCAAATCAAACCCCCCCCCTCAGAAAATCGGCGCCGACTTGTTAGAGGTAGACAGTAATGTCCGCCCTTTCCTGACAGAAACTGCGGACTGAGGGTTTGCCACCTGCAGCCTTGTTCTGACACTAAACTCCCTTCTTTTTCTTTGCTCTATCTCGAGAGCTACATGACATTTTTTTTGACGTGCTCTTTCCATCTCGACGGCTCGGACTTTCGCCCAATTCTCATCCGAATTTTTATTGTTCTCCTAAGGCAGCAGGTCTTTTTCCACGAGTTAGAGTTTACGGGTGTGCACCGCAGGAGCCTGCACTTTTTCTTTACAGACGATCGACCGTAAATTTTACCTCGGGCTCGTCGACTCCTATACGCCCTTTTCCGGCTACCCCTCTCTCCTCTCCCGGCCTCATAACACACCCCCCCCACCCCCCCCCCCCCCCCCTTTCTTTCGGAGCACGTGAAACATTCCCTCGTTCAGGTGGGGCCGATGTGCCCGGCTTTTTCTCCCCCCTCCTGGTTGGTTTTCTCTCTATCACTGCACTTCACCTCCTTTCCCTTTACGCGAGGGAATGTCACGGTCTCCCGCTTCGATGGTCTTTTCAGCATTTCCGTCTCAGTTCTGCTAGACGTAGGAGGATTTTTCTTTCCCGAGGTATGCAAGGTTGCTTTTTTTCTCCCCTGTCTGCCCCGTGCCCGGCTCGTAGAATGTTCCCCCTCAACGGAAAGCTATGCCGCAGCATTCCTTTTTTCGACGCGCTCCCCCATCCTGCGTTTAGACGGTTTCAGGGCGAAAAGGTAGCTTCGCGCTTATGCCGCGGATTTCTTGCGGTGCGTCCGTCATTCCGTACCGAAATTTCTGTCGAGATAGAGCGCAGTATGCCTTTCCTATCAGACGACTGTGTTTGTACCATAGTGCTGCGGCGTTTCGGCAGTTTCTTTCTTGGCCATGACTTTCCCTTTTTTTACTTCGCTCCGATCTGTTCTGTTTTGTCCTTCGAGCCGGAACTACGCGAACTTTCCCATTTCCCTTAAAGCAGCCTTTTCCCCTCTCAGATTCTGGTGTCGGGTGGGACGCGAGCAAACGCTCCTATCGGTTCTTTTTTTTCTTCCGAGACCTTTCTCGCCCGCGTCCGGAGCTGCCTCCCCCTTCCACTAAGGGAGTTGTCCCTAAGCATAGGACTTAATTCCCCCCTCGTTTCTTTTAGACGGAATCGGCTTTACGCCTTCCGGTGCTTTAAGTAGATTCCGACTACATTAAATTCTCCTTCCCTCCTCACTTCTTACGTTCCAGCCTAGGATGCCTCCCTAGCGCCGCGCCATACCTTGGACCGGCGCCCTTTTTTTCGATGTTGCTGCAGGTCCGCGGCCCTCCCCTCTTCAGGTCACGGTGTTGGACGAAGTGAGATCTTTGGACTTCACGCCATTTCAGTCTCTTGTGCTGCTTTTCGCGCCTCGTATCCCGTGAAGGATTCCTTTATTTACCGCGATGATAGATTTTTTTCCCTTTGGCGGAAGACGCTTCCCATTTTGGACGGGCTTTTTTTTATAGGTCTCTCTCCGTTGAACGTACACCCCAATCCCCGCGGCATAATCAACTTTCGTGCCAAACCGCCCGTACCGTCACAGCCCTCAACCGAAGTCGACACCTCCTCGGGTACTTCGCAACCCCGGACGCCTTCCATGAGGAAGAGATCCCCCCGACAATATTCCTGGTCTGCATCTCGACGATTTCCCCTCCGTCTGCATTTGAACGGCTGCGTCGAGACTCTCCTCTTTTCCTTGCTGGGCAGTAATCCTTGCGGTCGCCCCCCCCCGCGCAAGTCTTAAACTCATTCCCGCCCCACGCCGCCCCCCTTTCGTGTTGTCCAAGGACAAAGTGATTCATCGAATATGGGCGGGTAACTTTTGCCTCACCCCCTATACGCTCTTGAACCCACCTCCCTTTTGGGTCTGAATTCTTCGTAAGCTTTTCCGTCCTTGAAGATCCCAGCCTAAGGCCCAAGAGTCCCCCTTTTCTCCTCCGCTGTTGGAGGATCTCTTTTCGCTTTTACTTCTTTTCGGTGACTTCAGTCTAGGTTTATATGCCTGTTTCTATTGCCCCACCTCTTGGCATCGTCCCCCCCGGCCAGACAGGATGTTTACTTGTTCTCTCTTACCTCCGTTTTGCGGGCTGATAGAAACCTCCCTCGGTTCGGTTGTCTTTTCTTCCCCTTTCTCCTTTTTAATGCAAACGATCCCGCTCTTGAGCCGAAGTAGGTCCGTCTCGGCTCCTCATGAGGCAGCTCTTCTCAAGCGGTTTGCATTTTTTTTCGGTGGGAAACAAGTTCTTACATGAGCCCCCTTTAGCATGACACTTTTTTCAATGGTTCCGCGTACTCCCAGATCTGGCAGGAAGCTGGTTTCTCAACCGCGACAATATTGATCGGGTGCCTTTTGCAGTGCATGATTCCCAGCGATCTTCTTGAGTTGACTCCTAATAGAGTTGACGGTCCCCCAAGCGTATTTCGTCTTGCCGGCACCAACCTAGATCACCGGTTTTTAATCTCTTTTCGACAAGCCGTCAGTCCTTTGCGCCTGAGCGGCTCTACGTCGAGAAGTTCCGTCGAGAATAGGTCCGAGTTATTGGTCAATACGGCGACATTTCCGGCCCCTTTTTTTCCTAAGAGACTGACGGTAACTGCGTGACGTCCCCCCTGTCCCCTCGGGTGCTGGAGAATCTTCGATCCGCCGTTCTCATTCTTTTTTTTCCAACGTTCTTCTTCC
>Ga0179593_1551211_pt1 | contig 13354 bp, 12 predicted proteins | sample CZODoug2_1_08_16_FD_185931 | JGI IMG/M metagenome (GOLD analysis project Ga0179593, IMG submission 185931) | Vadose zone soil fungal communities from Angelo Coast Range Reserve, California, USA - CZODoug2_1_08_16fungal (PacBio error correction) | ecosystem: Environmental > Terrestrial > Soil >... | reverse complement strand
TTCGAGGCCGTAGCACCCTCCCGGAGATTCTTGTTTATCACTTTACAGACCAAGGCGGGCCGCGAAAAACTGGTCGCAGATGCGCGCCCGATGAACTCCCAGCCGAGTCTAGGGAGACGAACTTCACCAGAGAGTCTACTGTTCATCAATAAGAAACCTGTAGTTGATCCAATGGCTCTGTTAGGCACGTGTGTGTAAAACGCGTGAAAGCACGCTTTTACAGATTCTCTCGAGTGTTGATGCCGTAAATCTTTTCCTCCTTCTTCGACCCACGAGCTCCTGACCAAGACAACGCAGCCGCCTTACTTGTGATATTAATCACCAGAGAACTCTCCGTAGGACCTTTTTCTTATCTCGTCGGAGTAAATAGGAGCTTTTTCTCTTTACCTGATAGACTTCTTTTTACTTTTTACAAGACAATAGTACTGTGATTTTTAGAAATTACTTTCTCTTTCCACATAACTAAGATTTCTAATATTCCCCTCCATCGTTTTGTTGAGATTCCCTAGAGTCTCTGTTGCCGTCCGTTTACCCTCTTGATGCTCACCTTTTTCGATTGCGGGTGCTTTTTTTTTCTCTTGAGCGACTCTTATAGAGAACTTGCCCTCGCTTTGGTCTTTTCCTTTCAGCGACTGCCAAGGCTTAGTTCTCTTTACGTGACAGTTCCCCCTTCAAGTTTCTGATCATTTTTCCGATAGTTCTTCTCTGTGGGGGACCGACTGCCGTTGAAGGGCTTATTCCCTTTCTCTCCAGATGAAAGAGTCAGGCCTCTCCGGTGCCGCCCGGCCTTTGCGTGGGTCAAACCACCTCAGAAACCTTTACCTCACTGACGAGTCTGGCCTCTCTTAGGTTTTTGATTCGTCTCGTCGCAACCTTTCCATTTACTTCGGACGTCACCGTCCCCTTTTGTCCCTCCTTGTGTGACTTAAAGGCTTTTCAATTTCTGTCGTAAGTCCCCCGACACCTTCACGACCAGTCCCTTGATAATGACGTGCCGCGAAGGCGGCTTTCCAACCCCTTTTCCACTTTCGTGGCGCATTCGTTTTCTAGCAGTTTTCGGACGATTCTCCGGCCTTCACCTTGAGCCTTTTTTTCGCATCCTTTGCGGGGGCGTCTTCGCTTTGTTATATTTTTTTCTTTTCCCTACACTCAGTTCGCTGTACGCGGCATGTTGGAGGAGGACAATTTTTTCGTAGGGGCGAAAAGTTCAGGGATGGGCGTCGCGGAGCCTTTTTGGGTTTACTTAATCCTGACCCTTGAGGGTTAGATTTGTATGAGACTTTCCCTTCTTCCCGGTATTCCCCCCTCTTAGTGAGGGCTGCTGTTAGAGGAGACGCGCCCGCCCCGTGCTCTTGTTAGGAGCTCTTCAAGCTGCTTTGCCCCCGCTTTCTCCTGTATCCCGGTTTAGATTCCTTCATCCACGGTGGGAATACACGTTTTATCCCCAGCGAGTTTCGCGCGGAGCACTCGCCTGTCTCAAAACTGTCCCCCCCCCAGTCGACGGTTCCCTCGAGCCGCGTGAATGCTTTTTGGTAATCCTTTCATCTCCTATGACCGAAGGCTGGCCCCCCCAATTCGAGGAACAATGAGGCTTCTTCCCAGCATTCCTTAGTTAAGTTTCGTGATGATGGGTTTTTTTGTTGTGTGTTGGGTGATGGATTTCTCGATGAATCTCCTTTCCCTTCCAGGATCCCTGCGCGCCTCTCATTCGGAGACACCCCTTCATCCTGACCCCTGATTGCCCCCCTGAGTTCGCTCTGAACGCTTCCCCGTCAAAACCGATTAAGTTTTTCGAGATTATGGGGAGAGTCCCCCTCTTTTACCGAGCCCTATCTATTTCGCTTTCCTCGATCCCGGTCTTTGGTGTGATCTCACCCACCATAGGTCCTTCTTCGTCAGTCGCGATAACTTTCTTTCTATCCCCCGCCCGGCTTGTCTCGGGTCGGTCGTCGTTGTTCCGTCACCAGCATCCCCCCTTCCTTGTTCTGCTTGTAATGCCTAAACATTTTTCTTGCTCGATGCGGTTTCTCTACCCGGGTCCTCCCAGTTTTGTCGAGACCGTTTTCTTTCCTAATACCGCGCAGACCGAGCCCCCGAGTGTGGCGAGCCTTTCTTTGTACTCCACGCCCAGCCACGTGGCATGATGTCTTTTTTCGGTTGGAGTAGAGGCGGTTTCCTGTTCTTCTCCCCTCCTTTCTCCCCGCGATCTCCTCCTTTTTTCGGAGGTTTCCAAAGTCGTGCTTTGCTGCTGATCCCTTTTTCCAGGTGATGTATTCGTCGATTTCCGAGACCTTTCTTCTTCTTTCCAGGCCGAGCACCTTTATTTCCTCAGGCCCGAATACGTCGGTTTTTTTTCTTCCTTCATACCCCCTTCCTCGGCTTTCAGTTGGCTTCGTTACCCCTAGACGTTAGAGTACGAACTCCCTTCGCTTGATTGTTTTCGATTGATTAGTGATAGCTCTTTTCTACTGTACTCGCTGAGTCCCTCGACCTCTTGGGGAGGTGGCTTCTTTCAATTTTACCGTTCTTAGGCCCATGTAGCCTCACAGTCCCTCCGGGTGGACCCTGTCCTTCTCGTCGTGATCAGCTTTATTGGAATATCCTGACGTTCCGGCCTAAACCCGAATCGTGAGGAGCGCTTCACTTTCAGCCGAGGAGCGTGTTCTCGTCCCGGACCCCCCTGACTTCTTCCGGTTTGCAATTTTTTTTTTTCCATAGCGGTCATTCCCCCCGTCCGGCAAGGCATCACCTTCCCCAAGGCTTCGCGAAGCCTTTAAGTTTTCCTTTTCTCCCAGCGCAAGACTTGTCCCCTCTCTCATGGTGACGAACAAAGACCGGCCCTCCAAGCGACCCCCTCGTCCCCGAATCCATTTGTCTTCCTAGTGAAATCCTTTTTCCATTTCTCCTATACCCTGATGCGTTTTACCCTTGTAACCTTATTATTTCTCGGAGCCACACAGACTTAACTCTTTATTTGGAGACGTCCTGATCGTCGAGGTCTTTTTTTCCGAAGCGCTCTCCTTCCTCTTAGAAATGAGAGCCGCCCTTTTGCCGGAAGATCTCGTACCTGAGTGGAGACCTGGAGGGTTACGGGAGATCCGGGACGGAGGGGGAGGGAAATGACCTTTCCTCGAGAGGGTTTCAAGAAGAATACGGTTTTTTTTCGATGTTCTGGAATTTCGGACCTCCACGCTTCTGTGTACATTTTTTGACCCCCCACGACCCAAAAACCCTGCCTCGTCTCAGTTCCTTTTTTTCAAAAGGAGTTTTCCCAGAGGGTAGCCCCTACCCTGGCCTTGTACTCTTCCCGTTTCCGATCATTTTTTTTCAATCTAGCAGGCCCGCTGGTTGTCGAGAAGTGGACATTTCCTCCATTTAGGCGCTAGACTAAATTATACTTTCCACGTAATCCATCTCTTCGCTCTTTGTATTCGGGGGGGCTTGCCCTTGCAAGATCGTAGTCGTCTTTCTGCGTTTTTTTTTTTTACTAATATTCCAAGTGACAGCTTTGCCTTTTGACTTTAGTTCCGTTAAATGACTGCCGGTCAATTTCGCTTCCGATTCCATTCTGCATCATCCTTAGTTTAATTCCTCCCAGTATTTCGGGTTCCGGGCGACGCAGTAAAGTATACTATTGTGCTGGTTGAGGAATTCACCCCCCCCCTCTTTTTTCATTGAAATTCGAGGAGTACGATGCCCCTTCTCTATCCCGCTCGAATTTTTCCCACTCGTGTGCCGGGATGGGGGAAAAACGTCTCGCCTTTCCCTGATTCCATTCACCTACCCACTACCTGTCGGTCATGGGACTTTGTCCTTCTCCGATGACCTTCCTTTTAGAACAAGCTGCCACCCGCGGCCAGCTCCTTGTTTTCTCGGGCCTCCTTCTCTTTTTTTTTTTTTTTCCCCCCCGCAGGAGGAACGCCATTTCGCATGGGATCGCGTGTGTGTCCGCAGAACCCCGCTCTTTCAAGTGCTGTCTTTATTTGCGGCGAACGCACCCTTTTTTCTTTTCGAGTTTTTTGAAACTAGTCCGCGTTCCCCTTCCTAAACCACCGCCTTTGGCAGTGGCCTCCGACCCCCGAAGAACCCTTCTTAGATCCTTGTCCCTCACGAGAGAGGTAATTTGGCCTTCCAAAGACTCTCATAAGAAAAAAATCACCTCAAGGCGCTCGGCGATGTGTATTCCAAAACCTACAATCATTCTCCAGATAGGTGCCTCCTCTTTTTTCTCAGAGGATTATCACCGCAACTACCGTGATGCCCAATTGAGGACCGTGCGTCTATTCCCCTCCATAGCTTCTCTTGTTCCGGCCCAACTTCTCCTTCTTTCTTGTGACCACTCCCCCCCCCGGACTCCACTTTTCCTGCCCGGGACCGCCCGCTTCAAGCTTTCGTACATCGCGATGACCTCCTCTCCTTGTCGTGATGCCCACCCAACTGACCTTGTCTCTTTAGACTTCAAATCGTCCCTGTCCCTCCCTGTCCCCTTGGAGGACCCCCCCTTTTTCCCGGGACGATAGAGGCCACTTGTCGCCGTGACACGTCCCACTTCCTAGCAGAGCAGGTCTTTTCCTTATGGGTTTCTTTTCAGAGGCCAATCTTTCGCTTGTCTCCTTGCTTTCCCGCTCATCAGAGCTCCCCCATCGTAGAACGTCCACGCTTTTGCAATCTTTTCCTCTGCAAGATGGGGGACCAGGGCGTTGTTTGATGGTTTCCTGCCGACAGCCCTTTTTGGTATATCACGTCGATAGAGGAATCGATGCGTCGTACGGCCGTTGTACAGATTTATCTTTTCGCCTCTCGATGGCCCCGAGTCTTCCTTCGTAGAAGATAGTTATCGTCCACCCAGTTTCCCAAGACCGTTCCAAACGAGGGGAAGACCAAATAGCTCTCTCGACCAGTACATAATGTGCTGCCACTTCGGAAGATGCATCCCGAGAAAGGTACTATTTGCCCGGGCATTGCAGGGGGTCGTCTCATTCAAAAGTAACTCCCTTTGACAAGGTTAATGAGTACCAACGTCCCCAGAGGCCTCCTTCCTTCTTCCAATAGTGCCTGGGGATCCCTCCCCAACAGTTTAAGAACAAGGTGTCTCACTCGACGACGATGAAGAGGCCCCTGAATTCCTCGGGAGTTTTGAGGACGTCCTTATCGTAAGCCTTATCGGAAGACGCACCCCGCAGGCTGCAATTTGAAGTACGGTCATCGGGAAAGTGAATTATCCGCATGATTTCTGTCTCCGCCGCAATATCAACCTCCTTTTTAACACTCTTGAGCGAGCGCCTGACTTAAGGACAGTTACCTTATTCTCTATGAGGGGACTTACCGTTGCAATTCCCCCGGAGAATTCTCCACCCTGGCCGGACACGTACCCTTAGAGCATTTTGCTTATATTCACGACAGAGCCAGTCTTTCATTCCAGCTTACTCAGAGACCTTCCCGTGCGAGTTAAGGCAGGCCGCGCCCTGGCCGTGCCCTTTCAGATGACTGACTTTATTTTTTCCTTTGCATTGTTTCCTTTTGCACCTCTCGCCCAGAGACGCCACGTACTCAGATGGGACCTTCGTTTTTATATTCCGTCACGTTGCAGCCTTACGTTTTCGTGCTGACTTATGTCGCCCATCTTTGCTTCTCGAACCGACTGCGTCAGCTGCCCAAGGCGAGGCTTTCTGAATTCGCCGTTTCCCCCTTTAACAGTCCCGTTTCCTCCTTCTTCCTTTTCCTCCCTTTTGTTTTTCATCTTAAGAATCTTCTTTTATGTGGACCCGTCGGAACCTATGTCCTGCGGCCTTGATCGTTTCCAGTAGATTGTCCGCCGCTCCGAGTGCTCGACATCAGTCACCTTCTTTTCCAGGTCCCGTTGAGATTCTATCCCAAGCATTTTCCTAACAGTTCTCTTCTGAATCTAGGACGCTTTTCCATCTCCCACTTCTGAAGGCGTTCCTTTATCCCCCCTACGCCAGAGTCAGGACTTTCAGGCCTTGCGCGGTGTGTCCCCGCCCTCGCCCCCTCCCCAGGTTTCTCTCCCTCGTTAGCGGAGCTGGACCAGCAACGGTTCTTTCTATGACTCGTCGCACCCCCCCGTCTCGACGATTACTTACGACCCAGGTAGACCATGTGGTTCCGCTTGCGGTCGTACGTTCCGCCCGTGTCTCCCGTTTCAAGACTTCCCCCATGCCCCCGCGAACAGCGTCGGCTCAAGACGGTTCTGGATTCTACGCAGACTAGCAGGTGGTACGTTTGATCTTTGTCTCTTCTCCTCGGACTTCAACGTGCCGTCTGATTTCCCTTCATTCGGTTCGTGGCCCGCATCGGGGAGCCTACACTCATTCCACCAGTCTGATTTGGACTTGCATCTTGTCGGCGTCGGCCAGGTTGCTTTTTCTTTTTCTTGTAAGACTTGAGTGAGTCGTCTTCTCATGGTGCTGGCGGGAGCCGGGTTTCTTGAGAGGCCCGATTTTTTTTTCTTTTTTGATAGAACCGGGCCAGATTGACCCCCTTCCAGATGAGACATTCCTGGGCGCCTCGGCAAGCACCGTTACCAGGAATTATTGTGCGAGCGGTGCTCCTGGAACTTCAGATTTGCGCCCCCCGTCGCACCCAGGTGGCAAGCATCTCTTTCCCCTTATACGCGTTCCGCGCGTTTGCCCGAGAGGCCTTCGGCCTCGGGTCCAACTCCCGTTTCCGGCATGATGCTTAGTCTTTCGTTTTGGAAGGTTAGGTAGGTGTGCCCAAATCCGAGGGCCCCAGTGAATCTTGCCCCCTCTATCAAACCAGTTTCCAGTTGAGAGAAGTTCGAGAGGTCGCCTCCTTTTTACGTTTTTTTAAGGAGACCTTTTTCGACGTCAGAGATTTTCACACCGCATCCATCACTATGGCTGCTCCTATTAGGAAGATGTCAAGTTCCCCCTTTCCCACCCGAGAGTGGCCAAGGGCTCTCGTCCTTAAGTGTTTCATCCATTGTCCCCATAGCCGAGCGTCGACCTCTAGACCGGCGGTGTATATAAAGCAACCCTGCGAATGATCGTAGTCTCATCGGTAAACTGCGAACCCGCACACTGCTCCCCTCAGACGGCGCCCGTGCCCGTTCACAGCAGCAACCTCGTTTTTTAGAAGGGCCTTCACCAGGTCGCTCTTCGACGCGCCCTCACCCCCCGGGGCCGCTCCCCCTTTTCTCGTCGGGTGCGGGTTCGAACTAACCCCGAAATTTAACTTAGAGATCACCTTCGATTTTACTGGGAGTTAAGCACGCCAGAGCTTCAGATTCGGTTGAGAGCGACGGTCGGGTTTTTCTTCCCTTTCCGCTCGGAGTACAGACCCGACCCTTTTCTCGTTTCTCGGTCTGGGACCTCGGTTTTCTTTGCCGATGCAATCCCTTTTCACCGGTATGCTGGAGTATCTCGACCCGTAATCCCTGGAGCAGTGCCATTACACCTCCCTGTTGCTTGATAAGAGGGTTCTGAACAAGCCCCCCCCCCCCCTCCCTTCAAGATTGACCCCCTTTCCCCCCCCCCCCCCCCCCCCCCCCCCCCCCCCCCCCCCCCCCCCCCCCCCCCCCCCCTCTTTTGGCGCAGACGTTGGTTCCACAACCTCACGTCTTCTTCGAAGTCCTATTTCTCTTTTCCGATTGCTTCTTGGTCGCCCTTCTGGGGACGGTGACGCGCTTTTTTTGTCACGAAGCTGTGGTGGCGGAATGTCACCATTCGACCTGTAGTTTAAAGCACCCCCCCCCAACGCTGTCGAGTTCTCTTGTTTCGCTTGGCATTTTTCTTTCCGGGCAAGGCCTACCACCTCCTGAGTCCTTAGCTAGCAGACCCTTACCCCAGAGGGCGAGTCTGGGTCGGCGGCAGTTTGTCCCCGTCGATGTCTGCGGTGCAAACCCCCATTTCTGAGATTTGCTAGTATCGGGAAGCGTTCGCCCGTTGGAAGTTTACCCTGCAAGCAAATGAATCCTTGTCTTCAGTGGCTATGCACGCGCCGACTTGGAACTCGTATGCTCATGGGCGACTCCCCACACCTTATCCGCTCCCAAGCCCCTCTTCGAAGATGTTCCCTTCTCCTCGAATGTATCAGGTTAGAAGACTCCTTCGGCCAAGGTACCGTCCCCTGACTTAACATTCCTGGCCGGAAGAGATTTTTTCTCTTTTGAAGGTCACTTAGGAACTTCCGATGGGAGATTAGCCGCTCCGTTTAGTTGAAGGATATCCTTTCTTAACTAGTGTTGTCGAATGGTTCTGGGGAGGTCCCCTCTGCAGGCCAGGGGGGTGTAACCCCCCGCGACCCTCAACCGAACCTCTCTATTTTAATCTCTCCTCTGAGGAGAGGGCGTAAGTAGACCTCCAGTTAATCCCCCCCCCCGTTTCCTCAGGAGTGTAGCACCGTCCTCCACCCCACAAGAGGCCCCTGCAGGTCTGCGAACTTTTTCCCACTGTCTTGCGGAGGTGTTTCAAGCTTTTTAATGCCTGGCCGCCTTCTGACGATTCCAATCTCTCAGGCCGCATGTCCTTTAGTCTTTTTTACAGGACCTACTGGTGTACCCTCGCATTCAGTAACCCTGAGAAACCGTTTCCCCTCCTCGACATCTTCTGAAGCGAGTTCGCTGTCTTGCGGATGGGCTCCAGAATCGGTTCCAAGTTTTCTTTGCGTGGGATTTCTCATCTTTTTTTAGACATGCTTCGCGCATCTTTCCTTGAGGGCCCTGCCTCAATCCTTGCCGCCGGTTATGTTTTTCGCGGCCCTCCTTTTCAGCTCTCATCATTTTATCCGAACGAAAGTATTTCCGCCCGGGCGGACCAGACCAGTCTCTCTGCTGCCCTGAGTTCTCGCCTCACCGATGGCTGTTGCAAGTCGAGGAGATGCCATTTTCCCGCTCGAACGCGTCCCCATGTCCACACCTTTTCCACGAGGCGCGGAGAGACGTGGCCCCCTGCCGCAACCCTTGTCAGTAGGGCCGCCAGCGGAGCACCGTCGCCCCTCCATTGCCCCCTAGGCAAGCACGCTCCACTTCCAAGCGGCAATATTTGAGTCTTCGAGGTTGTGTCAAACCCCAAAGGTCCCCCAACTTGTCCCGATTGGGTTTATTGTCAGTGACAGTAGTAGTCAGCCCATGCGGTCATTCCCGTGCTCGGCCTCTAGGTTATCGGAAACCTGCCCACGTGACCATTCCCTCTATCACCGACTTGTCCGGCCCTCCCTGCTCCCCAATAAGTCCCCCAACCCCTCCCTTTTCAGGGGACTTCGAGAGGCAGGTGACCCCACTTCCTCTACGCCAACCCTTCTACGACCTATTCCCCCCAGGACTTTAGAGAGTGTCTCCCCCAGTCGCCATCACTGGTGCTGCTCCGCTACGAAGCTGCTATATTTTGAACCGTTTCATTGCTCTCCCCTCTGGGGATCCCGTGACCCCCAACACCTCTGAGTCTTCGTGACTGCGACCCACATGACCTTCTTTGTGAACGACCTCGTGGAAGACCCCTTGGCGACTAAAGAATTCTTTCTTGAGTTCGTACCCATTTTTGTCGCGACGACAGCCGAAGTCCGGATTGTGTAGCCATCAACACCCAACGTTCCCTTCTCGAGCTCCCTCCCCCCCCCCCTCCCTCGGTCGGTAAGTCCTGATTTGAACCCCCCCCACTCCCGGAGAAGAGAGAGAAATCCATTTTGGCGGGGTATAAGGTGAGTTCAGTACAGAGCGCATATAGAGTCCAGGGAAACATCTAAGAATGCAGGACCTTTTTGCCTGGGTTCTCGAGAAGTCCAAGACTCTACGTCTACTTTGGTCTCTTGCCCGTTGTTCCCTTTTTTCCGCCAGAGCCCTGCAAGTCCGCGATGCTGGCAATCTCCGTGTCTCTCCAGAGGGGGCCCATTTTTCTGTCAGTTTTCCGGAAGACCCAGACCCTGACTCAAGCGCCGAGCTTTGGCCCGAGGCTTTCTCTCCTTCCCCTTTTTGGACGAATGGTCCGATATAGATTTTGCAAAAGAGAGGTGCTTTCGAGATTTTACGTGTCGTAAGTCCCCCTTTTCGCCGGCAAATAGAGGGAGTCTCGCGCCCCGCGCGTAGCTTTCCCAAAACTCCGGTGCTGCACGTTGTTGCGCCCGTCTCCCCTTGCCCTTTGATAAATGTGAGACCCTTCTTCTGTTCGGCCGTCGAAGGACACATCCCCCCGAAAGAGACCCTCTGAAGGCAGGTTTCTATGCCAGCCTCCTCGCAGCCCCTTTAAGTAGACCAGGACTTCCAGCATACCCCCACTGGGCTTCCGAAGACGATGACCCCGGCTCGTCCCCCCCCTTCTTCGGAAATGACAGGAGCATAACCTGAGTAGTTGATCCCCCGCAGCTTTACCCCGAATCGCTCACTTTTTGCAGTTAGCGAGAACCTCCAGACCGCAGCGATAGAGTCTGAGTCGGGCAATTATCCACGTGAACTTCTGCCCAGCCGCTCCGGAGAGCTACGTCTTGCGCGGGGAAGGACATCCCGGGCCGCCTTCCAACCTGAGGTGCGATTTGCGTCTCCTTCTTCGATTTGCTCGCGTGTGACTCCATCTTGAAAGAGAAAGTTGATGGTTTTTTCCTCTCCCCCTCCTCGTCAGGATCTGATGTTCCTGGGACTTGTGACCATGCCGTCGGCCTTCGCCCTCTGTCCTTTCGTAGGGATCTTTTGTCGCCCCGAAGTGGACTCTCAGTTACTTTTCCGGATCTTCAGAAAAGCCTTCCCTGGCAGCTCGTGGATATTCTTAAGGCAATTCCCTCCCAAAACTTAACTGTGATGTACTGTCTTAGAGCATCCGCTCCTGTATCCGAATCCGACTCGCCCCGCGTGACTCGCCCCCCATCTTGATTCGCTCCCCTTCGACGGGAACAGTCCGATTCTTAGCTTTAATCTCCTCGTTGTTTTTTTTTCAGAGATAAGAAGCGGATTCTTCTTCGGCCAGTCCTTGCGACCCCCGTTCCTGGGAGCTCGACGCGCTCATCCTGGATTTAGAGACTTTCGCGTTGTCGCATACCAGGTCACCCGCACTGCCAGAAGGTCTATTGCAGCTTGTTGAGACCAAAGACTGCTCCAAAAATGGCTGATTTTTCTTTTTTAAGATCTTTTTCTCGGGGAGAAGAGCACTTTTTGCGGATTTGCCCGGCACGTTTCCCAGAGTGGAGGCCGCGGCTGCTCCTGCCACCCCGCCTGACCTTTCCGGACTCCCTGACGTTGTCTCTTTTTTCTTGCGGCCAGATCAAGAAGGCTTGGTTCCGTGCACCCCTCGAGCTCGAAAGTTACGTGAAGGACGTCGCCGCGACCATGTGTTCTGGCGCATTGAGTTTGTTTCATCAGGCCCGGGCCAGACCATGCCCTGAAGGGCGACTCTCAACAGGGCCCCTTCGCTAGGCATCCGAATCTCCTGACGTATCTGTCGTTTTTGCGAATTTCAACGTGAATTTCCGTCTTCGCGGTGGGTTCTTTCGAATCTGGGCTTTCTTCCCCCCCCATTTCGAAAGAAGGAGCATCCGTCGTTCGGCACTTTGCTCTTCTGGAGACTTACCGATTCCTGATTTTTGGTAGTCGATTGCAGCTTCCCCTAATGAAGATAGGTCCTTCTTTATTCCTTATCCCCGGGAAGTCGCCCCCCGTTCGTCAGATTGAGACCGAGGCTCTGCCCTGCCAACAGAATGCCCCTGAGTTGATCCTGGCGGGAAGCGCTGGTTCCCATTGCCTTTCCCCCCCTGCGCCAAGTAATTTGGACTTTTCCCCCGTGTCTTCTCTCCTACCCGAAGTTTTTTCAAATTCTCAGAGTGTGCCCCCTACCGAGCGTCCCCCTTCACGTAAAACGGACTTGGGAAGTTGCCTCTCCCCCCCGTCCCCCCCCCCTTTTGTAGGGTCTTTCGTTTTTCCGTAAACTGCCTAGGTCCCCCTCTGCACTGGCTTGGATTGCAGAGAGACTTTTACGTTGAGAGTGTGGGAGGAGAGATTTTTGCCGTCTTCCCTGCGGCAAGGAGAACCAGCCGTGACTTTTCCGCTGCGACACACCCCGTCATCGCGAATTTTTTTCCTAGGTGAGGTGGGACGCGCCCCACCCCAGAGAGTTTTCTCGATTCTAAGGGTTCTTCTTCAGGCTACGAGCCGAATTCGGTCGGTTGTTTTTGTGCCTTCACCAAGGCCGTGCTGCCCAGTCTGAGCCCTCCGCCCACGCACCTGCCGCCTCTTTCGGTAGTGGATGTTGTGCGGGATTTGTCTGCCCGACAGCAGTTGCGCCTTTTGGTCCGGACAGACCAGATTATAGCCCTTGGTCTCTGGCACGGACTCCCTTTTTCGAGAACCCCTTGGGAGGGGGTTCCCCCTTAAAGCGCCCCTCCACGAGGCCCCTGATTTTTTTTTTTTGGATTTTGAAGAAATCGCTCTCCTGTCCTGTGCGCGGTTGGCTAGATTCCTTTGGTGGAGTAAAAGAAGGAATTGGTTATAGAGTCCCCGTTTTCGGGTCTAGGTTAGGGACGGAACCACCCCAACTTTTTTCTTCTGAACAATTCGGTCACAGGTGATGGCAAGATCCAGTCCTCTAGGGAAGGAAGCTCCGTGCTCCCAGTCTCCCTTGGACTAACGCCTCTGTTTCTCCGGAACATTCCACCTCGACTTCAAGAGGAAATTTTTTTTGTTTTTGCCACCCCAAACCTCGAGGTTTCCTTAGAGATTTTCTGATGTGAGAGTTCTTTTTGCCTTCTGTTTGCATCGCGATTACTTCCCTACTGCCCGAACAGTTTTGCTGCATTACACTGTCCTGCGCGTCCTTGACCCCCCCCCGAAACCTCCCTGTCTTTTTTGTGGACCGCTCGTTCCGAGCGTCGTATGCCTGATTGGAATCTCCCCAGACCCCTTCTCGCAAGGCATAAAACATCGTTTTCTAGTTTCTAATGAACTCAACCCCACAGAGGAGCTTCTCCGCTGCTCCGGGAATTCAGACTTTCTTTGCGGTGCCCTACTGCTGAGAGAACCTTGGCATCCTCTTCGCAATTTGCAAGGCCTGCCGCACAAGTGTTGGTCTCACGTGGAATATGTCTTGTTTCCCCCTCCCAGACTAACTCGATGAAGAATCAAAAAGGTAGTTATCCTCTCTTCACGAAGATGTCGCGTGACCTGCCCCTTTGTCTCGGACGCGCTCCTGTAGGCAAAGAGTTCCTCGTCACGAAATCTACCCTCCCCCCCCCCTCATTGCCTACGAAGCTGACCCCGCGGCGGGCATTCAGTTTCCCCCCCCCTCGTGACGAGCAGTTTCGTTGCGTGGATCTCAGGAGGAAAGGAGTGGGTTCCCTTTTTTTGGGGAAGCGGGTACCAAATAAGGACTGGAAGGGTTTTCCGGTACCTCCTACTTCA
>Ga0179593_1320232_pt1 | contig 13354 bp, 16 predicted proteins | sample CZODoug2_1_08_16_FD_185931 | JGI IMG/M metagenome (GOLD analysis project Ga0179593, IMG submission 185931) | Vadose zone soil fungal communities from Angelo Coast Range Reserve, California, USA - CZODoug2_1_08_16fungal (PacBio error correction) | ecosystem: Environmental > Terrestrial > Soil >... | reverse complement strand
TATCTTGTCCGCACGGTCCCCTTCCTTCTCTTCGCATGCAGAGACGCTTAACACCATTTTTTTTTGATAACCCCGCACCCACCCACGCAGGTTCTGGATACTTGGTCTGTCCCTTGTCGACCACACAGTTTTCCTCTAAACCCCGCAAGGTTTTGACTTACAGGTCAACAACCCCCTGGGAGCGATACCTTCGTTTCTGATTCGGCAGATAAGATATTCCATAGGATTCGTCTCTCGTCTTCTTTTTTTTCCTCGTAGGCTTTTGCCCCTCCTTAAGTCGCAGTTTTCACATATCTTTTTTGGATCGTCTAGTAATACCGCCACTTGCTGTATTTTTCTCCGAATCTTTTTCCTCCTCTTCCGATTTTCGGAACCATGACCTTCCGTCATTTCGCGGCGAATAATTCGTCACCACCAGGATTTCCTGGGAGCTCTCCTTGAACTCATTGCTGCGACTTGCCTTCCCCTCCCCTCTTTCTTCCCCCTGCGTAATTAACTCTTAAACGGGAGATGAGATGTTCTTCCAAGAGCTACTTTTGATGAATCATACCGAGAACAAGCTGATCTGGATTCCCCTGCCCCGACCTCGGCTCCAGATGGAGTCCCATTTTTCGCCCTCGCATCGAGGGACGTGGTTTTGCCGTTCAAAGACAGTGACACCAACGACTTCGGAGGGTTCGCCCATCCCCCCGGCTGACGGATGATGGTTTCCTGATCTTTTTCAACCATGGATTACGGCTCACCCCCAAGGATTGTGGCGCCTTAACTCGTCCAGCGTGCCCCATTATTCATTAGCGTTTTCGGTGGCTACGATATTTTTCTTGCGTGCTCTCCCCGACTTTTGTAGCCCTGCATGGAGGCAGGCACCCTGTGGCTTTCCGACAACTTGACATCATGGGTGTAATTGAGTGCAAGGCCGCCTTGTTTCTTGGGCAGGGGTATGTTTTTTAAGTTTTCCATACCGGATATTCACATGTTTTTTCCTTTTCTTATACGTATACGGTGACTTACTTCTTGTCTGCCCCCCCCCCGTGCTAATCAGCGTCAAAAGTATTTATGAGGTTCCCATGGCCATCGCGCACCAGTCGTTTCTTTTTTTTTAAGAAAGCGACGGGTATATTAACCAAACTTTCTTTTTTCCCCCCCCCTATGTGGTTCTCCGAGCAATCATGAACTTCCCCAGGCGGACGAACTGCTGGTTTCTCCGAATGTGGTTTTTCAATCCGTTACGTAGTTGCTGACTCTTGCTGCATGTTGCGCGAGTCGCACCCCGAGGTTTTTTTTTTTTGCGGTGGCGAAGCGTCCATCTCTCCGGTTCCGAATGTCGATTCCTTGCCGGTCGCGATTCCTTCTTGTCGGGTACCCCTTCTTATGAACTTCGGAACCGAACAACTGACGTTTTTTCTGCGAATAACGGTTGGCTGCCCTGGTCAGTTGCCGGCGCCTTCCAATTTTGCATCTCCCTCCTCCCCTTAGATGAGGTCCTGCAAACACTTGTTTGCCAGGTCAGCCCCGTCGCCGAATCGGTTTTGTTCCCCTGCTTTTTCCCCTCAAGGCTTTTCACTCCCCCTGCACCTTTGCCTATCGTTCCCGCTCTTTTTCCCCCGACCAACCTCTCTGTCGGTGAAAACCCCGGGCTGGTGCAGCGCACCCAAAGTGAGGGGCCTTCAAATTCTCAGTGTACTCAACTTCAACGATCACACCGGTAACTGATGGTGTACGCACATCCTGTCCTTCTCACGTTCCGCTGCGGCGTCCCTCCCAGGGTAATGGAAGTTCCTTAGGATCTTTCCTGGTATTTTTTTGAGCCTTGTCGCATTTCCCTCCACGTTTTGGTAAGATACCCTTCCCCCCAATAGCTTTGGGTTGCGTGTATCAATCCGTAACATTCTTTTTTATCCCCGGCTTGAGTGGAGAGTGTTTGACCATAAAGTAACACGGTTATCTCCCCGTTTTTTCTTTTCCTCCCCGCTTTCCAATTCGATTCGGACTCACATGAGCGTCGGCACTAGCCGGTTGCTATTCTTCACATCCCCTCCTTGCTGCCTTGCCGTACTGCCACCTTGGGCGTGTATCTGCTCTACTATTCGCGTTTAAATATGCCTCCTTGGCCCCGCGTTTTAGTCAAAACGGTCTATCGACCCCCTTTTTACGCCCCTCGCGGAAACCCAAAGCCCGTGGTTGCATAACAGTACCCTGATTCTTTAATGTTGAAGTGCCTTCACCCACTCTATTATTCTTTTTTGACCGAGAGCCTGCCCCACATGCGTTAGAGGCTTGCCCTCCGAGCGCCTTCTTTCCTCCCTTTCTACCGCTGGGGTCTATTGATCCGGTCCATATTCTACGTAGCTATGGTAACATCCGACGCGCCCCCGCTTTACCCTTCGCCCCGATGAGAAATCGCCGTGTCGAGTTCTTGGATATTTCCTTTTTTTCCCCCAATGAGTTTTCGTTCAAGCTCTCAAAACTTCCCTATTCAGTTTGTAACACGAATAGCCTCTGAGGTTTTTAACCTGGTCCTCCCTTTCCCCCCTCCTTCGCCCTAATCGTAAGGACGGATGGAAATGACCCCAAGTGATAAGCTGTAGCAAGCGTCGGACTTATCTTCCCCACTGCTGGTGCGCTTGATTACGCACTGCCCTAGATATTCATTCGGACCCGCCTTGCTGTCAACGCCCTCGTGACCTTTCTGTGACACGTTTCTTTGATTCCTTCCTCCCCACATCGATGGGTTTGTTTACGTGTTGACCTTTAGCAGTATTTCCATACTGTGCGAATTGCAGTGTACCATGCCTATGGCCCTTCTAAAATTTTTTCGCTATCACTGGCCTTAATTCTTTGCGTTTTCTTACAATGCTTTTCGTGTCCCCCCAGTCTTGTCCAAAGCGCTGCCTACTATGATTCTTCTCCTGTTGATATTCCCCTGGACCATAGTCACACTGGCGTTAATTTTCCTTTCCCAGTTTTGTTGTGAGTATCCCGATAACGCTTTCCCCCTCGCGCCTTAATCTTCGGAGACGACAACGATCGGCAGTCGCGTTGGCAAACACTTTCCCCGGACCCAATACCACATGCTGGTTAGGACGCAGGTATTCCTTTCTTTGGAGCGTCCTGCTCCTGGTACCCTTTCTCTCTTTAAATGCTATTCGCAGGCCCTTGTGAATTTCCAGGTCACAACCTTTGGACCCTCCCTTTCGTGATTCCGGCAGCAGAAAAGGATAGTTTTTCCTTTTTCCTCGCTGGATTTCTTTTGTTCAGTGCTCCCCCTTTAGGTTCGCGTAATTTTGAGCTGCCCGGTCGAAGATGCACAGCCGTTTTTCCCTCACCTTTACGCACTCCGAACTTGTGTTCCTCGGTCTCCGCGCCCTCCCTTTTACGTTCCTCCCTCTTATGAGGCATCTTTTACGTCCCATCGCTCCTTCCCGGGTTCTATAATGAATAACTTTTAGACCGTCTTCTTTGCGTTGCCTCCTTCACTCATGGTCTTTTTTCTGGTCCTAGGTAATGAGTCCGGCGATATTGCGGCCCCGTTTTTTTTAGGGCAGGCGTTCCCATATTATTTTTCTTTCATGGTCCGACGCTGCTTGACACTATGGCCTTTTTGTCAATTTACGCGGATAGGAAGAGAGGCGCCGTCGTTTCGACCCTTGATTTCGTTGGGCAGTATTCACAGGACTCTCCCCCGGAATCGTGGATGGGTCTTTTTTCGGCAATGATGTCCTTTTCTTGTTTTTTTCCAAGTTACCCCCCTGCCTACCTGCTTAGTGTTGATCCCCGTCAAGTCGTTTCCCCACCCTATTTCTACTTCCTTTTCTTCCTGGATAGCATAGGCGGCCTACGGTGGCAGAATCCGTTTTGCTTTCCTCCTGGAGGTGCTTAATATTGGCTTTGCCACCATCTTCCCCCTTCTGGTTGTATTTCTTATCTTCCTTGCAACTTCCCCTTCCCTATTTCGCGTTTATTTGTGCTACGCCCCAAGCTCATATTCACCTCCCCGAGATTGGGTTCAAGTTCCCTCCCAACGCTCCCTACGGTGGCGCTTACTGTGACTTTTCACCCTCCGGGCCTTACGGCGCTGCAATCGTATTCCTTTTTTTTCAGAGGAGGACCTTCTCATTTATTTTCTACCTCTCCCGGGGAACCCAAATTGTGGGGGATCCTAAAAGTAAGGTTCTTCAAGGGACTTCCCCCCCATGATTCATGAACTCGAATGTCTTCACATCGACGGTCCTTTAGCAGGTACCGCCGTGATTCCTTTTTTTTAGGATTTTTTGAGATTCTTCGACTTTCTGCCCTCTATCTTCCCTTGGTTATCTTTGGGTGCTGCCCGCTAGAGTAATGCCACCGACTTCGATTCCTTTTGTTTGCGATGACTTGGTCTTGACATGTTCCCACATTCTCTTTGTTCTCCCTGAACGTGTTTTAAGGACGCGGGCGGCGTTGCGTGGTCGTTATAATTGAGCAGGGTGGTTCAGGATAGCATCTCCTCTTCCTCTCCCTCTTTGAGAGTAGGGCTACACACTTTCTTTGCTTACCAGGGCGCCCCAACGTTTACTCCTCTCCCTTTCATTTTTCTCTTCCTAAATACAACAGTTTATGGCACGCCCCATAAATTTCCCAAGAAAAAGGCCGGATAGTCCCTTTCAAAAGTATCTCATGTCGGCCCCTGTCTCTCTTTTCCCTTTTTTCTGCCCCACCAGTATCCCCCCCCCCTTTGTGACCTCCTCGGTGTTTTTTGGTCTGCGACCCAATTTTTAGGCGTCACACACGGTGTGAATTTCCTTCCCTTTTTTTCCCCTACCCCTTCCTTTTTACCGGTCCCCCAGGGCTTTTCAGTGGCAAAAGTGTTTCTGAATGAAACTGTGGTATTTCTTTTTCTTACGTGTACACGCACCATGATAGCCATGGTTTACTTGTGTGGACATATTTAACGAACTATGCCCATCCGCCACCCCTTTATACTGGAAACCCTTTCTTTTTTTTCTTTCTCCCCGTATTTCTCCCGTGACCACTATTGGTTTTTACAGCGTTCCACCCTTTCGAGCTCCCCTTCTGCCCAGATTTTGTCCTCCCCCTGTTGTTTCCCCCCCCTCACCTCTGAAGTACTGCCCTCATTCCCCTCCCTCCGTTGTCGATTCCCCTCAAAAAGCAATTTTTTTTTTGAAGAAGAATTTCACCCCTGATGCCGTCTTCCTTTCAGGGTCCTTTTCCCCCCCTTTTTCGCTTTCCCCTTCCCATGCACGTCCAGTTGCCAATGATCTCCCAGAGTATTCCGCAAATTTGACGGGTCACCACGCCCTGGGCCCCCTGCGTATCCCACAAGATCAATGTTTTTCGTCTTTCTTTTCCACATTCGCATCTTCTACTCCCTTTTCCTCCGTTTTTTTTCCCCCCCCCCCCCCTACTATTACGTGCGGATTTTGACAAATGCACCACATGCTTCCTCGATGGGCATCGGCCTTATGATGGCCCCCACAGAATGTTTCTTTTCTTCTCCCTCTTTTTAGCTTTTTTCCCCTCCCCTCATAAGTTGTTTTCCTCGTCCATTCTTTCCTTTTTTTCTTTACCTTAATTTCCTTCTCTCCCCTCCCAATACCAGCAACTAGATTTTTCTCTTTTCTCTTAAGACCCTCTTTTCCTCTCCCCATTATGCTTAGTTTTTCAGTCCCTGAAATTTGAACCCCTTTTCCTTCTTGTTCTATATTTGAAGTCCTCTCCTTCGTTGTACTGTTACCCCCTATTCCCCTGAACATTCCCAGCTCTTGACTTTTTCCCCCCTCTCTATGGATCTAAGAATCCTTCAAATCACTAGTCTTCGAGTGAGTTAGTTTTAGCCTTCCCACTTCTTTGTGCATTCTTTATGTCCTTCCCTTTTTTCTCTCTTCAATCTGCTTTTCTTCCCCTCCGCGATCCCCTTTTCCTAACGCAAAGACTTCTTAGCCACTTGATTAATTGACGTAAGAAAGCGTTCAGGTTATATTTTTTTTTTTCTCCTCTTTAAGCCTGGCCATTTTTTTTTTTTCCCCCGTTATGTCGCCGGCGATTCCTAATGATGTCGCCGCCCCTTCTTTTTTTCGTTCCCCCGGGACTCTTCTACCCAGATCATTTCTGGCCTTTTAAACCCCTCGGTTTTTTCAAAGCCGCTCTTTCCCTTTTTGATTTCATTTTTTTGATGAGATGAGTCATGCGTTTATCCCCCATTTTTTGTTTGACTTCAGATTAACGCACATGTACGACTACACTCGGAGGTCTTTTTCTTTTCTTCTGCTAGTCTGAATCCTAATCCTTTCTTTTTTTCCCAACCCCTTTTTTTTTTTCCTTGATACCCTTTGCAAACCCAGTTAGACCTTTCCGGTTCTCAAGGGATGTTTTCTTTTTACGCCCCAATTTGCCCATGTATTACCTCTCTAGTTTGTACCCCAGTTCCCCCTAAGGTCAATGTTCTATTTTCCCCTTCCCGTTCCCCACCTTGAGCGTCTTCGTGATTCGTTTCTAAAGTCCGGGGTTTTTCGTACCGATTTTCTATCGTAAGGTGGAAGTTTCCTTGACCCGAAGTTTCCCCTTTCTTCAACTTCTCTTCTTCCTCTCCCCCTCCCCCCCCCCCCACCAGTTTGCGACGACCTTCTCCGCCCCCTGCTGTTTCCCTGCAAGCGGTAGACGTTACGCGCCCCCCCACTTTACTCCCCCCGATGGACTGGTAAATTTAATTCATCTCTTTTTGAATTGACTCTTTTCCCCCTTCCTTCCCCGGTAGTTCTTTTTTGGACGGGCCAAGATCTTTCTCCCCCCCTTTCTTTAGTTTTTTTTTATCTTTTGATTTTACTTCATCTTTTCTTGAGTCTAGGGCCTTGCCCGTTCCCCCCCTTTCTCCTTCTTTTGCTTACTCCTGTTCCACTGGGATTCGCTCCCTTCTTGCTACCCACACTGCGAAATGAGGTCCCCCCCGCTTGGCGCTTTTTATCCGTGCCTAGCTTTCCGCATTTTCTGGTCCCCCCCAGCCTTCCCTCTTCCCCTTCTTAGTTTTGAGTTTGCGGCTGAGGAATTCCTTCTAGATCCCCCCTTTTTTACAAATTGTTCCGATTAAGGCCAAGTCCTTTTTGTTCGCCACTACACCACGTGGCGACTTTCCCCTCCCTTTTTTTTTTGGTGAAACCCCCCTTTCTTTCTAAGACCCCTTTGCGTTCTTCTCCCGTTTTGACGATGTTTGGAGAAGGTCCATTTTTCCCCTACCAGGATGTCCTCGAATAATGTGTTTTTCCTCTCTTTGCCCCCCCTCTCTTCTTCTTTTTTGTCCTACTTTTTGTCCCCCGGTTACCCCCGGCCGCGTATCGACTCCATCAGTTTTTTCCCACCTAGTCTTCCGTAACTCTCACCGCTCAAAAACGGTGTCCTTCCTTTCCTGTTATTTTTTTTCCAAAACCTCCGTTTTCTCCTTCTTCCGCGTCCTCCCCTTTCCTTCCTTTCTCTTTCCATTTAGTGCAATGTAAACGGCCCAAATTCGGCCCCTCTTGGCTTTTGTATAGTCCACACTTTGGACGCCGACTGTCGGCGCCTAACAATTCTGATTTCCTTCAAATTGTCCTTTTCCCCCACTTTTCCCCCGGGCCATCTCCGCAGGACTTGACGGTTCCCGCACTTTTTTTCCTGAATCTTCGTCGGTTACATGTTGCTGGCATATTCTCTGTTTATACTCGCCTCCCCTTCTTTCTCTGCCCCGCTTTTTTTTGCTTTCCCATCCGCCCCCTTCTGTTTTTCCCGATCTCTCTCCCCTTAAGCATTTTGGGTCCGGATCAGCTCCTCTTCTATTTGATTTTTTTGTAAACCATTAACCTTTCTTTCCCTCCCGTACCTCACCCTTTCCCCCCTCGGTGCTTCTTTTTAAATGGCTGCCCTTTAATGACCCTGTGTTTTTTCATTTCCTCTGACTCTCTCTTCTCATCTTGGGTTTGGTCTTCTTTCTTTTTCCTCACCAACACCTTTGCTTTCTTCCCAGTTTAGGCGGAGCATTTCATCCTCGTCTTTTTTTCTCTCCATCAACAAGCTGATCCCTACACAGCCTACGCCAAAAGGCCTGGAGTCCCCAGACTTGCTCATTTTTCCTCCCCTTCGATATTCCTCCCCTTACCCCTTTTTCTTTTCGTTTCCCGTACAGTGTGACTCTTCCCTCCTTCTTTGAAATTAGCTTTGTTCCTCACCAGTACTCCCCTCGGCATTTCCGCACTTAGTACACTGCCTCTTTCCTCCCAGTCGCCAACCCCCCCTTTTTCCCGGAACGCGGTGCACTTGTCCGCCCCCGTTCCCCCTTCCTGTTTTTTCATTATTTCTTTTTCTACGCGTCGCCCGGCTTTCGACGTTCACCTTTTTTTTCAAGTCTACCTTGTGCTCTGCTGGGCCCAGGCCCGCTGTTCCGTGAGGCACCCCCCGACCCCGGTAACACTTCTTCCAAATTAATTCTTTTATTGTCTCTTCCCATGCCCGTAACACAGTTGCCTCCTCCCTTTTTTTTCTATGTAAGCCCCCTTTCTTGCTCCTCCCCCCCCTCTCGACTTGAAATTAGGTGCTATACTTTTCTAAGTCCACTTTTCTTTCTTGACTCTTCACATCCAGTAATTGCTATTTTTTCCCCACTCCCCTATGATGCCCCCTCTATGGGTACTTTTTCATGTGGCCTTTGACTCTATTCTTTCCCCCCCTGTGTTCTCTCTTTGCCCCCTCTTCGCGGGCCTCGTTAACCCTTTCTTTTAAGCCCCTCCCCTTTCTCCATCCTCACTTCCTTTTTTTGCGCGACAAATCCGGGCGCCTAGGCCTGGCCACATATCAGCGTGCTCCTCGTCTGTTTGCATTTTTTCCCCCAAACACCCTCTCTTCCCGGTCGTATGAGTTGATAGGTGACAAGCCCAAAGCAGTCAGTTTCTTTTCTGAGATAGCCCCCCAGTTCTCTCTGTCCAGTTTCCTCTCCCCCGTTTCCTGCCTGCCCTCTATAAGGACTTTGACATTAGTCAATTTCCCAGTTCTCATTTTCCGCAGCGAGCGACACTGTCTTTTGCAATCCCCCTTCTCCTACTCCCTTCCTACGTTCTTAAGCGATTTTTAGGTAAAGATAAGCCCCTTTTTCGCGCCATGAGTACCTCGAGGAAAGACCAGACCCCCGACCAGTTCCAATAATTTCCCCTTCCTTTTCCGATGGCTTTCTTCACTTTACGAGGCCCTCCCTGTTCCCTTTTGTAGTAACCTTCTCCTACGATCCGGACCCCCTTTTTTCATCAACAAGTTTCTCCTGTTAATTCTCTCCTCCCTGAGGATCCTTCCCCTTTTTGTTTCGATGATTTCGTCAAGGCGGTCTTTTTCCACGTCTACTCTCTCCCCCTTTCCCTTCACCTCCCCCCGTATCCCAGACCGGTTTTTCTTTTTCTCTGTCCCCCTCTTCCAAGACAATCGACTTTTTGCTTCCCCTGCAAGTTTTGTGGAATTGACTTTCAGATCCTTTTTTCCTCCTTGCATTCTGTCATTCCTTTCTTTTCCTTTCTTTCTGGTAATCAATTCTGCATGCCCGTCCTATTCTCTAATAAGATTTCTTTTTGAACCACCCATTTTTTTTGATCCAGGTTCCATTCCCCCCCGCTCTTGTCCTTTTCTCCCCCCTTCTCCCCCGCCGTTTACGTCCTCTCTTTCTTTGGTTTGCATTCCCGCGCCTTTTAACGGTTCCTTTTTTTTTTTGGAGTCTTCATACCCTCTTAAGTCAATATTTTTCGCACAGTATGTGCGACTTTTTCCCCCCCGAATCTTACCTTCTTTTTTCCCCAAAGATTTTCTCTGTCTTCCCCCCAGAACAAATTTTTGCATCTTTTTGTTCGGAATTGGAATCCCTCTTTGCATAGACTACTGCTGTACAGAGGATTACTAATTCCTGCTACTTTCCCATAACCACAATGTTTTGTTCCCCCCCCTCTTTTTTCTTTCTTAAGGCATCGACTTTTTTTGTTCCTCCCTCTGCTGGATCCCCCTTGGTTCTTTTTCAAGCAGACTCCGTTTACTCCCCTCTTTCCCTCCATATTTCCTTTTTTGGCAGTTACCACGCACCTTATGCTAGACTCCCCAGCCCTTTCTCCTCCTTTTGGATTTCCCTTTTTCTTGGCATACCGACGTCCCCGCTGCACCTGAGGTTTGACCCCCCTTTTCCCCGTGAAAATCCGCCTTAGGCGTTGCCTTCCTTAGGAGTATCGTTCCTTTTTCTCTTTCCCTCTTGGATCTTTTTTTTCACAGTCTGACTCTTCAAAGACCTTTTCTTACTAGGCTTTCCCCCCTTCTGTGGATTCTAGGGACGATGCGGGGAGGTAGCTAGTTTGCTGAATGAGGCTGGCTTGCTGATCCTCTGACTTTCCCTTCCTTTTATATACCTTCTTCCTTTGGTAGAACTGGCTCCCTCCTTCTATCATCAAACTTTCCCCCTCCCAGGTCGGTGGGTCCCTCCCCTCCCTCTTGGCACAGGCCGGTTTTTTTCAGACCGGCATTGATTTACTTCCAGACCAGGGGTCCAGCTGATTCTTTCAACCTTCCTTACTTTTCCCCCTCTCCCCTTCTTGGGTTTCCTTCCTCCCCTCCCCCTTACAGGAGTCTATTTTTCGCCAGGGCGGCCACATACGATGTTCTCTGAGTTATGTATTATGTCCTTCTTTTTAATTAGCTTTTATCGCAGATTTAGTTCCCCTTCCCTGTTTTTTTCCAGTCCCCCCCTTCCCCACTGCTGTCTTTTCCTGGTTTTTTTTCTTTGAAAAACTTGAACCGTGGGTTTTCCGCTGGGTCGGCACTTTCTTTTTTGTCCAGTATTTTCAGACTCATCAGAAATAATTGTTTTTTTTGTCCCCTGGGGTCTATTTTTCTTCCTTCCCCCTGCTCCAGTCTTTACCCCTTTTTTTCCCAAGTTTTGACTTTGATTTCCCATCCACGTGGTCAGAGTCCTTCCCCTTGATTCCCCTTAGAAGTTAATGCCCCGACTTCCGGTTACCTCTCCCCCTTTTTGTCCATATTCGGCCCAGACTGGGGCTGGTCTCCGGCTGTTTTCTTCCCCCCCCCCCCCCCTTTTGACCCCTGCTCTTTCCTTCCTTCCTTTTTCGAAGCGGGCTGACTCCCCCTCTCCAAGTATTCCCCCTTGCTTTGACCCCATTAGGTTCCACTTCCTTGGTTTTTTTTCGGACTGGTTACCGTAGTTGTTCGCGTGACTGTGTTTCTTTTTTTCGTTCTTAGCCCCTTCGCCTTTCCCCCTTCACGGGCTTTTTCCTCCCCTTTTTTTTTTTTTGACCCCTCGCCTTGTACTGACTATCGATTCTAGGTCTTGGCCCCGTCTTCATAAGAGGCTTTTTTTTCCTTTGTTGATGTCCCATATTTAATTCCTAACCATTATCCTTTTGCCTTTGGCCATTGACCCTTTTTATGGAATCAGCCTGTTTTCAGGGAACAATCTCCTCTAGATTTTACCCTTTGCGAGTCTCTGATATTGGTCCTCAACCCCCCCACCTTGCAACCTTGCTTGTTTTTTCCCGCGTCCCCCCCCTCACTCCCTCCTTTCCGGGTACGTCTTTCCCCCCTCTTCCCTAAAGAGAGTTTCCTACCCAATACTCCTTTCGGTCTATTCTCCCTCCTTTCATCTGACCTTATATCGGTCACCCGGCGCGATGTTTTGGCGATGGGTCCCCCCCCAGCCCCCCCCCTCCTTTCTTGGGAGACACCCCTACCCTTTTCCCCTACCTGGATTTCTTAACAGACCCCCTCTTCGTCCAGTTCCCCTTCCTTTAACGACGTTGCAGAAAGTCGCCCCCCATTCCCCTTCCCTGTCCCATTGCCTCTTCTCTTGTCCCCTTGGTCTTCCCTTCTTCTTCCACTGTTGTTTTTCACCGAGATTTTCCCTTCTGTGAGTAGTTTTTGCCTCCAAATCTCTTTTTCTCCCTTTCTTGTAACCCCAGTTCACCGTCACTCTCATTGCTATGAGACTGGCCCTTCCCTTCTTTCCCCTAGCTACTTCTTTCTTCCTTCTGATCTACCCACTCCAACCCTTTCTGTCACAGTTCCGTCATTTTTTTACTCCCTTGAGGAACAAAACAATTTACTTCTCAGCTTCCCCTCCTCCTGCATGCCCCCCTCCCCTGACTTCAATTTTTCTCCCCCTTCAAATTAAGACCGGCTGAACTTACCCCCGATCTCGAGTCCCCTTCCCCCCTGGAGTGTCCTGGACAACCTTTTCCCTGCGGGGCTCCCTTCATTATTGACCTTCTCAACCCTCTTGACTTGCCCCTGCAGGGCTCTTTCGCCCAACGCTCTTTTTTTTAGACTCCCCTTGTCTGAATAGAATCTTCCCCGTGTTTCGTCCCGCGTTCTTTTCCTCCACTACTTTAATCCCGTTGCCTGGTTCACCCTTTCCCAGCGTTCGCCTTTTTTCCCTCCTTTTCTTTTAAGTGAACTCTCCCGATACTTGAGGTTTTGGCCAAAACCCTTTTCCCTCTAGCATTAATGATTGCTGAATCTTCGCGTGCCAGTTCCTCCTTTTTCCTTTTTCCTTTTTTTAACTTTGGTATCCCCATCCCCTGACCGAAGGACCATCCCTGAATTCTTCATTTCTCCCCTTTTCTCTCGATACCCCTTTACTCCCTTATGCTGGCCTATTGCCTTCCCCCTTTGAAGTTCCCAACTGCCCCCCTTTTTAGTCTCTTATGTCCTTTCCCCTTTTTCCCGGAAGATTTGGCCCCTGAGTTTTTCCCCCTTCCCCTCCCTCCCCTCCCCGTCTCCCTTCGGTGAATCCGTGAGCCAGTCCTGCGCTTCCTGTTGACCCTGTTCCTCAACCCCGGTTACCTTCAATCCCCCCCCCTCTCATTGCTTTCTGCGTTCATACTTGCCCTTTCTTCCTGAAAAGCGGAACTTTCCCCTAGTGGCTAATCTCTCGCCTTAGCGCCCCCCCACATTCTCTTCAAATTTGGTGTCCCCTGCTTCTTCCCTCAGTTGAGTTAGCTCTTCCCTGTTGACGCTACCTTCCCCCCTTTTCCTGACAGTGTTTTCGATCAATTTTATTCCCTCACACGGGCTTTATGTTTCCGGTCTGCTAAGGGTTTGAACCCTTTCCCCCTTTTTTTTTTTCTTATCTCGAAGTACATTTCTTTTTACATCCGCTCCCCCCCCGGCGATTTCATGGCTCCATATTCTCGGTGCCTTGGTTTTACAGTTGATCTCTTGTTTTTCCCTCGTCCTTTTTTATTTTTCTTTTGTGGGAACAATCCCAACGCCTTATTCTTTCCCCTGTTTTCTCTTAGAGCCTCTTGATCAGATGTCTAATGGGCCTTTCCCCGTTCTTTTTCTTCCCTTTGCC
>Ga0179593_1731293_pt1 | contig 13355 bp, 16 predicted proteins | sample CZODoug2_1_08_16_FD_185931 | JGI IMG/M metagenome (GOLD analysis project Ga0179593, IMG submission 185931) | Vadose zone soil fungal communities from Angelo Coast Range Reserve, California, USA - CZODoug2_1_08_16fungal (PacBio error correction) | ecosystem: Environmental > Terrestrial > Soil >... | reverse complement strand
CCCTTTTTTCCTTCAATCCCATAGTCGTTCGAGATATTAGAGCTTTTGTCATTTGGCGACGCTGCCTCTCAACTGAAGAATCCATCGCCGACACCGCTCATCGCTTTCCCTCTTGTGGCGACTAGCTTTCCTTGGTATTTGGATTATCGCAATTAAGATCGGGCGGCTCGATAGACCCCCCGTCCCGATCCCCTGCATTATTTCATCGTCAATTTCTTTTTTTTTTTTCCCCATTCTCTCCCCTATCCGATGCTATCAACCCCGTTTTTCGCACACATCTTGACCTACGACTTCAATGCAGTTGACCCGAGCGTGCCCCCATTTTTTTTTTCCCCCCCCCCCTGGCGTTAATTCCACTCCTGATTCGCATCGGCCCAATGAAAGAGTCCTTAAATCAAGCCACTTCGTTTCCGTCTGCCCTGATTGAGGGGGTGAGGGCGTGACTTACCCCTTTGTTTTTTGTAGTTCCGAAGGAGACGGGACTCATGCCCAGGAAAATAGCTCCCCCCCTTACCCGCTGAAACCGCCCAACCCTCCATATTTCAGGAAACCTCGTTTCTACGGGCTGGAGGCGTATTCTTTTCTCTTGAGCGAGGCAACATACTTATTTTCGAGACCAGGAGAATGAAATTCCCGGACTATGTCCTTGAGGCTGTTTCTACCCGGCACTCGGGGCTCCTGTCACAAAGTGAGGCTTACTGCATCCACTACGGCCATCCCCCCTTTCTCCTTTCCCCGACCTCTCTGAAAGAACAGATCATCCCTCGTCGGGAAGTGTTTTAGCCCTGCACTGATCCCGCCCACCACATGCGACATAATATTGGACCCAGACTTACCCATGCCCAGCACTGCCCCCTTTCCCCTTTCTTTCCTTAGCTGGGCTTGTTTTTTCCCCCCCTTTACTATGATGCCCTCCAAAAATTCGATACCTCAGCTATACTTGAGAAATGCTCGATCTTTTGCTCAACAGCGTCATTCGTTCTTTCTCCCAGTATCAGTAATTTTAGCTAGAATAGCCCGGCGCTGCTTTTCCCCGGTTGCCTTCGTAGGCCCACAACTGGTTGAGGGTCCAGAAGAATGGCGCCCAGAAGAGGAAATCCCACGGCTCTTTTTTCCTCTTTTTGAGGTCTTTGTCGTACACCTGCCTGTCTTATAGCTCCTCCCGTATGACCCGTCCTTTCCCTCTTCGCGGCCTCCCCTCCGACAAAATCTGCCACATGGCGCCGTTATGTTTTTTTTCATCCCGGGCACATCCCCTTTCCTTTCCCCCTAGAGAATTTAAATGGAGTCCGGACCCTACGGACGTCAAAATTTACCACGCGAATCCCTTGAACCCGGATCGTTCCCGACCCTTTCGTTCTTCGAGTCTCCACGGTCGCGTTTTTACTGGGCGATGGCCCTGCTTCCCTTCGCTGCGTGTCTCAGTCCCCCCCCCATTTGCCTTATAAATGCTGTTCAAGAGCTTGCAGGGAAGCCCTTTTCCGAAAGGGATCCTCTCTCCATTTTTAATGGCGCTGCGCCGCTGAACCATCGTCCTCCACCCGAGTACCACCCGTAATAGAACATCGGATTCCCTCCCTTCCGGAAATTCCCCCCACTCATCTGGACTGCCTCCACCTCCCCCCTCTCCATTCCTATAACGTTTTGTTGTTGAGTAGATCTGGATCATCAAGGGATTGAGTTGAATGACCTTCCGATTAATCTCTGGGCTGCGTGTGTGTGGACCCTCAATAATGCGTCTCGTGTACCCCTTGCTCCCGCTCTCTGCAAGCCGGTCGTTCGCTTCGCGATTTTTTTGAGTCCCTTCCCCAGTCTCGTCAGTGCTTTTTCAAGAAAATGATTTTCCGACGACCACTTCGAAGGGACGCGTCCGATACCATTTTTACAGTCGCAATTGGAAGCCCCTACCCGAGACGGTCCTTTCTCTTGGACGTTGTCTCTTAGGATCATCGCGTTGTAACTCCAGTCACCTTGCCGGTCGGAATTCCACTTCCGATGATGGAGTAGGTGAGTGCGGGATTCACTGCAGAACGGGCGCCTGTTATTCCCCTCTTTCCTCAGAGGCCTAGAGATTCAGCATCCCTAGCAGCTTTTCATCCCGGCAGACGGTTCCGCTCCAGAGGAAGGGCCGTGTACGCCGTGAACCCCACGCGCTCGTTTTACATCGACGTTTTTTATCCTTCTGGGTGCTCCCCCAGGCTGGCGTAGCATCCGAATTGAGTGGCCTACGAAATGTTCCACCCGTGCGATAGGCTCTTTCGCATCCTTCCCCCCCTTTCCTCCTTTCGCTTTAGCTCGCCTGTACTTAACTGCCCAGGATAGAGATGGGCGTTCTTCTTTCGGATTCGGTGCCGCCCTCTTGCGAAATGCCGACTCCCTGACGCGTTTTTTTACTTGTGGTGCCATGGGGACCGAATAGATTTTAGAGTGACCTTCGATGAAGCCAGCCCCGCCCCTCCCGAAGTTGATCGTTCTTTCAGACAGTTTGGCCCCCCTCTTCTTCGGATTCGGGACGCTTGTTTCTCTGATGGATCGATCAAGACATCCCTCGTGCCCTTGACCCCCCATCTAATCTTTTCAGCATGGTACTTCCTCTCCGTGACTTCAGATATGTGGCCTCGGTCCACTTCGTCCCGCCTCCGACGTAGTGAAGACCCTTTGCGCCGAGAATGCGTTTTTTCCCCTTTTCTCCCCCGAGATATTTCCGTGCCCGCGAAGTATACGACCCCTGGTGTTCCTTACCTCCCTGTAGCCCACGCCGGGATCTTTCCTACACGTCTGGATGGGTTTGATTGCAAGGATTCACTTGAAGGGCCGATTTTTTCCTTCCCTCTCGTTAAGCCCCTGTTTGATTAGAGGTTGGTGGCCGCCTTTTTAACCTCATGCAGGTCAGTCTTCTTAGTGACACCAAACGTGGTGGGAGCTGGACGGAGGAACAATTCCCTCTCCACGACCAATGGTCCGATGTCCCGCTGATCATGAGAGCTCTTTTAGATCATGGCTCTAGTCCCTTGGCGCATTCCCGCCAAATAAATTCTCGGTTGACAAGATGCATGGCTGCGTTTGCCCGTCGACGGCAAGGCGTTCCCGGCCGCGGTCGACGGACATTCTAAGAGCTCTTCGACCCTCGCCGCACCTCTGTCCCCTCAAGGGCATTGGTCTAGCCCGCGACGATATGAATGCCAAACTTCAGGATGTCTACCCCTTTTTCGAGACTTTTTCGGCGAGAAGAACTGGCAATGCCTTTCATGCGATGATTGATTCATCCCACCCCCCCAATTATGGCCCTTGCATTGGCAGGAAGAATAACTTAGGATCTTCCCACAAGGTCCTTCTTTATGTCAGCCTAGAGGTGGAAGATCTGCGCAAGACTGTTGAAGAGTCGTTCCTTCCCACGAAACACTTTTTACAGCCACTACGCATTTTTTCCCCCATTGATCGGCAAGTATAGTAGATCTGAACCCCTTTCCACCCTGTGTGATTATATTGTAATTTGCCGGGCGGCAGCCTGCCGTTCGGGTCTTCCTCCGATTCGTGGTCCGATGTTTCAAAGATCGCCGCATGCTGCGACCTTTTGTTCTCAAAAGCTAACTTCCCCAAGCGCTTCCTTTGTCCGGAAGGTATGGTTCCGTTATTCGCGTTTCGCGCCCGCTCATATAGTCCTCCCCCCCCTCCTCGCCCAGAAGATATGGAGAATTTCCCCAAGCTATCTGCGAGCGAGGCATTACCCTCTTCCAGTTTTCTTCCCCTAGAGGTGCTTCTGTCCCGGACAGTTCAAGTCTCGTGGGAATTTACCCCCTACTGGCCCAATTTCGACTTGACCCATCTTACCCATCCTTCCAAGCGCGAAGAAATCTCAACCCCACCCCCCCCCCCAGAAACCCACAATCGTCCGAACTTAGATACTCCTCACATCGACCGCAAGGTCTTCTTCACGTTCCGTTCCCCATTAGAAACATGTCCATGGAGCTGATACTTGGCGGCAGCTATCAAATCCTCCACTTAATTCCTGTCACAGATTTTTTCAGCAGGGTGACGCCCGTCTTGCTCCCCCGATCGCTATCCCTCATTTAAGTGACTTCCATCGGTGCTTTCGTGTTGACTAACGACTCCGATTAAGTCGATTTTTCGATGGACTCTCTGCAGGCCGTGGTAGTGGAACAGTCCCTCTCACCGAAGAGGCTTTGCGAACTTTTTCTTCGCTGGAGTTATTAGAGATTTAGTGCATCTGCGAAAAACCCTTCCCTCTAAGAAAGTGATAGGAACAAGGTTGACGCCCCCCCTTTCCTGTCCCCTCAATCTCCGGGGCGTGCTGCTACGAGATTTTTCCTTCTTTGATGCTTCGACTTATTTCATGAGGTTTGCAGTTCCCCTCCTGACTCAATGTTTTAATCCACCAACAAGCCCCCTCCCCATTTTTAGCTGTAAAAGTATATGAAAAAAGCACTTTTGGATTGCCCCGCTCTGCAAAATATGAATTTCCCAGACCCCCTGACCCCTTTAGGTTTAAGCGGACGAGCCATGTGGCGAGGATTCGGACTTGAGGACCGGGCAATGCTCCTCCCCTGGACCTCATCTTCAATAATAAGTTGTTTTGTTTGAGAGATGAGATTTCCTGCCCAGGTCAGAAGTTTCTGACGTCAGCCAGAAGAGGGCCCCACAGGGCCCAATTTTCCCCCCCGGCCATCTCTCTGTAAAATCTAGAGATTCGTATCGCGCTATAAAGTTCTGTTTCATCTTCGTCTAGTCCCGTGATATTGGAATCTCACCATATGCCCGGGAAGTTCTTCCTGTATAACAGTCTTTTTTGAAAGGCACCCCCTTCATCAAGCCAGCTTCGGCTTTAATCACCACCTACAGGTCCCTCCTGGCGCAATCCGGCGCGGCACTGAGTACCAGGGGAAGTTCGCTGTTGGGTCAAAGATAGCTCTCCGGCGCCTGTAGCTTTTTTTCGATTCCTTCCCTATAAAAGTGTTGCCCATCCCACTCGCGTCGGTTAATATCTTCCACCCGATTCTCCGCGGCAGGGCAATATTTCCCCCCAGTCTAACTAATCGGCGGATCCGGGTCCCCCGCCCCAGAACCCGAGACCTCCCATGTACTATACCATCGGTCGCCGCTTCTCCACTTCCTTGCCTGCTAAGAAACGAGCCTGACTAATACCTCCGCCCAAACACTCTTATTGATGTTTCGTCTTGTCCCTCGCTAAGAAGGTAGAATGGTTTCCTATATGCTGGACTTGATCTCTTCCCTTCCCCTCAGGGATTTTTGATCCTGTAGATTTCTTTTCTTTTTCCATTTTTCCTTTGACGCGGCCAAGAATTTTCAGTCCAAGGATTTCCGGGGATAGGGTCGCCTCAAACTCTCTCTTCTCCGATTCTTTAACGCCACCCGCGCGGTTCCCCTTACATTTATCCTCGTGGCTAAGTCAGAAGGACACTTTTCAGCCGGCGGCCATCCTTCGTGCGTACCTTTTAGCCCGGTTTTATCTATGGGCCTTTTCTCGGAGCCTTCCTGAAAGAACACTCCCCATGAGCATTCCCTTCCTAGCGTTTTTAATTTTGAACATGGGTGCGGAGAAAAAGTTAGTTCATCGCCTCGGCGTTGCTTTTTCACACAGCCGTCCCCCTCATTGAGGTAGGTCATCTCCCGGGGCAACAGGACGGTCGATATGAATGCTTTCCGCGCTCGTTAGCCTCTCCCCCTTCAAAAAGTCTATCCCTTCCAATTCCCAAGAGGGATGGCCTCACGGTTTTTTAGGTGTTGTTAAACTGACTCATCGGCACTCAGATCGCCACCGCGCTTCCTCCCTTTCCCCTATCGGAGGATGCCTTTTGGGGAAGCGCTGCGGATAGCGGCTCTCATCCCCTTTCCAATCCTGTGGTTGCGGATAATCGCCATCCTTGTCCTCCTTTCCTCCTTTCCTTGCAAAGCCCCGGCAAGCCGCTCTGAGCGCACAATCCCCCTCCTTCTGGCTCATTAGATGAGATCGAAACGTCCCACAGGCCTTTGAATCCCCATAGCGTTTTCATCCTCTAGATTAAGGTTTGGTCGGCGACGTTCCCCGGCCTCCTAACGTCCCCTTCACTTTGAACCCCGCCTCAGCCCGCCACTTTGCGACCGCTCTACCCCCCGTCAAATTGTAGCTTTTGTCTTGCATGGTCTTAAAATCGTTTTCAGATAGAATGACCGTCCTTCTCGATCCGGTTTTACTGTCATCTTTCCCTGGCATAGCCTTCTCCTACTTTCTATCCGATGCGATCCTTCTCAAAAATTTTTCCCCCAACATCTGAACTAGTCCCGTCCCCTGCATGCCCTTTTCCCTGGAGATTGCCCAAAAAATAGTCGCCGGGTTCACGAACTCCGCCTCTTGCTCCCGTAAATCCCAGCCCCCACGTCCTCTCTCTTTTTTCCCTTTCTGAACCTGATTGGATAAAGGTTTGAGTGCTGAACATAACTGGGCGGTTGACGGCACGACCGTCCTGCAGAACTTGTTTCCCTCCCGAGGAAGCCACGCATTTCGGTGGCCCCCTGTTTGATTCGTGAGGAGGCCCTTGTGCTGCCGAGACACATATCTCTGATTTCCTGATCCCAGAGATTTGACCCACAGTAACTTCTCTTTCCCCACTGTGGTTGTCGCCGGTCTCTCCCTCCTCCCCGTGAAGCATTCCAATCCGGCTCCTCCGTTCTTCCGAAACTTCGGCGACCCGAACTCTCATTCGACGCGTACTTCCTCCCTGGCTCTTTCATAGATACACATTTGGATGACGCCATTTTTTCCTTGGACCACTATGTGACCCCTCACTCCAGGAGTAAAGAACCCTTTAGCAATTGCTCGATCGTTTTGATGACCCCCACCCCGAAAGGGAACCCCCTCCGCTTCAGCTTTCTTCCCTTTCAGTTCTTCCATAGCCCTTAAATGGGAATTGAGAAGTATTCCGTACCCTGCGTCCCCTCTCGCACTCTTGGGTACCGGTGTAATTTCCCTCTTCCCCCCAAAGAATATGGGTGATGGCTCCTCCTCAGGACACAAAGAGCAACCGTCTCTTCTTTCTTCCGTGTTCCCTGTTGCCGAAACGTCTTTACCCTTCCTTTCTTTCTCGGGACCGGACGGGCCGTCCTTCCCCGCTTCTTGTTGCGCTTCTCTCAGTGCACTCCAGCTTTCTTGCGAACATGTCTACCTTCTGCAGCATCCGGTGGTTCAAAGCCCTGCCATTCTAGCATTTACTGTTTCTTTCCTTCTGGCCCTCTTGCTTCTCCGCCTCCCCCGAAAGGACCTGATCCCCTTCGGTCCGTTTAAGAGCGCCAAGGGCGCGAATCTTTTTCTCGAGGACTCTTCGCTTAGTGGTTCAGATTGTCCTCCATTTAGTCCAAAATGTGCCGTTTCCCACGGGCGTTCTCCGACAGATCTCGAGATAGCACCCCGGTCCTGGCGCGAGCTTGCCCCCCCCTCTTCCTGGACAAACCTACCCCGCATTATCAAAGAGTTTCAATCCCCCCCCGCAGCCCATTGCTCAATCGGCCTCCAATCTCCCCCACCCCAAATACCCTTCGTCCTAATCGCCCCCCAATTCCTCTAATAAAGTTGTGTGTCTGGCGATTACTGACGGCCGAACTTTCTGTTTCGCCTTCCTCTTTCACTTAAGTCTGCTGAGGAAGGGGGTCCTGATAGGTTTCCTGAGTATATGTGTCCCTTCCTCGCGCAAGGGGAGTTGGCTGCCTCCCCCCTCCTTTCGAGCGAGCTGAACGCTTTAAAGGACGGCGATGTCAAGCAATTATTATTACCTCTACACGCCCCTTCTTCGATAGAAAAATCTGCCTCGCCCTTGGATCCCCCCCCCCCGAGACAGGGGGTCTTAAAAGACGGGTTTTTGCGAGATGCTTTCTTAGCGTGCAAGGCCCGTCATTCCTTTGGTCTCGTTTCCATTAACATGCTCGATTGCCCCCCCCCTTTCTCTTGGCCCGGGAAATGCTACGGCGCCTGTTCGCTCTAGCTCTGCATCGAGATCCTTCATAATTCAACTTCATTAAAGGACTTTGTAACAGGCTCAAATAGCCTGCACCCTCTTGACTCACCCAGAAGAGACCACCGTGTTGCATATTCTTTCCGCCTCCGGATCCCCCCCCATCCCAAAGATGAATGTATCGTGGCCGGAAGAAATTTCTCCCCCCATCTCCAGTGTCGTCCTGAGCGCCCCCGTTTAATCATGATCTTCTCACTCCCTTAATGACGTTGAGAAGCTGCTTTTCCTCAATATTGCTTTCTGTTCTTTTGCCTTCCTTGAAAGCTCGCTCTCAATTGCCGTTTAGATTCGCCGTGCTGTGAAAGGGTAATCCCCAATTAGATTGTCGGTCATCCCCCCCCCTTTTGCGTAGCCTCGACCCCAAAATTCAGAGCGTCTGCCTATCTTTCTCTCCCAGCTGCTGGACCCGTGATTCGGAAGTGTCTTGGATATCTGCTGTTTGCCGGCCTTGGTCGACAACCCCCCCATTTCTCCTTTGTTTCTTTACTTTTGTCTCCCTCTCAGAGATATTGATTTTTTTCCAAACGCCTCACAATAAAGAGCCACCGCCCAGTTGCCGCCTGAGGTCTCCTCCTCGGGTAGCATCCTTTTCCGAATGACGTGACATTCTGTATCGACCACCTCTTTGCATTCCCTCCCCCCATCCCCCCCTGTCCTAATCTCGCTCTGAGGCAAGAATTTTTCTTGCTTGCACGGGATTCCCCCTTCCTGCCGCATTCTCCCTCCTTTTGCCCCGGGAAACTCCTATTCTCTTGTCAGATCAAAGACATCAGGTTTTTTTCTTAGGTCAAGATTTCCTTCCCCCCCAGTGTTGATTCTCCCTGGATAGGAAGGAGGGTTTCTTCAGCATACCCTGAAGAACCTAGCTGAGCCGACGATAGTCTCCTCCCCTTCCCCCCGGCCGCTGCCTCCCCAGTCGAGGCGCCCGCGCGCGCTTCCCAATATGCCCCCCTTCCTTGGTCTGCGAAGGAGGCCTTTGGGGCGGTCAGGCAGCGGTTCTTTGGGGATCCCCCAATAGCTCTTCCTCCACGCCCTCTATTTGGATGGTAGCGTTGCACTTGGACGTGGCCCCCTTCCCTATGATGCCTTCGAGGTAGCTCAATTTTGCGACAGGTTCTGTTTCGGAAGATAGAAAGGCAACAAGGCTCGCCTCTTATAGCAACCCCCCCGAATCCTAGGCCCCTTTCGGAGATCCTGCGGGTCTGACCCACCCTCGCTATGGGATTCGATTCTATTCCTTCTGCATCGCCTGCCGGCTGATCTCCCTTTTCCCCGGACCCGCCTGGCCAGACTCGGGCCGGGATCTCATTTTTTTCTCATAGACATTCCCTGTTTCGATCATACGCCTGGGCGTTTTTTGCCGGACTGCCGTCCCCCGATGCATCCCGACGTTTGGTGACCCCCTCTCGAGGAGATGACAGTCCCCTGTTGTTCTCACCCCAAATTCCCCAGCCCCGCCCTATTCGGAAGGCTGCATGGGTTCCGTCCTTGCGAGTTTCTCATGCAGCCTCTATGGAAGAAGAAGATTCACTATTGCCCGTTCTTCTGCTCTCTGCCACTCCGTCCCCTACTTGCTTCTCCTGTTCGCATCTTCCCCCTTTTATAGATCAGTGGCTAGATATAAAATGCTCTCCCCCTGCCAAATGACTCCCTCTTGGGCAAGATCACAGCCTCCCCGAAGAACCCCGCAACACCTCAACGCAAGCTTCCTTCCCCCCCCCTCCCGAACAGCATTTGACCAAGGATTGCGAATTCGGCGCATGGCCCCCCTTCGCCGGAAGATTGTGGTTGGCTTTTAAGACTCCCCCTCGGATGACGGCGAGTCTCCCCAAATTTTTTCATATGCCAGTCTAGGTGCCGATCGGCTATTCCTTTCTTGGAATAAGCAAGGAGACTGTTTTTGTTTTTAGTGTTGATAGCCCCGCACTTTTCTTGCTGGGCGAATGGGATGGATTTCTGGGAATGAGTTCCTCAATTGGGCACAAAGTCCGCCGATGATTTGTCCCCCCCTTTTAACTGTGCAAATTTCTGCTAGAGACCGCCTTCTGACGAACCGCCCCCGGCCGTCTAGTTTTGCCCCAGGCTTCCAATCTTTACCTCCTCTATTACGCCAGTCGCTGCGGGCCTTCCGAAGTCTGTTCAGTGATCTTCCCCGACGCGGTGATTGAAGGAGCTTTTTCAAAGCCTTTCCTCTCCTGTGCTCTCCTAAGTTACTTATCTCACCTACTGTCTTCCGGCCTAATTGAATCCCGCGGGATGAGCTCCTTCCCTTCTATTCTTGAATTTAAATACACTTCCGATTCCTTTCCTCTTACGTAGCGTGGGCCAGAGATTAGGCTTGGCACCGGTCCCTCCGGCAGAACGCTGGTTCCCCTTATAATTATATATATGTAATACCTCTCCTTTTTTTTTTTAGATAGATTATCCAGTTCATCTGAATCCTGAATTGCAGGCGGTCCCCCCCCTCCCCCCGAAAGCTTTCCCCCCTGTGTAGAGCCAGATGCCCATGCCTCTAGGAATCCGGTTCTCTTACCGATGCAGTCCTAGCCTTGCGAATTTTTTAATTTGAGGTGAAAAGAGATAGACCCAATAGACGTCTTCCGGTTTGTTCTCCCCCCCCCCCACTCAGAAGTTTTTTCCAAATCTCCCTTCCAGTAAGTCTGGCTTCCCCCCCCTGACCGGAACAGTCTTCCTAAAGCAATGAAGGCGGATCGGGCACATGTTCCCCGCCTGCCATAGAAGGTCTGACCCTGCGTTTCCTCTTTCGCAGCTTTTCACCCCGACTCCAGTCAGTTCGCCCAGCCCGTTAGATGGACATTTTTCCATTGCCCCTTCCTGCCAGAGTGCATTTTCAGACCAGTCGCCCTCTGTAAAGGTCCGTGTACACATCAGAACCCGAACTTCCTTGCTGACCGCTAGTCAAGATCAGTAGCGTAGCCAGCCCCCTCTTTATTAACATCGGCCCATACCCTCTCCTGATTTGATCGTATCCGAATCCCTTTTTTCCGATAATAGTTTAAGGGTTCGCCTCTTCACGCCAAGATGCTGTCGCATCCTTGTGGTCCTGCTGTAAAGGACACCTTACCCCGAATGGCCGTTGAGGTTCCCCTCTCTTCTGTAAGTCTTCCGCTTTGCCAGTCCGTGTTCCTTTCCTTCCAGGCTCGCATGGGCTAGGTCTTTTTCGTTTGTCTCTCCGCATCGTTTTCCTCTCCCCGATCCCCTGGGATAAAGTAAACTTGAATTCAGCGCGGCACAGTTGCAATAGTGCCCTCCCAGTCGTCGTCCATTGTTGTTAAGAATTTGCCCTTTCTCCCCCCAGATCGATCAGGTTCGTGCAAAAGTCAATTGCCCCGCATAGTACATCGGACTCGGACGGGGAATGCGCACCAGGGGGAGAAAAACTTCGCAGGAGATATTTTCACCCCACCTTAAACAGCCCTCTTCGGTAGATCCCCATGGCGGCCCCAACCCAGAGCCCCCGATTTTCCGTTCTATTCCTACCCGAAATACGCTCGGAAGATTCGGGCGAACAACTTCTTCCCCAATTCCCCCTGAACCGAGGGATGGGAAGCCTTCCTTACGTCGGTTACTCTAGCTTGAAGAAGGTCAGATGCGCGTAACCACCGCTCATAGCCCACTTGCCGGGATTGGGGATTACCCTTTTTTTCTCGGTCATGCAAAGGTCCCTTTTTCCCCAACCTTATGGGTTCCATCGCCATTACCGTCCTTGCCAGTGACGGCTTCCTTTCCCCAAGACCGTCATTTTTTTTTATCTTAATTGATCTCATCTCGTTCGTTGGATATGTAGATTGAGGTCTTAAGTCCAACCACTTGCGTCCAATCCCCTCGTGGGCTTTTTTTTCCCTCCCCTAGGCTTTTTTGTGTCTACCGCGGCTTGCCTCTTTTCCGCCCAGGCTTCTAAACGCTTTTTCATAGTCCATTGGATCTTGTTCTCTCGCCTCCTTTGCCTTGTTTCATCACCGAGGAACACTTTTGATCTTCGCGATTGATCGTCTACCACTTCATTTCTTCCCCCGCCTCTGTCCTGTCCAGTCCCTTCCTCTACCCTTTTCCCCTCTTTTCGATCTTTCTCACCCATCTTGAGAATATCCTCTGCCTGCCTCTTTCCTGGCTGCTCCCTTGAAATAACGGCTACAGTTTCCACACCTCTTTTTTTCGAATCGTTCTTTCATTGTGAAATAACAGACCCACTCCTCTTCTCATCTCTTTCATTGTTTGGACCTGGTTCTTTTTGGTGAACTCACCCTTTTTCGACGTCGACGCCCTGACCCTCGGAGTGCCTACCGATCCCCTTGCGCAACAGTCTCGCACCTTCTCGTTTTCTAAGGGGGGGTTGATGCTCCTCCGTGTCGAAGAGACAATACTTTGATTTCGAACCCCCTTCTCCTCCATTGCCGTTTCTTTTTCGGGTGGTTGTAGACTTCACGAGGGCTCCGGCACTTTTTAATTCCAACTTTGAGAGTGAGATTGGCATCACCTCTCCGTCAGACAACGCCCCTCATCGAATTTCACCGTTCTCGAGAATTCTTCCATCGATACGCAAAACCTTGTTCTCCTTCCCCCTATGGACCGCTCCCATGGAACAGAAACTTCTTTTTCCCCTTTACTCTCCCATCGAAGGTCGCCCTCTTGGACTCAAAGCCAGATGCCATTACTAAGCTATGGCTTTTTTTCTCATCTGCTAACCTCTGGAATGGGAGCCTCCAGCTCGGTCCTCTCTTTGATCGCTGCTTTGGCTCAAAATGTTTTCTTTTTCCTCAATCGACTTTTTCCGGGAGGACTAAGCATGTCAATTCACCTCCCTCTTAAATCCTTCTTGAGTTGCTTTTTCGCGTGTCTTTCCTGGATAACTTTTTTCTTTAGCTTTTCTCCATGCGTAAGGGAAGGAAAAGCATTTCCTCGCGTATTTCTGCCCGGATCTATTTTTCCCCCCCTCTTTTAGCTGTAGACTGCGCCGTATGCCTTTTCCCTTGGCCAATTCCGCCATTTAATAGTACTTCCAATGTAGGTTACCTTTCCAGTACCTGGACCCCTACCAACTTGGCGTACCGGAACCGATCCCTTCCACAAGCGGTTCGTCTTTTTTTTGCATTCAATGGTGATCTCGTCTTTTATCCCCCTTCGAGATTTTTTTTGTGTACGTTTTCTCCCTCCCATTGCTTCAATTTTGGCGAAAGATTCCCTTCGCGCTCTAACTCGCGCGTGCTCTCCTTGGCTTTCCTGCGTAGCCCGCTCCCCTATCAAAGATTCCCCTCCATTATACCTTCTTCCCGGGCAGCCCTTCACTTTTGATATAAGCAAGAATAGACA
>Ga0179593_1598405_pt1 | contig 13355 bp, 13 predicted proteins | sample CZODoug2_1_08_16_FD_185931 | JGI IMG/M metagenome (GOLD analysis project Ga0179593, IMG submission 185931) | Vadose zone soil fungal communities from Angelo Coast Range Reserve, California, USA - CZODoug2_1_08_16fungal (PacBio error correction) | ecosystem: Environmental > Terrestrial > Soil >... | reverse complement strand
CCAGACGGGTGGTGTTTGCCCTCCCAGCCTTTATAGTTACGTTTCGTCGTCCAGTCTTCCTCCTCAGGATGGAATTTTTCAAATGCCCCCCCTTTCTGGGGAAATTTTTTTCCAACGTTGGCTGAGGTCCCTTTTTAGTTAGGTTGTGGGTTTCGTAACACTTCTTCCCTTAAACCAACCCGACCCCATGACCCCCCCCCGGGAGCCGTACCCCGGTCATGGGTTTATGTGAACAGAAAACACGGCGGCCGCCCGTTCTGCGGGAGCGTTGGTACGATTGCCTCCCACCTTCTCACGTCGTCCTCCCCTCCTCCGTTTTTTTTGCCTGCCATGATTCACTGAATGCGCTTTGTGGAGCGTCTTTCCCCTTTTTGCCTCCCCCCGTCCGCGCCTTCCAGCCCCTTTTTTTTGATAACCCACGGTGCTTCATTCTTTCCCCTTCCCCCCGACGTTATCTTTTGAAACACGTACGCGCCGCCTTCCATTTTTCTTAACATTTCACTATTTCAACTACCTCTTAGTCGATTTAACCCCTCCCCCCCCCGGATTTGATAAGCGGCCCCCGTCCCCCGAAGTTCTTGCACCTTTCCCCCCCCCTGGTCTCGCCATCCATGAGAGTCTTGCGCGTCTCCTTTTCTCACTGCTGCTGTTCCTATATTGTGTCTGTTTTTATCGCCGGCTGTCCTTTTTATTTCCCCCACCCAGTTAAAGAATCCCCCCTAGTCCTGGAAGGCCTAACAGCGGCCGGCCCCTTCGTCCCCCTCGTCTCCATAAGAATTCCTCCTTGCAAGGCAAGGTTCTTGTTTTTTTTTTCTTTTCTCTCTTTCCCCCTCTGTATCCTGATTCCTTTTTTTGAGGCGTTGGTTGTTGACTTCCGGCACCCCCTCCCTTTTGTCCTACAATATTCTACCGTATTGACCTTTTTGCATAGAAACCCATGTTCGGGTCAAACTCCCGACCCCGACACCTTTTTCCCCCACTTGTTTCACTCTCGTCGTCCCTTAATTCGATTTGCGTCGGCTTCGGGTACGGTTTCTTTTTTGATTGTTCCGCTTTTCCCGTTCTCTCATCCCTTTCTGCCCCGGTAGCAGATTTCTCGGGGCTTCCCCTGTTCCCTCCTCAATTACCCCTTGACAGCTGTTTGATTGATTTCACGCCTTTTCTTCACGGCTCCTTCCGCCCTCCCCACTTACCTCTTCTAACATGCGGTGTTGGACCCCTCTACCCCGCTGTGGCTATTTCCCCTTTTCTGTCGCCGCCTTCTCCACTTCTTTTCCCCTCCCGTTTCGTACGCGTCCAAAAAACAAACCGCTTCCCCCCACGCTCCTTCTAATCAGAGTGAGTAGTGTCTAGTTGCCATTCTGTCCTCTCTTTCCGAGGTTTGGAAACACCTGGGGACCCCTTCGTAGAGTTTTCGCGTCTGGAGGTTAAGTTAGAAACCTTGCCAAACTCTTTCCTTTTCCCTCTTTGCTGGTTCCGCGTACGAAAAGTGGAACTTTCCCCCCCCCCCTTTTTACCTCGCCGTCTCCTCCTTTCCTGGGTATTTTTTCTTCGAGGGTGCTACGGCACAGTCACCCCTTTCCTTATCTGTGATTCTTCTTATCACTTTGTTGGATGCCAGTTCTTTTAGACGTCTTCCTTATGGTCCCCCCCCCCCGGCATACTGCCCCGCCTGTGTCTATATTCCGCCTGCGCGTTTTTCCCGTCCCCCGATTTCGGTAGTCCCTCCAAACGTATTTCGTCGTCCTTTTGGTCCCCCCCCCTCTCCACCCTTTTCAGAAGTAATGGCCCACTCTGCCCCTTTTCTCCCGATCTTGGGACCTTCCGTCCTTCCGCCTTTATCTTTATCTTCTCCCCTCTTTGTCCGCTTTGCGTTGTAATCCCTCCCGTATGATCCACTCTTTTTCTTTCAAAAAGTCAGTTCCCTTCCCTAGGGGCGTCTTCTGTCTTTCACCTTGTGGATTTTTTCAAGTGCTACCCTCCCGGATTTTTTTCCCTCCCTTTTTCCCCCTTCTTTTGTTGTGTTGGGTTCGATTTGATATTCTGTGTCGCTCCCCTCTTTTCGGTTTTCCCTATTAAGTGTTCGCTCTCTCTTCTGTTTCCTTGATTTCTTCTTTTGTCTCAGCGTTTTGGTGTACCTGGATGGTTCTCTGCTTATGTTACTTTCCGCCGTTCCCTTCCCTTTTTTTATCTCGATTTCTTCCCCTCCCAGATGTCCGGCTCCACGGCTTCCCTCTTTTGCTCGAATCTCCCCCCTCTTTGATTTGCCTGTCTAGTTTGTTGCCCCACAACAGCCCTCTTCCTCTTTGATCCCAAGTCTATTGTTCTGTCCCCCAGCCCTTCCTACCCTTTTTGTTCTCCTAACCCCTTTTAGGTCCCCCACCAGGAGGCCTTTTCGCCCGGTCTTTCTGCTTGTTGCCCCGCCGCCCTCCAACGCATCCCCCGGTGTTCTGACACCGTTCCCTCCTTCTTTTCGTTTGCCCCTCTCCTTGCTTCCGCCGGCCTCTTTCGCCTGTCGCGGTTCTTATCGTACAAGGTCAGGCCACCCTTACCCGTTCTACGCGTTCGGGTCCTGAATCACGCCTTTACTTAGGCCCCTGCTTTTTCGTCGACTTGGTTCTAGTCTTCCCCAAGTTTTCCAAATCTGTCGATCGATGCCCCTCCCTGGCCCGGCTTTTCCCAGTCGGGGGCGAAACCCCCCCGAGGTCGCCCCCACGGTTACGCACCCTGATTCTCTCTGTTCTTTTTTCTCTCGGGTACGTGTTTTGGTTGGGTTTTTCTTCCCCCCCCCCTGACGCTAGCTCTGTTCTGAACGCTCTATTTCCTTCTCTTTATCTTTATCACGCTCATTATCCCCCCTGATTTAGCCAGTCTTTTTTGTGTTCGTCCTCTCGCGTCTTTTTTCCCCCCGTCACGAAGAAGAACTGGGGTTTTTCCTCTTTTTAGTCCCCCCCCCCCCCCCCCCCCTCCCCCCTGCTCCCTCCCCTGCGCCCCCCCGTTAGATTCTTAAATATTTCTCGCCGCAGCTGCTTACGACTCAGTGCCGCCAACTGAACTTTCTTTCCCTATGCCGGACCTCGCTCTTGACAGGGATCTCATAGCCTCTCTCACGCCCGTGGGCGGTGGTTGTCTTCGTCTTCTCCCCTCTTTGTTGTGTCGGTCATTTTGTCCTACCACTTTCAACCCTAACTTAGAACAATATGGGACTTCCCTTGAACCGGTTGTTTCAGTTCCCCTTTCCGAGTTTTCTCTCTTTTTGCTAATATTCTTCCCCTCAGCTCTGTCTTGTCTTCTTTTCCCCTTTCGTGGCCAGGGCTTTGATTCCCGCCCAACTTCATACTCCCGGTCCCCTATTTCCCGGGCTTCCTTCCTGGTGCTTCTATGATTTTTGCCCTTTCCACCCCTTTTTCTTCTTCGAAGCCCGCCGAAGATGATCTTCCAGAACTCTTTGCCCCTGTTTCAGGAGGGGCTCAGACGATCTTGTCTCTTCCCGGCCTCCCTTTCTGCTCAAGCCCTTTTCACGCGGTTCTTTTTTGCCGCGGCCTTGCAAAGATCCTGCTGCGGATTGATTTTTTTACTTTCCCCCTTTCGTGTTCTCGGAATTGGTCCCCCCCCCTTGGCTTCTCTTTTGCGAGGTTATTTTGAAAGAAGGACACTTTTCCAGGGCATTCTTCACCCCTCCTTCTTGTTGATTTTTCCTGATGCTTTTTTCCCTGGCCGCTTTTGCTCGGCCAGAACCTGATAGCGTCCAAAGCCTCTTATTTACATAACTCTTTTGTAATTTAGTCGATGGGGTTTAGATCTTGATACGATTGTTCTTTTTTAATATTCATCCGCCTTAAACGTCTGTGTCTAGTTTGTGTGTAGCCCCCCACGCCTCTTTGCTTTTCCTTACGCCGCCCCCGGTTACCTTCCCCAAGCCCCCTGGTCTCCCCCCACGTAAACCACCTTCAGAACTTTTACTTGCCCCTCGGGGGACTTTGTCATATCTCAGTTTTTTCCAGCTGGTCTTTTTCCACACGTGTCAGGGCACAGACATGTTGTTTTCGGCGTGTTCGTTCGTATTTTTTTCGTGGTAGTACCCCCCTCCCCCCCCTCACCTTCCCCTTTGGTTTCATCTTCCCTGCTCACAGCCACCTTTTCCCTTTTCATTCTTTCCAGATTGACCCTTTTGCAAAAGCGGCCCTTCGGTCTGTCTGGTGTGGTGACACCCCGTTTGACCGTCTTCCTTTTTCGGCGCCGCCCCTCACCCGATTAACTCCTTTCATGTTAATGTATTCCCTCTTTCTCTCCTCTCTTCTTTCTTTGTGTCTCTTCGAAAGTCCCCACTGCCCTGATTGACTGGAACTGGTTTGTCTGGCCGACCCCCAATTCTTGGAACCTTTTCTCCCTTTCTTTCCCCGTATGGTCCTCCCTGTCCCACTTCTCGACAACAAAACGCAGAAGTCACGTGTTTTATTGATGTCCCTTGTTTTCCGTTCGATTTTGCCTTTTTTTGTTCGGTGACATTCTTCCTCTAATTCCTCCTATCCTTTTCGCCACCCACCCCCCCACCAGCTGGCACCCCCAATTTTTTTGTTGGGCACCACAATTTAGGACCTTTGGTTTTTTATCCCTTCCTCCTGCCTTTCGTGAACCGTGGGTCTTGACGCCCAAGTTCTTGCATCCCAAAGAATTGGGGGACAGTTTTCGCGTTATTTCGTGGTGCCTTTGTTCTAAGTACGAACCCTGCCCCGAACGACACCGGGGTTCAGGCGACTATCACAAACAGCTTTGTCCCTTTCCCCCCCCGGTCCTGAGAGACTTTGTCTCCTCCCCCCCCCCTCCTCGGACTTAAGGGAGTTGTCCCGCTCGAAAATGGTACTTTTTCTATCCTTCTCTGTCCCTGAGCGTCTTCTCCAGAAAAAGGCGATAGAACAGTGGTTGTTTTTCCAAACCCTTTTGCTAACCCAAACAACATTTGTTCATCATTTTTGCTTGAACTGGAAGTATTTCCACATCAAACCTCATCCACTCCGACCACTTCATCCATGCCCCCTGTCAACCATAAATTTCAATCGAGCTTCTTAGTTTTTTTTTGGGATTTGCCATCAATCCTTGTTTTCTAAAACCGTCCTATCTGGCAGCTTTGAGAAGTAACTTCCCTCCTTTACCCTTCTCTCTAGCAAAGGATTCCCCGCTTGTCTTCTCGTTCTTTTTCATGTTTCATTTGTTTCTGGCCCTCTCCTTCCCCCCTTTAGTGCTTTTTTTTAGTCGAGTAAGACAGACTCCCCCTTTCTTTTCAAGGTAATCTTTTCACCCCCACTCCTTTCAGCCGGCGTTGTCTGAGGGAACAGCTTTCATTTGTCTTTCTCATTTTATCTAATCTCTTTCCCAGGCTCACACGGAAACCAATCCCCGTCTGTCATTTATGTTTTTCCTCTGACAGTGGTTCTTTTGAGATTCCCCGGTTTTGCCCTTGGTTTTTTCGGTCATTTTTTTCATATTTCTAGTTAACTTTCAATATTCTGTGAATAGAAAAATTTTTCCTTCAGCAACCCCCCCCCTTTTTCTTCCCATCATCCCAAAACTGATCATCAACCCTGCAAAACGCTTCTCCTTCGTCTCTCAGGTAATCTTGAGAGTCTTTACCTCAGTCTTCCGTTCCAAAGGGGTTTTTTCCCTTATTTGTATTGTCCGATTTCCTGTATCTCTTATGTGGAGCATCTCTTTGGACTGTCTTTTCTCTCCTGGGTTTCCGGCTTCTTCTTTGAACAACCTTCTAACACCCCTTTTCTTCGCTGCGTGCCGCTGGTCTTTTCCATCCACTCTGCTCCCCGCTGGGTCCTTTCTCCCTCGTTCGACCCTCCAGCAATTCTATGCTTCCCGTTGTTCGACGTTTGCTTAAATTTCGCTCCTCCGGGGTCTGTCCACACCCCCCCACGCGTTTTCCCCTCTGTGTTTGTCTCACTTGTCATTTCTTACGTCCGCCTGCTTTTTTCTCCCTTCCCCAGATCTCGTTGGTGCGGCGTCCGTTTCCCACTGTTTTTTCTCCACCTGATTTTTTTGTCTCTGTTACAAGTTTGGAGCTCCGTCTTTCCCATTCGAACGCAGTCGGTCCTCCATCCTTGATCACTTCCCCTCCCTCCTTGATTGGTTAATTTAAGCTTACGTCTCTCGGTTTTGTACGGGTCCCCGTGCTTCTCCCCTTTGAGCGCGTACGCCCCCCCCCCTTTCCGGATTTTCTCCCAGGTCTTTGTCTCCCCTGCTTTTGCGGAGGATGTTTCCCCTCTCTCGGCCACCTTCCCAGACTTTGTCTTTATATTATTTTTTGACCAGTTTCTTTTCCTTTCTTAGGTCCGCGAGGGACTTTTCTCGTCCCCCTGGTAGACCTCTTCTCAGGCTTTTCTTGTTCCCTCCACTACCCGCGTTCTGGTTTTTCAGAAAGATCTTTTTCGCTTTTTTTTTTTGTATCTCTTGTTTCCCCTTACTCTCATCCACCCGGTTCAGTCCCTACATCGCTATCACTCCCCCCTCCCTCGTCCCCAAAGAGAGACTTTTTAGTCTCCTAGACTTTTCTCAATTGATACAAGCTCATGTTTCTCGATCTTTCCGTTTTCTTTATCCTCCTTCTCTTTACCCAATCGTTTTTCTTTTTGGATGAGCTTCCCGGTTCCTCTGTCCCCCCTTCTATAATTTAATTTGTCAGTTTTTCCCCTTTGTCTTGCATTCTCTTCGTCCCACGTTTTGATCTGTCAGGCAGGGATAGGTTTTTCTGTTTTCCCCTTTCTTTGCTTATGTAAGCCCTCTAACTATTTAGTGGATTACACTCTCCCTTCGCCTCCCCCTTGACCTTGGGGTCTCTGATCCTTATCTGGAAATTCCCGTGGTTGTAAGGGCCCTAGTTTTCCCCAGGACACCTTCCTCCGACGGTGGCGTTTTTTTTTTTTCGCCCGACCGTCTCCCGCTGTGTGCCCCCGAGCCCCCTACTCCCTGATAACTCTTGAACACCCCACCATTTTTCCCCCCTTTCCGGGACGCTTTCCCCCCCTCCTCCTTTTAACCCTTCCCTTCCGCCATCCCCCCCTTGCTTCGTCACAGTGATTTCCCTCTTTCTTGGGTGTCCTGCTGTACCTGGCCCTCCGTGTCCGAGTGTGAAGGTGTTTGGCATTAAACACATGGTTCTTACCTGCCTTCCCGTCTGTCCCCCCCCCACTTATTGGGATGGACTTTCGTGACTGGGAATCTCGTTTCCTCCAACCTGTCCCTCCGACCTTTTTTCTCGCGTTCAACCCCTCCACTGAGAACCCCGTCAGATCCTTTCCTTCCTGGCCCCCCCCCCCTTCCTAAGGTTTTAATGCATTTTGATCTCCTGATTTTTACTGCGTTTGTGGCTTTTTAAAGAGAAACTAGCTCGTCTTCCTCGGGAGGCACCTCCTGAGTGGAGCCGTTGTCCCGAGATCGTAGCGTTGTCGAAGAAGCTGTTCAGGCGACTATGCCTACGTGCCTTTGGGTTCGTTCGTTATGCCTTCCTCTTTACCACCTTTCAGTCCAAGTTGTTCTCGTCCTGGGAACTCTCCTCCTTCAGCCGTCGGAGTATCTGATGATCTTCGTAGGCAATTCCTTTCTTGGAATTCCCATCGGACAATCCTCGCCCCCCTGAGGACTGGGATCTTTTCCGTACTCCTCTATGGGACCTTTCTCTCCTTCGAGTGACGTGTGGGCGGGGTGAGGAATCTTTTTTCCTCTTTTTTTGTTTTCCAGGACCCTGTCTTTTCTATGTGATTCCCACTTTTTTTTTCCCCGTTTACCTGAACTTTTCGAACTCTTATAAGATCAAGATGTTTTGGCCTCCTGCTTTCCCCTGACCTTCCAATTCACAGTGCTTCTCCTCCTTGAATACACCGATATCTTTTGGTTACTTTTTTTCTTCTTCGGTTGCATGTTCTGGGACAGTTTTTCCTCTTTTTTGACGTCGCTATCCCGTTCTTTTTCCCTGGGCGTCTGGATTGCGCGTTTCCTCATGGCTTTTTCCGGGGACGCAGCCCTTTAAACCTCCTATTTCTCTTTCAGGCTTCCATTTCTTTTTTTAGAGCTAAGATTCCACTAGCCCCCCTCTTCTTTTTTACCTCTGGACCAGAGTTCACGCTTTTTTCCTTACTTCTCGCCTTGCTGCTCTACACAGTGTTTTTTTTCCTCCTCCCTTGGCGTGGTATCTTTGGTCCTCTTTATCGTTCGTTCCCCTTTTTCCTTGTGAACGGCGTCAGATTCGGTTGAATGTTTCATTACTACGCAAAAGTTTTTGGCATTTAATATGTTTCCACCAGCCTTTTTTTTGTCTTCCTCTTTTCGGTTCCTCCTTTTTCTAGGCCGGGTTTAACAACAGGCCCTTTAACCGCTCTCCATCGATCTCTTGCCTTCTCTGGCCCCATTTTGATTCCGATTTTTTTTTTTTCCGAGATCTTTTTTCCTATCGATTGGGAGCAAGTTGACACTTTTTCAACTAAAATTGGCCTGTTGTACTCGTCAGTTCTGCCCATCGCATCTGTCCTTCGGCTTTTCGGTTGTTGACCCGGACGCCCACCGCCTCCAGCACTTCCCCCCTGGAAATTTTGGGTCCTTTCCTTCACCTTCTTGTGTCTCCCTTATAAGAGTGTCTTGCCCTTCTTTTTCTCCCCCCTCCCCCCTTTTGTGCTTGGTTGTGGGCTGTATTGATCCCCCGTGATTCTTCACGTCCTTTCCCAATAAACTGGACCCCCCTTGGCCACCCCCGATCTGAAGGGAATTTGGAGGACCCCTCCCTTTGTACCTTCGCGGGGAATAGGGTAGCTTTCATTCTTTTTCTCAATCGGGTGTTGTGACCCTCCGGAAATGCGGCGCGCTTCCCCTTTTATTGGCGTCCCCCCCCACAACTTTGGTATGATTTTCCTCTTTTCTCCTCCTGTTTTTTTTTCTATGTGATTTTAGTTCCCGTCCCCCCGCGGTGTAAGTTTGTGGGTTGTTGGGTAGGAGAAGAACCAGGAACCTTTTCCCGCGGTCATGCGCACGTTTGTTAAAATGGTCCCATCTTCCTGTAGCTGCCACGCCCCTCCGCTTTTAACCGCTACCTGTTTTCCCCCCCACCCCTTTTTCATGTAAACGGATGCGGATTCGTTTCTTCAGTTTTTGTTTGCTGGTTCTTTTCACCTTTCCCAGGGATCCTTTTCCTTTTTCCCATCAACACGTTTCACAACCTTTTCTTTGGCATCCCCCTAAGGGGTGTGTTTGCATCTTTTCTCCCCTCCCCCTTAGAAAAAACGGGGGGACAGTTGATGCGGGCACCCAGTCCAGGGATGGTGATTTTGCTCTGGTTGGTAGGGAGGGCGTTTTTTTTCTTTCTGCAACGTCAAACAAACCGACGGAAAAGCCGTTCAGGTTATTCTTGATGGTCCTCCACTCCATAAAAACAAGCGGCCCTCCCTGGCTGTTCACAAGTTGGGTCCCTTGGCTTCCCCGATAGTTTACCTTCTCTCAAAACCCGAAGATTTTCCTGGACTTTTATGTATCAATCGGACTCCTTCTCTTTCGGTTCATTTCCTGCTTTTCCCCCCATTTGGTCCCGAAGCGCCTCCCCATCTGGCCCAGGTTCCGTCAGCCTTCCCCCCACCCCCCAAAGGTCTTTTTACTGTCAAGCGGTCCCTTTCCCTCATTTCCGTCGATGAAACATCCCACGATCCTGGCTCGCCTGGCCCTACTTCCCCCCCCCATAGCAAATCCGCTATCAGTCCTCCGCCGTTTGAAACCATTTCGAGTTTTTTCAGGAAGAGGACAGTCGACCGCGTACCTTTTCCCTTTTTTCTCCATTCCATATTCTATGTCTGCTTTCCTTTTTTTTATGCTCCCTTTCTTGATTTGACTTCCCTTGTGGGCTTTTCTCGGGATGTAGCGGGCGGGCGCCCTCGCCCAGGTTAGTGCCACAATCGAATTTTCAATGCCGCCCGCTTCCTTTGGCTTGGGCCAGGGCGGGACCTTTTTTTTTGCATCAGCTTCCCTCCCGGTTCTTCGAGTAAGGTGCCCAAGCCGCTCATTCCTTTTGTTTTTTTTCCCTAGATCGCGAGGTCCTCCCTCTTCGGGGGCCCCGGGTTCGGGGGGTGCATGCATCATGGTCCCTTTCCCCCAAACTTTCTAAGTTCCTTTTTTTCACGACGTGGAAACCGATGCGACACCCCACAGGTCCCTTCGAACCTCTTAATAACCCGACAGGTCCTGCGGGGCTTCTCGATTCGCGACGGCAATGGTCGCGTGGATCTTGCTCCCACCCATCCCCTTTCCCCGTTTTTTCTCTCATGGCCCCCTGCATGAGATCAGTACGGCTCTTCGTTGCTGCCGGCTTCTCGAAAAACTCGCGTTGTTTGGGGACCTTGCGTTTCTTTCCCATCTGTCTGTTTCCCCCCCCCCCGGCACTTGGTGCTCATCTCGCTCGCGACTCTGTCTCCCTCGCCGTATTTCCTCTTACGGCTATTCGACCGTGCTACACGACTTTCTCCGGCTTTTTTCCCTGCTTATGGGATTTTCGCACAACACCCCCTCTTTAACCGTTTGCACTCTATGTGCGGACCTGTCTTCTCGGTTAGGGCTTGGAAGTCTCTTTTGGACGCGCAGCTTTTTTTCAAAATTGTGATAGCTTCTTAGTTCCTCGAATCGTTTTTTCAAAAGTTTGTCTCGTAGTGCCAAGTCGCCTTCACCCTGATTTGGCTCGGTCCTTTCGTTATAACTCTTTTGGTTACTTCCATTTACTCGGCTAGTTCTTTCCCTTGGGTGCTGAAAAGGGCCGTTTTTGGACAGGCCCCAGCGTTCCTTAAGTTTCTACGACCCGGGCTTGTTTCCTTCCTTTTCTGTGAGAACTTCAGGCTTTTTCCCCGTCCCACCTATTACGTTTTATTGGTTTAGGCATTGAGGTTTCCGTCGGCAGAGGTCCCCGTTTTTTGGCTTCCGCCGCCCTTCCCTTTCTTTCCACCCCCCCACTATGTAACTCTTCTTTCTTAGGTTTTCCGCTAAAGCCGTGATTCTTTTTCGCGACCCTGCTCCCTTTCCGACACCTTAATTTAGGGTAGTACTAATCGTTTCATTTCTCACTGCCAGTTACATGCTTACGGAGAGATCCCCCCCCCTTTCCGGTCTTGTAAGATGAGTCGACTTCTGCCTATGGGCAATTTCCCTCCCGGTCCTTCTCTTTCTCAGGGGTTAGTTATAGCCGGTCGATGTTCCTCTCCACTTTGCTCAGTCAACCGATCTCGTCGTTACGTGGGGATCTCCTTTGTGTCCGGACCCGGGAGTTAGGGTGATCCTTCTTCTCTGTCAGCCGTAAACCCCCCCTTTTTCGCAGGGTTTTAACTCGGTGCAGCAATGAAGCTCTCCTTCAGATCTGGGAACTCTAGCCTTTTATTTCTGTCCCTACCGCATTTTCAGGCCTGGAAAAACCCCTGGTACCAAATCCTTTTTTAGTTATGATTTTTCGGGACGTCCTCCCGCTCTCTCGTTAGATCCACTCCCTCCCACTTGCTACCCCATCATTTCGGTAACACTGGCTTTGTCCTGGGCGAGGGCCAACTTGCGACCGGGCTCCCCCACCGTCCGCCAGGACACTATCGGGGGTTTCCCCAGACGAACCAGACGGTTCTGCTTATGTCTTTTTCGTTCCCGCCCCCCCTATTTCCCTCCGTATTGGGGTCCAAGTTTTCTTTGGTCAATCCACACCAGTTTCGTTGGGCAGAGAACCCTTTTTCGCCTGATTCGGTTGCGTCAGTGGGAGCCGCCCCCAAAAGTTTATTCGAATGGTACTGTCGCGGACCCCCCCAAGTTTTTTCCCCATCCAACTCGTCCTTTTTTACTACGAACCCTCGAAAGACTCCTGATTGCCCGATTGTGTTTCGTTAGTGTACACCCTTGGGTTTATCTTGCGTTTATAGCGTTCTCTCTGAGCCACTTTTCGAACCTCCTTAAGGAATGAAGGCGCAGCTCCTACCTGTGGCAGTAAGTACAGCCGTCAACCCCAAATCTGGACTTTGGCGGCGCGGCCGGATGACTTCCCTGCGTTTTCAGCCTCCGCCGTCACGAGGGTTTCTTCGTTTCTTCTGAGCTCTTCGGCTGAGCCCTGTGACCCTCGGCCGCTTTTATCATGGTTTTTAAGGACATTCCCCTTTTGTACCGCACTCACCCATTTGAGCGGCACGGATCTTCCGCCCTTTCTTCCCCCTGATTTTCTTTTTCGTTCCCGTAAAGTTTGTCGGGTTGAGGCACTCTTTTTCGGATGTCTTGTTCCGACATGGTCTCTGTCCTCCACTTCCCAGTTACTTGACCACTCTCCTGGAACCCGCTTGCATGAAGTTAGTACCGCCGGTCCATTGTTTCCCCAGTTTTTTTTTTTTTTTTCTAGTTTTATAGTTCCTTGTCTCCAGATCCAAAGGGATTGGGCCTTTTCTGCTCGTGAGGGGGATGATGATGAAGGCAATCCCTCATCCGAGGCTCGGCTTTTTTGATCTTCCTACTTCCAATGGCGCTGTTCGCCCCGATCAGTAACGTTTCTGATTATTCTTCCCCGTTTATTTATCCACTTCGCGGGCATTTTGACCTGTCCGTTTCTTTTTCCCTAGTACGGGTCGTTCTGTCCTCTGCCGTTTGGGCAACATGTGTTTGCGGCTGTTTCTGTAACCCCTCTGGTTTTAGGTATTGTGTCCGTGCTGGTCTGTTTTCCGGATGTCTTTTCATTCTCTTGGGTACCCTTGCTGCATGTGGACTCCACCTTCCCTTTTTTTTTGTTGACCCGGCGGCGGGTTTATCGGTTGTTGATATTGGGTCTAGGTTTCGGACTTGATGCTACATGAAACTGCAATCTTCTTTTCTTCTCGTGAGTTTTTTGCTCGGGGCCCTGCTAGGGGTGTTGTCGCCGGCAATTTTATTGGCTGGGCCAGATGTTGTGTTATTAAGTTGAAAATCTAGGTGTCGTCAGCCTGTTCCAGTTATTGGTCCCGCCCCTGAGTGACGCCTTTTGTGTTTTTTCCCCGGCCAACAAGATTTTTTTCCCCATAAGGGGCCTTGCCGCATAGGCTGTTCCTCGTTCTCCCGCGGAAGCTGGCTTCCCCCACTTTTTTCTTATGAAAGGAGTGTGCCGCTGGTTTTTTTGTTTTGGGATTGCTGCTCCGTTACGTCAATTTACCGCAACGTGAAAATTTGCTTGACGATCCTTTGCAGCATTGTTATCCAACGTTTTTTTGTAAAGTTTCGCGTTGTCTTTGTAGAACTTTTTTTGTTCCGCCCCTCCAGTGTTTACCAGACCTTTCTGACCTTTTATGGCAAGGACTTCTTCAACCCCCCCCCCGACTCAATAGCTTACCTTT
>Ga0179593_1531493_pt1 | contig 13355 bp, 28 predicted proteins | sample CZODoug2_1_08_16_FD_185931 | JGI IMG/M metagenome (GOLD analysis project Ga0179593, IMG submission 185931) | Vadose zone soil fungal communities from Angelo Coast Range Reserve, California, USA - CZODoug2_1_08_16fungal (PacBio error correction) | ecosystem: Environmental > Terrestrial > Soil >... | reverse complement strand
CTCCCCCCTGTTCTTCCACCTTCTCCTCCCCTTTCCTATATTGATCCAGGAGGCTAACTCTTGCGACGGGATAAGCGCGGTTTTTCTTTCCCGACTTGTCACGGCAATCAAGTGATCCACCTTCTTTTTCGCTTTTGATATGTGCATTTTGCTCCTTATCCTTCTTCCCCCCCCCCATTGGGAAGGAAGCTTTTTGAGCGCTCTGTTCCCCCCCACAGAAAGATTAATTTGATGGTTTTTTCTTCATAACTTTTGGCTCATGTTATAGCATGGGAAGTAAACTGCTGTTTTCATGTCCATTGCCCACAATTTCCCCCTTGAAAGGCTTCTATCCCTTCCCCCCTGTTTTTTTCCCGTCTTCAGTGTGAGAACATCTTTTCGAATTAGATATGGCCAGTCAACTCTTTTTTATATAATGATCTAACTTTATACCTAAATCGAAAATACTACTTCCACCCAAATTGCCTGTTCGAAATTCTTTTCCGTCCGCTTTCAACTTCCTTCTCAATCAAGTAGAGCCCTGATACGGTTCGCTCCTTTTTCCCCCCCCGAATCCTCCCCATAATCGATCTGTGGATTGTGTTGCCTTTTGCAATAAGAACTCTTTTGCTGTAGTTTCCCCTTCCCCGACTTGGTTCTCTTTCTTCCTGCCCATCAGGAGTGTTCCAGGGGTTCTAAGAAAGGGGCCCCCCCCAACAATACAACCCCTCCCGATGGGTTTTAGTCCTAAGGAAGACCTGATTCCCCAGGCAACTATTCGGACCGGGTCACACATACTGATTCCTTTGGTTCCACCCTCTTTGAAGTCCTTCTGTTTTCTGGTGGCAACCAAGTGCTCCAAGTGAGGTACCATGTCTCCTGAGACGGCGGCGGCTGTTCCCTAAGTTATAACCCCCTTTCTAAATTCCTTTTCCTAGGCCTTTTTTTTTTCTTTTTTTTTTCTTTTTTTTTTTTTTTTTTTTTTTTTTTTTTTTTTTTTTTTTTTTTTTTTTTTTTTTTTTTCTTTTTTTTTTTTTTTTTTTCTTTTTCTCCCCCCCCCATCCCACTCATTTCCTCCCGAAGCCTAGAGGCCCCCCCTTTTTCCTATATGAGTTGTGTTGACACAACCCCCCTCCAAATCCAACCCAATGTTTGGACAGGGCAGGGCAACTATCTTTTAAATGGAATATGTTATCCCCCGGGACCCCTTCCCCTCGGTTTGACTTCTTTCTTTCCCACCTCACGATCATGTCAAAAAGGTTTCTTCCTGTGGCCTTTCTCCCCTTGAGTAAGCTGACTCGCTCTTTTCGCCTTGGCATTTTTCTTTTTCATGGTTCCCCTATTTTTTTCTTTTCATATGGCCTGATACCTCAGACAGACCAGAAATTAGTCCCAATGGTCCTCATCAGGGTTGTCAACTTCCCCCCCTTCCCTGCAAACACCCCCTTCCCTTCTCACTGATTTCCCCGTTGACCTTCCTTCCTCCCATTTAGCAAATTGTCACCTTCCATATCACCAAACCAAGGTCCCTCTTCTTCCCTTGATGGCCTCAGTTTTTTTGAAGTCACTCAATTTGACCAATTTTTTTCCCTCTTTTCTGGATTTTACAAGTTTTTTTCTGCCCCCAGTCATGTCCTTCTTTTTTTTTCTTTTTCCTTTCAAAACCATGATGATGGTCTTGTTTTTTTTTTTTTTTAAATTTCTGGTCTTGTTGGTATTTTCCTCTTTGCAATTTTGACCTTTCGCACTGGGGAACCATGCACCGTTTCCATCAGGATGAATCCCTTTAGGTTGCTACCCTTTTCCGAGGGGTCCCTTCCCCCTTTTTTTGGACATGATCGTGCCCTTGTAGATAAAAGTCAAACCGATGAGGGTTTTCTCCCCCCCTTCATGTTGTTACAAGGATGTAGTTAAAACATCTTTCCCCCCCTTTTCCCCCCCTTCCCACCTCTGTGCCCTGCTTTTTATTTTATCCCAAACCCCCCCCCTTCTTCAATGGTGCCTCGCATCTCATGCACAAGGACCTGCTTCGGTTCCCCTCTATTTTTCTTACCTTTTGATTGAGTTGGTGGGGCGGCAACCCTCTTCGTTATCGCACCGGTATTCCTCCTTTTCTTTTTTGAACTGTCCCTTTTCCCTTCCTTCCCCCCCAAAGTCAGAAACTTTCCCCTTGGACAAAATGTCACTTGGTTTCCAGAGCCCCCCTTGTCCCCCTAGAGAATAATCAAAGAACCCTTCCTTTTTGGGGGATACTCCCATGACTTCAAGCTTTTCCTCATTTCCTTTCTCCCTTTTAATAGCACCCCAAAAATCCTGATGCAGGAGCCCACCTTTTCTTTTTTTCCCCTTTTTCCCTCTCTAGAACGACCCTTTCCCTGAGTGTCAAGTTTTACCCTGGATGGCCTACCAGTCTGGTTGCCTTCTTTTCCCCCCCCCCCATTTACCAGTCGGAGAAGACTTCTGTAACCTTCTTTGTCCCCCTTTTTACTTTTTTTTCAGGGAAAACATTTCTCTTTTTGATTCTTTTTTCAAATATACCCCCTCCCTGAACCCTTATCGGGGCCCCCTTCCCTGAAGAGGGAAACCGTACTTTCTCTAAGTTTAATCTGAAGCGAGAGCAGAAGGCTCCCCCCTTTCCCCCCTTCTGGAAGCCCCCCCTTCGGCAATTGTTTCCCCCCCATTTTAGATGTCGAGTAGGTATGGCTTTTAGATAATGAGTATCAGGCAAACTTCTGGGCCCCCTCCCCCCTTGAACTCACGATGGTCTGCCCCCTGCCCTTCCCTCCCCTTTCCCTTGTTGTAGAGGATATCCTTGTGCCTTCCTTTCAGTTGCTCTGATGATGGTTTTACTGATGCAGCAGTACTTCCCATTTCTCCTTTTTCTTTATCATTCTGATGACATAAACTATCTATGTGGGTCTACTTTCTCCCTCTTTCCTTTCCCAAGTCTTTTTCCCTTCCTTTCTACAGTTTTCTTTCTTATTTCTTCCTTCCCTCTGCCCAAAAGTCTTAGGCCCTCCCTTTGTGATCACTTGATGGATGTGCACTCTCTTCCCCCTTTTTTACCTCATTCTTTTCAACCTATTGAAAGCCTCCTGGATCAATTCTCCCCGCTTTGCCCGTTGCTGGTGCTCTAAACTTTGCCTGTTTTTCCCCCCAGTTCTTTTCGTTCTGTACCATCGACATTTTTTCAAATTTATTATGTGTTGTAGAGTCTTTTTTTTTTTAAACTTCGAGCCAACTTGCGATCGTTCGTCCCCTTTCTATTCTATCCCTGTTTTAGAGACTCCCCGGGCCAAGATGGCTGCCCTTTAAAATAAGCAGAAACCCTAATAAATTTGATACTGACTTCTTGAGGTTTCCCCCCCTTAATCTGTCCTCAACATACATGTACTGAATATGTTTTTCCCTCCTTTTGAGCCAGCACTGTCCTTTCCCCCGTGAGGCTTTACCTCTTCCTCTTTTCGAGTGCACAGTCCATCATCTTCCCTAGGGCTAAGATTTTTGATTTTCCCCCCTTGCTGCCCCCAACCACTCCTTGTGGCGGTGATATCCCCCTTTCCCACATCCCAAGCTTGGAACTCGCGCTTAGGTAATCCCGCCCCGCAGAGAATCCTCCTCTCCCTTTAAAGAAACTGCTGAATTTGCTCCCATCATCAGAGCACACGGCAATACCTTTCCTATGTCTGTCTTCCGGGGATATCCTCTCCCCCCTCAAGTGTTGCAAAGGCTCTTTTACAGTGCCATCGTTCTTTCGCCCTTTCAAGTTCCCTTTTTAGCCGGAGACGACGTATAGACCCCCCTCGAAGTCTATCCCACGCAAAAGTGCCGGGTCTCTCCTCCGGGGGGTAGGAAACCCCCCCGCGTCAAAGGCTCCCAAGGTCCTTCCTTCCTCCTCTTCTTCCCCCGCCCCCCCAAAGCGCAACAAAAAAGCGCAGTTGTGTGTTGGGTTGCTTTTTTTTTTTTTTTTTTTTTTTTTTTTTCTTTTTTTTTTTTTTTTTTTTTTTTTTTTTTTTTTTTTTTTTTTTTTTTTTTTTTTTTTTTTTTTTTTTTTTTTTTTTTTTTTTTTTTTTTTTTTTTTTTTTTTTTTTTTTTTTTTTTTTTTTTTTCTGGTCTTGTTCTTCGTTGCACTCTCTCCCCTTCTCTCTCCGCTGCTCCCTTACTCTTCAACCAGATTTTTTTGGCCAATGGTAAAACTTTTCCCTAGAGTGTTTTTGCCCTTGTCTTATATATTAATACGTTTCCCCTTCCCAGTGGGCTCAGCTCTTTTCCTCTTCCACTGGCCCCCCTAGGACTCCTATTCCTCTGATGAGCATTCAAGTCCACTTTCTTCCCCCAGCATGCAGACGGTTTTTTTTTTCCTATCTACTTGTTCCTCGATATCTGGTGCAACCATTCACATGTGCAAGTGATTTTCTTGGTCTGAATTTTCTTTCTTTTCTCTTCCCTCCCTCAACAGTGTCAAACCCCAAACACCCAATGATAGAGTTGCATACTTGTTCTTTCACTGCATCTGGCCAGCCCACCCACCCCCCACATCAGTGCTGTAATACCAACCTCCCCCTCATCCTTTCCTTGTGATGATTGAAGTCCTTTCGATATGAGTGGTTTTTTTCCTTGATACCCGGCCCCCCCCCCCTTTTGAAATGCAGGGGCACAGAAGTATGTTCCTCCAAATGGAATATGTTACAACTACATCTTTTTTCCCCAGGTAGATTCCAGTATAAGAGGTTTTGACTTCCCTTTTTCCCCCCCCAACCGTTTGTTCTCCTCTTCTACTTCCCCCCCCCTTTTTCTTTCCTGTGATCCTTTTTCAGAACCAAATGGCATGGTTCCCATATGTTTGTGTGAGGTTTTTTGTTGTGGGGTTTGGTCCCCTCATTGATCCCCGACCCCCATTCTCCCAGAAATTGAACCTCCCCTCCCTGACAATCACTATGTTTTTCAAATTTCCTTTCTCCCATTTTGCCCCCAAAAAACCAGGATCACCATTTTCTCTCCCTCTTCCTGAGCGTTATCACCTTTCCCCTCAACTTTAGCAAATTTTCCCCCTTCATCACCAAAACCAAGCCTCTTTTTTTCAGTGATTGAACTCAAGTTTGGGACTCCCTTTCACTTTGTGACCCCGCCTCCCCTTGATCAGTTCAAGGGGATTACCAAGGGAACCTCTTCACCTCTTTAGATTTTTTTTGTCTTATCTGAAATTGACCAACCCTAGTGGAGGGTCTTGTATGATTTTAAATTTTGTCTTTGGTCTGGTCATCAGTCATCAGTGACTGACCCCCCGCCCTAGTTGGGAACATTTCCCCCTTTTTCATCATGATTCTCCCTCGCAGGTGCCCTGCCGCCCTCTCCTCCATCACCAGACCCTTTGGAAATATCGTGATGGACAAATTTTCTGATAACCTACCCGAGACTCATTAAAACGCAGTCCCCTTTCAATATGTAGTTGATCCCTCTCCCCTGTGCCTTCCCTTTTTTCTCATGATTGTCTTTCCCCCCACAACTTTTTTCATTTATTTTCTTCATGGTGCTAGGCATGCCTCAATATCCACACTTTCCTTTGAGTCATTTTGGAGACAGCAAGGAGTGGTATGTTTTTGTCTCCAGCTGCTAGTGAGAAGCAAACCCCCCCTTTAAGTAAAGTTTTCTTTTTTTTTTTCCCTCTCTTTAGGCATGCCAGTCAAACTCTCTCTCAGGGAAAACACAAAGTCAGCCCCCTTCCCATCACTGGCCCCCTCCCAGTTCTCCCCCCTCCCCCCTTTTCCCATTCAAAGAAAAGCGCCCGCCCATGCTTGAATGTCTCTTTCGTATGTCCCCTTCCTCATATGGGAATGTTTCTTCTCCCCTCCTCAGCACTTTATTGTTGGCCCCTCTCCTCTTTCCCCCTGGAAAACTCTAGAGTTCTTTACCACTGGCCCAGAGGGCTACCAGTCTTTTTTTCCGAGTATTCCCCCCCATTCGACAGAAAGAGTTCCCGTTTTTCTGAGATTCGTAAACTCCACTCATCATGGGTTCCCAGATGCGATATTTTTTTTTTTTCGGGTGCATAGTACTTCCATGATCAGGGCCGATATTGATTGAGCAGTCTTCTAAACTTTTGAGGTGAAGTTTGAAGATGAAGTTTTTTTTCCTTCTCCCTTCAACCACGGATTCCCTTTTTTCCCTTCCTCCGGCAATTTTTCCCTTTATCTTTTACGATTCATTCTCTCTTCCTATAATAGTTCAGGCTAAACAGATTGACTGGCCATCCCTTTTACCCTCACCCTCTGCAACAAATGAAGACGGTTGACTTTTTCCCCCTTGTAGATTCCCCTTACCGGACATACTTGATGATTTCTCCTCTTTCAGCAGTTACTTCCATGCTTCCTTTATTAGGATTCTCTGATGGCCCATCCTTCCCTATTGTTGGTGCCACTAGCTCTCAACTTCCAAGCTTCCCCTTTTACTTATCCTTTTCCCAGCCACCCCTGGTATCTTTTACCCGTATTGCACATATTCAAAAACGCTTATCCTCATGTGATCACTTGATGGACTTCCCCCCGGTCCGCTCATGCGAAAAAGCTATTACACGCCTCTTTTCCCCTTTCTTGCTCAATCTGAAAGTGTCTCTTCCAAGTGGACCTTATATCCCCCTACCTTTTTTTTTCATCCAGAGTCTGGTACCACATCCCTCGTATCAAATTTATTAGGTGTTGTAGCTTTCTTAAAAGTTCCTTGCGCCTCGGAGCCCTTGCGATCGCTGCAGTCCCTCCTTTCTCTCAGGTGTTGTTTTCTCTCTCCTCGCAGCGATTCTTGCAAGGCCTTTTTTCCCCTTCCCAATCTACAACACATGAATAACTTTTCCTTTATGTGGTACCCCCCCCTCTGGAATACCACACTCAATGCTATAGCTTCGGGTGTCATCACTTCTGAGCCTCCCCTTTACTATCTTTGATCAGATTCGCTTCCAGATAGTGCACGTCCTCCCTTTTTTCTTCTGAGGGCTAAGATTTTGCTATGTTTTCCTGACGACATAATCCCATGGTTTCACCCCATGATCTTCAACCTATTGGAACACAAATCTTGGCCCTGTTTCTCTAGGTAATCACCAACCCTCTCCTTCCGCAGCGAATCCCCCTTCCCTTTTGAAGTAAGGCTGCATCTTGTATTTCTCCCATCATAAGAGAACACTGCAATCCTTTCCATATGTCTGTTCACTCCACCTTTTTCTTCCTCGCAACAATTTTTACAATTCACAAGTCTTCAGTTGTTGCCCCTTTTTCGCTTAGATTTGCCTTCTTTGAGAATAAGCCTTTCCCCCCTACTCTTAATCTCCCCCCTCTTTTGCAAACAATTGCCTGCTCTTCTCATACGTTGTCTGAAATGTAGCTTTCACTCATTCCTTTTTCCCAACCTTCTTCTTCAATCAAGTATATCCTTCTTCGGTACTAACACCTTTTTTTCCCCGTCCTTTTTATGACGCCATGCCATTTTAGTTGCAATAGAAGTTTTACCTGGCTCCCCTTCCCCCCTTGCTGTATTGGTTTCCATACTCTTCCATTTTTCTTCTTTGGCCCTTTGTTAACTTTCCCGGGTCGTCTCCAATAAAAGTTGTGGCTTCTCTTCCTTTAGGCTATTAAACTGGCATCCTCTGCAATAGGAGGAAGAGGGACCCTCCTGAGGAGCTTGCATGGGAGGGATCCCCCCATCCTCTTTCTTTTCTTTCTCTTCTCTTCGTGTGGCTTTTTTCCACAAGTGTCTGTCCCCCTTTTTTTTTTCCATGAGATCGGCCTGCGTTTGCTAATAAATTTATAAAAACTTCCCCTCCCCCTGTTCTTTTTTTTCAATGATCTAGTTGTACCTTGTGCACTCCCTCTTTCCCTCCCCCCCACCCACCCCCCATATCGGTCTTTTTGATGATTCTTCCCTTTCTCTTTTCTTATATGAGTTGTTGTTTGCCCTTTCCATCAGTGTAAAATGCCCCCAAGACACTTTTTTCCCCTTCTTGCACATTTTCGTAATTTACAAAGGGAAAGAGGTATCCCACTACTTTAAACAAATCGGTCTTTCTCCTGTTTGACTGTTATTCTTCCAAAACGTTTTTCTTTCCTTCTGCCCTTGGAGTTTCTTTACCACACTGCTCTTCAAGCATGGCCTTCTCCTTCTTTGTCAGAACACTTGGTTTTCTTTTGAGGTTCATTCCCCCAGCCCCCCTCCTCAACCGTCATACACGTTGACCCCCCCCCCTCTGGTTTTTCTAATTTAAAGATAAGTCCAATGCACACCAACCAGATCTACAGGGACCAGTTCTCCTCCTTTTTCTCCCCCATCCACTGTTTTTTCCCCCTGAGCAAACCCCTTTGATTTCCCCCACCCAAGTTTCATAGATGGCTGTACCTCAGTTTTGGTGATATGTCACTCACTTTCCCCCCCATTGCTAACTTCAGTTTCAGGATTTAAAAGGACCCCTTTTTTAGGACCCCTTCTTCGTCCTGGTCCTGTATCTTATCTGAATTTTCCCCCCTTTTTTTGTTATTGTATGACTGGTGCAATTTTCTTTTGGTCATCAGTCATAGTGGACTGAACCTTGAACCATTACCCTTTTTGGTTCTGACATCAGCCTCCCCCTGCCCTGGAGAAGTTTCCCTCCTTACGTCAAGGTTCACCCAGACCCTTTTTTTTTGGCCTTTTCCCAATTTTAGATAACAGGTCCCCAACCGTCATTAAAAACACATCATCCTTTTTGACCCCCCCCGTATTATTTTTAAACATATTCCATTTGTACCCCCCCTCAATTCAAAACATTGGTCTTTTTTTCTTTTGGCCATATAAGCCCCCTTTTCTTCCCCTCAATCATCACCAATTACCTTGAGTCCGAGATTTGTTATACAGCACTGTTTTTTTGTTCCCACCTGATCAGAGTGAGAAAGAACCACTTGTAGTCCCCCTTTCGATCATTTTCCCTTTCAAAATTTACTTCTCCGATTTCCCCTTTGTTCAGTCAGACACTGTACCTCCCCCCCAAATGTCACTTGGTGCACCTTCTCTTCCCCCTCCCGCCCGAGAATAATTAAAAGAAATTTCTTTTTTCTTCTCCCCCCCCCTGCTTGAATGTTTTTTTGTGTCCCCCCCTTTGATTCTTTCTTTTCCCTCAGCAAACACCATCCATCTTCACTTTTATTGTTGCCCCTTGATTAAATCCTGGACACTTAAAAACTCTTAGAGTTTGTCCCAGTTTTTTCCCCTTCCCCATTGGGTCTTTTTTTTTCTCTTTTGACCCAAATCCTCCTTCTGTTCACCTTTTTACTTTCCCATACATCATGGAACAGGAGCACACCCCCCCCCCCTTATTTGTTTTTTTAGTTTGGAGTATGGTGTGCAATAGTCCCCCCCTCTCCCCCTCTCAGTTCCTATACTTGCTTTTTCTTCCTTTCATCTGAAGTTTTGACCACCTCTTTCCTTCCGTTTCAAGCAGCAATTGTTAAACAATGGTTAGTGTAGATTTCGATTTTTCGGTCGAGTGCTATAATTAGGCTCTCCCCTCTTGCCTTTTCCTTCATCTAATGCGAACCCCTTCCAAATGTCCCCACTTTTTGTAGCTGCCCTCCCTCGTTCCCCTCCTTCCTTTCTTATTGCAGTTGCTATGATGATGGTGGCAAGGAATTCATTTTCCTCCTTTCCTTTCCCATTGCTAAGGGGCCCTTTTTGTGGTTGATTCCCTTTCTTCCTCTTCCCAAATTGTGTTCAACAGGCTTCCCCCCCCGGGGAGGAATAATCACAGCCACCCTTCTCTTTCGTCAGCCCCTGTATACATCAAAATATTCGCCCTATCTCCTTTTTTTCCTTGCTTTTTGGCACTATCTTGCCTTTCCCTTCCCTCCTGATACCTTTCCTTTCCCTTCTTTTTCATATCAAAGTGAGGACAAAATGAGGTTCTCTTCTCTTGTAAGTGAGGATCCAGCGTTCTGGTACCACCAGCAAGTGTTTTCCCTTATCAAAGTATTATGGTTTTCGATTCCTTTTTTTCCCGATTTAGCCATCTTTCTCTTCTTTCCCATATCGCTTCCTTGAGATCTCTTTCCCTCCTTTCCAGTGGGCTCACTCTTTTCAAGTCCTTAAAAAAATAGCAGAACCCCCCCCCCCCATTCCCAAGTTAATGACTTATTGATGTGTTTCCCCCTTTATCCTCACTTTACCTCCTGTTTTTTCTCCTTTTAGACTCTTCCCAGGGTATTTTTCCTCTCTTTTTCCTTCGAAGCCGCTGAGTGAATCCCAGTCCATCAGTGATCACAGGGAGGATGAGGTCCTATTTTTTTGAAGGTTTCATATGGGACTACGAAATAATACACTTTTCTATTCCCCAATTTATAACACCCTTCCCCCCCCATCTTGGACCTTCCAGCCTTTTCGGTAATCACCAACAATCCTCTTGATGGCCCAGCAGAGAATAATACTTCCTTTTCTTAGCCTGTTGACTGTACTGACGAATCTTGCAGGAATTGCCCCCTTCCTTAAGTAGCAAACTGCAATTTCCTCCTTCACTACATTTTCTCCCCCAAACTGGTTTACCGTGCTTCCCCCTTTGTGCAGAACATCGTGAGTTCTGCTTTTCTTGCCAAGTCAATAGTTAGCTGGACTCTGTGCACTCGATACTACCCAGAAAATAAACACTAACATTGTTGCCCCTTTTTTCTTCCTTACGTTGGTCCTTCCCCCTTCAGCTCACCCCCCCAAATAAAGTACTCCCCCTCTCCTTTGCTCTTCGCACCCCGAATCCACGTCTCACCCTTCCGCATTGGGATTGTCGCCATGTTCCCCTATTCTTTTTGAGTTGAGACCTTCGGAAGTCTATCCGAACTCTCTTTTTCCCTGGGTCCCCTTGAGCCATCTTTTTTTCCCACTCTCTCGTGTTTCCCTTTTCATATTGAATAAAGGGGCAAACCAATTCAGCATCAGGAGGTGTTGCTGTCTCTCCAACTTTCTACCCCCTGCTATTGCAATAGGAGGAATTCTTTCCCCCTACGGAAGCTTTTTCTCATGGGTCTTTGCTTTTTCCTTCTCCTTTGGCATGGGATATGACCAACAAGTGAATTGGGCAAAGTGAGGTACCTTTTTCCCCTTGTTTCCCCTGCTTTGCATGAGTTCTGGCATGCTACCCTTCCATTCCCTTTCAACAATACCCCCCCCTCCTTTTGGCTTCTTCCACCCATCCCCCTCATTTTTTCTAAAATATCGGACTCCCGAAGAGTCCTTTCAGCATGCGAGGACACCATGTGTATTACTTTCTTTTTTCCCCCTGGCCCTGATAACTGCAAAGACAATGTTTTGGGACCTGTTTTTTTCTCTTTTTCTGGAGTCCCCTCCCCTTTATCAAACTACTGGTTAACCCCCCTTTTTAATGAGTCTCAGCGGTTGTTTTCAAATTGTCCATACGACCTTCCCCCAGGTCGGTTTACTTTTTCCCTTCTGAACTTGAAGTTCGTCTGACTTCCCCCTTCTCTTCAAGCTTTTTCCTTTATGGAGATCTAGTTTGCTTTGAGTCCCTTTTCTATGACCAGCCAGAACCCTATCAAATTTAAACCAGTCATACACCTTTTCCCCTACTTTGTTTAAAAATTCAGAAACTCCCCCTCCCCAAAACCCCCCAGATCATTTCCTTTTGTACTCCTTGAAATCTCCCCCTTGCAATGGTCAAAAAATTGTTTACCCCCCCAAACCAAGTTTCATAGCTGGATTCGGTTCCCTAGTTGTGTTCTATTCACCAATTTTTGACCAATGTTTCTACCCCTCTCCTTTTTTCCCGGGATTTTTAGGAAATTTCCCTGCCATGTAGATCTGTTTTTTTTTTTTTTTTCGTATCATGAAACCTTCCCATGAGTGATGGTCTGTATTCCTTTTTTTCATTTTTTCTTTCTTTATGCGTCTAAGTCATAGGATTTTCCCTCCCCTAACTAGGGGAACCCTTCTTCCCAGTCTTTCAGTGTTGTTCCCCTTTCTTCCAAGGTCAGAGGGTCACCACCTACCCCTTTTCCTGATTTGAATTTAGAGAACAGTCAAACCCGCTCCACAATCGTACCAGTTTTGTGCCATTCTTTTATTCCATTTGTCCCCTCTTTGCCCGGACTGTCCCCCCCCTTTTTTTTGGCATTTTCCCTGTTTGACTTTTTCAAAAAAACAATTTCCCCCCTTTTCACTCGCCTCCCTCAATCACCCTTCTTCTTCCGAGATTTTTTCTTTGGTTTGCTTCACCCCCCCCTCCTTTTAGAAGCACAAGGTAGCAAATCCCGTAAAGTTTTATTTTTGACACTGTTATCCCTTTTTTAGCATGCCCTCCCCTTCGATCTCAGGGAAAACCCTCTTTTCCCTCACTTGTCAAGGTCATTTCTCCAGCTGTCTCTAATTTTCCCCTCCGCTTTTCTATGGGGGATTTCCTCCCCCATGTTTTCCCTCTAGCAGCTCAGTTGTTTCACCCTACCCCATTCCTGGTTTCCCGTATGCCCAGGTTGAATAGCTCAGCCCCCCCCCTTATGTTCTCCCCCCTTTTATTGTTGGTATCCCGACAATTTTAAGTTTTCCCCCCTTTCCCTTCTATGGTTTGAAGAGTATGTGCCTTTTCCAGCAAGAGTTCGGAGTTGGCCTCCTCGTCCCCTTATTCACTCATCATCATGGAACATGTCGCACATCCCTTTTTCTTTTTTTGGAGAAGTGGCTTCCGACCTACGAACCTTTTTTTTTTCAGCCCTCCCCTTTTTTCTATTTTCTTTCGAGAGCAGAAGGATACCCTTCCGGATGAAAGAACAAGTCCTATTTTTGCAACCCCTTATTTTTTTTTAGAGGTAGGTATGCGAGTTCTTCTCCTTCCTTCAACCCATATGGACTTGGCCCCGATGTTTTTTTTGCACTTTCCCCCCCTTTTTTTTAGTTTCAGACATAGTGGCCTTTCCATTATTTCTTTTTGATGATGGTGGCATGCAGGCAAGATGCCTCCCAGTTACCCCTTTACCAGGTATTATGCTTATCTTTTCCCCCCCTTTTCCCCCCCATTACTCTTATGTGGTTTTTTTTTCACGACTTTTCCCCTTTTCCCAGTGGCTGGCCCCCACCACTTGGGATTATTCTTTTCAGGACCCTCTGCACATATCAAAAATCTCCCCTTCCTGTTCATTGAGCACTATCTTCACTTCATAGGTCTTTTCCCCTCCCAAAGTCCCTCTTAAAAGCCTCCCTTTCCCAGATTGCCCCCTTTCCCCTTCTGGACACCCTTCCGGTCTCTCGTACCGAGTGGTAATTGAGGATTTCCAGAGTTCTGTTACCACAAGTCAAGTCAGTTATCAAATTTCTTCTTTTTTTTCTATTTTTTTCTGCTTATTTTTTACCCCTTTTCCTTCCACTTG
>Ga0179593_1520618_pt1 | contig 13355 bp, 25 predicted proteins | sample CZODoug2_1_08_16_FD_185931 | JGI IMG/M metagenome (GOLD analysis project Ga0179593, IMG submission 185931) | Vadose zone soil fungal communities from Angelo Coast Range Reserve, California, USA - CZODoug2_1_08_16fungal (PacBio error correction) | ecosystem: Environmental > Terrestrial > Soil >... | reverse complement strand
TCCCCCCCTTCAGATGAAGTGGGAAAGAATTTTCCTTCTTCTAATGCTAGTATACATTCTCCCTTGGAATAGAAGAAAGTTGGTGTCCTCCACCCCCTTCCCCCAAGAGAGAGATTGTGTGTGTTCCTTCCTAATTTTTTCCCCCTCCGGATCGCAATGTCGATCACCTTCTTCCCCCAAGACATGAAAGACCCCTTGTGATATTTTCGTATGGCCTCCCCCTTACAAGATCGGAAGAGCTCCCCTTTTTTTTTTTAAAGGGTGGACTGTTTTTCCCCTCAGTGTGCCTTTGTTCCCTTTATCTCCGCATCCGCCTTTTCTTTTTTTTTGAAAGGGTGAAGATGATCTTTTCCGAGTCTGGTTCCCTCCCCTTGTGTGTAAATATCCTCTCTTTGAGATATTAAGTGGCATTTTTTTCTTCCCTTTCGCCCTTCTTCTTGTGGCAATTAGCATCTTCCTTTCCTTTATTCTCAGACCGGGAGTCCTCCCCATCGGATGTTATCTCTTCTTTTAAATGAATTTAATCTTCTTTCTTGAATTAATAATACCATCTCTCCCCAAAGACCAAATTTCCAAAGTGTTAGGGGAAGTGACAACACATTTTCAAAGGGGAAAGGGAAATACTACCATTTCCCCCCCGACCCGGTCCCCACCCCCAAGGGACCCTTCCTTTTTTCCCCCCCAACTTTTTCCTTAGAAAATAAATGTTCCTTTTCCTTATTTGTGGAGAAGGGTCATCTTCCCCCTTTGCGAGAATCTTCTTTCCCCCATAATTAATGTCTCCATCCCCCCATTGCAAAAAAAAGGCTTTTTCCCTTCACGGGGGGCATCCCCTTTCCCCCAATAATGGAAAATGGATGTTCTTGTGTGCCCCCTTTTTTTGGGGTAGCGAAGAGGAGGAGGTGACTCTTTCCTTTGATGCTTCGCAGCGTCAGCTTGGCTGTTTCTTCTGTCCCAAAGGCAAACCCCCCCCCCCCCCCCCCGATCCCTTCCCTTTCTTCCCCTCAACTGAGAATAGGTTTTTTTCCCTCTTTCTTCCGTTGAAGGATGAAGTCTTCTCCCCTTTTCGATGTCCAGCGTTGTCCCCTTTTTTCTTGGTCAAGGTGATTTGGCTGTGTCCCCCTTCTCGAAGAAGCATGGGTAAATTCGCTCTTTCCTTTAAGATTTCTTTTCTTGTTTTTTCTGTGAGGTGAGTTACCCCTCCCTCTTTTCCCTCCTGAAGTTATTCCCCTCCTTTTTTTTTCTCACAAACTTGTTCAAAAAATGGCTCGTTCCCTCCTTTCCCAAAGAAGAGGGAACCCCTTTTTTTCCCGGGTTAGGGCGCCTCCCTTCCCCCCAGACAAGACCCCTGTGGCCGCTCGCAAAGGAGAGGGGGAAGAGTTCTCCTCTCCCTTTCCCAGCTGACTTTCTCCCGTCCCTAGGGAGCAGAGGGGGCGAGGCTTTTCTTTTCTTCGAAAAGAAAAAAGAGCTTTTTTCCCTCCTTTTTGCGTTCGATTTTTTAAAACACGAACCAGCGAAAACCCGGCCCCCCCCTATGATAAAATATTTCTTTTTTTCTCCCCCCTCCTTTTCGTCCCTTTCTTATTTATAAATATTAAACCTCCTCCTTTTTCCCCCAGGGGGATTGGTCTTTTTCCTTTTCTTTTAGCTCTCCCCCTTCATCACATTTTTCCCTTTGAGATTTCCTTCACATCATTTTTGAACAACATTCCCCCCCCAGAAAAACCCCCTTCTCCAGGTTGAATAATTATGAGGAAAAATTCCCCCCCCCCCTCTCCCATCACCTCATTGGATGAAACTCCCCTCCTTTTTATCCTGGAAAGAGGGAAGCTCTTACCTTCCCCCTTACGGAATTACCAACCTTCTTTTGCCATCCTGACCTTTCCCCCTACAGCACTCTGGGAAAATCCACCTTTGTTTCCGAAGTTGCCCCCCCCCCTTCCCTGAATTCTGACCAACTTATCTCTCATAAGGAAATTTATAAGATTCCCTGCTTACCCCCCACCCCCCCTTCCACGCGCCGTTGAGGGTAGGCCCCTCCACCAAATACAGGTATGTGCCATTTTTTTTTAAAATACATACGCCCCCCTTTTTTCATAGATTGAGGTCGTCCCACCCAAATTTCCTTCCCCCACTTTCTTTCCCAACTTAGCAGATCCTCCCCCCACCCTTGGTATTGGAGAGTTTCCCCCCTCCCCCCTCCATTTAATGATTTGGTTTTCCCCTCTGGCAAGAATGTTCCTCCCCTTGTGGCAATGGATTGTGATTCCTCTCCCCTCAGTTTTTTAACAACTTATCTCCCCCGCTATTATGAAGCCCCCTCACCTCTTCCTTTCCCATGTAATGGAATTGGGGAATAATTTCCCCCCCCCCCCCGGCATTGCAAACCCTTCCCCGGCAATGGAAGGCCCTTTTCCTTTCTTTCTGGCAATGTAACCTTTGTCGTTTTTCTAAACACCCCCTTTCAGGAGGTACATTGGAGTTGCTCCCTTTCCTTCCTGGAGGAATTCCCCCCTCCTTGTCCTTTTCAATGCCTTTTCCTTCTTTCATCCTATACAGCCCCCTTCCTCCTAACTGTAGGAGAATACCCCTTTTTTTTCCTTCTGATTCCTTCTTTCCTCTTTTTATGGACTTTCCCATACGGGATGACCCTCCTTTTCTCTTGCCATAATTCCCCCCCCTCCCTTCCCTGTCCTTATTATGTTGTCCCCCCCCTTCTCTTCCCCCCCTCCATCTATGTCAAATAAAAACTCTCCCTCTTCCCCCTTGGCCCTTTCCCCCCCCCTCTGTCAGGAGATCATCTGGTTCTTCCCCCTCTTCCCCCCCCTTTTTTTTTACAGGTCAACCAGGAAAACTTTTCTTTTTTTTCCCCTTTTCTTCACCCTCTCCGAGATTGTTCCCCCTTACTCCCCTCTTGGAAAGATGTATTTTCTTTTTCTTTGGCTTTGTGCCCCATAAGCCTTGTGATTTCTCTTCCTGGAAGGGAAATTTAACTTCCCTCGCCCCACGTTTTTCCCTTCCTTTTCCCACTTGGATTCTTTTTTCTCCTTTTCAGGATTGAAAATGAAGTATTCTTTCATATTCCCTCTAATCCACCCCCCACCCAAATGCATATGATTTGCTTCCTTCCTCAGAGAAAAAATTCCTGTTTTTTCTGAGGCCCTCTTTTGGTTCTTTTTCTTTAAAATTAAAGTATTTATTTTCCCCCCCCTTCTTCTTCCCCCCCTGTGACGCCAAATGCGAAGCAGGACGCTTTTGCCTAATCTTTTTTTCCCTCGTATTGTGTATGCACCGTCGTTCTTCGTGCCAAAGCAAAAGACTCTACCCTCTCTTCCCCAATCTTATCCACCCTTCAAAACCAAGTTGTGTATATTAGTGGCATCCCTCTTTGTTGTGAGAGAGATCTCCCTCCTCCACCACCTTTGGTTTCCCCCCTGGTTTTTTATGACTAGGGTAAATCTTTTTTCGCTCCCTTTCCTGCAAGAAAGGTAATCCCCCCCCCCCCTCCTCCTCCTCCCAGATTTTCCCCCCTCTGTTCTTTTCCGTCATTTGGGCTCTCTTGGGTGTCCCCAACCCAATTACCAACGAAGGGAATTTTTTTCCTTTTTTTTCCCACAACCTCTCCTCCCCCCGTCATGCATCCTGGCCCAAACCTCATTGTCCCCCTTTTCCCCCCATCAGAAGACTCACTACTTAATCCTTCTTTGCCTTTTCCTAATTTAGGAGATGAATTCGCCTTTCCTTACACTTCTGCAAGGAATATTCCCTTTTTACTTCACTCCCCGTTTTTTCCCACCAACATACCACAAATAAATACACTTTTCCCCCCTCGGGTAGACCCCATTTTAATAGCGAAATTAATGGTCGGCCCATCCAGAAGGACTCCGCCCTTTCGTCACCCCTTAGGCTCCTGTTCCCTTACACCTACATGGAAAGAAAGCTGTTCCTCTTTTTTCCCTTTTTTCCAATCTAAACTTCCCTCCTCTCTTTGGTGCCTCATGTTTTTTCACCACTTTTGCCTGGTGACCGTAACAAACCCTTCCCCTTTCTTTCCCAGCATGATATACTGCATTCCCTCCTTTATATGGGGAGGGCAGCGCGTCCCTATTGAGTGGGGGCCTTTGACCTTTTTTTGAAGGAGAAAGAGAATTTTTTTTCCCCTCCTCCATGTGCCCTTCCATACTTTTTTGCCAGTTGGGGCGCCTCCACCACCCTCAGTAAGGAGAAGTCATCCGCCCTCCCTCTTAACTCAGGTATCCCTTAAACTTTTCCTCCAGACAGGTGAGGCTGTCCGATGCCCCAATTCTTACTATGAACCTCCTCTCCTTCCCTATCGTTTGCCTGTGACCCAACCCCCTCCATACCATAGAGGGACCTTGCGCCCTCTTCCCCCTGTACCGAGAAGGAAGAGAAAAGTGTTCGTTTCCTTTCATCCCCCCGGGAACCAACACCCCCCTGAAGAAAATGGCATGCCGCCACCCCTTTGGAAAGGAAAACTTTCCCCCCTTGTTCCTTCCCCATAACGGGTACATTTCTCTTTTCGATGGTGAAGGTTGCTTCCTCCCTTCTTAGGTCATAAGGGGGGAAACCCCTCCCCCTTATTTCCTTCCCCCTGCCACAAATAGGATTTTTTTGCCCCCCCCGGGCATACCATCACCCCGGTTGTAACCAAACCTCGTGTCTTGGGTGAAACTCTCTGCTTTTTCGTAGAGGGGAAGGATTGCCCCTCTCTGACACCGCCCGTCCTCCACCTCTGGTTCTTCTAGGTTAAACTTCCACTTTTTTCCAATGAAAGGGAGTCCCCTGCACTTTTTAATCTTTTTTTTTTCATCATTCCATAGTGAATGATGGGACCATAATTCTTTTTTTTTTTTCATTTTCTCATGTACATAAGAGTTGTCACCTAATTTTCTTTGATTGCTCCCTTTTTCCTTTTTTGCAATGTAATGATTTTCATCCTGCTAAGAAAAGTTGTCCACCCTTTAAGATTGCCATTTTATCCTCTTTTCAAACGATGAGTTTCCCTCACCTTTTTCTTTCCGATGGATTGTAGAATAATGTCCCTCCTTTTTCTTCGAGAAAAAATCGCGGTTGGGTTTTCCAGAACAACCCCATTGGGAAAAAAATTATTCCTTTTCAGCCCCTCCACCGCCCCCTTTCAACCAGGGTGAGGAATTGGGAGAGATTCCCCAGGAAAAAGAACACTCCCCCTTTCTCTCCCATATCCAGTAGCTTTTTCCTCATCCCCTTCAGCCAGAAGGGACCCTCCCTTCTCTCTCAGATGCCCCTCCTTTTTTTAGAGGCGGTTTATATGTTTCTTTCCCAAGAAAAAAATTCTCTTCTTTCCTCCTTCCCCTTCCCTTGAGAGATTTCTTTTCTCCCCCCCTAAAACCGGACTCTAACACCTCTGCCCCTTTTCGAAATATAGTAGTACCCCTTTTTCTTCCTCTAAATACCCTCACTTTTTGGGCATTGGATTTTTTTCCTTTTCAGCAGCCGAGAACCCGTCCCCACACAACCTTTTTTCCCCGGGGGAGAGTGCTTTGCCCTTTCCCCACGAGCAGGGGGACCCCTTCCCAGTGAGTTGTTCCGAACCCTTTTCCTTCAGGATTGGAATATGAGGACCCCCCCCTTTCCCCCTCTGGGGGTAAAGAACATCCCCTTTCTGTCCCCTTCTCCACGAAAAGAGAAGCCTAGTACTCTCCTTCATCCTCGGATAGGAAAATACAGACATTTCCCAAATCCTTTCCCCCCCTGCCGAAGTTGACCCCCCCTTTTCCCCCCCTTTGATCAAAGAGGACTCCTTTCCTTTCCCGCTTCTGTCATCTTCAGCTTAACTTATGCCAGGGGAGGTGTTTTTGAGGCCGGAAAAACAGGTGAGAAAGCCCCTGTCCTTCCTGAGGTTTTGGTTACATCCCCCCTCTTGCTGACAGTGACTATGGCAAGCGCTCCTGTTTTTGCAAAAAAGAAGTTCACTCTTATCCCCGATAGCTACACCCTCTTTTGCACCACATCCCCCTCCCTTCTTTGGGAAACACCCTTTTTCCTTTTTTTGTCTTTAGTGTTTTTTTTTGTGTTTTTTGGGATAAGCATTGCCCCCAAAATCTCTTTTTTCTTTGATGAGGAGAACATTACTTTCTGTTCCCCCCTGCTGGACTTTCCCCTTCCTATCTTGAGCCAAATGCCCCTTCTCCCCTGTCCTGGGTATGGGCCTCACAATTGGCTTTCCCCCATGAAGGCAAGTCCCCTTGCTTTCTTTTTTTTTTTTTTTTCTGCAAGGGAACCTGCTTTTTTTTTTTTCATTACTAACTTTTTCTATTCATTTACGATCATGGAGCAAGAGACCCCCTTTCTGGAGGAATTCTACCTTTTCCCCTAATGCGTGACCATGCCTTTTTAACCAGCCAATGGTGGAAGTCCGCCTCCTTTTCTACTTAGGCCCCCCCCTCTCCCTTTTCAGGGCCCCCCCGGAAGGTTTCTTTTCCAAGGGCTGACAAGTCCACCCACAAAGGACACTTAGTCCTCTCCCCCTGAAAGGTTCCCTGCTATTCCTTATCTTGATAAGGAGACCCCTCCCCCCTTATTTCCACGTCTTTAAACCCTTTCTCTCTTTCCCCTTTTTCCCAAGTGCCTCCCCTCTTTTGGGTAGCGAGTAACACTTCCCCTTTCTTTTTTTCTTCAAAAATTTATTTCCACAATTGCTTTTTAGCTTGTAAGTTTGATCTTTCCTCCCGTTTCAAAGATGAAAGAGGTTCTCCTTTTTTTTTTTCTTTTCCCTTGTGATCGACCTGCTGATCCTCTCCCAGAATGTAGATTTCAAAATACCCCTTGTTTTCCCCAATATCCTCTTCCTTTTCCTTGAGGGGAGGAGGACCCACTCTTTCCAAGGAAGGAGGACTATCCATCTTTCTCGCAGATTCTGGTCCCCCACCCTTTTCCCCACTGCATCTTCTGCGGTTTCCGCTGCAGAGCCGGCCTCCCCCCCCTGTGCGTTGTTCGTCCACCATTTAAAATTCCATTCTTTCGCCTTCTCCCCACAAAAAAGAGAGCCCCCCATTTTCCCCCCTCCCCCCCTTTCAGCCGATTTTGGTTTTTATGCAGGTAAAATCTAGTACCCCCTTTGCATGTCCAAATAGACAATCCCCCCTCCCTTTTCCCCCCACCTCTTCTCCCCCCCCCTTTTGCCCGACACCCCAGTTGTGTTATTTAGTCTCCCCATCCCATTTTGTGTTGAGAGAATCCCTCTCAAACCCACTGGTTGTTCCCCCTTTAAGTTTTTGACGATGTCCCTATTTTTTCTCTGGGGCAGGCACATCCAACAGGTGCATACACCACTCCTCCCTTCCCTGAGACCATTATTCCCCCGAGAGGCCCCTTTTCTTGGGTGGAAGAACTACCTACCCCTTCCCCCTTACGTAATTCCCTTACAATATAAGCAAACCGAACTCGTCCTTCCCGAATGGGTAGAGGGATGATGATCTCACGACGGCATCTCCGTGGGAATTGGGATTTGGGTTTTTACCTTAGAAAGAGAAGAGGGAAAGGGCCTACTTCCCTTCCGGCAGTTGGTGGCACCTCCCAGTGGAAAAGAGATCCCCCTTTGTAGGTGAGAGAAATTCCTGTCTTTCCCCATTCTCTGGTCAGTCATTGTCCCCTCGATGAAGGGTGACCACTTCCCCCCCCCCCCCCTAAAATATGTAAGATTTTTTCTTTCGGAACAATTCTCCCTAATAGAGATTTTTTGAATCCTTTTTTTGTTTTTTTTTTGACCGGTAACACCCCTCCTTTTTCCCTCATACCACTCTTCTCTTTGAGTGGCCCTTTGGGAATGCTTTGCCTTCCTCCTTCCGAGTGGTTTCTTTTCCCCTTGATGGTGTAAATGATAATATCCCCATTAATAAATGACCTCTTTTTTCTTACCTATAAGTGGCCTTTTTTTCCCATGCATTGTCATCCTGCCATAAAGACTGATGGCCCTTGTCCCTTGGAAGGGAAGTGTATTCTTCCTCCTTTAGGTGATTCCTTCCAGACTGAAAGGGGCCCCTTCCTTTCCCCAGGATTCCCTCCCTATGATCACAAAGCAAATGGATTCGGGACGATGAAACCGTGTAGTGTCCTTTCTCCCCGGGTCCCCGCACTCCATGGCTCACAAATGGAAATAAGCCCCGGGCCATTTTTGCGTTGGTTGGAAATGACACCCCTGTTCCCCCCTTTTGGGGATTATGCCAAATCCCTATTTCCAAGAGGGGGGGTAAGGGGGCCCTTCCGCCCCCCCCGTCCTTTGCTGTTAAACCAATGAAACCCTTCAGGTCTCAAGAAATCACCTCCCCCTTCATTTTTGGTAACTCTGTGGTCGGGGAAAAAAGGCAATTTTTTTCCGGCCAACCCCGAAGGGGACATTTCTTTTTTTCTTTCCCCAACACTCTCTTCCCGATGATATGTGAATATCTTTCCGTTCCTGAGAGAAAGCAGCTGATGCCCCTCCCCTATACTGGTTCTTTCTGGGCTGCGTAACCCAAAGAAGTGAGATCTCCCATTTCACTCCCATGTGCCACTAAACTGGCATTCTCTTCCCGCGACTCTTAGCTTCCCCCTCACCGGAGTCTCGGTGTCCGCAGTCCATTTGTCCCGGTTTTTTTGGCTTTTTCGTATTAAATTCGGCGGGCTGCTTCATTTTTGTGGCTTGGGTTCGTTTTTACTTTCAGGATGGGCCCCACTTTTGTAAAGCAGGAAGGTACCCTTTTTCTCTTTCTTTTTTCCTTGTCCCTTTCACCTGTTTTCAAGTGAGGTGATGTCCCACTGTTCCACCTCATGAAAGAAGATCCCTAGTTGGGTGGTCTGTCCCTCTTCCGTGTTCAAAAATTGCTCTTGCCTTTTCCCAACCGCAGAGGGAAACCCCTTTTTTCTGTAGCGGCTGTCCCAATCCCAATCCCATGTGGCATACCTCTCTTTATAATAATAATGAAAGAATTTACCTCCCTTCCCCTTCTATAATATAGTCTCCTCCTATGGTTAGGGTTTTACCCAGACCCCCCTTCCTCCGTTGTTGGTGTTGAGCTCTCTTTTTTTTGATGTCTTAAACCCCCCCCACCCAAAACCGGCCCCTCTCCCTTTTTATTTCTTGTAGAAATATCATTAGTTTTCCCCTTTTTTTTCTTATTATTCCATCCCCTTCCACATGGGGATTGGGATGGGTCCCTGTCTCCTCCCAAGGCAGCAACCCCGGGTTCCCCCCCCCGGTGGGAGTGCTTTCCACTATCATTTGTGGAAACAAATGCCCCCTCTTTTCTTAAGAAATCCCAACCCCTTTGGATCTGCCTCCCCATTATGAGAAAAAGGACATAGACCCCTTGGAAAAACTCCCCAGATATGACATCACCTAAGTGGGACTTTTTTTTCACAGAACCTCAAGATATGAAATTCTCTACACATTAGGAATTACCCTTTTGCTGATACTGTCATGCCACCTCCCCCCCCCATAAACTGTGACCATCCCCAGAACGCCTCACTATGATGAAATATTACCCTTCTTCTTCAATAGAGAAAGTCTATCTTCCCCCCCAACAACCCGTTGAGGGGCCCAACAGGATACCTTTTTCCCTGTCTTTCGCTCACTGCTGTTTTTCTAACCAGGGAAAGCCTGACTGCCTCCTTCGGGGAGAGACTTGCCACCCCCTCCCCCCCCCGTTATCTCTTCCCCAACAAGAGCGTTTTCCTCCAGCAGTGACAATGATTTTTCTTTCTTTTCCCCTGTATGGCCGAATTTTCTTCTCATTGGTGGCACATGGCTGTTTCTTTGGTTTCAGGGTTAAAAATGCTTCTCTAGCACAAGTTTTTCTTTCCCCCAGGCTACACCACTCTGGATTTGGACATAATGAACACCCTTTCTTCCCAACCAGAAGGCATCTGGATGCCAGTTGCTTTGTCCCTGGATTTTATTGGAACTTGTGTTCTACTTCCCCCCCCCCCTTCCCGGAGCTAAATTGGGCTTCCTTTAGGGAGGAAATTCCTACTTCCCCTTGCAGTGGACAAGTGAAGTCTTTCCCCCCCATTGGGTCACCTCACTTCCCGGCATGATAGCTATGCTCTTCCTTTGATGGCAGGACCCTGCCCTCTGCTGACAAGGAATTTCGCTTTCCCCCTTCAAGGAGAGAGCTAACGAGCTGCATTGCTCAGTCCTGTATTATTGTCTTATCTTGATCAGATCCACCCTCCCCCTTCCAATTGAAAAACTTGAGCTAGCAATCAGGGCCCACCTTCCCAACGGCGACGCAGTCTCTGGTCCCAATTCAAAGAGTTTTGGTTTTACCTTCAAACTAGTATCACCCCCCCGGATGCAAAACCTCCAGTGAGATTGTTCCGAAATCCTCTCCCCATATGACAGAGGAGTCTGTCCTTTTTTTGGATTGGCCCCCTCCTGTGAGAGAAAGGCTGATTCCTTCTTTTTGCCGAAAGGACTGTAGCTCCCCCCGGGTGTGCAACTTCTCTTTTCTTGGATGAGGGGTATGGGTCCCACCACTGAAGGAGGAGTCCTTGCGCCCCCTACTATTCATCCCCCTACCATAGGAACACTGCTTTCCCCGTAGGATGGGGGAAGAGAATCCTCAGCTTTTCTTGTTGGTCCCTTTCTGGGGGGAGAGGGGAGGGAGGAAAACCTTTTTCCCCCTTTCGGGAGGGGGAGGGATTATTTCGAGAACCCCCAACTGTGACCTTCGATTGTCCTCATGCAAGGTAACTTTCTCTAGGTATGTTGCATTTCCCCCCCCCCCTCTAAAATATAGTTGTTACCCCCCCACTGAGGGTGACACCCCCCCCTTTAGGAAATCTCTCTCTTTCCCTTGTGGGTGAGAGAGATTCTCCTACTTCTTTTTGTTTAAACGTTCAGTTTGTCTCCTTTTCTATCAAATATTGTAGCGTATTTTTCCATAAAGGTGAAGAAACAATCCCTATTTCTCCCACAATCGGTAAGGAGAGCATTTGTTCTTTCGTTTGGGGTGGCACCCCAAAGAATTTGAAGTTTACTGTTCCTACTTCCTCACCAGAAGACGTCCTCTGTTTTCTAACCAATTGGTCTCTGCTGACCAAACCATCAAGCATCAAGAAGTGGGGAATTTAGTTTTTTTTGGAGATATAGGCGTCCCCCTAAGGCAGGGGCATCTCATCCCTCCCTAACCATCATAAACTGTGTCCCCCTTTCGAATTACCCAAGGGGGCTTCCTGCGGCCAAGGACGAAGCAGCGAAGGAGAGAACCAGGCTGCTTTTTCCCCCAACAGACCTTTCTGTCCCTAGTTGCAGTGATCTTCTTCCCCCCATGATCAACGAAAAGCTCAGCATCGCCCTTTTTCTCCAGTGTTTTATAACCTTTCCCTGTAACAATTTAAAGCAGTGGAATTTTCCGATGAAGAGCAGGAATCCGCATTTGGTCTTGGACCGTTGCAGAGTCGCCCTTTTAGAGGGGGGGAGGGAATAGTGCTTTTTCAGGAGGAAAGATCCTTGTCCTACGACAGGAACTTCTTATAATTGGCATTGTTGACTCTACCTTTCAGCCCTTCTGCTCCTTCATCTTCTGGGAACTTGAAGGCCGTGGAAGGTCTCCAGGGAGGCTGACTGCCCCTTTAGTGTGATAGATGACCTTTTTTTGCAGGGCATATGTGACCTTTTCTCCCAGCATTAGGGAGATGAGCCCCTTCTTCCCCCCCCCCAAGGTCTTTCTCCTGCCTCTTTACGTAGAAAAATGCCCAGCTTTCAGAAGCAACAAGGCATCCGCCCTTTTTCTGGGCTTGTTCCGTTCATTTCTGGCAAGTGGGGGCATTCCCCCAAGGACAGGGGACGCTTTTCCGGGCTGGGGCTTCCGCCTAGCATTGAGGTCATTCCTTGTTTCAAAACAGACTACTGTTCCTTTCACATCCAGTGCCTCGAGTGGCCCCTACATTCGGGTTCCCGGCAATTTTTTCTTCCTTGGACAATGGCTTGTGCTTTACTTCGATTGTTTGGTTTTCTCGATGTTATGTGAATCTTTTTTTTTTATTGAGCTCCCGCAGAGGCTGCCCTCCCCTTTGGAGGGGTACATACCCATTCCCTTTTTTCCTCCAGACATGGGAGGCCCTCAACTGAATAAGTGTTGTGTCCAGTGCTGAGGAAGAAGGAGTCTCCCCCTGGTGTCTATGTCATCAGTTTGATTGATGATTGATTGTCACAGTTTTTTTTAGGGGGAAATGTAATTCTTTCCAACTACGCATTCCTAAGGTGTACCAGGGAGATTTTCTTTCTGTTCAAATGATTGAGTGTCCCTCTTTTTTTTAGGATTGACCACCTTCTCTAATTCAATCCTGAAGCAGCCTTCTGGGAGGAAGACCCCCCCCCCCACTGAAGGTTCACATCTGTCGTCAATACAAGACGTCAACGCATTTGATGCCTTGGGAGAGGCGTCCCCCCCTCCCTCCCATCCCCCCTGTGGCAGAAACTCTCTCCCGGGGGAAGAGTTATAATAATACATTTCCCTTCCAGAAATATAAAACCCTTTTTTTTTAGAGGACGGTTCGTCTGTTTCTTCTAAAAGAAAACCCTCCTCCTAAGTGTTGGTGTTGAGCGAGATTTTTCCCCCCCTAACCATTCTAAACGGCCTCTCTTAGAAATTTTCCATTTATTTGATATTTTTCATTAGGTAAATTCTTGCCCCCTTCTCTCATGGATAGGGAGGGCAAACCTGGTCTTTCTTTTTGGGACTGGGGACTGGGTTTCCCAGGCTTTTTCAATCTGCGGGGGAGGAGTTTACTTTTCACTATCTTTTTTTCACAAAGCATCGGTCGGTGGGTCTTCCTACCCCCCCCAACCCATGATTTGGAATTATGAGACAACGTCCCCCCCCTCACAGAACCTTTCTGACCCTCCCTTTTTCCCCCGACAGAGAAGCTCTCCTCTACCTTAAGTGCCGTTCCCCCATCCTGATTATGTGACAAATCATGACCTTGCCCAAATTCCTGGGACACTCCCGGAATTTGAAAATCTGATTCCCCCCCCGATGACCCATCCCTAATAGTATCAAGGCACTTCGGACACAAACACTTATTCCATTGATTTTTTAAAATGATACCCCATGTCCTTCTTCAATGATGTTTTCGTAACCTCCTTTCCGGCAAGCTGAAGGCTGCATCCGCCTTTGTTTTGCTACACACGCTCATGCACCACCTCTTTCCTCTTTCTCTACACCAAAAAAGAGGGCTTTCCAAGCACCCCTTTGTCCAGGATTTGGTTCCTTTCCTTGTATGCCCGACTTTCCCCGCCTTGCCAACAAATCTTTTTGGCACTGGATTGTGATGCTGCTCCCAACAAACAGGATTGACATCAATGATCA
>Ga0179593_1313595_pt1 | contig 13355 bp, 14 predicted proteins | sample CZODoug2_1_08_16_FD_185931 | JGI IMG/M metagenome (GOLD analysis project Ga0179593, IMG submission 185931) | Vadose zone soil fungal communities from Angelo Coast Range Reserve, California, USA - CZODoug2_1_08_16fungal (PacBio error correction) | ecosystem: Environmental > Terrestrial > Soil >... | reverse complement strand
ATGGTTTCTACTGCTTTTTTCCGTTCCGCCCGCGCCCCCGCGAAGGACCCTCTTGCGTTGTTCCTGTTTTTTTTTCTCTTTTCTTAACATTGAATTTCACGATTATCGCGCTCCCCCACCATTCAGAGTCCGATAGACCAAAGATCCACCAACTTTAGTGTAGTTTAATTCTCTTTCGTTTCACGCCTTCAGCGACCCAAGATCCACAACAGCCGCGAGTCGTTCAGTATTTGGACGCCGGCAGGCCTCTTTCCGTTTATCCGTGGTTCGGTTTCTCGACGTTTATTCTTACTTATTATTTCCGTCCTACGCGCGGGCTCGCCCTCTTAAATTTATGTACCTCTGTCCTGGCCCGACAAGTATAGCAAACGACTTCTCCCCCTTTTTCGCCCTCTTCCGATGGAAAGTATCCGAGGTTGAGTTTTGGTTTGTTCTCTTTATTCCCCTTCTTCACGGAAGAATGCCAGATATCCGCCCCGCCCCTACCCCCTTCAGCGGCTACGAGACAGCAGGGTCTTCTTTTTTTTCTTTTCTTTCTTTTCTTGTTTTTTTTTTTTTTATTTTTCTTTCTTTTTTTATCTGAGAGTATTGGGTGTGCGCCGGAGTTCCTTTCGCCGAGTCTTTCGGTACGGCGGCATACGAAGCTGATTTTTTTCTTTTGCTCGGCTTCCCTTTTAATGTCCCCGGCCGGACGTCGCTCTTGGCTGTAGACCCTTGGTAGCAGAGCGCGTGAATCCTGCTTATTTCCCTTAGGAGCTTCACGCGTTTTGCCCGTCCCCCCGCGTACTTTTTTCTTTTCCCCTTCTTCGGCGGGGGACGCCGGGACGTTTATTCCCTTTTGTTGGAGCGACCCTCTCGTCCGCTTTCCTGCGGTCAGGTAGGTTTCCTTTTCGCTTGGTTGTGTTGTGTCTTTTGAAAGGGAGCTGAGAGCTCAGCCTTTTTTTCATTTCCGGGTCTCAATTGAACAGCGGCATCATTCTGAGCCTTAGTTCGTGACTTTCGCCCGCGGGCTCCTCTCCCCCGTCCTTAGACCAAAACGCCCGCCTTCAAACAGTTTTACCGGCGCGGTTTTGCATCGTCCGCGTCTTTTCGTCTGTTAATCAGGTTTCTTGGCTCTCCCCAAGCCTGTCCCCCTTTTTCCGCCGTTCGCGAGTCTGGCTCATGGCCTGCTGAAGGCATCCGTCCACCGTTCCCGTTCTTTTTTTTCACATCTCTCTCCTTCTCCCAGTAAGCCACCCAGACCAAGAGAGATTTGTTTTGGCTTTTCTCCTCTTTTTCATTCCCCTTGCCTTCCTTTTTTTTTGACAAACACTTTTGCTTATCGTTTTCTCCCCCCCGTACTATTATCGCTTAAACTCGATCTGGTGCACCCCTTTGGTACGAGCAGAGGCAAAGGAAGGTTTCAGTTTCTCTCTTCGCGTTTTTCTCCCTCTGTTGGACCCACCTTTTTCGCGTTCTTTGCCGTTTGGTTTTCCCCTGTTCTTTCTCGGCAGGAGATGATCAGCGAGATTTGACTCCCCTAACATCAGTATGGGCGCGTTCACCTGCCGAAGTCAGGTTGCTCCTACCACTCCCTTCCCCCCCTCCTTCCTCTTGTTTCCTCACTTCATACCGTGACGTTCCTTTTTGGTTTTTTTTTCTCCCCGACACACCCTTTTATCCTCCCCTGCTTCTTTCGCGCTGGGTGATAGGTGTTTTCCCCTTGATTTTTTCGTTTTCCTCTCCCTCTCGGAGGACTTCTTTTTCTTCCCCGGACGTCAATGACTTTTTGTCATTTGTCAAACCGTTTTTCCTTTTTTGCTCTTTGCTCCCCCCCCATTTTCCTTGCGTCTCTCTACGGTGGACATTCTTCCCACTCTCTTTTCTTATTTTTCCATCTGGAAAATTCCAAGCTTTTCCCTTTCTTTTTTCCTTGGCTCGGGTTGAGCGAGGTCTTCCCTTTTTTTCTGGTTATTCCCCAACCGTCCTTTGGGATTGCCCGTTGCGCGAAGCCCGTAAGGGCACGCGATTCTCCTGCGGCTTTTGAGGTTGTATGTTTTTTTTTTTGCTTTTTTTTTTCTTGGTTTTGGCGGACTTGGCTGGCAAAACCACTTTTATCGTTTTCACTTCTCTCTCTTCGCTCCTTTCGGCCCTGGCCCGTAGGTCGGCCGAAGCAACCACGGAACCTCCCTCGACACGTATCCCCGTTCCTTTTGTGTGCAGCCGTCCCTGAAAGACCGGGTGTGCTTAATCCCCTTTTTTCTCTTTTCAGTCCTGTCCTCCCTTCTATATACCTGAAGCGCTGGAACTTCTTAAATGGTTCTATCTCCCCCACCCTGACCCCCTCACCATTTTTGTGGAGGACTCCTATGTTCTCGCCGTTGTTTATTCATTACTTTTTTTTCTGCGCCTTCTTCGACCCACAATCCCGATCGGCGGTGTGGACCTTTCCCAGGCTCCCCAACCGCCGATCCAGAAGTACGATTCTCATACCCCCTCTTTTTTCTTTTTTTTTCTTTTGTCGCTATTTGGGCAGGGTCGCTTCCAGATCCTCCCTCTACCCTGTTAACCCCACCCTGGACCGCATCTCACTTCCCTCCCCCTTTTTGAGAGTTGACTGAGGACCATAGCAGAGAGCGACTCTTATCACTCGTCTTTGCCTTTGCGCGAGGTATCCCCCGTCCTCTTCCTCCCCATCTGAAATTCTCCGACTATAGTGCTACCAGGTGCTAAACTCCTTCGCTTCTCCGATCTGTTTTTCGCGCTCGTGAATTCGAGCTTGTCTTGAGAAAACTGGCTGTCTTTTAACCCACGAGCCCACACCGGGACGCCTGAATTTCACGTGGGTCACGCTCCTCCCTCGTTTGGTAGCGAGACGCTAAGAGAAATGCTGACTTTATCGTATGATGATTAGCTATTGCCGGTCCTGTTTTTTTTTTTTCCTCATCTTCGGCAGCTCTGCAGGTAGGATCCAGGGCCGTCTATGGAACTTGCCTTCGTTTTTTTTTCCTGTTAGGGGAGGATGAGGGTAGCCAGGGTTTTTGGTCGGCCACTCCCCAGGACCCTCTTCTTTTGTCAGTTAGTCGATCACCGGTTACCCACTGTGACCGACCGCTTCTTGCTCATTTTCGTTGTGAGAGCGGAAGGTCTCATCTTTCCATTTCTTCCTCCCCTGGCTTGGACCCACGACGACGTGAAGGTAGTTTCTTCTCGTTCGGGGAACGTGCGCCACAGGTACTCGCTCTGATTTACATTATCGATTGCTCCTGCTTTTGTTTTGGTGCGACCGTATTTGACTTTTCGCCTTTCCTTGCGGCTGGGACGTGAGATTGGCGGATAGTGTGTCCACGTCCCACGTCAGCCATATGCTCTGGCGGTTTCTGGAATGGGAGAGGACTTCTTTTGGTGATCCAAGTCGGGCAGCCGTCAGGGTACGATGTTTATCAAAAATTGGTAGCAGTTAGGGCAGTCATCGGACTTAGGATAATTTGCCCCGGTTTTTGAGGTAGTGTATTCGAAGGGACAACAGGTTCCATTTTCTATTTTTTCTTTCTAGTTTGGCTCGTCGCCGTCGTTTTTCCCCTTGTCTTCTCTTTTTTAACATTAGTACTCCGTGTTGTGCTTGTGCTTACGCCTGTTTCCTGATCTCGGGACAACGACGGCTACGGCCTTGCCGGACGTTCGTCTTTTAATAGTCCCGCGGTGCGACGCCGTCCCCACGTGCTACATGGGAAGTAGAAGTTGCCCCCCCTAAGAGAACTTGGATTTCTCTCCGCTTCTTTTTTTTTTTTGTTCCGCGTGTGCCCCTAACATGATAACGTTCCCCCTTTTTGTCTCTTCATTTGGCCGATCGCGCCCGCGCGAAGAAGTCCTCTCAGATCGTTCTCCTTTTTCCTTGGGTTTTTTCCCCAGTCCCACGACGTACGAAGCTCCCAGTTTTCGGCCCAACGCCGGCCCTGGCTTTCCAGGTCGAAACCGTGATGACTTTGATTTCCCCCAGCTTTTTCCCCCCCCCCCTGGGTCAAAGGTGTTACCCCTTACTGACAGGCCGTTCATCTCGTTCGTCTCGAGTAGAAAATCGGCAAGCCAAATTCCTTAGTCTTTGCTTTTCTTTCTCCTTTTTGTTTGCCCCGATGTACGACTACACCCAGGACGGCAGCTCGATCTCTTTTCTTTCCCTTCGTTTTCCCTCTGAGGTTGTGTTTTTTTGCTCTTGTGTGTGTTTTTGTGAGTGTTAGTGCTGGCTTTTCTGGTTTTTTCTCTTTCCGTCGGTTGGTTTTGGTTTTTTTACTTCGCCTTGTTTTCGATTGACTTCCCTCTACCTTCTCACCATTGTTCACTCTTATTTCTCCGTCCCTCTTTCACACATCCTCACCACTTCCTTTTCTTTCCCTTTTTTTTATTTTTTTTTTTTTTGAGGCTTTTTGCGGTCTTTTTCGTCCCCTGTTTTACTCGGCGTGGTCGTTCCCTTCCTTTCTTTCCTCGGGTCTTTTTCAAGATTTCGGATCAAAGGCTTTTTCCCTTGGTTGCTTTTTTTCTCCTTTCTGCACGTTTGAGCTCGAGGCAAATGTCCCCCCCGATTTTGATTTATGGTCTTTTCTTTCCTTTCCGCGAATTTGGTTCTCTCGTCTGCTCGGTCTGAGTCCTCCGTCAAACAAACTTTCTTTCTTCTTCTTTTCTCTTTTGTCCTTGGTTACAATAGATAGGTAGTCGTCACCTACACTTGCGCGCACCTAGTCACCTCTTATTCGTTTTCCCCTCCTTTTGCTACGTGGGCGTTTGTGCGACCTTAAGGTCCCACCCCCAAGACGACCCCTTTTGGTCCCCGTTCTCTTTCTGAAAAGCCGAGGGACTTCACTTCGTTGGTTTCCCCCTCGCTTTTTTGGTTGGAAGTCGGGTGGGCTCGTAGAAACCTTTGTTCCCTTAAGTTCCCCCCCAAGTGCCTACCTTATCTCTCTTTTTTAGGATGCGGATCTAGGGCCAATTTTTCTTTCTTTTTGCCGTTGCTGCGTTATGCTTCATCGTGTTGGTAGTATTGTTTTTTTGCTTTCCCTTCTTTTTTAAAGCCGGCTTTTTTTTATCTTTTGGCCGCTCTAATTCACTAGGTCCGAAGACCCCTTGCCCGGCCCGCTCTCTCCCCCCTCCCTTAACAACGGGGCGCCCTTTTTTTGGCCATTTCCGCGTTCTTCAGTATTTTGAGCCCATTCAGGCCTGTCCTGACGTATCTACCCCTTTTTCTGCCTTCCCGCTCGAAACCGAAGCCCCTTTCTTTCTCCTGTCCGTAGATTTACTGGGTACCCCAATTTCTTAACGTTTCTTTGTTGTCGGAAATATCACCGGATCTGTATTTGCCTTTGGCTAGATGTCGCCTTCGATGATTGACTTTTTTTTTCACGTTGTAAGCTACTTTCTTTCCCCCTTCAATATAGCTCGGTCCCATCTATAGAGCTTCACGCCCCTCTTTTTCCCCCCCCCCTCGCCATCGTCTTTTTCTTTTTTTCGTTTGATGTGAGAACCACCAAAATCGAAATGTCTCCTTTTGAGTGTTCTTACTTCAACCCCTCCCCCCCTGACTCTTTCTTTTTTTCCTTTGAGACACTTCTACCTTGGCGGTGAAAACTCTACTGCCTCCGAGCTTCGTCTCCTTTAGCTCCTCGTCTTCTCCCCCGTAGTTCTCAGTTTAAAGGGTGCGCTCAATGTTTCCCTCCCTTGAGCTGAGTTTTTGCTCCTCCTCTCCTCTGTCCCGATCGTCACTCTTCCGGGTGCCCTATCCGTCTTTCGAAATTCTTTATTTGGAATTTAGATAAGTAAGGCCCCCAAAAGTCCTTGAGTCTCCTCTCTTTTCCAAAAGCGCCGCGGCGCGGGCTGGTGTTTCCTTTCCTTGTTCTGCCTTTGATAGTTTTCAAGCTACCAGTGTGTCGAGTTCCTTCTTTTTTTCTTTGCGTTTTTTTCGCTTTGACATCGGGCTCGGCTGGGAGTTTTGGCGTGGGAATTTTGTCTTTTTCCTGTATAGGGAACCAGTGGGAGGGGCTCGCTCGCTATCGTTTTGTTGCCCCTGCGTTTTTTTCTTTTTGAGGAGGCTGTTATAGGCGGTGTTCTCTTGCCCGTTTTGCGGGTCAGAACCAGGCCCCATTCTCTATGCTCTTTTCCTTTTTCCTTTCGTCATTCCCAGCTGCTTTTTTAACCCCTCTCTGTGGAAAAGTGACTCTCCCGCTTCCTTCTTCTTTTTCTTCTGGGCGCCCCGATTATGCGTGGCCGCCGGTTCTTTACTTAGTTTCTTCGCGGGCGGGTGGCCTGCGGAGTTCTTCCTTTTTTCTCCCCCCCCCCCACTTTTCCAGGGAGAGAACGACGGGGTTGGCCAGGGGTGAGTTTTCCTCCTAACGACGATTAGAGTCAGAGTCTCTCGGAAGGTGATGTTTTGACAGAGGTTTTGCGCCCCCCTTAAAGTGGAAAGGCCGAGTTTTTCCCGGTGCGGTTCGAGAGTTTCCTCCAGCAGGTCTGTTTTTTCTGGATCTTCGCCTTTTTTTTTTCTTTTCCTAAGAACGCCAACAACGCTCCCCGCCCTTGGTTTCTTTACGTCCCCCGGCGAGGAGCCTTTTTTTGTACCCGTTCTTTTCCGTGAAAGTGTAGGACTTGCGTGTGTTGATAGTCGACGTTCTTTTTGCCTTTCTCTCTCACTTTTCGTATGACCTTGGTAAGGACTCCGTAAGTCCTCCCTTTTAGTTTTCTTGAGTTACGAGTGATCCTTCTCAGGCTTTGACGGTGGTTCCCTTTCTGTCTAGGTTTTTTTTCGGAGCAACGCGTTGGGCGCGATCTTTCCTTTCCTTTCTTTCCGATCCAAGGATGTTCTTTCGCGGCAGGGATTGTCTCATCCCACTCGAAGGCCATGAGTCTATTTTCCTCCTAATCCTGTTGGGGTTTTGTGAGGCATTCTGGCTTTTGTGTTTTTTCTCCCAAGACGCCCCCCTCTTTAAACTGTACCCTCGGTGATTTTCGCGATGCATAAAGGTCTTTTTTTTTCTGTTCGCAACGATTGCTCGCGCAGACTCGACTGTCTCCCCCCCCTTCTCCCTTACGTCTTCACCGGCCGGCGGCCCATGAAGTCTCGATTGGGCGCCGAGCCGGCGGTCTTTCCTTCCTCTCTTTTTTTTTTTTTTTGTGCGTCTCCCCTGGCGAAAACCTCCGATCAATCCACACTTTTCCCCCCTTTTTTCCCCGGATTTAGATTCTAAATTTTTTCCCCCACTATCCCTGTTTTTTAGAAACGTATAAGAGGTCTGGGTTTTTTTTTCTTCCCTTTTTTCTTGGATAGGAAATTCCGGAACCGAGCACCTTTAACTTAAGGGCGTCCTCGCCGTCATTTTTCTTACTTCGCTCTTTTGGACTCTACGTATGGCTGGGAGAGCCTCACTCCTTGTTAGAGGATAAGTTATGTGATGACCCTCCTTTCCCTGCCTTTACGAGTTCTTTCGGGATGATCAGCTACTCCGTTATTTTGCTCGGATGTCCTTCCTTAAACGTTTGGAGTACCGGGGCGCGTGGGGCGCTTTTAGGACTCCCCTCATCCTCCCCCCCGCCTTTTTAGGGAGCGACGATTTTTGTAGTGATTGTCTTTTCTCAGGGAGAGTCTTTCGAGATGGGGGTTTTTGCCCACCTGCCGATTTCTTCCCTTAGATTTAGGTGATTCCCGCGCCACCTCCTCCGATTCTTGTTTATGACTAGTTCGTTTCTTACTCGGAGAACCGGGAAACTGTCACGACAGCAGCCTGGTCGGCCTGACAAAGAGTTTTGTTGGTTGGGTGTTTTTCAGGGCTACCCTCTTTTTCTTTGATTTTTTGTCACCCAAGGCCGTTCCCAAAAGCCTTTTTCCGTAGCCCAGGAGTGAGAGGGCAAACCTTTAAAAGGAAGCTCAGCCAGGCACCACAACACCCACACAAAACCACCCCTCTTCCCTGCCCCCCCTGCGTTATGGCACATCTCAGGGGACCCATTCCTTATGTTTCCCCGGGGTCCAGTTCTCGAGATGTCTTCCCCCTCCTCGGGAATATATTCACGGTTCTTGGTTCCACCCCAACTTTGAGTCATATTCTCCCTTTCACAATAACCATCTTCGATCAATCTATTTTTTTCTCCCTGAAAAGAGCCGTGCCCCCACTTCGCTGGTCCTCTATATTAATCCCTGCTTCTCTGAGTGGACCCCGACAGTCGCGCATCTTTGACGGGGGGGGGTTTTTTTACCCTTTTTGTCCTATCGGCAGTCACGAGGCTTTCAAGTCCCCCTTTTTTCTTTTCAGAGGAGGACGGCTCTGTTTTCACCGCCCGACGTTGGCTCTCCCCACTTCCTCTCCGTTCTTTAAATGTCTGTATTTGTCCACTTCCATTCCTTGTGTGCCGTTTTTTTATTCTCCCCCCCTCAAGACCCCTCTTCTGAGAGGCCTGGTGGACCGAGTTTTGCTTTTTTCTGCTTCCGATCTTCTTGCCGACGCGATGCGACTTTTTTCCCCTCCTGTTCCTGCCGTCGTCCGTGCACCGCTTTTATGGTTTTGAAGGCGTCCTGTGGCTCTTTTTTTGTCCGGCTCGCTCGGTTCGTGCGTTTGCAACCCATTCGATTTTGCCTTCACGATGGCACAAGCCCCTTTTTCTTTCCGTTTCTCGCCATTTTTTTTTCCTGGTGTTCGGATGGGTTCCCCGTGGCAGTTTGTCCCTCGCCTGTTGGGCGGCCTGCCAACGACCAACAGTTTGCCCTTTCGTTTTTTTTTTGCCCCCTAAGAGCCGGAGAGTGGGTGTTCTTAGTTGGGAAAGGGATGGATTTGTGTTTTTTTTTTTTTTTTTTTTTTTTCGGCGTGGGGCCCGGCCGCCCCCCTTGTGTTTCACACATCTTCACTTAGGCCCGCAGCCTTTTCCTCCTCTTTTCCCCCCCTACGCACCAACCGGCCGCTACCGATTCCTTTATCACTTTTCCTGAAGAAGCGGTCAAGTGATGTTTGTTTGCCCCTTCCGGTGAGTCCACGTTCCCACTTTCCTTAGCAGGCAACGTTTTCGACTGTTTTTCTCCGAGACCCAACTTCCCATTTCTCCCCCCCCCCCCCTCTTTGTGATTTCTTCTCCTGCATAATGTCTTTCGCTTTTTTAGCAGGGCCTTCTTACGACCCAAATAGTCCTCCCTCTGGGTGTGATTCTTTTTTTTTTTTTTCCCCCCTTTTCAACCCGAAAGATTCCTTTCGCCATAATTTTTCGAGGGCCTGAGTTGTCTTGCTTTTTTTTTTCTAGGGTTCGACTACAGAGGTAGAGGTACCCTTTCCACCCATGCTACCAATAAGGAAATTGGTCTCTGTTAACGGGCATTCACGCCTTTTTATTTTTCCGGTTTCTACTCACTACTCATCTGTGTCGAGGGTACCCCCGCGTGGCTCCCCTTCCTCCTATTGAGTGGCCGACAGTGCCCCCCTCGCCTTTTACCTCGATCTGTTTCCCTCGCTCGAAGATTTCTTGAGTTTTTTCGACCCCAAAGCGTCAGAACTCTTTTTCCCCCCCCCCCTCCTCCCCCCCTCTCTCTTTTTTTCGGAGCAACATCCATCGTCTGTGGATTGCCTCTACCTTCCTATTCCCTCCATTAGTCTCCCCTTCGATTTCGAGTGTCTCCGGTTTTCTTTTTCCTTTCGTTTGTGGTGTCGTCTTTCCTTGCTGCTCATGAAGTGGCTCAGCTCCCCTTCCGAGCAACGTTTTCATTTTTGTGTTAGTTTTCTTTCCTCTCCTATGTCGTGATTCCTTGAGTCTATTCTCTTTTTTTCTCCCTTTGGCCCGTTATTCCCAGGCGAGGCGTCTTCGTTTGTTAGTAGTGGTTGCCCTGACCCCCGTGCCGTTTTTTATTGGGACCACCCTGGGCTCTGAGGTCTTGGCTCGTCTTTTTCAAAATTTCAGCATTTTTCCTCTTTATCACTGGATTCTATCTTTTTTCACTCTCTCTTTTCGTAGGTATTTCCTCAGAGCTTTGGGCCTTCGCGGCGCCCACCCTTTCTGCTTCTCCGTTTTGCGAGTGTGTGGGAAAGAATGTCCCTTCACCTCCTTTTCTCCCTGGGTCTATCGTCGGGGCCGTGGGTTCGGGCGTTCCCCCCCTTTTCCGACGTTGGACTTTCATAGTTCCTTCTGTGCAGGGTAACCCTTTTTCTTTTCCCCTCCCTTCTGATTGTCCCCGCCCTTTCGTTGTCCGGATTGCCCTTCTTTTTCCTCCCCCTTTCTTTTTTTTTTTTTTGTGAGGAGATCCTTTTTTTCTTTCTCCCCCTAAGTTCGAAGGAATCGGCCCGGACCTTTTCCCTCACAAGTGCCCCTCGAGGTCCGAGTCAGGCCCCTTCCCCCTTTCCTTTGATTCTGAACGGACGAGATAACGGGCCGCCCTCTTTAAGGCGCTTTTTTTTGGGGACAGCTAATAAGTCTTTCCAAATTTTCTTTTGACGTCTAGGTACACCAGCCTGTCTCTATTTTAATTCCTTCCTCGATAAGTTCAGACTTGGGCGGTAACCCCCTTTTAGCAAGTTCCACGCGTTACATGGACTGACTCGGTCTTGGCCCCCCCCCTCAGGTTTTCCCCCCCCAAGGTGTCTGGAACTATCATCCTCCCGCCTCGCGGCGCCGCAGCGCCTTTCCTTTTTTTTCCCCGTTGTGATTTCCCGACGTACCGGAATCGTGGTCTATCGCGTCTGACACCCTAGTTTTTTCCCCCCCCCCCTTTTCATTTCATTCCTTTTTTTCGGGATCGAGTGTGCCCGCTTCCTCTCCCCTTTTAATCCCTACACCCCCGTTGACCCCAAAAAAAGCGTTCCAGTGAATGAGACTCGTCCCTTCTTTTTTTCTTGTTCCGCGCTCACGCGATTGGCGGTGCTCGACACCCCTCCGCTTTCTTGCGTCTGGTGAGGTCGGCGGTTTTATTATGGTTTTCGAACGTTTTAGCTCCTTTCTCTCTCTCCATCCCTTCCGGATTCAACGGCGCTGTGCCTTTTTTGTAGGGGCCCCTTCTTCCACCTGATCTTCGTAGACACATTTCTCCTTTTTTTGTTTTTTGTTCGGTGGAAATCGCAATTCTTTCCGCGTTCCTCTCTGTTTTGGCCTCCCCGTTCCACGACCACACTTTCATGAGTGTTTTCCAATTTTTCCTGTTCCTTTCCCCTTCTCTTAAGTTACGGAAATGCCATGGAGCGCCCCTCTCACCCAGATTGTGCTGACCTCAAGGGATCAGGTCCCTCCAGGTGATCCATAATTTTCCACCCGTTTTTTCCTTTTTTTTTTTTTTTTTTTTTTTCGAAGGCGATAAAGCTGACTACCAATCTTCGTTTCCCCCATTGAGCTTGCGGAAGGGGTTGGGCGAGAGCCCCCTTACTCCTTTTCTTTAGAGTGTCTGATTTGGATTAGTCGACTAGGCTCGGAACCCCATAGTACGTTTCCCGCTGATTTTATCTCGATGAATCGTCGGTAGTCCTTTTTTTGTCGTGGCGACAGTTTTTGCGGTCGGCTTTGATCCTCTCCTTTTTCCGGAAGGTTTCCCCCTTCCTTCCCGCGTGCTCCCCCCCTCCAGAACGGGCCTCCCGGAGACAATCCCGCTTGCCCATTTCTGCCCCCGGCATGTCAAATGTCACTTTTCTCCCCCCCCCCTTTTTCCCAACCCAACAGGCGAGCATTTTTTTTCGCTCTCAACCCCCCCTCCCTCCAGTTGGATCCGCCGTTAGCTATTTCCAGATTGACCCTTCGTTCTTTTTGTTCCCCTCCCCTTTTCGTGAGCTCAGTTCAAAATGTTGGCGCGTTCTCCCATTTCGATGGAGCTTTCCCCCGTTTAGCCTCTTGTCTTCCCCTTTTTTTTTTTTTTTTTGCTTTTTCCGGCCCAAAGCTTTTATCCCCGATTCCCTCCAATCTTTACCCCACCCGAGCCTGCGCGAGCCTCTATGGTTGTTCTGGTGTCCCCCTTTTTCACCCCCCTTCTTCTCACACGGTTCTACAGTTCCCACCACTCCCTTTTTGAATCTTTTTTTTAGTCTTTCGATTTTAATTGTCCCCTTTGCTTTTTTTTTTTTCCCAAAGCGCCGCCGCGCGTCTCCTTTCCCCTTTGCTCCCCTTCATTTGGAGTCGACTGACCCTGACGTGTCTCCGGGCCCCAGGCTTCGTCACCCTGTGTCCCCCTTTTTTCTGGCTCCCCGACTCTCGGTCCCTTCTTGTTCTTTGTCCGGGTCGCCGACGCCTCTTTCATAGAAGGAAGTAGGTTCTTGCGATACTTTTTTCGGTTGGGAACCCCCAAAGTTTTTCCTTTCCTTTCACACTCACGGTTTTCTTGGCGTGTTGGTGGCGTCTGTTTTTTTCTTGGATGTGGTTTTGATCTGCCCTTTGCAACTCCGGGCGTCGAGTCCCCTTCGCTGGTCTGGAAGTTCCTTTTTCCCCTGTTTTTTTGCCGTCCTTGTTCAACGGTGTTTTTTTTAAGAGCCATTCCCTTTTTTTTTTTGCGCTGTAGGATCCTTTGCCCATGGTTCGCCGCGGGCTTTTGCCACCGTGGAGGTGTAATTGCTTTTAGTTTCTCGTGGTTTTTTGCATTTTTCTTCTCCCTTCGGGATGAAAAAGTCAGAGCTGGGTGGGGCGCGCGGTCTCAGAGTTTGGCGCACCTACATGCTCCTTTTAACCTTTTTACCAGACATCGCCCGAGGCAGGTTTTGTTCGCTCCTATCGGCGCGTTTAAGCCCTGTTTGAGTGACTATCTCCTTTCGGCCCCCCCGCCCTCCGGACACGCCTTCCCTGGCTCACCCCCGCTTTTTTACAGCTCTCCAGGGGGGGGGGGCCTGAAGGTATTTTTTCGATCCCGTCTTTTCTATTGGGGAAACCCCTCACGAGGTTTTTTCGGTCAGTTTTGAGTAGACCTCTACAACGGCCCCACTTCCCACCTCGGCGCCCCCTAGACGTTGGGAGCGAGGCGTGCTCTCTTTTTCCCTTTGTTTTTTTTTTTTCGGCCTCCGTCTGCCCGCGTCGATTCTGAAGGGAATGTCCTGTTCCGACACTCCCCCCTCTTACCCTCTGATCTTAATCGGCTATTCTCATTTCGGATTTCCGTCTTTCTTCCCCCCTTTTTCGTTCTTAGTGTTTGGTGAGTTTCTGTCCGTCATTCCCGCTCTTGACACTTTCCCCCTTCCCCCTTTGTTTTTTGACGCCGTCGGACGGCTCATGTAGGTCTTTCGCGGCGGCCGGTGTCTTTTGGACTCCTTTTTGAGACCTGGTCGCGTTCTTTCCCTCTCTTTCTTTCAACCCCTCCCTTTGGTTTTCTAGAAAAGTTGACGGCGTTCCCCCTCCCTTCCTTGAGGTCCTTTTTCCTCGGGAGGAGTGGGCGCTTCCCACACTTCTCCCCC
>Ga0179593_1285756_pt1 | contig 13355 bp, 10 predicted proteins | sample CZODoug2_1_08_16_FD_185931 | JGI IMG/M metagenome (GOLD analysis project Ga0179593, IMG submission 185931) | Vadose zone soil fungal communities from Angelo Coast Range Reserve, California, USA - CZODoug2_1_08_16fungal (PacBio error correction) | ecosystem: Environmental > Terrestrial > Soil >... | reverse complement strand
ATTTCTTTTTGGGCTCCCGTGGACCGGTCCGAGGGTTCTTTGCGCCGGCCGGGCTTGCCTGTCCCTAGATGCCGGTCCCAGCTCCATTGTCCACAATTTTTCCACTGCGACGAGTACATCTGGACTGGCGGCCGCCTTTCACGCGGTAGGTTCCCTCCTTGTGGCGGACACTCAGCTGTCCTGATAGTCCTGTTCACTTAGAGATCTGATGCCGTCGGCACCTGCGGCCAAAAGACGACTTCTCTCCTCCGCTCGGACCCCCCCCCCTGCTTATGCACGGTTTGATTGGCAGAATTAGTATGATGAGGCCCCAGTGCGCGTGTTTCTCCTTGGCGGTGACCGCATTCCTTGGTCTTAAACGTATCTAGCCCAAGTCCGGGAACCCCCGGGGGGGCCTTTTTTCGCCTTTGCCGTGGCCTTTTTTATTCCTCCCCCCTCTCCATATCTTTCTAGCATCCGTTTGTTGTGTTTTTTTGATAGGAGGATGCGCGGTTCGTTTATGGATTTAAACCTCGGCCTTTGGTTTCCTTCTTTGCTCTGAGACATCCTGGGTCCGAACAAATCTCGCAGTGTTTTGTGGAACCCTCCTTTTTGGACTTCCTCTCTTCCGCTACCCGTTTGGCTCTTTAATGACCTCACCATTCGTAATGTGGTAGCGTGTTTCTCCGCTTTCCTCGCGATTAGGACTGTCTTTAGGTGCTGGGACCGGTCCATCGACCCCTGTTTCGGGTCGCTCCAGGGTCAGGTTGGCACCCGTCTTCTTCAAAGATCCCCTTCCGGACAGACGAAACCCCCCTTATCCCTGTAGCGCTTTCAGGCATTGCAGGTTTCCTACGTCCCTTAAGGTCCCTTCAGGGAGTGTTCCATTTCCTGTCTGATGGGGCCGGCTGACGTCCGCGGACATGCCATCCTTTTGCTTCGCCTCACCCTCGTGACCGGGAACCGTTCACCCCTGAACGACGGGGAAACTTCACTTAGTGGCTCGCGCCCCAGAGCCCTCTCTCTTGAGAGGCGGACGGTTTTCTCCCCGCCGCCGATTTGGCTTTCAGCCTTGCTGGCGAGCTTTGATTCCCTTAGGAGGTAGTTTTCAGGGATCGATGTTTCCCTGTTGTTACCCGCCATAGGGCACAGGGCAGGACTGACTCGATCCTACTTTCCGGGGGAACCGCGGCTCCCGCGCCCCTTCGCTTTTCGCCGCAGCTGTTTCTGGGTTGTCTGCAGACACTCCCTCCTCACAGGACCCCAGGGCACACCCACACCCACTATGAGGGAGCCATTTGCCGCGCCACCACCCCAAGTTGATAAGTTCAGCAGCAACACAGGCCGTGCATGGCCCCCCTTCCTTGCAGGCCCCCGCCCCGCCACCAACGGCATGCTTCCCCGGCCAGTTCCGTTCAGGTTCTTGGCTTTTCGCTTTGTTAGCGTAGGTTTCCGTCTTTCTTGTTCCTTCTCGCCTTACTTGCTCTGAAACTAGCGGATTCGGGCTCAAAGTGACTAACAGCATTGGCCTTCTCCTGTTTCTCTGTACCTAGCCCGTAAGAAACCACATTCCGTAGGCAACCTCTGGACGTGACCAAGTTTACCCCGCTCCTGCCTCAGGTTCCACAAGCTTTTGGCGTGAGTCCCTCGGCTTTTTACACGGCCGCCCTTTCTGGTCCGTAATGCTAGTGCGTCGCCTCTCGTTCGGCAGTCACCGAGCTCCCCCCCCCCCCCTAAGGGGTGAAGGACTTTCCCCAATACAACCACCCGGCCTCACTTCCTTACCGCCTTGTCCTTCCTCCCCAGCTCCCCCCGCCGGTTCTCAGTATTTTCGAGACTTCCCGTTTTTTTCAAATGTCCAGTCCTTGTAAGGAGCCCCCCTGTTCGGATCGTTAATGGGCTTTCAATCCCCCCTTCCTTCCCACTTGACCCTCCCTCTGTCCCCCCCAGATCGTCATAATTAGAATTATCGAAATAATTAGGGGTTTATGTTTCCAGCGTCGATGCAGGATGTTGTAGCACCCCCCACTGAGGCTGTTTACTCCCACCGCTATCGTAAGGAGACAGCGTTAAAGGACCTAGGGTTGTTAACGTGACCAAGTTTTCCGTTTTTTTGGTCTCGGGTATGTCCTGGGCCGACTACTGTGGGTCTTCATCGTCTGAGTGCAGGGACCGCCGGTCCCCGATCCTTGTTCCGTTTTCGTTCCTGGTGCTGAACCGATTCCGTGGCCCTCCAGGCAATACTTCTGGCCGGCCGCCGAGCACCGGTGTAGATGAATGGGTTTTTCATGTAGCTGATCTGAGTGGAGAAGTGGCATGTATTCCCCCTTTCGACCGGCTCTCTTCTCTTGTACTTTGGCGGCCGTGTGGAGTCCCTGTGATTTTGGGCTTTCTAGGTGTTCTTTTTTTTCTCCGTCGGATTGCATTCATCCACCACTCGTCCGCCGTTGCCTTGCGACCTTTGTGCCTAAACCAACGGCCGGCCTTGCACTTTGCGTTGTTCCCTCTTCCGTATCTCTCCTTTTCTTTTGGTTTTCCCCGTGTCACCCCTGTGCGTGACTGAAGTTTGTTTCACTCCACCCGGTTTTTTTTTCCTCCTGTTCTGGATTCACTCGTCCCGTGGCACCGACGCACCGGATCCCCCTCTCTCGTCCTCCTTCTTCTTTTTCTTTTGTTTTTTTTAGTGGAATGCCTTTTTGTTGCCCTCTTCTGGGGGTTTCGGCGGCCCCTGCCCAGGACGGCCCCAGGTCTGCCCGTTTTTGCTCCCACCCTGGTTCTTTTTTTCCCCCGGCCCAGTCGTTTAACCCACTGCCATTCTCCACTCCTCTCCCAAACCGTATGGATCCTTCAGATTTTTATTCTTTAGCTTACTTCGTACAAGATGGACCGGACGGCCGCTTTGCCGCCCGTGTTTTTTTGCAGGTTGCCAAAACCTGTACGACCCCTTTTTCACCCGGCTTAGAAGAGTGGGTGAGCTGGCCTTCCCCACCTCCCGCCCCCCTGAGACCCGTATTCAGATCCCCAGATTTTGGGGTCGACCCACGTCCGAACGTGAGAACCCCTCTGGTTCCCGCCGTCCCCGGTGAAACTTTTAGGTCCTACTCCTTTTCCGTCTCTTTTCCACCACTTCCTCCACTTCTACCAACCTTCCGAATCCCTGTTTTGATTCTCATTTTTCGGCGGTCCTAGTGGTCATGGATTTTCCTTTTTCTGTTTCCTTGACTCATTCGTGTCTAAATTACGACGGGGCCCCCATCGTCATCCGGGGCCGTCTTCAAGTTCCACCGAATAGTCGTTTGCCCTTTGTTTCCTGGTGAAACTTTTTTCGATCCGGGCCCCCGGGTCCACCTGGGTCCGGTCTTTACGGGCAGGCGGGGAAGAGGAAGCCTCCGTCGGATTTCAGGGTTTGGCAGACTTGAGGTACCCGACCCCTGGCCGGGCATTCCGTCCCTCTTCTATAACTAGATTTCACATTTTAAGTATATTCCTGATCTTATCTTTGACCTGTTTTTTTTCTTCTGCTTCTTCCCCCCCAAATGCACTTTGTCCTGGTTTACGGGACCATGTGAATGACCTGATTCGCCAGTGACTTGCCTCAGGTGGGTCTCGTTCCAGTCGTGACCCGGTTGGGGAGTGCGCTGGGAATCTTGCACACCCCCCGGCTGTGGCTGCCGAGGCTCTTCTGCAGAGGAAGAAGCCCCGTTTAGATTTTTTGGGGGTTTGGTGATCTTGATTTCTTTTGAATACCCTGAGTGCCCTCCATCCCTACTGCAAGGGGGGAGTCTTAGCATGGGCTGGCTGCGAGCCGACACTCTTACTGACTGCAAGGTCTGCAACCAAGGCCGCCAGGGCTTTGGGGTCGTGGACAGTGCACCTGTTAGGTCGGGGCCCGGCTCCAACGAGATATTGAGCTGGGGTGGGTCCTAGCAGATCTTGTGTTGGAGGCACAGCCTGCGGTTCGCAGGAGGCGTTCGTGCGGTGTGGATTTTTCTTTCCGACCCCTGTGGGCTTTTTCCGGCGTTCTTCTCCCCCCGCCTTGGTAATCCCGTGTCACAGGCTTCCTGCTCTTAGGTACGTTCTCCCCCCCCGAATGTGCGCGCTTCCCACCCGACTCTGGCCTCTTTCTACTGGAATTTTCCTCCCAACACCCCTGAACGGCCTACACCGTAAAATTTTTCCGGACTTTTGCCCCCTATGGTTTGTGCTTTTCTTGACGTCCTTTTCTGGAAGTTGTACGGCCGGTGGTCGTCGGTTTTGACCCCTTTTGTTGTTCAGTGGGCCCTTCGTCGCCGCGCGTCCTGCCTACCCGTGCAGCCACCCGGGGATCAAGGTCAGTACGTCGAGAGTGCCCACTTGCATCTCCCCACCCTTTACCCGTGATTCGGGCGCGTAGCTGGAACTCTATATCACCTCTAGCACCCCTGGGACCTGATTGTCACAGGCTGTTTTCAGTGAAAGTGACGGTCCGCTGGTTATCTCCGGCCGGGTTTTGACCTTTGCTCTTTGAGATGCCGGAACGCAGTCCATGGCCCCCCCGTGCCAGCGTCAAATGTCCAGTCTTCGTCTGGGATTGGACCTTCATAGACCAGCTCTGGTGCCTGTAATTCTTCTCTGCCAGGCACCTTAGATTGTCCATTTCTCGCCCCCCGGCCTTGATTGTCATAGTGAGTGCCGTTCCTCAACGACAGACCGTTCCCGACCTCTTATCGATTCAAAGACTTCCTGACGTGTGCACGGCCCGACTAATTGATTCTTCCTCACCCGTTCCCGAAAGTGTTTCCTTGTCCAACCTGCTATTTTTAGGCCCCTCTTCGACCCGCCGTCACCCCCGGGACGGTTTTTAGCCGGCCCCTTACCCCGTCAAGAATTTCCATCATTTTACTATACCTACCGTTGTTTGTTTTACTTATCGGAGTCTATGTCCGCAGGTTGAGGCCGGGGCCGTACTCCCGGCTGTCGGTGGCCTTGTTTCTGCCGGACGGGCGTTTTCAAGTGTTGTTGGCCCAGAGGCGGAGTGTGCTCTTCGTGTCCAGAGCACCCCGTGCCCATTTCGCCCTCTTATGATCCCTACTTCCTTACGAGTACGGAAGTTCCGTCTCCTGTGCGGCCTTCATCGATTCCAGCCTTTTGCGGTTCGTATTTTCCAGGGGACTCTCTCTTCAGTGGTGACACTCCCGATGAAGTACAGTACTGACCCTGGTGTGCCCGGGGGTGTTGCGTTGCAAGGCCGATGCTCGCAGGCCATGGTACGTGTCTTCCCGTTGACCCTGCCTGTCCTGCGGGGCCTTCCCCTCTTACAGTTTCTCACTGAATTTCCTTCTGCTGACTTAACCCTCGGTGACACGGAACTGTATCCCGGAGGCGTTTGACAATCATTCGCTGAGAGAGGGGATCTCTTCTTCAGCTCAGTACCCCCCGACCCCTCGGGCAGTGGTGGAATGCCCGGAGAGATTTGCGGTGTTTACTCTTGCGCTTAGGCTCTGCTTTTTTGCGTCCTCTTCTTAGGTGGGGAGTTGTCTCTGGGTACAATTCTGTGCAAGGAGATGAAATGGTTTGGATTTCGTGGTCTCACCAGGCCCCTCCGACGTCCCGGCTTTTGCTTTGACTTGCCCGACCCCATCCCATCCACCGTCCCATGCACGTCTACACGGTCCCTTCCGTTCAGGTTAAGCCTTTCAGTTTCCACGTCCATCGGGGCCGGAGGGCCAGTGTTGCTTGGTTACGCCCACGTACGGTTTCTCGATCTCCCAGGGATTACTTGCTTGCTGACCCCCCCCACCTCTTGTCGAGGGTTACATTTGGCACTCAGTTTGGGCCCCCCCTCTGCTTGAAACCACTTCGCCCGGTAACCCCCGCTCCCGGGATCAGGTTTCCCGACGAAAAGAGGCACGGAAACCCCACGCCGGCCCCTCATTCTTAACCATTACACTGGGCAGTCAGTTCGCATACCCGCTGGTCCGTATCGCCATCTCTACCCCGGGCCTGTTACTCAGTTACGTCTTCATCCAAACAAACCCCGTACCCGAGGCGTCGGGTCGGACTCCAGAGGTCTATCCTACCCCCCCCTCGGCCAACGCGGTCCGCGGAAGTAGTCCTCCTACAATTCCTCCTGCACAAGTGGGACGCCGGGTCCTGTCTCCCGCTGGGCCTTCTGTTTTCATGCTGCTTTTCCATTCCGGAGTTCATTAGGGCACCGCTTGTCAACCTGATCGTTCATACTTAGCCGTTCGCCTCTAAATACATTCTCCCTCTGGGGGCTGGTTGTTCTTTTGTCTTTCTAGGCTTTGCCAGTTTTCCGCATTAGGCGCGTTTTATGGTCCCTCCACCCTCTTCAAGGGCTTACCGGCTATAGTAGGCAGCCTGGTCCAGTACGTCTGGCTCAACCTGGACACCCCCCCTTGTTGTCAACTCGGGGTTAAATGTCTTATAGTTTCTTGCTCCCCGGCCACGCGGGGACTTTCAGGAGCGTTGCCCAACTTCTTCACGCCTGCACGATAAATGGGCTTAGAATGTGATTTTCTTTCCCCCCTATTCCTTTTTCCCCCTGTCCACACCTATGGAAACAGTGCACTTTTCTTTGCCCTAAGCGCTTGTGCTGCGTGTCATAGCTCTGCGGTGCCCTTTTTCGACCTTAGGGTTTTGTCCTCTCGGATAACCCTGTGGGGGCGTCCCCGTGGTATTTTCTTCTGTCTTTCCCGTTTGGATGTGGACTTGATTCTGGGGATTCTATATTCAGGTTTTTTTTCTCCCCTTGTTCGTGTGTCATACCCACCCAAAGAATCCCAACTTTTCGTCCCGGCCCTTGTACCGTGTATGAAAGGTAGGGTGTTTTTCCTCATAACCAGTTTCCGGCCAGGGCCCTGCCCTTTTCTTTTCGTTCTCTGTGGACGTCCTTATTCTAATCTACGTTGTTGGCCCGATTGCGTGGGCCCGTTTTTTTTCTACTGGGAGGACCGTCAAGGGCTTTTGTGACAGCCCGGGCATTTTTGGACTCCCTGTCTTGTCGTTCCCCTGGCAAGGAGCCACCCGTGGATCCCTCTCTCTTTTTTCCATATACTCCGTTTCTCTTTGGGTTTTCTCTTGAATCCGGTTGTCTCCCCCTGGTCCCTTACCCGACCTCAGGCCACTTTCCCTTTTTTGCTAACTGCCCTGTACTTCCCCCAGTCGCCAATGGTCCCCCCCCCTCCCCCTCTTGAACACACAGTTCTCTAATTACTACTCCCTTCAACCACGCTCGGGACCGACTCCTTCTGGGCCCGGGTTTTGTTTTTATTTCCACCTGTCCTCCGTCTTTCACTCTGGAGAGTGGGTGATTTCTTTTCTTGCCCCAGTCCACCGTCAACCCGCCACTCCCCCGAAACTTGATTTTCTCCCACCTACTTTTCCAGGTCCTCCCCCAACTTGTCCCTCCCTGGAAAGAACAAGACGTTGTCCCCTTTTTTTTAGTTTTGGCGCCCAGGGCCGTTACCTCGTCGCTGACCCTTGCAGACCTTTTCCACCCCCGTCGACTATCCGTTCGTTGGTTTTGTCCAAATCCCACATCAGTCTGTACTGGAGGCCCGAATTTGGGGTTCCAAGCCATACGTTTAGACGGCCTGAGTAGTAAGGAGTACCGTATTTAGATTCCCGTGCACCGAGTTGAGACCTCGGTTCCCTGTGAAAGGCCACCGTTGAAAGATCCTGGTCCCCCCGGGAAACCTCGGGGCCGGTAACTGTGCATCTGAGTGGGCCCGGGCTTTTCACCCTGTGGATTTCTTCCAGACTACCATCCGGTTTGAGGCCTTCTCTGCTTTCGGTTTTTCTCTTCCTTTCGACCCCTCGGCCTTTTCCCTTTCCCCTACGGTGGCCCCGATCCAACCCAATTTTATCGATATTTTCAGTCTCCAAAGATTATCTTTACCTCTTTCCTCAATTTCCTGGGCAGGAGGGACAGTCCATTTCCAAGACTCCCAGCTTGCCGCCTTCGCGTCTTTGGTTTTGGTGACATTTGGGCGTGTCGTCTTATAGGAACCGCCGGTTTTGTTTTATTCTTTGGTTTCCGGCTCAGGGGCCCGATGGCCGTTCTAGAGTTTTTTTTTGTTAATTAATTCGTCGCTCCGTGTGAATCCCACATGACGGTCTTCTTTAGACCCCGATGGGGTTCGAATCCGACGTTTGTTCTTTTGCGACCTGCAAAGGCGCCCCTTACCGGAGACAGCATCTTCTTCCGGCTCGTGTGGGGCCACTGGCCTTTTATGTCCTCTTTACTCCTCCCGTCCTCGGTTCAGGGGATCCTTTTTTCGTCAGGATGGTGGAGTGTCTTTTTTTTCTTTGTTTCTCATTGGGCGACATTAGTTGGTCATGCACTGTTTCCCGCTATCCTTCTCTGAGAGAAGTCTTCTCCTTCTTTCCACACCCTAATGGTCACAGTGCGTTTTTTCTGTATCTTCACTGTCCAGCTATAAACTCACACGTCCTTTCGGGGGTGCCTTTGGCCGGTAGCTGTCCCTTATGGAGTCTGCAGGACACGTCATGTTTCGTCGGAGTGACCCTCGGGGTTGTACTTTCTCCCACTGACCGCGACATTTCCCCCCTCCTCACAAGCGTTCCAATAAACTCTGCCGTTAACCCCATCTAAAGCCGTCGTCTTTTTTTTTGTACCCCCTGGCAGCTGCGGAATGCTGCTTTGCGGGTTTCCGTTGACTCCCCCTGAGTCTCGACCACTCCTCTCCTTCCGCCTTCCCAGTGGACCCATGATGTTTCGTCAACCACAGGGACCAATTGGATACGTCCACTGTCACGTGCGTTTTTTCTGCGCCGGGGGTCACTGGCTGGACCTTTTGTCCGCTTTTTCCTGAAGTTCACCCAGCGTCAATTTCACCGGCCCGCCACCAAGTAACCCTGTTAACCTGTACTGGCGAGGTTTAGCTTGGCTATGGCGTGCAGGTCCTCTCCCTTCCCCGCCGTCCCTGACTTAAAATCTTCTCTTTTTCCCCTCGATTTGCCCCGCAACGCTGACTTCCTACTCTCGTCAAGAAAAGAATCACTGGGCGACCATTTATCCTCTCTCTCCCCGCTATGCAGTGTTGATCTCGTCCCGAGGATCGGCAGTTGTGTTGACCTTCTGAGGTGCTACAACTGGGAGGTTTTCTTCCCGTTTAAGGTAACCTTCCCTTTCCCCACCGTCCCGGTCTCCCGGCGACCGCCTCCAAGTCCGCCCCTTTTTCTAATACTGTTTCTTTCTTTTTGATTCTTTTCTATGAAGGGATGGCTGTTCCTTTGACCGTGCAGGGGTTCCCGGCTTTTTTCTCAATCCTGGGGTCGTAACCTACGCGTTGTGCCAGAACAGTTCGTCCCGCTGCCTTCTCCTGAGGTGACTCTTTGACCACGTTGCATTCTCTTGTCTTGCCTAGTAGGCTCTTTCGTTTCTAGTCGGCCTTGCCGGCTTCTGAGGGCGGCCCGATCATCCTTGGAGTGGTGCGAATCAGGGACACCCGTATCCTGGTCGGTTCCCGACTTTGACTGTTGACCTTTCTTCCTGGCCGGTTTTTGATAGACGTCCCCCTTTATTATTGTTTTTTTGCGGGCCGTGTTTGGCCCCTGTTTCTTAGGGGCCGTGCCCTTCGGGAAAGCTAAAAGTCACCTTTTCTTCCTCCTGTTTAAAAATAGCCAGGCCTTCATCGGCCCTTCCGGTGCCATTCATTTTTTCGGGTCTTAGCTTGGATGTTGTGTGAGTCTCTCTTCAAGGTCTCAATCTTTGCCAAAGGGACCCTGCCAGTGCCGGGAGAGAAATTGTGCCCCCCAGTTTGTCACGGCTCTTTGGGTTCCATTTCCTTTAGTGGTTCTCTTGTCGGGAGGAAAGCGCGGGCACACCAGAACGACGCACCCAACCCCTGCTTTTTCACTCGACCCACTTCGTTGTTTGGTCCATCACCCTTCCCCATCACGTTTGCCCCCCCCCCCATTCCGTCAAGGGACGTCTCAGGCTTTCATTTTCCTCTTGTCACGTCCAGACGGCTTGCCAGTCGTTTCTCTTTGAACTTTTTGTTTCCCCATCCCTGTTGGACCCGCTGAGAGCCCGATTTTGCGTCCTTTTTTTGTGGAAGGTCCAGTTTGCTGACCCCGATTTTCGAGTCCTCCGAACTTTCGCCGGCCACCCTGATACAGAGAAAGTCGTTATACCCTTCTCTTCCCCTTTCAACAGCGTTCCCGTACCTCCGCTGCGAGGACCGGGCAACGCCTCACTGGAACTACCTTGTCGTGCACTTGTCATCCTTTGGTTCACTTCTAGCCGCCCTTCTAACTTTTGGCTTTTACTCCGTTTGATCCATCACCACCGTCCTTCAGGTCTTCCTCCGTCCGCGCTCTCTTCCCCTTTTTCACCAGTCAGGTGAACTTTACCGCCTAGTCCTAAACCCGTCTTTCCCCCCACCGCCGCCTTGCCGGTAGCCGATGCGTGATCTGTTCTGAGGGTTACATCCTCATCTTGGACTGAATCTGTCAAAAATCCTTTTTTTTCTTCCTACTTTTACGATTATCTGAAAATCATAGTTGTTTTATTCCTTTTCAATTCGTGGTGCATTCGTTCAGTCGAACCTCCTAGGTCATTCGCACTATAGTCTCTGCTCACGTTCAACATTCCCAGTCTCCCCTGTACCAGGTTTCAAGGTGACGTTAGGGGCTCCCCTGTCGACGCTGTTGTCCTCCTTTTTCCGGCTAAGGTTTGGTTCCTTTTCAAACGTATTGTCAGCCTTTTACCTGATTTTGCTGAACTATTACCGGGCATTCCCCGGACACTATGGGTACCTTCCGGTTGACTGAGAGAAGTTTTGGCCTTTTAGCATACCTCTCTTATGTTCTTCAGTGTCCTCTGCAGGAGTGAGTCAATTCCCTTTTCCCGTCCTGTCGTGCCACCCAGCGTTTCTTTCCCGGGCGTCCGGCTTGCAATGACCTCGGGGGCTTTCTTCTTTCTCCTTCTTGCGTCGTGTGCCGGCCTCCTCCACCACCCACTAGTTTTTTTCCCTTACCACCGTGATGGTCAAAGGTTGTGTGCCTACCCTGGAGCCAGCATTTTTTCGGTCATTTTTTTTCCGTTATATCCCCTTTTCGATGTCTCTGGGACAGTCTCTGGTGGAAAGTACCTGGGTTGCCTCAAACTTTTTTACGCTGCCGTCTGTATGTCCTTCCGTGCCCGGTGCCTTCCCAATCGATCTCTCTCCTTATTTTAATAATACCCCCCTTGTTTTTTGTTTGTTTGTCTCGAATCTTTTCTTCGGTTACGTCTTGCAGGGACGGCCCCAGGTACGTTGCCGGCCTGGTCCTGTGCCTGTGTTCCCTTTTTCCCACCTTGGTGTCCTCCCATTCGACACTGTCCCCCCCCCCCGCCACCTGAACCCTCAAACCCGTATTCTTTCTCTTTTCAGTCCACTTCGTACCTATTCCTGGCTGGCTCCGGTTTCATTCCCACCCTTTTACTTGTTCAGGCGGCGTCCTGTGGTTGGCTTTTTTTTTCTTGGCATGCCGGCCTACGAACGCCGCGCACTTTTCAGTCAACAAGATTTTCCTTTTGTTCCGAACACCGGCGGTCCTAAGATGCAACGCCCGTGGGCAATCGTCCCCCGGGCGGATCCCCGGCCGTCTTTCTCCGGTACGTTTTTCTCTGTAACTGTCCGCCCCCCTTCCCCTCCCCTGTTCTCTTCTTTCGTCCCGGGCCTTTTGTGACCCTTTTTCTTGTCCCTGGTTCAATGGTCACCCAATCGGGTCAATCCCACTAAGTCTTGCCACCCCCCCGGACTAGTGACCCCCCCACTGTAGTACAGTTTTGTAGCCGTGTCTTGACCCCGAAGGGCGCCCCCTCTTGCCAGGTCAAAGCCGTATTCATTCGGGAACACTGCCCTGGGACTTTAAGGAACCTTTCTGGGTCCGCGGCGGATACCTTACCTGCAATCGTGCACTGACCCTCTCCCCTTGTTTAGCCTCCTCTGCCATCGGGGTGACTTTTCTTGCTCCCTCCACAACTATCCTCTCTATACTCAAGTATTTCATTATTTGACCCATTAGTGCGTCCATTGCATTGCCGGCGGGCCCAGCAGTACTGATAGCTTCGCATTCGTCTTGTTGGTGACTGTGGGGAGGCGGAGTCAATTCTAGTGCCACCCACCTTGGTTTTGTCGATGGCTCTGTGGATGTCTCCGGTGCGTCTCTCTTTCTCCCGCCTGGGGTGTTGTGATTCCTCAGGGCGTCTTCCTTCTTAGCTCGTTTGAGCCGCTGTCTAGCCGACCGCGTTGGTTATGTGGGAGGACGCCTTTCCTTTTTACATTCCCGTTCTTCTCTTTTGCCCTGGGCCCACACTCAGTCGGCGTCTTTTGGTTTCCAAACCGCTCATCCCTTGAGGCGGTACGGGCCGGTCTTTTTCTCTTGCACTGATTCTGCCCCCGTCTGAGTTCGGCGTGACTTTTCTTGTGGTCTCCCTCCTCTTTTTTACCCCATCGTCTGTTTCTTTCCTACGTCAGGGACATTACCTGATCTTGATTCTCTGATCCGTAACTAGTACTTCCGTCCCCAAGAAGACACTGTGCAAAATCTTCTGTGTGGTCCCTTGGACACATGTACAAGGTACCCTCACAGTCATGGAAGTGGCGATATGCATCTTCTTTCTTTTTGGTGGTCTGGTCCGGCACCAGGACCGAGGTCGGTCCCTCGCTGCCCTTTGGTTGACTGTACTCCTTTCCGCGCCGTCTCCGTCCTCGACCACTTCCCCCCCCTACAACCGCCCCAGTCCCCACTGCGCGGGGGCCTTATTTTCATCTGGTCACCCGGACGATCGGGGCCCTTCTTCGATTCGAGACCTTGCCCTTTAACGTTTCACTTGTCTCCCCCCCTTATTAGCCCGCACCCAGTTGGCTGGTTTCCACCTTTCTCCGTCCTTTATCATTGCCGGTGTCCGCGGTTCTTGTGACGGTTTCAATGGGCGTTTAAACTGTCCCGCCCTTATTGTCCTGTTCCTCAAAATGTCAAATTCATCTTTGCACGGCTCTAGCCGCCCCCTTTACCTCGGCCTGGCGGAACTTTCCCCTGCCTTCCAGTTCCCATAGTTTCATATTTCTCGGCACCCTGGACTGTCGCTTTCCCTTCATCGCCCCGCACACCGGTGATGTGTTATTTGCTTTACTCCCCCCCCGTTGACGCAAGTTCGCATCTTCCTCCCGAGCGCCAACTCTACTCTTAAACCCCCGATGGTGTCGTCCCCCTCGACTCTTCCAGTGCCCCACATTTTTCGCCGTCTTGTCAAAAAGTCTTCCGCTTTTTTTCGGCAAGTATCCCGGGCCAGACGGTTAAACCACAGTTGCCAGGTTTTTCCGCGGTTGCGGCAACGTCCATTTCCCTATTCTGATAGA
>Ga0179593_1244671_pt1 | contig 13355 bp, 20 predicted proteins | sample CZODoug2_1_08_16_FD_185931 | JGI IMG/M metagenome (GOLD analysis project Ga0179593, IMG submission 185931) | Vadose zone soil fungal communities from Angelo Coast Range Reserve, California, USA - CZODoug2_1_08_16fungal (PacBio error correction) | ecosystem: Environmental > Terrestrial > Soil >... | reverse complement strand
TGTCTTCCAGTCGCCCCATTCGATAAAACTCCCGATCATGCTGACACGACAGAAGCTCCTAACACTGGCCGGACGTCTTCTTCTTGGCCCGCCCCGATCATGCAGCATGCCTACCTGGTTTCGAGTCGCGTAGTTTTTTTGGCTTTACCCTACGGAATAATGCTGTCTTCCTTGTGTTTTTCTGGCTGGTCCTCATGGAAAGCTCATCATTGTTCGTTGGGCCGTTCTCTCTTGGGACGCTCGTCAGAATATACACCAGGCATTCATCCGCACATTTTCCTCCTTACCCCCCCCTTCACCGGCGGAATCATAACCACCCCCCTGATCCACACGTGCCGGACTTTCTTTTTTCTGGTGTGGCAACGATTCCCTCGCCTGTCGTCGGCGCCACAACGACTACAACTGTCATCGGCTTCCCTTCACGTTTTCGTGCCCAGCGGCCGTGAGAGCTTTTGTTTGCAAAATCCCCGCGTCCTTCCTCCCTTGAAGTTATTTCTCCTCCAACACCATTGGGACAATAGGGTTTTCGTCCCTGTCACTAGGGCTCGTTAAGCCTCCCTCGTACTGGGGTGGAGGGACGACGGCCTGACTTCCCCGCTGAGAATTTTCCCCGTCCCGGACAGGTTCTTTACGTTTCTCCTCCAGTTTGAGAGGAATCCCGCTATGGCACTTACCCAAGACTTTCGACGACTTTCAGTTGTGAGAAGCTTATGGCTACCATGTAGGACAAAAAGTTTGACGTCTGTGATTCGAAGCGGGTGTCCGTGGCTTTTTTCGATCCGCGTGCATGCAGTCGTCATTTCAGTTGCTCCTCCGCCCTCCCTTTAACGGCCTTACGTTGTCGTCCGTTCCTCTTTCCAAATTTTTATCCCGTTTCGTCCCTTTGTCGATCTTTCCCCCCCGCGATTGCTTGTCACAGAACGAAGCCCTTTTCTAGTTGCTTCGCCTGGCCTGGTGGCATTGGATTTTTTTTGCCGACTACAAGTCGGAAGACAGGCATGGAAGGCGCGCTGTGCTTTGTTAGGTTTTTTTACCGTCCCAATATTCATGCCTCCCCGATTGCTCGGTCCGGGCTTCTAGGAGATGCTTGTTCTGAGGATGGCAACGTGTTCAACCCTTCCGCACGTGGGTAGCGCCCCGGATCTAGATCTTTCACTACCTGCGCTCCGAGCCTTCCCGAAGTGGGTTTGTTCCCGTCATTGGTTTGATGATATTGGCCCTGTATAATAGTTTCCTTCCTTTTCACCCCCGTCAGCGCGGTTTCCAAGTTTAAAGAAACGACCGCCCTTCGGGCGATGATGCCTTTTCTTCTTGCTCTCGGGGCCGGGAAGTTCCCGTCCTGTCCGTGTTGTGTCCCGAGTTCGTCTTCTCCCTTTTTACTAATCTTTTTTTTTTTTGAGATCGATAGTCCCTCTTTTTCAACAGTTTTTGTATGGCTTTTCCGGCCCCCGATCGAAGACCCTTTTCCGGCTATCCATTTTTGCTTGTTTCTGTCCGTTGAAGGGTTTACCCTCGCTCCCCGCGATCATGTTCCGTGTCCGGGCATCAGAGGGCCAACCCCCTTTAGGAGGAGGTCGCGCAGTTTTTTCTTTCGTCCCTTCCCGCCCTATGCTGCAGTGCAACACTTTCAGCCACTTACTGCGTACCCGTGCTGTCCATGACTCGGTAGATGGACGGGTAACCTCATGCCAGCGTCCTCCCCCCCCAGTTTTGCATTGCATGCCGCTGGCGTCTTTTTTGAGCACCCGACTCCCCCGGGTAGGTTGAGCACCCCCTCGCGGCCCGAGGGCTTCGCCCCGTTTGTTGATGTGGGCGTAGATTTTAGCCCCTTTTTTCGAACGGCCGTAGGTTTTGGACCGCCTCTGGCCGCCCACTCGCCTTGTTGTCGCCGCCGGCGGCTTCAGGACGTTTTTCCTGTGCGCCCTCCCCCCTATCCGAGGATGACTTCTCTCTCCCCCTTTTGCGCTTCTCCACCACTTACCCCCTGTTGTTTTTTGTTCTCCAGTGCGTCTTTCGTCCTCCCTTTAAGTTGTTATGTCCAGTAATGCTACCCATAACCCTGGAACTTTCATTCTTGGGTGCCGCCTAGTGCGGCCGTATCCACGCAGGTGTTTTTGTCGAGTCATGCCAGAAGGTGTTTCGTACCCCACTTTCCAATTTCGCCTGTTTTTTTTCCCTCTTCTTCTTCTTGTGGTGGTTTATCCTGTCCCGTTTAAAGCGTACCAGGCCTATTTGTGTCACGCTTTCCTTCAACGCCCTCCTTCTTTTCCCGGTTCCCCAAACCTCGTTTTCCTTTTTTATTCCATTATCCTACCCCCTCCGGTTGGCTAAAGGCGTCCCCTCTTCAACAGGTTTGACCATCTCTGCCTCGCGTTCACGCCATCCGTTCTCTGGGCTCGCCGTATTCTGTCTGTATATCAAGTTGATTGACGACCCTTGCTCGACTTTTCGTTGTCCCCCCCAACATTGCCAATATGGTGTCTTGCTTCTGCTGGATTTTTTGTTCACAGTGGTGTATTCTTTCTTTCAGTTTCTTTGGACGGTGTACATGTAGTGTATGTGCCGTACAAATTTTACCTTGCACCTGTCTGTTGTCGGTGGGACTGACGAGGGATTTCCTCTGTGCGGGCAGATCCTTTCCCAATCTACCTTCCTTGCGCCAACGACCCCTCCTTTCGTTTTTGGAACGATAGCAGTTGACCAACGGATACATGCCCAAGATGCATTGAAAGTGTCTTTTTTTTCCAGCCCAAACGTTCCCTTCGATCTCACCGTCGAGACGGAGGGCCCCTTCTCCTTTTTGTGCCCTGATTGCATTCTTTCCTTTCTTCTTCTGTATGTGAACCCAGGCCGGCTGAGGGAAGTGTTATGCTTTTTTATGTCCGTTGGGGCTATTAAACTGACGGTGTTCACTTGCCTGGCCTGTCCGGTTTCTGAAGGTCCGGTCCTCGGTCTCTGGTTCCACGACACCGTTCGTTTTTGAGATCCATTGTCTGTAGTCACTTCTTCCAGTCCGGACCCAGGGGACCAGCTGTGCGCCCCTGCTGCCTGATGAAGTACGTGTAGTCACTGCCGGTCATTGGACTGTTACCCTGCTTTGCATTTTCACGGCGTCCGCCATTGCCAGTGAAGGGTCCATTCCCCCCTAAACGCAGTCCTTGCCCTGATTGGACGCCCCCTTGTGTGCTCGTGCGCTTTTTTTTTGAGGTTTTAGGTGAGCCCTGGTGGGTTTCTATTATTTTAAGAGGCGTGGCAGAGATGAATGGGCAAGTCTTTCTTTACGCTTATCCTTAGTGAACCGCCTTCCTGGCTTCCATCGGATGGGCCTAGGTCATCACGGCGACCGTTTGTTTCCTCGGCGCGCCGTTTGGGGTGTCGGGGATATCTCCTCAATGCTAGTAATTGCGTTCGTCTTCCCCGACGCCGAGTTATGCCCCCCTCTCCCGGCGCGCTGGTCTTCCCGGCCGCTTCCTGAGAATGCAGTTTTGAGCGCCGCGCGTTGGCCTTCATGCGCGGCATTTTCTCTGGGTTTCCACCCTCTGCCCTTTGCGACATTTTCCGCGACCCGGCCCTGTTTGGGCCGCGGGAGGAATCCCTTTTCTTTCGTTGACTCTCTCCTTGGTAAACACTTTTTATCCTTGTTCTTATCTTCGGTTTCGGTTTTCCTCCACGGCACATTTTTCAGACCGAGTTTTCACCTCGTCCCCTCTTGCTTTAGTCGCGGCTCTGCCCGCCGTTTTTCCAAAAAGCCCGTCCCCGGACGCGTTGTCGGTGACTTCTTCTCGCCTCCCCCTGTTTCCTTTCCTGGTCCCTTCCCTGTTGAGAGGCGTGTCCTCACTGAGTAACCAACCTCTCCCGTTTTTCTTTCCGTGACTGTTCGACGCCTGCAGAGTAGACCTGGTTTGCTTACGTGGGTTTTTTATTGCGCGGCGCACCTAGTGTTCCTAACCAGTTCGACCGTGTATCTATCTTTTTCTTTTCCATCTGGAGATCCGTTGTTGTTTTTCCGCGGTCCTTCGGGTGTTCTCGGAAGAAATCTCTTAAGGCGGTCACTTCATTTTCTCCCGCGTGCGTCTGGTGTGGGCCGCTGTGTCCATCCTTTGAGTCTTTTCCTTTTCTGTGCATTCCCTTTGCACGGGTCAAGGGGTGCGATTCTGGTGCTAGTGTATGCTGCATCGAGTGTCATGCGGAGGCATTTCGACACCGCTCCGTGCCATTGCGCTGACCCCACCTTTGGGGACTTTCGTTTCCGCGATTTTTTCAGTTCCGCACTGGTGTTCCCCGTCTGGCGGAACGCTGTTGACTGGAAATCACCCCAGCCTCCTAGTACGATCAGACAGGACCCCTATTTTGACCACTTCTCTCTCAAAATTCAGATGATCTGAATCTTCTTCCCCCCACCGCCGCGGCCCTCCCTTCGCCCGGCGTGCGGCGGTGAACTTTTGTCCTGTAGACATTTCTCCGGCATTTTTTTTGTTGTGGGGGGCATAGACCGTACTTTTTGTCTTTTTTTCTGTCACACTTGTCTTCTCGTTCTACGTGCAGAACCAGGCGCGAACGTTTTTTTAGGTTCATCCCCTGCTTTTTTTCGGGTGCCCGTTGAATTTGATGAAGGGTCGGAAGGTCTCTGCGTGTAGATCGCCCGCCCCAATTTTCGCCGTGGAACAGACCGTTTTTTCTGTGACCTTACTTTGGTTTTTGGATTGGTCGCCGTGGAGGTAGGTGCCTTGTTTGTGGGCCATTGCCCTATCCCTTGCCGACTGGCCGTACTGCGAAGATTTTGTCCACATCACTGGCAGTGCCCGTTTTCACGATAGGAAAGGGCCTCATCGTCCACTGTCTTCGTCCACCACCAGGTTCCCCTGTACCTAAGACCCCCACAACTCCTGATCGACCAGATCCAGTCTTGTTTTCCAGCCGTGCCTGCTCCTTTTTTCTTCCATTGATTGCTGGCGTGGGGCGTCGTAGATTAATGGTTTTCCCCTGCGATGACCGCTTTGTCCTTCTGCAGTTTCTCTTTGGTATTCACAGGCCTTTCCAGTTTTCCCAAGTTGATCTCCCTTTTTATGGACGTCCTATGGACAGGGGTTTTTGGACCCTCGCGATTGACCGGTTCGGGACATCCTCGGCCAGGTCGGCTATTGAACCGACGAGACCCCTGTACTGACCCGCCAGGCACTTCCAGGTCCTATACCCAAGCACCTTCCCTCTGCTTCTAATACTCCCTAACTTGACCTGGCAGGAACTCTCTCTTTCACTCCAGGCCCTTGCCCCTGTGTTTTTTCACTCTAACACAAGCCTCACCTGTGTTTGGCTAAGCAGCGGAGGGACACGGTGTTTCTTGGTACATTCCCGCCTCAGGCTGTGTGCAGTTGTGGCTCGGGATCTCTTTCCCGTGTTTTCCCTTATTTTGCCCCGTGGAAGCAGATTTTATCTCTTGTTGAGCGCCCCCGAGATTGGCTGTTGACGTCGCGGACTCCCCTAGCCCCGGCACTGGCAGCCGACATTCCCTACCACTTTTGCCACCCCCTGCTTCAATCGCCCTTGTCCCTACAAGACTACTTTTGATCCACCCGAAAGTCCCGGTGCGTGTCGGATTTCATGGGTTTTGGCCCTCCTTAAAGAATGTCGTCTCTTAAACCAAACTACTACACATTGTCATCCGGCGGGACCTGTCTTGAGTCCTCTTCTTCCTTATTGTTGACCACCCCGGTGCCTGGGAACTCACTTATTTCTTTATGATACTGTCCTAACACAACATTTTAATTTAGTTGTTTGCCCTGGCAAGAGGGAGTTTCCTTGGCAGGAATTCGCGCCCATGGTGTCATGGGTTCTTCAGCCTGGGAAACTGCACATTTTTTTAGTAAAGGGAACCGTCCATGCCCGGTTTTTTCTAGTTTTCAGTTCGCCGTCGGCTTCTTCCTCTCCTCTTTTTTATTTTTCTCTGCCTGTTCTTGTTTCGACCCTGTTGAGAAATCAGACGCTGGCACCACGTGTCCCAGTTTTTTTGAGAGGTTTTTCCTTTTGCGAGGCTTCCTCTCGCGGCATTAGCCGTCTTTCACATTTACTTCTCTCGCCGCGGAGCTGGGTCCGAAGTTTGTTTGGCGCCCTTCTTGTTGTTCATTCGTTCTTTCCCCTCGACTAACGTTCTCTGGACGACAAAACGACTGCTGTCAAGGACCTTAATCTCCCCCTGCTTTATGGGAGCCTCCTCCTCCCCTTTGTCTGCTGTGAAATTTAGACAGACGTTTTGAACTTCGGATCTCGTCTTGGGGCGCTCTTTCTTCTGTGAATGCCATCTACTTCCCCATCCCTGGGTTCTGTTTTTCCTTCCTCTTTTGGTGGCGGAAAGTTTGCGGCAGAAAACGGGGCTGGCCTTCTCTCCTAGTTTAAACTGCGCGATCATAAGACTTTTTTGTCCTCTTTGGCTCGGTTTTCTCCCCTTCGGACCTTTATCTCGGTCCTTAGCTGTTCAAGGAGCATCGCAGTCACGCCGACCAGGAGGGATCTATTCTCCGCGGTCTTCGAGTCGTTTTTTCCGTCCCTTACCTGGACCCGCCTGTGCCGTCGTTCGATCTCTCCTTTTCTCCCTCGTTGGTGTTTTTTTCTTATTCTCCACCGTACTCGTTCCACCCCCCGTCCCAGGTCCTTTTCGGGAACGTTCCCGTGCGCCTCGAAGAACCTCGCGTCCTCATCGGCCCCTCCCTTTCTTTTTTTCCTTCCACGGCGGCTTTCCCTTTGCATGGCACCCTCTTTGCTCCCTTTTCCGGGTCGGTAGCCCATTTGGTCCCCCCACTTCCCTTTCTGCTGCCGCGCACGTTGGTTTTTCGACGCGGTGTAGACCCAATTTTTTCCCTCCCTTTTTCATTGACGTCGTTACCCCCCGCTTTTTGCCAGATACCTTGATGTGCTAGCATGTGCTTACATCCTTTTTCCCTTATTTCGGGAGGTACCAGCGACGGTGACACGTAGCTGCGATTTTTGTATAGTTCCCTCTTGAGGAATCATGACTTGATGCGCGAGGTTTGTCACAGTGTAGGTCTTGCCAATTTCCCCTCCGTGCCTCTTTTTTCTTTTCAGTGGCGAACATTCGCTGGCACTAGCGGCCTGGTTTTTGCCTCCGTCCGATTGGTTCGCCCCTTACCCGGCTTTAGTCTTCACGAACCTTGAAGTATTCCGACTTGGACACTCTACCTCCTCAAACCCTCGAGGACGGGCTCGGGGTTTTGCACTTCACTTAGCCTCTTCTGCCGCGATCTGAAGCTCGCCATTGCCCCCTTCCTCCCCACTGGCACTGGTTTCCAGAGCGTCTGTGAGAAAAAATAGGTGCGTCCCATTCATTATCCTCCGTTGGTGAAGCTCCTGAGGGCAAGGAGGCAACTAGCGGGCTGAGTCTGCCATGGTTGGAACCCCCTTTCTTTTTCCACCCAGGGAAGTATCTGCCAATCTTCTCAGACGTGCTCCTGCTTAGCTGCAGGTACCTTCCCCCCAGGGTGCAGAGTCTGCCTGCCAACGCATCCCCCTCTCGGGGCCCCCCCTCTGCCCACATTTTTAGTGACTTCCTCACTATCAGGTGGCAACCCTCCGGATGCAAAAGGTCTTTTTCCCCATTCAGCGGACGTTCCGCCAACCTTGATCTGGTTGACCGGCGGCTTCCTCTTTTGTTTTGGCCGCTCCTCACATTCTTCGTCTTAGGGACCCAAAACCCCTTCGAACACCGACCGGCCGTTTCGTCGTGGCTCAGTTAGGTTTTCCCGGATTGACGCCGGAGGTGGTGGCATTTTTGTCCTTTTTCCCATTCGCAAAGGTGCCCTTTTTATGTGGCTCCGTCCCTCCTCGGGCGCTCAAACTAAAAGTTTCTCTTTACATAATTCCCCAAGTTCCATTCCTCCCATCACGCTTACCGGTACACGGTATGTCCGGGATGTCAATCCCCCCCGTCGTCACTAGCTCTCGCCCTCAGAGGCAGGCAGGGCCCTTCTAGTATTCTGCCACTCTCCTTACTGACCTGGACTTTCCCCCTTCTCTATGTATTTCTATCCTTCCTGAGGTCGGTTACTTCGTGCTCGGAATTGGAAGACTTTGGGAGCGAGCACCCATTTTTTCCCCCCTCCTCGACTGGCCTTTCGTGCTTTACCTAGTCCTCGGCGCCTTTCCGCCTCGGTCTGGCCAGACGTGTCGAGGAATTTGTCAGCCTGTCCACGGGCCTTTTTCTTTCTTTGTGCTCGCGCTGCCGGTCCGTCCCCTGAACGGAAGTCTTCCCTTAGTTTCTCTCGAGGCCAGAATCACTTCCTTCCCCCCTCACCCCAACAACCCCTGCTTTTCCCGGCTTTTCCTCGTTCTTTTCTTTCCCTGCTGGGAGTGTTAGGCGCCCTTTGGTTGGACTGGTGTCTCCCGACGTGGTTCTGCTTCCCCCTTCCCGAGCTTTCCCAAGGGACCTTCGGGATTTTGACAGCTCCCGAATTAGTGTGAACAGTTCTGGCACGGTTTTTTTCTTTTTTTTTTGGCAGCGGCGCCTTTTTCTGCTTTTTTCGAATTTTGTTTTTTATCGGCACATGACACGACTGACCTGTCTGTACGGACGTCCAGCAGCGGATTTTTCCGCCAAGCTCGGCGTCTCTTTTTGATTCGCGTAAAGAAGTCGTTGTTTTTTGCCTTTCTAGGGAGGCATTCCGCTTCCAGGTCTCGGCCTCTTTTTTCACCGCTGCGTGCGACGAGATTTTTCGCGGAGGTTGTGTCTCGGCTCCCCTTTTCTTTTTGCCAGGTTGTCTTCTGCTCCTTTTTTCACCATCCAGTGCGAAAGGTTAGGATCGCCTCTCTTGAGGCCGGTTTTTAGTCACCAGTTTCTTTTTGTTCTTTTGCGGACAACTGCGTTTTGCCCTCTTTTCTCCCGCAGTTAGTTTTCATGGCCCTGGGAACTTACTTTTGGTCTCCTTTCTCTTCCTCGTGACTCTTCCTGGGACGAATGCTCCTTTGAGTCCTTCTTGGAAAGCTGCCCCTTCAACACAGCGGTGGGGCGGCATCTTCGGACGACGCACTTCTTCTGGTGACCGGGAGTTATGGCTGCCGGAGATGGCCTACCTCTGCATCTCCCTCTCCTCCTTCCTCCTCCGTTTTTTTTTTATGGCCTGTAGACTTCTTTTGCCTCTTTCCTCCCAATAGAGTACATGTACAAGGTCCAGCGTCTTTCCTTTTCTCAGTCGTTTCCGCGGCCCCTCCTTTCTCGGGGGAGGTGCCGGGGCACGGTGGGCACGACGGGCTCCCTGTCTTCTATGCGTTTCTGCTGTCCTTATTCGTTTCATCCCTAGAACCTACGGTCCACCCCAACTTGGCGTCTTCACTTGGGATGATGAACCTTCTTCTCCTTCCGCATTCCCGGTGGACCAATTTTTCGACCCCACTTTTGCGATGCTGTTTCTCCCACGTTCTGAGAGAAGAGAAGTAACCCAGATCCCTATGGTTTGACCCCCTTTTCTCTGCCACTGTCAGCTCTCTTCTTCCCCCACCGCCTCCGGCACGCTAGTCGCCCCACTTCGGCTTCGTGTCATTTTGCTAGATTCCCTAGCATTGAAGTCCCAGTTGAGCTTTTTCTCCCCCGGCCCTTCCGCGTAGCGGCCTCCTTTTTTCCCCCTGCTGCGGGACTCCGCTGCATTTCGGTCCTTTACCGGCCTTTCCATATTTCTTCGATCTCTACAGCCCCTTTCTGATTCTTGCCCCTTTTTTAGTATCAATTTTGAAAGTCATGCCGATGAACATTCCCCCTCTTTTTCCGTGGTTTTCCACGCCTAATCTGTCCCCTCCTTTCCTTTCCCTGGCCCTTCCAGGGCGCATGTCCACCTTCCGTTCTACAGCCAGATTCTTTTGCCACCCCGTCACCGCGCACGCTCCCCTCCGGTCGGTCCAGACGTTGACATGCGGTGAGTTGCCCACATGGCCTTGCGTCTTTTTTCGTCATGGCCTTAATTCTCCCCACCTCTGTGGTTCACGTCCGAAGCGCGATCCCTTGCCTGTCTCCAGGCCCTGGGCCCAGGCCCGTTGCTCGACCCGCCTTCGTCCTCGAGGATGGGCCAGAGCGGTCCGGCCCGGGACAACCCCCCTGCCAGGTCGGGGTTTTCCGCGGAGTCAATGCGCCGCCCACTATCCAGGACGAGTACCCCTCATCCCTCCTCGGCTTCCCAGCCCGTCCGACCTGCCGCGTCCTTCCGAGGCCTATGGACCTCTCATTCTTGCCTTGCCTCGCCCCCCTTTGTCTATTTGTTTTGTTGGTTTTTAGATTTTTATTTTTTTCTCCTTTTTTTTCTTTTGTGTTGGGGTTTTTTGAGGGACACCGGGGGGTTAACCCCCTGGACCATAATGGACGGGTGGCGCGGGAGCATTCTTCGTGTCCTATGTTGCAAGAGGCAGAGTCTTGTTTGTTGAGCTTCTGTCTGCCTGGGTCCTAGCCTGGCCTCCATAGACTTTATGTCCCAGAACGTCCCGTTTTTCCCCTGCCCACCTCTCTCCCATCTGCACTACCCAACCTCGCACCGTTGAGACATAACTCTTCGTATGTCATGGTTGGGGGGGGGATTTTGTCCACTCCGACCCCGTCGGAATGGGGCGCCCAAGACGACACATTTTTCATTTCGAGCCTGTCCCCTTTTGGTTGTAGCCTTCCCGAAGTCTTTGCCCCCCCAACCTTGCATCACGCGGCCTTTCGCCCCCCTGTGCATTATTTCATTCTCTATGCCCCTCCCAATTTTTGTGCAGTGTGTGTGTGGCTTTCCAGCGTGTCGGGCTTTGCCATTTTTTTCCTGCGCGCCCTAGGTTTGCAGGGGCACGCCTCGGCCTTCACCGCCTGTAGAGGCCCCAACGTATTCAAGGTTCTCCGTTGCAGACTCGCCGTACGTTTTTTTTTCTCGACCTTTCGGCGGCCCCCAAAGATCGCCCTGGCAGTGTGCTAGCCTTATTGCGGACATTCCCTTTCCCTTCCTTTTTTCCATGTGTTGGCGGATTGTTTCCAGCCCTATGTCTATTCTGCTCAGCTTCTCGCTTCTGCCTTTTTCCTCAGCGTCCGCGTGCTACGGCCTTTTGGCGGCCGTCGGAGTGTTTAGTATCCCCGTTCGACGCCGGTGTCCTGTATGTCTTGTGCCCATAGACGTTTTCCCCCTCCTCGCAGCCCTTCCTCGATGGGTCCCTATTGATTCCCTGTTGGTGGACCGGTGCGCCTCGAGCCCCCTCCCCTGACACGTCGGCATTTCCCCGTTTTCTTTTTCTCGCTGTCCGGTGGCAGGCTGTGAACTGGCATCTACCTCCCTACTTGTCCGTTTTTTTCGCGGATCTCTGGTGGGCGGGCCAACGGGTTGAAGGACTAAAGGGGCTTCCGCCCCCCCCGCAACCCACCACACCCCCCATTATACTCGGGTCCACACCTGGCTCCGAATACAGACGTTGTCCCGCCTGGCTTTTCCCGGCCCCTGTCTTTCGGTACCTGATATGCCGGGACAGGCCTGGCGGACTTTCTGTAAATTTGAAATCCCCGCAATTTCGGCCGATGTATCGTCCTTGTTATTCGTAGTCGTTAGGGACGTTCGTACTTTCGCTGGTGACACTGGTCGATCTTTCTCTTTTCCCTCACATTTGTTTCGTTGAGTCTATATAGAACTCTGGTTCACCCAGGCCTTTCAGGTCAGGGATTCTTGACCGAATCGGAAGACCTCTTTCCCCCCCTCTGCCAGCCAAGTGTTTCGTTATGGCTACGATTTTTTCAGTTCATGCCGCTGATCAGTCCGACCGATTTTGTCTTGGACCGCCGATTTCACACCAATTTCTTTGGATTCAGGGCGCGCAGGTTGTTACATCTCTCCCTTCCTCCCAACTTTTCTGCGTGTTCCACCACGGGTTCCGCCCCCACCAAGATCGCCGGCTTGATCCCGTTACCCGAGATTGTTTTCTGATGGCCGGGTACAGGGCTGTCGAGAGCCCCAGGATACCTTGAAGGAGGAAGCTGGCTTCGGCTCCCCGCAATGGCGTTTTTTCCCGCCGCCCCCAGGGTCCCGTTGATCGCACCTCGCGGTGCTAGTCTGCCTTGCAGGTCTCTTTTTCTATGTTGTTGCGCCACTTTTCCCCTTTTGCGTCGCAGAAAATTTTTTTCTTTACGTTGGGGACCTCCCTGTACGTCCGCCCCCTCTTTTGGCGCCCTTCGGGAGGAGTGCCCCTACTGGCCTGACGCTCGTCCTTATACCTCCGACTTCCCCCTGGGCTGCCCACCCGTTCCCTGACACCACTGCGTTTTTTAACCATGTTTTTGACTCGCGGAGTTTCGCCCCTTTTTCGCACACTTACCAGGGGAGACGATATTGGTTCCGACTCTGAGTTCCGATTTCGTTCTGGGCGATTCCTCGTCCCCCCGTGATGAACATGGCCAGGGAAGGTGCTCAGGCTTTGCCTCTTCTTGTCTCCCGTCATCCCACCAGGTCTTCGCCTGCCCTGTCTACCGCCCCTTCCATGGGCCAACCCTTCTTCCCCCAATTTGTCTGACGTATCCTAACTCCTTCATTGTTGTCACAATTTTCGCGATTCTGCCCCGTTTTTGCCCAACCTTCGCCTCGCGTGAAGACCAATCCCCTGAGCGCTTCCTGGGATGAAATTTTTAGTAGTTTGGCCGTCGTGCCGAGATTTATGTCTCTGGTTGCCCACCTACCACATACCGGCCGGTCGGATTTTGTCTCCCTGTATGTTCAGGGCAGTGCTTTCGCCGTTCCGCAGGTGGCTCAGTGGCGTTCCTGTCTCTTGGTTTTAGGGCTCTGTCCGGCGTCGTTCCGTCCCCCTTGTATGAGACACCTCCCCATTTTCCACGGTCACTACCGTTTGCCGCTGCCCCCCGCGCCGAATTGCCAGGCTTCCTGCTTTCCCCCCAGCCCACTTGGTCCATCCGGATAGAAACCGCATGCAGGCGCTCTTCTTTTTTTTTTTTGGCCAGCGCTCGGCCGTCACTTGCCTGGCGGCGCTGATGTATGCTCTCAGGGCCTTATTTCCGGTCTTCGTGCTCGGCCTGGAATTGTGTTGCTCCTTTTTCCCTCCGATGGGCACTTCAGCCCTGGCGGTTCTTTCGGGCATTAATTTTCTTGGTTCCAAACTCTTTTACGGGCGTAGTGCGAGGAATTTCGCCTGTCCCAGGTTTGCCGGTGCGAACAGCGTCAAGGGATCCCAGCTTTTACGTGGCCCCAGAAGCGTCACTTCTCACCCGTCTTACGCTCCCGCAGAATTGCATGCCCCTTCACCGGCTTATGCCTGGCTTTCCCTAATTCTTTTCTCGTGAGATGACTTCTTTTGGGTTTGATGCTGGTGGTGTTTCAGCAACGACGTGGACGCGG
>Ga0179593_1687256_pt1 | contig 13356 bp, 14 predicted proteins | sample CZODoug2_1_08_16_FD_185931 | JGI IMG/M metagenome (GOLD analysis project Ga0179593, IMG submission 185931) | Vadose zone soil fungal communities from Angelo Coast Range Reserve, California, USA - CZODoug2_1_08_16fungal (PacBio error correction) | ecosystem: Environmental > Terrestrial > Soil >... | reverse complement strand
TACAAATGTGTATCCTTACTTCCCTACACGTTCCTTCGGACTGATCCGCTCAATTCGCTCTTCCTGGCTGCCCCCACCCCCCTTCTTCCGTTGGCCATTCCCCCGGATGAGACCGGAACTACCTTTTTCCCGCTGCGGATTTCCACGACTTGTCGTCCAAGGGAATAAGCTGCGGGTTCGACGAACTAATGGGATGTAGAGGTTCCCTTCCCTTTTTCTGCCAAATCATCTCACTCCAAAAAAGAAGCGTTTTCCCCCCCTGACCGAGCCCCCCCTACAAGTATATTACTGTAATACCGCAGGCATCATCCCACTTTCCCTCTCAAGAGTACCGCTGCTGGGCCCTTTTTCCTTAGCACGACTCTTTATTTTCCAAACCCTCGAGGACGTCCGCCCACCCCGGACGGCAAGAATTTTCTCCAACCCCATTGCAGGGCTTCCAACCTCTTCCAACAGCCGCCTTGACCCCTGTTCTCACGCCGAAGCCCTTTTTGGGACGACGCTTGGCCACCGCCTCTTCGACGAAGCTGTCCTCCTAGCAAAGAAGTTTCGGGATCTTTTTTTTTGTACGTCTCCCCCCCCCACTTCGATAGGCAGTCTTAACACTCAACCGTGCGAGGCTTTTTGGGCCGACCCCCAGGCGATTTCGGAAGCTGAACTCCCTCCGGGCAGATTTCCCCCTCCCCTTGCATATTTCATCGAATCTAGTCTCACAGAACAGTCACCGCCATCTTTCGTTGGCTTCTTCCCTATACGCTTCCTAAGAATCAACCGTAAATTTTTCCGTTGCTGTAAGGCGGTTTGCTGGTGGAGGGAGGACCCCCCCTGTTTTCGTGTGCAATTGCGAAGTTGCGCGTTCTCCTTGCCACCACCAGAACGAGCGGTTTACCCCCTTTTACGTTAGCCAGGCCTTTCCTCCCCGAGGCACCGAGCCGCCTTCCCCCTGTCAAAATAGAACAGACGCTCATGGAAACAGCCAACAAAAGTGTTCAGGCCTTTTTCCCGGCCCGTCTGGCTATTACTGTGCGGATTCTTCTTTGTTCCCTTTACGCTGTCTTTTCCGGAAGAATCGTCGTCTCCGGCTGCATGTTCATTTTTGGAGCAGATTTGCCTTTCCTTTTCTGAGACTCCCATAAAATCACGGGCAGTTGGATGGCCGTATGATGGCCGCGACTCGTATGGCGCTCGGCACAGACGCACCCCCCTCCCCCCACCCCCACGGGAAAACTCCTCAGTCTTCTTCCCTTCCCCCCCTTTTTCCGTAACCTCCCTTGACCACCGTCACTATATGAGAAGAATCTCTCGTCGCCTTGAGCTTCTTTCTGTTCGTAGGATTTCTTTTTCTTGAGGTTCGTTGTTCCCTCCCAAGCCGGCTTGAACTCCCTTTTCGTCCGGACACATTTCGCTCCCCTGGTTTCTTCGGTCCCCCCCCGCCGGAACAGACCGAAGTATCTCCACCCGGGGCGTCTTTCGTCACGGCCTGCCCTTTTTGGGGCACGTTCCTTAGAATAGATTTTTTTACGTGGTTCTACGTCGCAGGGGCTCGTTCTTTTCTCCTCCCCTCCCCGCGCAGCCGTAACGAGCTAATTTCCCCCCAAGTAGACCACCGGCTGCCTTCTCTCCTCCCGTTTTGTTTTTCTTCTTTTTTTTCAGACCGGTCTTTTTTACAAGTGTGCTTTGGAGCAGCAAGTAGTTTAGCGCTTTCCGGCGCGGCTTTTGCTCGAAGTTGCCGCGCTTTTGAGCCCGTGATAGGTCTCCCTCCTGCCCGATGGTTGCGATCTCCTTTTTCAGGCAGGCGAACTGAGCTTTAACGGGCAGGGCTTTTATCCGGACAAGTGAGGTATTTCGATGTGTCGCCGAATCTTTCTTCCTCCCGTGTCTTTTCCCCTTTCGTGACAGGCTCTGGGTTTTCCTCACCTCGTCGTTCCACCTCCCCTCTTCTTCCACCCGCAGAGAGGGAGTCTTGCCTTCCTTTTCGCGCGTTGTTCCCGATCGTCCGGCTAGAAGAGTTTATTGACGGTGGACCTCTGCTGTTCGATGATGACTCTTTGCACGGTGTTTTTTGTTTTAGTTGAGTGTTTTTCCGTGATGCAGTCGAGCAATGATCGCAGCAGAGTAGCCCACTATTACGGAGCACAGGCGGAAATGGAGGGCGGCTTCCCTTTCCATGTCTGCGCCACAAACTGTTGCTAGACATTTCTTTTTTTTCCTTCAGAGTATCTCCTCTCCTGATCTCCAGTTTGACTCCGCTTGACGGGGGTTGTCTCCCACTGTTTTTGTCCATATCCTCAAGTCTTATCAGGTGTTATAGTTCTCTTTTGTGTATGACCGTCACCCCATTCGTGACGAGGTCCACCGCTCTTGGTGGGACCTTTCCCGCGCAACTTTCTCCCCTTGCTCGAAAGTAGTTTTCTCCTCCCTCCAACCAGCCGCTTCCCTCACCATTTCCCCTTTTAATCGGAGTACCGTCTACTTCGTAAGATCCCGGTTTTCTACGCCCAAACACTTGGCGGTATTTTTAGTGTTGACCTGGTTGAGCCGGGTTTTTTTTCCCTGACTCGCGTCCTTTCTCACATACGGGCTTTTCCGTGCGAAACTGACCCCCCTCCTCTTTCGGACCATAACCGCTTTTTTTGCTTTTCTCAGGGTTCCCTCCGCGGGGTCAGAAGAATGTTAGTGTACCCAGAGGACATTTATAACTGTCGGGGCGGCGTTTCCGTAGATTCGGTTATGCTTTTTTTTCCCCCCAAACGTCGGGAGTCCTTAGCGGCCTCCTTTTTTAAGAAAGTCCGCGGGTCCGGCGGCCGTGCTAGGCAATGCTTTTGCGACCCCGGACAAGGATTGCCGTCAGAGCGAGGCTTTTTTCTTCAAATCGAGACTGTTTTTCCTTTTGGCGGAGACGGCCAGCTTGAGGACCGGTTTTCTTGTCCTGGGCTGGCGGCCGAAGATATCAGATGACATCTTTTGCCCGTGTTAATCTTAGTTTTTCCCCTGCTGATTTAGCACTCACTTTCTTTTTTCACTTTCCTCCCTTTTTTTCCGTAGTAGATATTATGGCCCGAGGGTGGGAGTGCCAAAACAAAACAATACAAAAAACGTTACACTGCCCCGAGTCCCCCATGTGCAGCGTAGTGACCGACAGGCCCCCCCAGGTTTTTATATTCGCCTCTTTTCCCCTCCCCTTGACCTCCCTCCCCGTTCCGAAGGTAGTCGTGGTGTTGGGGAAGCTCCCTGCCGGAACCGTCATTTTTGAAGGGACGCTCCCTCTCCGGTTATGGTCTTTTTGACGTGTTCTTCCTCCTTTTTACGCCCCCAGTTGTTGTTTGGGAGTCCTTTCGCTTACCGACAACTGGTTCGCAGTTTGCCCAATCTTGAGAGAGGACCGCCCGATATTCCTTTTTTCCTCTCTTCCTTCCCCAAACTCTCCTTGGGCCCCCCCCCGTACCCGTGAGCATAGGCGAGAACCTCAAACTGTGGATTTCCCCCCCCCGCATGGCTGATAACGCTTTCCGCTAAAGGGAAGAGACTTTCTCCCCCTAGGACATCCTCTTCCTCCCCAACCGGGCGGCGCTTTTCCCTGCCCGGCTGCACACACTCGCACCTACATCCTGTCGCAAAACAGAGGCTGTCAGATGGAGATTTCCGCAGTCCTTCAATGATACTCTTCCCCCTCCGTTCCCAGTCAAGTTTGTCGCTCCAAGAATAGTCGACCTCCAAACGATCTCATATTTCCCGCGGACCCTGCAAGAAGTGGCCGTGTGCCCCCAGAAGTGGAGGCATTTTCCCCCCCTCAAAATTACCCCTTGCAGCTTCTCCTCCAAGAAGAGACCCTTTCCCGTCAATGCGACCGAAAGCGCAGTTTTTTTTGCCGTTTGCTATCTCTCCCTCTGTAAACCTGACCCTTTCTTCCCTAAAATAATTTCCCTTCCCACTTCAAACTAGGCTTGCACTTGAGGTAGTCGGCAAGCCGTCTGGCTCGCGTATTAAGCTTCAGCTTCCTTTTAACTTTTTTCCCTAGACCCCTCTATTCCATCCGAGGAGAAATCGCCTCAAGGCCGGCGCTCAACCTTCCCCCATTCTCTTTTTCTTGAAACATGGCTGAATTTTGACCAATCAGTCACGATTTCCCCTCGGGGTGGGTCTCGTCCCGGAGAAGTGAATGTGGTCCCACACGGCTCAACGTGTCAATTTTCCTCTCCCCCAGTTCCCACCCAGTTCCGGTTCCTCTTTTCTTTCCCGTCCCTTCTGTCATCAAAGAGCACTGCCCCCCCCTGAAAAGAACCCTTTTTCAGAATTCCACTCCCCGTGGAGCATTTCCCACCGGAGTAATTTATATAGTCCGGTCACTTATCCTCTCCGCGCTCTCCTCCCTCCGCTTGTGCAGGCGCAAATAGATGTTTTGTCGCATGACATTGAATGCCGGTCAATCCATGTCCTCAGTTTTCCTTTCGTGGAGAAGATGATGTCTGATTTCTTTCTAGAATTCAACATTTTCTTGCCCCCCAAAACCACGGGCCCCTCTCTTTTCTTCATCGCAGGACCCCCGCTTAGTAACTCCTGTCTTCCCTTCATATCTTAGCGACTTCCCTGCGCCCAGAGTTTTCGTGGAGGTTTTTTTAGATCGGGCACACCTTGTTTTTCTTCCCCCCGCCTTCCCCTTTTTTCCATAGCCTTCGACAACCCTTCCTACCCCTTTTCCGCTGTAGACATGTAAGCACCGCCTTTCTCTTTTTTTGCGCCCCGCCAGTGACGATCGTAGCCTTTCTCCTTCGGTTTGACTAAGTGAAAATCGCGTCGGGCCGGTTCCCCTTCCCCCCGTCGAGGGGCTCATCTTCCTGTGCGACGACCCCCAGAAGCGACCTCCACGACTTGGCGAATACACCCTTTTCCTCCTTTTCTGCGCCCCCCCATATATTTTCCCCGAGGTCGATTTTTTTCCCTGTGGCAACTTTTTTTCTTTCCGTTTTTTTAAAACCTCGTGCGGTCCGTCCTTGTTCGCCGCAGCCCACTGGCTTTTTTTAGTCTTACCTCCCTCCCATTTTTTTATCTTTCCACGGAAGGGACTCCGAGCGTGCGGAGGGAGGGTTTACCCCCGCTCCCTTTCGGCGTAAATGAGTTAGACTGTCGGCGGGCAGAACTTTTTTTTCCCCTTGTCTCCCTTCTTCTTTGAGTCAGAAGAGCCGCTTCCGTTTTTCCACCAGCTGACTATTATGTGCCTAGCACCATACGAACCCGAGACACCGTTCCCCTCTCCTTTCTTTGGCGTACCAGTCCCGTCTTTTTTCCTTTTTCTCTGCCTTTTGATTCTTCCTAGAGCGGGGCAGGAGATGAAGTACGATGTTTTTCCACTTTGTTGTTTTTTTTGTGTGTTTGTGCTTTATTGAGGAATCCTGAGCGCCAGCAGCTTCGTTTCCGAGGCAAGACGGTTCCCTCCCCCCCTTTTCGCCTTTTCTTTTGGATGTTCGACTGTTCCCCCTGTCCCCACACCCTTCCCCTTTGCCTCCCTAAACGAGTTTTTTTCTACTCTCCGCGTTCAGTTTTTCGCACGTGGATTACTTTCGTTCTTACGGGGTACGCAGTTCTTTTTCCCAAAGGTTTCTGTCTGGCACTTTTCCCTTCGGCGTGCCTCCGCGTTATGACGGTGGCTTTCATCCCAGAGAACTGTGGTTGGGTTCGTAGCCGAGCAACTTTCGCCGTTTGAAAGATAGTGGGGTTTCCCCCCCCCAAGCAGGCAGCTTCTCAGTGCCCCGTTATCAATAGGGTAACTTTTTCGGTAGCTACCAACGAACTCGGTGTGAGTTATGCTTCTCCTTCTTTTTAGAATGGAAGGAGAGAGTCCCCCTCCCTTTTAGAACGGGGTTCTTTCTCAGACGCCGGATCCGCTCCTTTCCCTTCTGCCCCTACCCGCAGCCCAAGGGTTCCGAGGTAGAAGTGTCCTGTGCAGATCGATTCGTTTTTTTTTCGGCGTCAAGAGGAATTTTCCCACTGCGGTTCGGGCGGTATTCCTTTTGTAGATTTTCCCCCCCTCCCAAAGAGGAGGAGGAACTTCTTTGTCCAGCTCGTGTACTTCGGTTTGGCTCCTCTTCCCACCGGCAAGGTTCTTTCCTTGAGGTAAGTTTCCCTTCTTTCTCCCTTTGAGAGACTGTCTCTCAGAAGACTTGTTTTTTCAACCGGATGCTGTCGGAAGTGGATCCCGAAGCTTGCGGTAAGATTTTTTTGTTCCCCTTGGTTTTATTTTTTTTTCTCAATACTCACGATTGTCCTTTTTTCGTTCCCAGTAGACACGTTTTGTTCTACTATTTCAGGTTTAATGGATTTCCCAGCACGGGCATTTCCTTTTTCCAATTCCTGGGGAAGTAGTAGATTGGTCCTTTTTCCGGAGGCCCGTGTTATAGATTGTTTTCCCCAATGAAAGAGACGCAATCTATTTTCCTTTTGTCTCATAGAAGACTTTCACTTTGAAGAGGCATTTTTTTTGGGGTTTGGTGACGAGTACTTAATAGCTATGACGAGTAGGGAGTTTCCCTATTGGCCCTTCCCTTCTCCAGCTCTTCCTTTGGAGATTCCTCTTTTCTTCCTCTCCGTGTTGGTAGCTTCCCAACTCCGAATGGACCCCTTAAATGATCCCGATTTCCCTCTTTCACCCCTTCGTAACCTCTCTTTGTGATAATAATGGTCACTAGCTTGTCCTTTCGGCAAATGTGCGCGGATTCTACCCTTCCCCTTTACATGTTCCCCCTCCCTTCTTTCTGATCAACGACTTCGACAACTTTTTTCGAACCTGACAGACGACTTTTTCCTCACTTCCCACCGGCTGCTTTTCGGCATTTTTTGTTCGGAACTATACCCCCTCTTTACAGTAGCAAGCTTTTCCTTCCCTAAAAGTTCAATCTTGTTTACCTGAAGTGACACCCACATGAAAGTTTCCTTTACGAGTTAAGGGCGCAGCTGCATACAGCATATTTTTTCCCCCAAACAGTCTCCTTCCTCATTCGAATATAAACCTGGACAAAGTGCTTGGTAAGACCCGAATAAAGCCTTACCGACCTCTGCCCCTCCACGCCCTCGACCCGCTTTTTCTCTATGAATCGTTTCCGCAGTATTTTTTGTCCTTTCGCCATCTTTTCTCAGGTACTCCCTCTAAGTAGTGACGACAAGTCTTTCGCGACCCTTTTCCTCGCAGCGTACTCCACTTTCGAAATAGCCGTTTTCTGTATTACCTTTCCTTTTCCCTTCCTAGTGTTTATTTTTTTTTGAAGGGAAAAGCTTTACACTCCCCTAGTCCTATCAGCGGTCGCGTCCGGGACTTTCCTCCTTCTTGAGAGATTAAGATCCTTTCTCTCGGTACTTTTCCCTCCATGCCTCCATCACTTGAAAGATGACCCGCGTGTTTCCAATCGCCTTTTTGTTGGAGGGAGTCGCCACGAGTTTCCGACAACCTGCGCAGTTGCCTTTGCTACTTCCCCCCCAAGTTTTTGACCTCTTGCCCAACTTTCTCCAGGCCTTTCCCTCGGCGCTGCCTGAATCAAACGTGCGAGATGACAGAACGCCCCCCCGAGGGAGAGAACTGGCGGCCCAGTTCCTTCCTGTCTATTCATGATGAGGAATGTCTCCTTTCCGGACAATGGCGCTCGTGCCCTCTTTCTGTCGGGTTTGTGTGTGCGGACTTGAAGCATTTCTTCTTTTTTCCCCAACCTTTAGGGCCCTTTTTTATGTCTTCTGCCCTCTTGGACTCTCGACGCGGCATCCCCCCAAAGCGCAAACACCCCCGTAAAGCCGCGATTAGTATCCTGTTTTTTTTTTTTTGGCGTCCAAAGTCTCCTACATTCAAGTGATTAACCTCCAATCTTACTTTAACTAGCCACTTTCTTTCCACAGGTTGGTTTTTAGCGCCCTTTGTTCGCCCTCCTCGGGGCAGTTCTGGTTGCCCCCCCACGGCGACTTTCCGCATTTCCCGCATTGCCCCCCCCCAGAGCAGTTAAGCTCCTGGACTAGGTCCCCCGCTCCGCGGCGTCCCTACTTCGAGACATTTTGAAATCTGTGTCTTCGAACCAGGGGCCGCTCCCTTCCTTTCCCTCCTTAATGTCGTCTTTTTTTCACCCTCCCCAGTCGCACCATGTTTTGCCTCCCTTCTCTACTTCGCAGTGGGTCGTTCATCCGTGCCGCCGAGCTCAGCTTCAAGTTCAGTGATTTCCCTTTCCCCTTCCCGACAGTTTTTCTCCCTTCTTTCTTCTCCCTCAGGGTTGTATGCCTATCTTCGCAGCCGGTGTGATTTATTTTATTTTCCGTGTTAGAGATTCCGAGGATCGCGGCTTCGTTTCCTTTCTTGTAGCCCAGCTCCTTCTCTCCTTCCGAACGCGATTGTGCGATTTTCTTAAGCAGGTCGGGGAACAGCTGTACTTCTTTTGGGCGAGCAGCTTTCCCTTTTTGTTTGCAGACCCTCCCCTGTTGCGTTATAGGCCGAACGGTAGAATTTGTCGGATATTTCTTTTCGACGAGCATGGGTGTCCCCAACCCTTTCTCCTCTTTCACCTTAGTCCCCTCCCTCGGACGAAACCGCGCAAACAGGGGACGAGCCTTGAGCGTTCTCTCGTCGGCGAAGGCTTTTCCGGTGAATCCTTGACTGTTAGAGTTGACGGCGCTGGAAGACGTACCCTTATCCCTTTTTGGTTGTGGTGATAGTGGTCTCCCTTTGGGATTGTAGAAGGCATGCTCTCTGCCACCTACCAGCCCCTGAAGGAAATCCAACGGGCCAGTGGTAGGACATTTTTCTTTGCCTGATGCCAAGCCTTCCCCCCCCAAGTTGCAGCCCCCTGCAGCGCTTTCTCTTGCCATAGTCTTTTGTAGGAGGCTGCGCGTCGAAATCATTGGTTATCGACGGCGGGTAGTTTTACTGTACCCCTTTAGTTGTCTTTTTTGTTTTCTATGTTTCAGGAGTCCTTTATGTCGCGTGTGATGAAAAGTGCTTTTTTTTTACAAGAGTGCTTCCTTGCCCCTGTTTTCGGGAATGTAGTCTTTCAGGGGCCCTTTTCCCTTTCTGGAAAGCTTTTTGGTTAGGAATAACAAAAGACCGTTCCCTGTCAGCACAATTCTGACGTGCGTGGTTCCTCTTCAATTACTCCAACCCCTGGGGATTTCCTTCTTCATTTGGCGAAGCCTCAGATCTCCCTTTCTTTCTCTGGACTCCTTTCTTGTTCGCGGACTCTCCTTCGACCGAGACGTTCTTTCCCCCTCTGCAGTGACACTCGGCAGGTCTAATGTCTCATGCGGGCCTTCGAATGTTGTGCAGGCTCTTGCCCCCGCGTCCTAGATTCGTTCCAAGCATGCGGGAGGCGTGGGCTTTCGTTTTAAAGTCTGGCGTCCACAGGGGCGCAGACTTTTCCATTGCCGGGAATGGGCTCGGCTCTTCCGTTTTCTTTTTTTTTCCTGAACCCTTCCCCCTTTTATTCCTTTGGCCCTTCCAATGTGAATGCGGGGATCGGACCGTCGGTTGGTTCCAAATGAACTGATTGGTAGGCTCCCTAGGGCGGCGAAAGGTCAGTCTGTTCTCTTTCTCTTTTGTATTTTTCTTTTCTCTTTCCCCTGCCGGTATACATCATAGAGCTAGTTGCTTCTCCCCTCTGGCGTATGCTAGTGCTGGTCGGATTTGCACGGTCCCCGTTCCCCCGTTTCACAGGTTTTGGACGTAGAATTTCTTTTCCCGATGGGGCCGTGGACTCTCTACGGATCAGATCCGTCTTCCAAATCAATTTATGTCATCCAGGAGAATTGTTTCTCCTAGGAGGGTCGTATCTTGTGGGGACTGCCTGTAGCCCCTGAATAAGCGAATTATCCGTGATCGGGCGACGGCGGTGCGCTCTTTCCGTTTTTTTGGGTATATATCTCTTTCCAATCCATCATGTTGTGAGAGTCACTCCCCCCCCCACTTTTAACACTGCCGGCCCGACTAGCTGATCGGCCGTTTTCACCCTCCCGGCGTCCGTAAGACTCTTTCACTGTTCCCAATATTCGTCCCAACCCCCCTAATTTGTTCTTTTCCCACACTTTCGACTGCATTTCCCGGCCCTCTTTTTATCTACTGTGGAACGTGCATTTTGATCAACTTTTCTTTCCTTTCCCTGCCTCCCTCAGACAGAGGTCCTGACTATTCTACTTCCCGGTATTGTCCCTTTCTCTTCCCCTCAAATAACATCTTCGTCCCTCCGCGCCTCACCTTTTTTTTCTCCCTCAAGTTCATCGCTGTAGGAATAAATGCAGCCCACGCTCTGCAGTGCCATAAAAGGCTTTCCCCTGATTCCTTAACCCTCTTTTCTATTGCAGACAACCGCTTTTTTTTTCTCAGTTCTTCACACTCTCTTGAAAGCGTTTGGTCGCATCATTCTTCTTCATTTCCCAGCGAAAGGACGATTCCCATAGATTCTTAAACTCCTCTTTTTGGACCTCGTTTTCTTGTGGTCCACGTCTTCTCCAGGCCGCCTCCTCCTCCCCGGTTAGTGAAGCCCTTCTTTAGAGACAGACCATTCCCCAGTCTCAAGGCACTGTACCTCGCCGCGCGTCGGGCCGTTGGTGGGGGTTCGGCAGCCCGGCTTTTATGGAAGTAGGACACTCCTTCCTTTCTTTGCCGATCCTTTTTAGTTTCACTCGAGACGGCCCCCCTTTCGCACGTCGGGAGCTTACGTCCCGTCTGTATTTTTCGTGAAAATGTTTAAGCGGCCCCTTGAACATATTCTCCTGGGACCCTTTTGCTGCAAGGCTCACTTTTCTTGTGGAGTAGTACACCCTAGTTGATCTCACTCCTTCAATTTTTTAGTTCCCCTTAAAAGAAAAGAACGGGTTTCAGTTCTTTTATCACTTCCGCACTCATGTCATTTTAAACAGTTCGATCCTGCCTCCTGCCATGGCTGAACCCTACGTCTACGCAAGGTTAGAACCTTTTCCACCCGTTTTCGCGACTCATACCTTTCTTCTTTAGCGCCTCTCCGTGACCTTGTAAATTTTCTTCTTCGTCCTTTTCCGGGAACTTTTTTGCTCCTCATTTTAGTTCATCTGATGTTTTGCACAACATGTAACCATTTGAACGTGGCTGGATGTCCCTTTTTCTTCGAACGTCTGTTCGTCGGATAGAATTATAAAGTCTCCCCCCCTTGTGCCACACATTGTCTGCCCGTTTTTTAGTCTTAATAGCGCCCCCACCCCAAGATTAGAACGATTGTCCCTCCCTCCTCGGTTCGAGTCACCCCTCTGACCCACTCCGCTATGAAAATTGTGGAGATTGTTACTTTCTTCGGGGAACCCTGAAGGTTATACCGCTAGTTTTTTCCCCCGAGGATGATAAACCGAGTTTTACCCCAAGACTCCCCATTTCCTACCCGTTACTGGATCTCCCCCTCGGCCGACGTTTACCTAACATACCAGGTAGAGTTTAAAAAGTTTGCTTTGTGACGATTTTCTCTCCTGCTTCCGGTTGGTTTGACTCCGTTTTCACTCGTTACTGAAATATCGCCGTGGTTTTCTGAAACTTGTTCTCACCTCCCTCCCTCCTCCCCGCGTACACGTACGCCTTGAGCAATACACACAATAGCCAAAGGTTGTGCTCACCCAACGAATATATATTCCTCCCTGTTTGAGATAGCTTTTTTCGCCTTTAAAGGGGCCTTAGTGTCTTCATTGGATCCTTCCCTTCGCTATTTTAGACTACTTATTGAGGGAGCTGGGGTTCCTTTTTTTCTCAAACACGTTTCGGGAGGATCCGTCATGTATTTCCTTCCTCATGATTTAAAAATTCTTCTTTAAAGGAGGATTTATTTCTTTTGAAGCGGGGTAGAGCCTACCAATTCGTTCTGATTAGTCTTCAATCCCTTTGTCAGCGGTAGCGCTGTATTCTTGTAGAGTCTTCCGTTTTAGTGATTCATCGCTATTCGACTTTGGTGTACACCCCCTGTACCTCGCCCTACACCCCGCAGCGAAACCCCCTTCTAAAAGGCCGAGCGCCTGATTTTTCTTTTTTTTGACTTTTCCCTTCTTTCAGAGATGAAGGTGTTTATCGGTAAGGAGCGGATGAGACTACCCCGGTGGAACGTGTGGGTTGTGGTCCCTTTTTTTTTCCGGGGAGTTAGTCGAAGCATGAGAGAGCCAGATGCTTCTCCACGATGTCCGACAGCCCTCACGGAAAGTGAGGAAGTCTTTTTCAAGGTCATCTTCCCCCCCCTTTTCACTGCCCTTTCTCCTTCTCCTCCCGATCAGGTTGGTGAGGGAGCGTCTTTTTCGTCAGATTTGTTAACTTCCTCTTTAGCTCGGTTCTCTGCCCCCCCCTTAGGTGTTTATGTTAATTCCACTTTTTTGCTTTCGCTTTTCATGGTGCAGGGTCTCCCCCGTACTGGTTACAAGATTCTCACCCGTCTTCTTTGTGTGGGGAAATTAGCGCCTGCCATTAGAACGTCTTTCCCTCTTCGTTTTTTTTTTAGAATCCCTCCCACCCCGGGAATGAAATTGCCCTGCCGTTCGTATATTTCACGTATGTTGAAGATAGCCCCCCCTTGTAGATTAAGCAATGAAATCTTTCTCCCCTTCCCCCTTCTAGTTCTCTTTTTCTCGAGATTCCCGGATAGCGTTCACGGGTGGTCCGTTAGCGGGGCAAAGGACTACTCTTGCGCGCGGCGGTCCGGCCCCTTTAGCAGTTGCCCTCAGCTTGGATAGGTACGCCATTTTCCTCCTTGATTCTTTTCTCCGAACGTGCTTTGTCGGTCCCTTTTCAAGTACACTTTTTGGTTGGTGCCTTTCGAGTCTAAGAATTGTTCCGACGATGCGGCGCACTCCGCCTTTTCCAGTGAGAAGCTCCCCGGTCTTTTTGTTTTCTTTTATGGGAGATTTCGGCCCCCCCTTTTCCCGTGTCTGATTTTGCTTCCCCTCAAGGACTTGAAGGTACGGTCATCGCGCCTATCTGCCTCCGGGTTGGCCCAAGAGGTTTTGCTGCTGTCCGTAGGAAACGGGCTCTCCCCCGCCTGTTTACTTCTGTCCAGGCGTCGGGCCTGCCCCTCCTAGATGAACGTTAGTTCTTAACAGTACTTCCTTTTTTTTTTCCCCTGGATTTTTCTTGCTCCTTTCACTGGCAGGCACTGTGACGACCTTGGGATTAGTAGATCGTCCGGTTAGGACAAGTGTCGCCTTTTTTTTTTTTTTAGTTCCAATTGTCCCATGTTTCCTGAAAGGTCGATACTAGTGCCTTTCATCGAATCTTCTCTTTCCGCACGGCCCGGCGGTTGTTGGGGATCTTAGTAGTAGCCCTTATCCTCCCCTACGCGCAGTGATTTGAGGATTCCTTCCTTCTTTCGGGTATTCTCTTTTTACATTTGGCGT
>Ga0179593_1356708_pt1 | contig 13356 bp, 9 predicted proteins | sample CZODoug2_1_08_16_FD_185931 | JGI IMG/M metagenome (GOLD analysis project Ga0179593, IMG submission 185931) | Vadose zone soil fungal communities from Angelo Coast Range Reserve, California, USA - CZODoug2_1_08_16fungal (PacBio error correction) | ecosystem: Environmental > Terrestrial > Soil >... | reverse complement strand
TGGATGGCTTTTCCTCCACGCCAGCGAATCGACGACTATTGTTCGGCGATCGCGCTCTAGTTTTTTTGCCCATTTCTTGTTTCCTCTTACCCTGTCCTTCTGGTTTTTCCCCTTTGATTGATTGACTCAAGAGCTTTCGGTCATGCGATCAGTTGCCTGACCCCCTGAGTTTTTGTGTTGTGAGAATGAATGTCATCGACGTATTCCTCCCGCCTGCTCTGACTTCTCTTCCCTTTTCATCTCACCATTGTACTGTGTACGGATTAGGTAGACTGACTGAAGTTAGGTCGCCTGCTTCTTTTCTCTTTGAACCTTTAGCCACTGGAAAATAGCACTTTCAGCCTAGACGGCAGGAACCATTCTAGCCCCCCCCAATCGCCTAGGTTTTCTAATTTGTTAGGTAGTCAGTACTCTCTCTTGCCCCAAAGGTGAACTTGTTCCTTTTCCATTGGAGCACGCACCGTGCTCTTTCGTTCTCCTGTTATGTGTTCTCTCCCAGTTCCGACACGGCGTACGTTCCGGAATCTTCGACCTATGGCATGCTACCCCTCCCCCGATAACCCCTTTTGAATTTCTGCCAAGGTGTGGGTGCTCTGCGTCTACGTTCACCCCCCTACCCTTAAGAGTCTGTTGGCATTTTTCTACTTCTTCGTCTTTTCCCTGTTTTTCTTTGAACGTGTGAAGGCCGGTTTGGCTTTGTCGACTTCTTCCCTTTCTTTCCTTCGTAGTGTTCGGGCTAGGATGATCGAAATCTCGTTCCCTGACTCACTGGGACCACCACAGAACGTTTCTCCCCTTCCCCTTTCATTCATGGGCCTCCCCCCGTAAGTATGGGTATGATCCTCATTAAATGTTTTTTTCATTTATCTGCCCTGGCCGTATAAGAGCAGACCTTGTTGCCTTGACAGTGCGTCTTTCTTGTTTTGGGCTTTTGTTTTTTGGGGTGGAGGGTGGTTGTTTGCTGGTTGGGTTTGTGTTTTTTTTTTTTGTTGCGAATTCCCTCAATCCGGCTTGGGTCGACCGCCTTTTTTTTTCTCTCCCCCTGTTCCACCGATTTATCCTTTTTCCAAACACGATATTTACTTCGTCCATTATGTCCGCTCTCCCCCCCTCTTTTGCGGCCATCGAGAACGGCTCGGTGGATGGGTAAATACGTCCCCTTTTGAAATCTTTCCCCCCACCCCCGTCCTTTTCCCCCCCAAGCGGGAGTGAGAATATCCTTTAGTTACCCATCGGACCTTCTTTTCCGGATGATGAGAAGGTACGTCCCGCTATTGTCCCCCCCACCGCCGTCCCTTGCCTTTGTATTCTCCCTTTTCAGCTCCTAATTGATTTTTTTTTCTAATATGTTAAACAGTCGCGGTCTGTTCAGGGCGCTACTCCCCCCTCACTCCACACCCAACACTTCTCTTCCCAAGTTTCCCAGTCCTCGCAACTACAGAAATCGTTTGCGGATACAGGAGACCAAGTCCGAAACCGGCTCGCTTACGGCGTCGGAACCCACCAATTGCCTGACGGTACCCGATTTTTTTCGTGTGTCTCGTTCGGACAATTGAACCGCATCGGCTTCTCTTTCGTTAACACGTTGAATTCCCCAGTTTCCGACCGGGAGGCAGAAGGCACCTGTTTCACAGTCACGACCGGATTTTGTCCCACCTCAACTACCAATTTTTTTTGTTTTTGCAGAGACTTTTAGGACTTGTGGCCCCCCCCCCTGTCTTTGAGGAGAGTGATCCTTTTCCCAACTGTCCCCAAGGACGTTTCCCCACTTCAATTGTGCTCATGTTAAACCTTCTAAAGCAAGGGCTCACTGAAACGCTTGGCGACATTTCAACTTTTGCCCTACTCGGTATAGGATAAGCCTCTGATCAGGTAGGAACCTGCTGGTCTCTGAACGTCGGCTTGTTGTCCCTTTTTTGATTTCCCAAACGAGTGTGGGGGTTTGTTTTTTTTGGTGTGCTTTTGGGTGTTTTTTTGTTTTTTTTTGTGGTTTTTTTTTGGGGGGGATGAAACCTGCTCGCAGACTTATCCTGCTAGTGCGTGTCACCTCACTTTGTCGCGATGTTTACGTTCCCCTCTCCTCTCCCCCACACGCTTTGGACTCAGCCAGTAGCCTGTAGTAAAGATGTTTAGGGCCGCGTCCCTGCTTGGCCATGATCGTGAGGACTTGTCTGGCTGGTTCCTTGAAAATCTGCCCCTGCATGCTCAGGTTTGGGACATGAAGCCACTTCCTCCCCCCTTACCGTTTTTCTCCGAAACGGATTTCGGGTATCTCCTTTTCACCCCCGTTGGCGATTCCCCTGATTTTTTTTTTCTCTTAGTTCCCCCCCGGGAAGGATTGCCTTTTGTTTTTCCCCCTCGAAAGCCTTTCGGATGGGATTAATGAGTCCCTCGTACACCCCCCCAACGTCCTCAAACCTCTGCCAATGATTTACGAGACTTACGGACCCTCTTGCCGGGTCCCCCCTCCTTATCTTGTCTATAGTGATTGCGCCTCGTCCTGTCTTGAGCGCCCCCTCAGCTACTTCCATAGCCCTTTTTCCCTTCTGCCATCTCCCCCCTTTTTACTTTCCACCAAAGACAGGGTCACCCTTCCGTTCGACGCGTCTCTTTTCCTCAATACCGGGTGATCCCCCCCGTAACGACCACGCATAGCCCCCTCTATTTTTCCCTTCGTGCAAGCTTTTCCGGCCGGCTTAAGCCCTTCTGTTTTTCTTTTTTTCGAAAATTAGCCCCCTTTTGAGAACCCCACTGAAAGTTTTTAGTTGATCACGCCGAGCAACCCCGAATTCCGTTGTTATCAATTTGACCGCTACTAAAATTTAGTGCTCTGCAGTATCGCTGTTCGTCCCCCCCCCCCCCTTCGTTCTTCAGGCTAGCCCCCGTTTTTCCTTAAATCGTCGTCCCCAAGTGGAATCTCAACTTTTTTTTCGCCACCGAGTTTCCCCTCGATCCCCGGTTTCACTGTCGCTTTCCCCCCCCGGTTCCCGAATCGTTTTGACCTCCCCTTTTCTTTCCCTTTTGGTTTTCCGCGACGAGGGGATTTGCGACCGATTTCGCCGGATCCGGCCCCCCCTCTGTCGCGTTAGGACTTTCCCCGCCCTTTCTTTCCCTCGCCTTGCGATAACTGGTGTTGGAGGAGCTTTTGACAGGCGCGTTTGCGCCGAAAGTGCCATCTTCCGCTGCCCGTGTAAAAAGGTTTTTTCTCCTCCGCCACCTGCCCCCCTTGATTGCCAAACTTTCTCATTCCCCCTTGGTCCCATAAAGATATCTCCGTTTTGCGCTGCCGTTCCTCTTGTCATCACTGTTTTGTAGACCCTGGTCCCTGCCCTGCGTCGCGGATTCTCCAGCGGATGATCTCTTCCCCCACCTCCTCCTTTTTAATCTGTTCCTTTTTTTTTCCATCGTTAGCGTCCTCCCTTCTTATATTTCAACTCCCACCAACTGACTCTGCCTCTTTTGGTTTTATCGAGGGGCCAATAGACGTCGGCGCCGTAAATCTTGGATCCTACCCTCTTTTCCGCCCGAGGCGAACAGGCGGCGGCCCCCAGGTTTAGTTACTCAAGAGTAGCCTTCCCCCTCCTAATGGCAAGACATGCTCTTTTGTCCCTTGGCCCTTTCCCTTACCCCTGATCTTCCCAAACATTTTGACCTACCTTAAGTGTGTCCCTCCAGATTCGATGGGAGCGTCCCCCGATTCCTTTCCGGTTGTTTTTTTCCTTCGACTGTGATTCGATTCGCAGCCCATCGACCCCTCAGAAATCGGCAAAAATTAAAGTGCAGGCTCCCCGGCGATGGGGGGCGATCCCCATCCTTCCCGTTCCCGTCAGAATACTTCCAGAGGGTGCCCGCTCCCCGTCGATTATTTCTTTGAAAAACACTCTTTCGTTTAGGTTCCCCTTCTCCCGCGTCTTTCCACAACCGTGGGGACGTCACTCCCCAAAACTCCCCCCCAGCGCCCTTGCCTTCCCTTTTCCGTGTTTGAGACGTAAAGATGTCTGGCTTGAGTCGACACATAATTCGTCTCCTGAACGCCTCACGATGGCGCTACATGTTCCGCGCTCTGCCCTTTTCACATTTTATTGAAGCGATGTCTCTGCTGGCAACAGATTTTATCTTTCTTAACGGGTCCGCACCTCTTCCCCTCTTTTGCGATTATGCCTGAATCCCTGGCCCATGCTATGCTCGTGCCCCGGTTTCCCCCCCTCGTTCTCTTTTCTTATCGACCTTTCCTTGGTTCTTCTAGATTTCCTTCATCCTCCATTTTTTCATTGATCTTCAATGGTTATCGGCCTTTTTTTTAGGCGGGCGGCCCGTCCTTTTAGATCTCCTGCTCAACCCCCCCCCCACCTCCTATCTTCTTTGCCTTTCTTTATATCAGGCAGAGTGCTTCGGGAGAAAATACCACGTCCCGATAAAGTATCCCCGACTCACATTGGTGGCCTCCTGAAGATCGCCGATCTTTTGGTCACACTAGGCGTTCCCAACTGATAAGCTTTTTGGTAACTGTAGCTTCATGATACAAGCTCAGTCTCCCTCCCTTTTCTCCCTTTTGTAGGAGCTCCTGGCTTTGAGGCATCATGCTGCCCTTTTTCCCATTTTAGGCTTTTTGGACTCCTATTTTTCCTTCTCCGATGATGTTTTTTTCCCCTTTCTGGGGAAGCGTTTTCCGTTTCCCCTTGATACGTTTGATGGTGATCTACAGCTCATTCCGGCCTGCGATGCGACTACGGAATGGTTTTGTGTTTTATCTGCTGTTCATTCTTTTGGCCGCCCGCCTTCGACTGCCGATTACTTCCCGCTTACAGTAGTATCACTCCCTCCTCTTCTTCCCGTCATCCTTCGAATGAAAAGATCGTTAGATTGCCTGCGCGCCCCTCACTGGAACTCCCTGAAATCACTTGTCCCCCCCTTCTCTTACCCCCTTTTCTAGGTCCAAAAGTCGTCTATCGCAATCGCCTCTGGTGAATATGTCGGTTAGGGCAGATAATCTGGCCCCTCAGAGAACCGGTACCAAACGTCCTAACCTCTCGCCATGTGAGTCATCAGACTTTCTTTTCACGATCTTTATTTATTTTTAGACTCTTCTCCATTGGAGTTCTTTTTAATCGTCCCTGACTTAGTACCGCCCCTTTTTTGAGTTCCGTGCATTTTTTTGTGTGTGCCCTCGGCTACGTTCACTTCCTTCCTTTTGTGGCCGTTTTTTAATATCGACGGCGTCTTAGGGTCAACAGGGACCGTTCTCGATTTCTTCCTTTCCTTCGATTTCGCCAACGTCTGCCGTCACTGAATTTTGTGCCTTATTCTTTCGTTGCTAATCTCCTTCTTCTGTTCCCCTTTCAAATGAGCCGGAACGGCTTTTTTTCCCATTCCTGTCTGGGATCAGACATCTGGATGGATTTCCTTGCTCACTGCAGCTTGATCGCAGTTCCCGGGCCCCCCCTTTCCTCTCCCGGTCTTGCTTGAGGGCTTTTGAGTTTTTCTTTTTTCGGGCAATCTCCCGATTTGGGCGACGCCGGTTCTTGCCGGCGGAAAACTCCCCACATGAGCTTCCGGCTCGCCCCTATTGGTCCGCGAGCTGAACAGAGAGGTTTTTTTCCCCAATTTTCGTTCAAGGATGGTTTCCCCTGCGTCTTGAATGACGACTCTTCCAACAACCCGTCTCTGGCCCCGGCTTTACGACTATCCTGTGCTACATCGCTCGGCCCTCTTTCCTATCAACCGCTTCATTTTTGCGTATATGAGCGACGACGGTCAACCCCTTTCTTTTCCCCCTCCCTCGGTATTATTCCCCCTTTTCGCTGACCTGTCAGTGGCGGGAGGAGCTACCGATCTTTTTACCCGGGTCGCGTATCTTTTCAGCTTACTGTGCATTCTTCCCGATCTACTCAAAACCTCCACTTTGCAATGTTTCCTTCCTCGACGGGACATGCATTTCCCGTTGCGGATCCTTCCCCCGTCTTTCGTTTCAAATCTGCCCGCGTCGTCGTCGTGATCCCAAACCAAGCGACTTTTACCTTCAAACCCGATTCGTGACTTGGTTTATCGGCTTGCCCACTGTAAACTTTCCCCGTTTCGGCACATTGTCATTTTACCGTGGTGTTGACGATTTTAGATCGCCAGGAGAGAAGTCTAACCTGCCCCTTCCCTTGGTTGTTTGGTCCGAATAGAACCCGGACTGCTAGCGAATTTTACTTCTCATGTGCCCTGACTGCGTTTTTCTCGTTTTTCCCTCACACCCCCGCGGAGTTGTTTTTTATCACTAGGGTGCTATTTTTCCTCAACCGTTCCTGGATCCCTGTGACGTTGAAAGTAGAGGTTAGATTTACTCGGTTATCGGACCCTCAGCCTTTCGTAATTCGAGTGACCTGCTTCGGTTCCCGGAACACTTCGTCCTTCCCGTATTGTGTTTCCGGATTATTGTCACTTTTTCCATGCAAAAGGCTAGCCGACCTTTCTAGTTTCCCTCAATCAATCGTTGACGTAGCTGCTGTAGCACCAGAAGCGTCTCGCCGTCTGCGTCCCCCCAGTCCAACGACCTCCCCGTCCAGATGTTGTTAGGCCTTTGGCGCCCCGCTCGTTACTTCTGCTTGTACGGGGACCTTTTCCTGAGGACCCCCCAGTTCTTATCCCCGCCCGTGAGATGTGGTAATGAAGCAAAAAGGTCCGTCCTTTCCCCCCCCCCCTCCGTAGTTGACCCTCTTCGTCAACCACTCGGCTTTCGTCTCCTTTTTCCTTTGTTGAGATGATAAAGGTGCTCCTCCCCTTTTTTGACTTGCCGTTTGCTTCCCATCGCATTTTCGGGTTTTTTTCTTTATTTTTCAATTCAGTACTGGTGACCCAGTCCCCGTACAAGCCTAGTGCCCGCGCATCTTTTTTTTTCTGCGGCCCCACGCCCTCCCCTTGCCGGGCGAATGGCCCTACGTCTTTGTCACCCCGAATTTCTGCTTTTTTTGCTAAAAGAGCTAACTTACGCTTGCCTTTCCCCCTAGCCCCAGAGTTTAACTATCGGACTTTTTTTCTCCTCGTTTCCTCAAAGCCAAGTTAAACACCCCCCTTCCCGGACGACGGTTCCCTGCGCTCCGCTCACTCCATAGAAATGGGTTCTGACCCGCGTAAGGCATTTCCCCTTATTTTCCCTTATCAAGCTTTTAGGCAGGTTGGTTTCCTTTTTTTAGCGGCTTCCACCTTATGACACCCTTTGGGGGCGTCCTCTTGCCCTTTAGGGGCCTTATTTGCCACACCTCATCGTTTGAGCCCCCCCTGTATCAACCAGGCTATAAAGTCGGCTTATGCGTTTCCGGGGTTTTATTTGACCCCCCCACATTTTCTTTCATAGACCCCTGCATAATAAATATGTTGCACCCCGGGGGACCTATCAAACGTTTTCCGCAACTCGGGAAAAGCCGATTTCGTTTTTTTTAAATCGCCGTATAAACCATTTTTTTTCAATCGTTTTGTCCCGTCCCCTTTATCGCCTTCTCACGCCTCCCCGATCTTTTAGACTCAGAAACTCTTCTTTACCGTCAGGATTTCGCCGCCATGATTCCATATTACTTTTGTTCTGATATCTTGTATTTTCCCTTCGTGACTCGACCTCTCTCCCCTCGACGGTTTGGATCATTCCTCTTTCCTCAACTTTTCCAAGGCTGGACACGGGCCGGCGTTTTTTCCCTCCCATTTCAATGGGGTTGACCTGCTTTTACTTATTTCCTACTCCATCCGGTTGAGCGCTTGTCCCCTCTCCGAGCGATTCAGGATATAGTAAAACACAAGCTTTTGCCTTGAGTCTTTTTTTGGCCTCGAGTTATTCCGCATATTCCCACCACTTCTCGGACGAGTTTGTCAAAAAAAATCTATTTTCCAGCTCGGGGTCTGTTCTCCTTCACTCTAGGGTGTTTCGGAAAGCTCCGTCCCACCATCTGCCCTCACCAAGCGGATTTGAGACCCGAAACCCGCACTGCAAGGCATAACCTTCTCGCGGAGACGGGGCCGTCACTTCGACGTTCAATCTTGACCCCCCCCTTTTCGTCTTTTTACTGATTTGCTAGCCGTTATCCGATTCCCTCTCTTTTTCCTGGTTGACTTTTGAATTGGATCCGATTCGACCTCCCTGTCGAGATTGACCTTTTTTCCCTCGGTCTTGCACCCCAACGGGCCCGGCCTTCGCACAGAAGAGGCCCCAGTTCGTCAGACACATCCCTCCACAGCTTTTTTGTTCCCGACGACCCCCTGCAATTGAATTAGTTTTCACATTCGGCCCCCCCCCCATCTGGCATTGCTATGCGTCCATTGGGGAACAATCCCGTACCTAAAACCCCGCCCTCTCGTTTTTGTACCTGCCGTCCCGGTTTCCGATTGCGAATTCCCCCTCCCTTTGTAGTGACTTTGTGAAAAATCGTCCTCCGAACGCCTGTCGTGCTCTCACCCTTCCCTTTTGTCGATATGCACGGCATCTGTCCGGCTCCCCGATTGTTCTAGGCTGCCTTCTTTAATGCCCGTCACTTTTTTTCCAAGGAGCCCCGAGGAGAGCCAGCGCCTTTCCCGTTTCGATCCTGGCAACTTCGATTTTACACTGTTAGTTCCAGTTTTGTCTGCTGCGGCAATGGTGGTTCCTCACTGATATCGCCGACTTCTCGTGCTTCATCCTTCTTCGTCATTGATCTCCCACCTGTCCTGTAAAGCGAGCTATTCGCTTTGGGCGGTCCCATTACGTAGATTTGAAGAATTTTCTAACAACCACACTCCATAGCTATTCGGCCCTATTCGCGTTATCGCAGGACCGAGTATCTCTGGTGAGCACCCAACAGAACGGACTCCCCGTACGTTCCTCCGTTTTAAATTCCTGGAGAAAGATGCCTTCGCCGGTAAAAATCTCTCCCCCAACCTTTCTCCTCTTCTTGGTCTCGTAGCATATGCCTCCAGCGCAGCATCTCTCTCAATCTATAGTTTTCTTTGATGCTGCTTGGGAGATTCTCATTACTAAAAGATATTCTTCCATTTTGTATACGATTGTACCGTCGATCCCCGTTGATCCTAGCGGGATTTACTTCCTTCGTCCGGTGATTGTTGTGTTTCTCCCCTCCATCTCGGTCTGAAGATGCCAGAGTCTTCCCAAATTCATATAGGAGTTGTATCTCTACCTGTCCCGCCGGCGAATTCTCGATTAATTTACACTGACCGTTTCAGTTACCCCTTTGAATACCTTACTCCGCTTTTCCTTCATTTTTTTAGGATTCTTTCCCTTACCTCTACCATTTAAGACCACTTTGAAAATATCCCTTGCGGATCTTACGTCCTGACCAAACCAAAGTCGTCTCGCTCACCTGCCTCGTGTATAATTAGCGTTAGTCCCAGGAATTTCCTCACGCTCCTCGTTTTCCCCAATCAATCCCCCCCTTCCCAGGGTCGAGAACCAGTATTAAGATCGGAGCGATATGGTCGACTCAGTTGCATGGCTGGTCCCCCCCCGCCCTGTATCTTTTGCCCTGACGGTTGGTACCCTCCTCTTCGTTTTTTAGTTACGTGATGCCGTCCACGGTTTGCTGTGAAGCCACCTTTCCCGTCCCCAGCGTTGTTGGCGAATTCCAATATCTCCCCCGGTCGTCGTTGCCCCCTGTTACGTCTCGCGCTTTAATTTGGACATTGATGCCCCGCCCCCTTTTGTTTCGGCAGGAACTGGCCGGATGGTTTCTTCGGGATCGGGGTCCGAATCTTTTTTACGATTCTCCCAGGCTCATCGTTCTCGGACCGTTGCTGGCCCCTCAGGAACTGTAGTTGACGCCCAGGATTAAGCTTCTTCTTTCTGGAATGGATGTTTCTTTACTCAAGTGCCCGAGGCAGGCGCCGCACCTTTTTGCATTGCTGTAGGTTCCCCCTGATGTACTCGGTAGTAATCCCTCCGCTTTGGGGACATTTGCAAGTCTGACGGCTCCTTCTTTTGACCGCAATTTTACGAGGATTTCGGCGCCCCCGCCCCTATTGGCCGGTTGCTGCGGACCTTTTTTCGGAAAATTCTACCGCTCGACTTAATGGCGCGGACTGAAGCGAGTGGTCTTCCTGTTGCCCCCGTGCGGGCTTGACGTGGAGAATCGCTCCTGTCCTTGCGCCGTCGGCTCAACTCTTTTCGGCCATCTTAAGACAGTTTTTGCCCCTGGCTTAGTCTTATTTACGTACTTCTCTTTCCAGCTACGGGACGGCGCCCCCCTGATCGGTTTCGGTAGAGGATCTGCTCTTTCACAAGGCTTTTTCAATTAAACCCCCTACTTCTCTTCGTCGTGGACTTTTGCTCTCCATTGCGGCGAACTACGGGCCCCGTGGCCGTTTCAAAGTTGCGAAAAATCTCGGTCCTCTTCGGCGAGACCACGCCCATGGGCGGTCACCCCTTTCTTTATCGGTTCGTCTGCGACAAATGTGAAACTACGGCTTTTCCTTTTTTTCGGAACCGCTTGCCAGTTTTTCCCCTACTCTTTAGATTCCCTAACTTTAGGCGAAGTTTCCCTTTGTTTTTGTTCCGCCCCCCTTCAGCAGACACCCGCGGCCTCTCCAACTTTTTAGCATGTGTTTTTTTTTTTTCGCCTGATCGTGGTTGCTTGCTGATCCATCAACCATTCGTTTGTTTTTTTCTCAAACCTTCATGTTTTCGAACCGCTTCTAAAAGCCGGGCTCACCTGATTCCCCATCTTTCGTAGATTTTTTACAGATGTCCCGGCCTCGGTATAGGTTTCATTTCAGAACGGCTCTGTAGTGCACCTGGGTTCAGGAAAGTAGGACTTTTAATTGTTTTTTTTCCCTGGCTTTGATGGAAACGTGCCCCCCCCAGGCTGCTGCCATTTAGACCTTCCTGTGCTGAGACCTCGGAAACGTAGCTTTTTGTAGCTGTTACGATCTCCATATTACGTTGCTCCAGATGTCTGTCGCCCGTGCAAGTTTTTCGGCGCATTAAGACTCGCTTACCTATTTCCAGTACGGTTGTTGATGTGCCTCCTTCCCCCTAGCCCATCAACCGAAAGCGTTTTTTTTTCTTTTTCCTCACCACGCCGTAATCATCCCGCTCTTAAACACTGTCCCGGTTATCTCCTATTTTTCCCGCTGACGAGAGATAACCTAATCCGAGTGTTTCTGTCCCTTGGACCCTTGTTGCCCTTTGTTCATTTACTTTTTTTCGCTTTCTTGGCTGTGCTACTTTTAATTAGTCCCCCTGAAACCCTCCCCGACACTTCCTGTTCCCTAAGTAACGACCATTGCTGATGAAGGGAACTCACTCAAATCTGCTTGACTTCAATTTCCCTTTGACGATTCGTTCTTGCGCTTTTGGTCGATGGCGATACCTCCGATTGCTTAGAACTTTAGCCCCCCACGTTTCATCTTAGAGTAAGCCTTGGTTCCCCGTACCATCAAGCAACCTGGACCCAAACTCCGGCCTACGAGTCACCCCCCCCCCGTTTTTGGGACGTCCGCCCCGCTTTTCCACTCTCCCATTTGATTTTTTGATAAGAACTGAGTCCTGCGAATCGCCCTTCACCTGTTCCATCTTTTCCCGGTAGGTCGGATCCCCCTTTTGTATTTTCGAACCCCCCCTTGACACCAGTGTTGAGAACCCCCCACCTTTGCCAGTTTGCGATCACGCCGGCTCAAAACTTTTCTCCAGGTGGTCCCTTCACCAGTGCTCCTACAATGTCTATGGAGTTTTCTTTGGGCGTTCCCACAACCTTTCGTTGACTTTGGAAGAATTTGACTTTCCTTTCACCCCCTGCCCTGCGGCCCCTAAAGTCATGGAAAACGACTACAAAGCCGATTCGGTGCACATTTTTTCGACCCACGTCACCTCCACTCTTTTTGCCCTTCCCCTGTTCCCCCACTTTTTTGACCGTTTTTTTCAATTTTTCCGTATACTGCACACCATCGGCTGTCCCGTCGAGGATTCGCTATTCAATCGTCCCCCTTGTTTTCGAGCTCAGTCTTTTGAGGTCCTTGAAGTTCCGGTTAGACGCATTCCGAGACGGTGTTGGTTACAAGACAGTTAGTGCCCCTCCCAAACTGACCGGTATCCTTTTACCCTGTGTCTACCCAGTACCTTTTTGGGTTTGCCATGATCGGTCTATATGCATCCCCCCGTTACGCCTTTTGCAGCCGCCTCCCCGAGCCTTCCGTCTAACAATTCTTTTCTTCATTGAGGGTTTATCTTCGCGTCATTCCGAGCCGTAATTCCTCCCCCACTACGTTCCTACATTACGCGCAACCCCTCTTCTTTTCTGCAGATCGGGGCCATCTGTTCGGCTTCCCTTTGAAATCTCCGTGTGTTTTTATTATAAATTGCTTTTTCCGTCAATTGCGGCCCTGCCAGAACAAACAGTTTCCTCACGATCGCCATTGTACCGACTTCAATTTGACCCTTTGCGCGGATGGAGTCCCGGGGACGGGCAACTTCGAACTTAACCGAAATGCCTTGATGATTCCTACCCATCGTCGTTCTTGTCCAACTCTTTCCTTTTCCTTTACCCTTTGGCGCCTCCCCGGTTTTTTTCACTGGACTCGCTTTTGGACCGGGTAATCTGATCGATCCGGCAGCCGCGCTACCGCCTCCCGGTCACGACGTCATACCCCGTCCCTCTTGTGCGGCGAAGCCACCCTTTTTCTTACGTCCAAATGAGCACGTCGGGTTGCTCCCGCCCTCCTGCTTTAGTTGACCTGTACACACTTGGCAGTCCAGTTACCAGACACGTCCACAACCGTTGTCGGACATTCACTAAATCAACACTCAAATCCTAGTTGCTTCTCCACTCTTCGTCCTTTCTCCAGACGATGGCCGGAGAAAGTTAGTGTAGTTGCGTCGACACATCCCTTTCTTCCCCGCATCCTTTCATCAAGGTGTTTACGTTGATTCTGTGACAACAGTTTTCTTTTTCCGTTTCCCGTCCTCCCCTTAAGAATGTATGACCCTTCGAACGGTTTTCCGATTCTCTTGTCCTGCGAGGCTTGGGCCCCTTCCCCGGTAATTGACAAGTGTTTTTTTTCCCAGGGGTATTGAATGTGGGTGGACATGGTCACTGTCGAACCTGATTTCCGGGTTTTCCGGTGCCCCTGTTTTCTTTCGTCCCCTGATGCTGTACCGGTTTACCTTCATAGGCTTGCGTCGTGCTTCCCGTATGAGTGAGCAGCATCCAACCACACACCCCTCCCAGATGATTGTCCAGATCGTGCCTTTTTCATTTTCCGTTTTCTGTTTCTACCCCTCAAGAGCACCTCCCGCCGTACTTCGCTTCCCCCGAGCCCATGTTTATTTCCTTCGCTACGTCCTGGTCAAAGAGATTTCCATTTTTTTTTCTGGTTTCCTTTCCCCATGATGCCCCCCGC
>Ga0179593_1346539_pt1 | contig 13356 bp, 16 predicted proteins | sample CZODoug2_1_08_16_FD_185931 | JGI IMG/M metagenome (GOLD analysis project Ga0179593, IMG submission 185931) | Vadose zone soil fungal communities from Angelo Coast Range Reserve, California, USA - CZODoug2_1_08_16fungal (PacBio error correction) | ecosystem: Environmental > Terrestrial > Soil >... | reverse complement strand
GTCCGCTGTTTACAATGTCTCCCCAGCGTCAAGAACTCTCCCGGACGGCCTCGCTCACGTTCCCGTTTCCCCCCTCCTCCCGACCAGTGTTCCCGCGCTTCTGGGCACTTGTAACCGAGTCGAGCAAATGATCAGAAGCTTCGGCCACATCACCATTCACTCTTGCTCCATCCAATACCACCCTAAGTTAATTCTTGGTTGTGTGATGACCATCCTAGACCCCCATTTATTTATTGATTAGAAACAGTTTCCCTCTTCCCCCCCTTTTCCCGATGTTTCTGCCCTTGACGATTAAAATTCCAATCAGCCCATAGTCTGGCTCACAATGCTGCCAATGTTTTTCCATTGTCTCATCTTTTAAGGGTTTCTTTTTTCCCCCTTGACTAGCCAATACATATTCGGGTACCATCACAATGATGTTTGCTCGTGCGCGCTTTTGCTCCAATTGATTTTTCCATTACTAGCAGTCCAACCCCCCTATTGCCGAATCTAGAAACATCCCCCCCCACCCATCGATTTACGAATCCCCAGTACCTTTCCAATCTCCAGAGCCACCCCTTCCGTCCCAATACACAATGCCTTTTTTTTCCCCTCCCCCCCTGCTTTCGTTTCGTTATTCTACATCCGCGAACCTCAGCGTTTTAAATGCCTCCCCCAAACTTAGCCTCCTTAGGCTACCGACCTCCCCACAATTTCGGCTTCATTTTTTCCCCCGCTCTTTCTTGCTCGCCCTCAATGACGACCCTCTGTGCCTTTTCTTCTCTCCAATTGCCCCGCTGCAGCAAAATACTTTGTGCTCCCGGATCGTCTTTTGCGAAAGATGCCTTTGGGCGGGCCAGCCTGCACATTGCAAGTTCTCTTTTCAGTCCCTCCTCACAAATTCCCCCTTCTCTCCCTGCCTTTGCGCCAGTCACCATTTTATCCTCCTCACCCTATTCCTTCCATACCCCACAAATCTCCCCACTAGCTCCGCTTTGGCTCCCCCCCCCCAATTGTCCTTTTTATTTTCCCCCCTGCCGCCTTTCCTTGCCAATGCGCCTTAACGTCGTCCCAACCTACGACACAGGCCTGTCCCCATTGGGCACTTTTCCTTTCTCCCTCTCGATTGTCCCCCAATTTGCGCCCTCCCTCCACAGGCCGCCCTTGTCTCACGGAACGCTTGCTAAACGGCATCTCCAGTTCCCTCTGACCCCCCACTGGATTGGCGACTGTAGGAGCTTTGCAGGACCTCCCAGTCTCCTTCTCGCGTTTTTTTGTCGAAATTCCTCCGTTTTGTGGATTCGCCATTAGGACGTAATTTCTTCGACCCCGCTACGTGGTTTCATCAGTCTCCCTCCCCGTCTCTATATGTAATGCGCTTACTTCCCAAGAAATGTAATAAGAGGTCCTCTTTCCGCACAGCCCCCTTTGCCCCCAATCCATGATTTTTTTTTCCTGAAAGCTACAACGTCCACACGCAGTGATTTGGTCTTTTTCCTCATCTCTTGTTGTGGTGATCAGTTTTTCGCTTCCCCCTGTACCAATCGGTTTGAAGGAAATCTTTCTCAACCCCAACTCATTCGTTGCGGCCGTCTTTTGGCGTTATGATTCATCGGTCCCTTTTTTTTTTCTGTCGTCGCCCGGTTCCCCTCGCCCCATACTCTGAACGGATCTTCCTTCCCAGAGGAAGTATTTCCTCCCTTCTTTATTTCCGCTCTTTCCCTTTTAAGTCCGTAATGAAATGCTTCCCAACCACCTGAGCCGTCATTTGGATGTACGTAGTCTTTGGTCTGCTTCATCTACTCCATACCCCTTGTTTTCCCTCCAGGTTCCCCTTTCGTCGGCAATGCCCGTCCCTTTTATTTCTGCCTGTTGGTTTTCGTTTATCATATGCAGCCCCCACAATTGCGTCCTTTCCCTGAAGTTTTTGTGGGCTGCTTTTGTTCCCTCCTTATTTGCCTTCTCCCCTCTGTCTGGTAGCCTTTGGGCCCCTTTGGGTTCTCAATCGCCGCTTTCGGATGGTTTGCCCATTTCCTCGACTTCAGAAATTGTGTAATTCCGGCCTTCGCTTTTTCGAGACCTGGTTTTCATTTGTCGGACTTCTCTCTCTTTCATGTTTGGCCCCCCGCTCTCAGTTTTCCCCCAACCGCTTTAAAGTTATCCTCAATTCTTTTATGTTCTCCCCCCTGATTCATATTATCTAGGAAGATTTGCTTCCTGTCGTCAGGGAGGATCATCCCCTTCCTGGCGAAATTATCCCCTGTGCTTCGTTCAGTTTTTATTTCTTCTCCTGGTATTAATTAGTCATGTTTTACACCATTGCTCCATAGCGCCCGACGGATATTTCTGCCGTCTCCCCAACTTTTGCCCCGCGGTTGCTCCTTCAGGTATTGCTTCGGTACCGGTCTGGGTCTTTTACCTGTGTAGGTTTAGAACCTCTCTTGGATCTTGATTGTGGGTGTTTGCCTCCCGTCATGTATTGCGCTTTTTTTTTCTTCTTGCCTCCCTTTTTTTACTCATTCCTTTGCATGGTCTTGCACCTTTTTAGAGCAAGTCTCCCGTATTTGTTATTTTTGCAGTACAGGAACAAAACTGTTGCCCGATTTCACCTTCGTAAGCTGAGCCACCCTTTCCCCATCCCAATCCGTTTGCGAAGTATCCTGCCTTAAGTTGTCTGCACGATTTCTCCCCCCTGGAGAACCCCTTCCTTTTTCGATGGTTTATGGTTTCCTCGTTCATTCTGTGCTTGAATCACTGCCCTTAGCCAACCCTCGCGCTGGTCATTACCCGATACATCTTTTTTTGTTATTTCCTTTTATCCCCTCTGGTTAGAAGGTCTTATCCCCCCAATATATCTTTCAACCAACTGCTTCGCGTCAAGGGCATGCCGAAGAGATGTTCCACAGGTCATCACATTGCGGCGATCAGCCGCGGTTTCTTTTAAAGAGTCTTTTATCCGCGGGAGATTCCGCCTTTATTAGATTTGGATCATTTTCTTTCAGCTACTTTCGACGGCCAAACTGCGGTTCGTTTTATATTTTTACGAAATTTCATCCTTTTGTTCTAGTCCTTTCCGGCCCTCGTTAATGGACCCCACTGGTTTCTTAGCCTCAGTAGAGGCTCGTTTTCTTGGCACTGGCGGTTCCATCTTAGGTGCTTTACCCTCTTCTCTCTGTTTGATCTTCCGATGGCCTCGACTTTTCTTCCTTACAATTATGCGTCTGACCTCTTGTCTCGGATTATGTTTTTTTTGCTATTTTAGTAGCTAATTCTGTGAGATCCCCCCCCCCCAGGACGATGACTACGGTTTACTCTTTTGCTTCCGTCACGTTCTTTGCCCGGGAGGATCCTCCCCCTTACGTATTGACATATTCACTTTTTTCCTACTTCTTGCTCTACCGACTTCTTTCTGATCACTATTTTTACTGACTGCCCCAGACCCTATCCCCGTCCCCTAGCGTGCCTTACTCTTCATTGATTGATTTGTGTGTCGTTCAGAGTGCCCTAACCTTTTGCTCGAGGGCGCTGTCTTTGATTCGTCACTCCCTAGGACACGTACAGTTAGAAAGATCCGTCCCTCGACTCCTACCCATGCCTCCCTTGCATATATTCGTTTTTCCTGTTTTTTCTCCTCTTTTTTTTCACCACCTGGCACTCGAATAACTGTGGCCCGCCTCAGTCTCACGCAATTTGAGGTTATTTTCCCCAAATTGTTCTGATCGACTTTCGTGCTCTGCACACATTATTTCTGGGGACCACTGCACCCATGATCACGCACTTCCACTTTCACCCTTTTATCCCGTTGTACTTTGTCCCTCGTGCCGGTCGACCCCCTCCCTTAGTAAGGCATTCCAAGCGTTATCCCTCTGAGTGACAGCGTTGTCTCACATTGACTCCCAGTGGATTTTTTCTGTCCCTCTAATGAGCGCTCGCTTTCACTCATTTTTTTAACCCCGACCTTCTTTACTTTGATTGACGCCCCACCTTTCTCCCTTGCTGAAAGGAGATCTTCCCCCTTTTTCCCCTGACCTTAGCTACTCCCCACAATGAACCCGAGTGATCTCTATCCCCACTCCCTTTCATCACCCCCTCCGACCTAGATGAGTTTCTGTCCCGCTATTCACGATCTTCACGGACACTCGATACTGAAGCTTTCCTGCACAACTTCCGCCTTTCTCACCCCGCATCTGCCCCCCCGCTGAGGCCATTGCTCAACTTCTTTCGTGCCTTTGTTCCGAAGACACCGTTTTTTACGTCAGCGCGGTTCAAACTCATGTTTGTTCCTTTGGTAATCCTATACCCCACAACACAAAACCTTTGTTTTTGCGACAAGATGCCATTCACCCCCACCTTTCTCCTTTTCTGTTGTACAACCTTGCCCTCTTGTTCTCTAAGAGTCTATTCTCCATCGCCCCGCGAAAGACCCTTTGTCACACACGTTGTAGCCCTAAGTTCAATCTTGACTCGCGGTGAGCTCGGGTTTAGTTCTCCCCCAGTCCTCCTGGATAACTCCTTTTTTTCGTGTTCCAGAGCCTGAGAATATCCACCACAGTTCTTGTGTTTGTCTCCTCGTGGCTTCTCCACTCTCTGATGTATTTTTTTTATTGCACCAGGTTTCTCGGAAAAGCGTGTTGCTCTGCTTGTAGAGTTTCTTTTCCTCCACCTTATGTGGTCCTTACCGCATCCGAACCTTCTTTTTTGCACTTTTTTCTCAATCTAACAATCCCGCCTTCCCCGACTAATGATATTAGACATTTGAGACTAGCACTCCCCGAATCGCCCCCGACAAACGCCTTCCAAACCTAGTCCCCTCTTCTCACCACCATAAAACCTGGCGCAAGATGGGAAACCGTCCCAATCGACCTCTCACACCGGTAATGTTGTTCGCCTGCACCCAAGCCGCTTCCATATCTTTCATTTGTGTCCTGTGACCCACTCCAATTTGTTTTCTTTACAGTGTATGCCCTCCCTGCATCGACGTCTGGTACCTTGCAGCGAGCGTGGCCCAACCTACCTCCCTCTATCCCTTTAATCATAAGTTATGTTTTTGTTTGAGAGGTCCGTCTTTAGCAGGTTCACTGTTATCCTCTCGTTCCTTGTCCACCAAAGTTTCCTTGCATCCCCTTCCCCCCCCCACATTTTTCCTTCCTCCCTGACTTTGCCTAGATTGCTCCTGTTGCAAGCGCCCCCATTATATTTGAATGTCGCTTCTTTTTTTGTTGCCCTTGCGGGGAGGAGCCCACGAGCTCCCAACGTTCCTCTTGATAGATAGAGGTGTCGCCAGAGGATTTGATCTGATTTGTGCCTTCTTGTATGCCCGACTTTCGTTATCCACTTCCCCCGCTTTGCTCCGTTCAGATAGTTTACGCGATCTCCAGGGGATTTTTTCTTTTCGTCAAACTTTTACTTCGGATCGTTTTGGGTTAGGTCTGAATGGCTTTTTCCCCCTAACTTGGATCTTTTTTTTGAGAACACCATCCTCCAAATCCCCTGACCAAACCCCCGTTCTCGTTTCCAGAACGCTTTGACGCCTGCACCTGTTTTGCCTTCAGAAAAATCCTTTTTCTCTTCCACTTGTAGGGATAGAAACTTCCCCGTCGCTCCTCTCTTCGTGAACCCCCCCCGGTCCTTACCCTGCGAATTTGTGCTTTCGGTAGGCTTTTTCCTATTTTCCCCTATTCGTCCGGTGTCCTCCTTGAAACTTTTTTCCCGTTGGCAAATTTTCTTTCTGCGGCTCACGTCCCTCCCCTTGCCTCATAACACCTTTTACAATTTCTTTCAGACCCACCCCCCGGGGAAACTTTTTCTGCTTCGTCTTAACGTATCTTGTTGTTCCCCCCTAACCAATCCACCAGGACGAAAACGTCCTTTTGCTTCCTTTCTTTCTCGCTTTACGGCTCTTCCACGTGACCTAGAAGGGCCCTTCATAAAATAGTGTTCTTTCTCAAATTTTAACCATCGTTTACATTAGGTTCTCCTTTATGGCCCGCCCCCCCCAAGTGTTTGTACTCTCTTCTTATCCCTTACCGCCCGCGTATTCATTTTTTGTTCTTCGCTGAGTGTTTCTCTCGCAACCCATGTTTCTTGATTCCTGGAATCGCAGTTTTTGGTCTCACTCTCCTTGCCGCCCTTCCTTTTAGATTTTTGGATGCCGTCAGTTTCAACTCACAACCCCCTTATGGTCTGTGATGGGTTTTGATATTTCAATCGCTAAGGCCGCATCGCCACTCGGTGACCTTTATACCCCTTTCCCCCCACCTCTCTGTTTTCCCTCCCCAGTCACCAGGTTGCGCCTCTCGATTTTCTACATCCCCGTGTTCTTCAGCCACGCTCGAGCCTCGTCAAAGTCCCCCTTATTTCCTTTGCTTTAGCGCTCTCTATTGGACTTAGTTAAGTTGGTGTGCCCCCAGCAATGTTTGGACGAGCTCGTTCGCTTCTTCTTCCCTACTTTGTTCCGGATCAATTCCGATTGAACTTTTTTCACGCTTCTTTTGCATCCTTGGGTTTCACCTTTTCTCCGAATCCGGCCCCGCACAGTACTACTACCCCCCACCAAAAAAGCTTTGTCGCCCCCAGAGGAATCGATTGTTTATGTTTCTACCGCCTTTTTAGCCGTTATTGTGTCTCAATCGGTTATTACGCTTCTCTTTTGTTTTATCTATGTCCGTTTCCATCATTGACGGTGCCTGCTCGTTCGCAGTACCGTTCCTTGTGTCGAAGCAATCGTTATTTGTTCCCCGCCTCTTTTTAGCCCGCCAGCAGCCCCCCCGTTGACTGCCCTCGATCTTCTTTTCTTGCAAGAGTCTTTCCAAATGCCCTAATTCCCTGCGATCTCCCAGCAAGGTCCCATTTTACACAGTTCCCTGCCCCCCCCTAAATGGAGGCGCATGACCTCAAGATCCTTTATCGATCTCCGTCAATGTGCCCCCCCACCCTTGCCTGAATAATCATTGTGATGGACCTAGAGCTAAAGTCCCACTCGGCCGCAGCTTCAGCGTAAAAATAATAGCCCATAGATACGCAATCCGAAAGCAGAGTCTTGCTCCACCAAGGGAATTTGTCCATAACTAGATACTAATCCAGCTCTCTCCAACCACCCCCAACCCTATCTCCCTTCCCCGACCCCACACCCCCGTGGTCCCACCCAGCCCTTTCATGCCCGCCCTCCTGCGTGACGAACTCCTTTTTCCGGCATGTGCCGCATTACAAACATAAGACTCTCCCTTCCCCCCCCTCCAATTAGCAACAAGAGACGTTCTAAACTATCCACGCCTTCTTACTGGAATAGCCCTTCCTTATCTCCCCCGGAAACTCGACAAAGCTTTTCAATCACCGGCTAATCTAGGCCTTCCTCGTCTTATAAACCCCCCCTCGTTCACTCAAACCGCCTCCGTTAGTCCCCCTATCATGGTTTCACCCGGTTTGATTTCATTGGGGCATTCCCGATCTTTCCCCAGTTTTTTTTCCGTCCTCCTGCTCCCATAGGAATTTCTGCCCCCCTAGCTGTTGATCCCACTTCCATAGCCACCATAAGCCAAGGAAATTAGGGGTTTTTGATTCCCCGCAGGCTTAATGGACTTTTCCTTCTCTCATTTCTACTTGAACAATCCACCTTTGCTCACCGACCTATTCATGCCTTCTTTGACAGTGACAGATACCCGTGCCACACATTACCCCCCTGCCCAGTCAATCTTTTTACCCCCTGCCCCGACAGGCCATCCACAAAGCCCGTATTGGAAATCCCTTATTTTCTTATCCTTGTACGATTTTAGGGTCTTTATCAATCCTAATCCCGACGACCCAGAATCCGCCCTTTCTGACATTAGCACCCAAATATGAGTGCCCCACGCCCCTACGTACGGAATTGTCTCTCCCATTGCAACTCAGCCACTTTTTCCTGAAACGACCACAGCGGCCATAATGCGCGCAACCCCTTCCCCCCGCGAAACTGCACCCCTTCTCCGGGCCCTCCACATTTCCGCTAAACATAGGACCTAGCAGTAACATCCCGCCTGTTTTTGCGTCTACTCCAATTTCTGCCCGTTGTTTATCTGTTTTCCTTCACCATCCCCCGCGAGCGAACTTAAAAGCTTGAGACAATGCAGACTCTTGTCCAGCACTCCCCATTAGAACGATACCGTGCCCTCACCCCTCTCACTGCATTCCGAAAGCGGCTTTCCCCTCCGCCTTTTTACCCCCCCCAACTCCCTTTCACTAACCCCCCCCCCCAAATCTGCCACCCCCCTGCTGAATCCTTCCTTTGCGTCCTAGCCAGCCTCCAACCTTTTTGCGTCCGAAATCCTCAGTAACCCTACGGGGGAACGTCTCACCCCTCCGGACAAAGGCATGGTCATAAATCAACCAGACTCCACAAATCTGTGCCAATCCTCAAAACCTCAACTTAGAAACCCCCACCCAAATGTTCCATGCAGTAGAATCCCTTATTGTATGTGCATCCAGTCCGAACTAACCAACAACAACCCAAAATGCACAAAAAAAAAACGACCAAAAACACAAAAACAAACAGAATAACATTATCGCACCAAAAACCAAACCAAAAAACAACACCAAAAGCGGGAATGTTGACCCTCACGGTTGGGGTACGATCAAAGGGCTCTCAAGGGGGGGTGGGACTCGTGGCTGGCGGCAGGGGGGGAGTTCTTGTCGCCCCAGCTTAAAAAAAACATAAAACCAAAACCATAGTTTGTTGGGTGGCCACAGAGAAACTCCCCCCACCTTACCCACCTGCAGTTGTTTGATTTAACCCCCATGTCCCCCTCTCCCCCCCAATATGGCCCTTCCGCACTTTCCTTTCTTCAGCCGTTGCAAAAGATTCCTTTGGCCACCCCCCAACTTTAAAACCCGAACAGTCAAGCAGGGCCAAGTATGATCCGAGAAGGGGGACGCAAAACACCGCAAACTCCCCCCCCTAGGGAGGCCAACGAGACCGCCTCCTGCATGGAGAAAATGAGACCCCAACACGTTGACCTCCTTTCTGAGCCCCCTCACCCAAAATCCACCTGCCTCCACGACTCTGCGAATATTAATTTCAATTTTTTTTTGGCTGCTTTTCCCACGGCTGACACCTGCGCCACAAGAGCCAAACTTTTTTCACCGGTCTGGGTTAACTGCACACTCGGTTTTTTAAACGTCAAACACCAACCTTGTCGCTGGTTTCGGCGGATCCCAACACAATCATTTCTTTCTGAACCCTTCGCTAAATGCCCGTAGGGTTTGTTGGTCAGATCATCGGATTTCAGTCATTTCACCAAGCTTGCTCTCCTACGTTTCGGGTCGACCTCCCGGGCAGGTGTCCTTTTCTGTTTTTTCTTGCCTGAATTCATGCTTAAAGCGTGAATTTAACCCTCTGAAGGACACAATTGAACCCAGCCCCACCCAACATTGGGTCCCGAGGTTCTCCGAGAAATTGAGTTGGGAATTTTCTCTGAATTATTTGAGCACACGTTTTTTACGAAATTGTCTTATCTAACTGGGGGGAAGAAGAAGAGTGTTGTTAGCTGGGGAGCCTACAAGTTTTGCAGGGGTAGTTTGACAAAAGAGGCTCTTTCCAAAAAATTCTCGGAGAGAGGGTCCCCTTTTGTAATTCTGATTTTCCCTTCCGTCAAGTTTTTGGAATTCAATTCTTTCGGCCGTCCTGAAACTCATTATGCTAGAAATTACACGCTACCGGCTATGATACTTTCTTCCTCTGAAAAGACCTTTTTATGGCAGAACCCGTGGTTGCCAATTACGCCGGGCCCTTAAGAGATTCCAAAAAAAATACTGACTTCATTTTCGCTTTTTGAATGGTTATCTGATTTTCTCCCTGTTTGTCTGAATCCAATCGCCCATAATCTATTTTTTTTTTTTTTTCCCCGCCTTCACAAATTTTTCTTTTTTCCTTGCAGTCACGTAGTCGCCTACCTTTTTCGTTTCTAAGTGGCCTCTTTCTTGTTAGTATCTCCCCCATCCCCCTCCCTCTGTTCGCAGTTGCCTTGCAGGAGTTGGGTTGTTGTTTCGCCTCTCGGGCCCTCTGTCACCTTCGTTTGACCGCACCTTTTTGTTGCAATTGTGGTTGTGAGCCAACTTTTCTTCTTTTCCCGCTGCATTCGGGTTTTCCACACTCCCCCTTCCTTCGACGGCTTTTTTTGGCACTGGGACTTTTCGCTCGGATGGAGAGGTGGTGCGTCGCGTGCCATACTGGGGTCAGTGTTCATGGTGTAAGAGCCTGTACGATTTCTGCTTTCAATGGTTCGGGTTGGTACAATGGTAAGACGGTAACTACACATCTTTCTTCTCTTTAAGGAGTCAATTTTTTTTCCTATTGATTGGAGCTTCTTTCTGCACTGAAATTATATCTGATTAAGATTTTTCTTCTTCCTTTGTTCTAGTATCTTAAGTTATGTCGGTATTTAGTCGAATTTTCCTTAACTTTTATGTATTTCGTTTCCGGGAGCCTATTCACTTGTTTTGCTTGCGGGCCCTATCAAAAGTTTCGTTACTCGATTTTGACGCCTCAAAAAGTTCCTCTGTCTTTCTTTACCAGCGTTCGTTTTTCTTTGCTTTCGATTTCGGGAGGTGAGCGTACAACTGGTGTTATTTTATGCTTTGTTCTTTTTCGCCTGTGCTGGCTTTGGTTTCTTCGGATGCCAACTGGTCTAATTCGCGGTTTCTTCATCTTTTTTTTTATTCCGCCGCGGTTTAGAGTCCTCATTTTTCGCAAACTACCGAAACCCCCGAGCAAACACATTCCCCCCCCAAGCCTCTTCCCTGCATTTTGATTTCTTGCGCTTCTTTGTCTATTGACAATTCCAGCCCAACCCAGGGGTCAATTTTTTCCCTTCAGACTGGTGCAATTCGACCTTTCTTTAGTCCGTTTTATCGTACCTCAATTTATGCATTTCCACCCTGTTAATTGACCGATATAATTTCGTCTGGTAGGCATTGCCTACTCAATTATTGTCTCTTATCCCCAGATATGGCAACCGAACTATTTTTTACTTTGAGAATCCTCCGTTAAAACCCTCATTTGCGTCTGTACGCTTTAATGGACCATTGACATACCAGGCCAGAGAAACCTTTTTAAGTTGTATCTGCCTTCGGGAGATGCCTGCGTGTTTTCACCGAGCCTTTTCTTACCCTGCCTCGAGCTTTGCATCACCTCCTTTTCCGAGGCCTTGCCCTGAAATATCTCCCGTGCCCCTTATACTTTCCAGAACTTTCCAGTAACCCCTAATGATCTTGGGGAGAGGACACTTCTTTCCTTTCGGCCTCGTTTCGTTTCACCTCCCTCTTAGAAGTTCCGCCGTTTCCTAACCACTCGGGCTTTTTTCTTTATTTGGCAACCTTTTTTTTTTTGACCGCGATTTCGTAATCCCTGTTATTGAGAGACCCTTTTTGCGCCTAGGCCCTCGCTCTTTCGTCCTTCCCGTGGTCTTCCTTTCGTTGCTGCTTGCTTGGAGTATCTTCTGTTGTTCGCCTGCTGCTTTGTTTTCATGAAGGCTGAACTTGGTTTCACCCCTTTTAGCCTACCTCTTGCCCCCCAAGGATGTTTTGTCCTGGGTTAGATTGTTGATAGCTTTCGTTGGTTGAGGTCTCCATTTGGCTTTACACGTCCCCGGCTCGGACTGCTATCCAATTGTTGCTATGACTACCCGATTGTTCCCTTCTCTTTTCCTCGCCCGCCCACCTGATCGACATCTGGGGGATTTTTTTCTTTCATTTTTTAGTCTTGTTTGTTTGCTGTGATGGGCTTGCGCTCTCTCAGCCTTCCCCCACGAAGTACCCTTTATTTTAAGTTCCTTGTATTGCTTCTCCGCTCTGCGTCCATAACCATTTCTGTAATCAAGGATTTTTCCCCCTATGATTCGTCCCGCACGCCTCCTTGTTTGTGTCACTTCCGGCCTATTATGGCACTATTACATCAACTAATTTTCTACTGTTTTGTTTCATGATTCTGAGGGCTGATCCGTCCCGGCGTCCATGACCCCACTTCTGTGGCAGATTTTTTCTCGTCCTCGTTTTTATGTTGTCGTCCCCAATTGCCTAAGAAGTGCGACTCTTCCCGGAAACCCGGGAGTTTTTGGGGATTTTCCTGAACCCCCTCGTTGTCCTTCCCCTCCCAACATTTCAGACACTCGTGTAAACTTGAACTTTGGAGGGTTACCTTGAGCTGAAGTTGCGTTCTTTTCCCCCCCTCCCTAGTGCATTTCCAGTTTTGTTTATTTTCAAGTTTGTGTCCCCACCGGTCGCAGTGATCCCTGGCGTATCTCGTATGCTGAGGAAGGTTCCCCCCCCTTCCATTAACACCACACATCCTGTAAGTTTTCTTTTACACTATTTCCCTGCCACAAATCGCTATCCCTTGCACCTTACGCGGGTCATTTCTCCCTCTGCTCCCCATTCTCAACACCCTCTCTTTCCTGAGATCATTCCTCCCAGCAAGTCCGCGCAGCCCGAGGCACACATGTCAAATGATTGCGGTTTCTTTTTCGCTTCAGTCCGGATCCAAGTTCCCCCCTCTTTTCCTTAAGTGACGTCATTCCTCCCCCCTAATTGTCAAGCATGGCCCTACACCCACCCTGAAGTGACGGCCGTCCCGTCCTCCCTTTAAATCTCCCGGAACGCCCACCAGTATTTCGTTTTGGAATGGGATCTAACTCCCCAACGCTGTTCGCGGCTTGCCTGAATGACACCCCTGTATTCTTTTTTGTGACAACCACCCCTTTTATTCGTTTCGTCTCATTCTATTTCCTGCATTCCTCTGTAGCCCCATTCGATTTGAACCCTTGTCATTTCAACCCCCCCCCCTACTTCAAAGGTTTTTTCCGAGCTAGGGTTTAAGGCCCATACTCCTTTTCACCCGCCCCGTTTATCAGTGTGAACTCCTTTCTCTCGCCCTTGTACTTTCTCTTGTCTCACCTGTTTCTCTTCCATGACCCCTTTTCTTTCAAGAGGATGCTCCCCTTTTATTTTTTACGCTTTTCCCCTTACCCCAATTTTTTTTCCCAGTTTTTTCCCTCAGCATCCTGTCTTTCGCACTTGGGCCCTTCTTTCGTCCATCGTTTCCCGTCTATTTCACTTACCACTTGGAGCCTAGAATCTCCCCGCCCTCTACTACTTCTTATCAAAACTTTCCACTGCCCCCAAATCTTTACCCGTGGACCGTTTTCCCCCCCCCCCCCCGCTCTCGGGACATCCTTTTCCCACCACTCCTCTAGATCAACCTGTTCGGAGTTGGTAACCCTCCCTTCCGTCTGCTGAATATCGGCAGGCTGTATTTGTCAATGCCCAATTTTCCCCCCCCAGGCTTCGTCCCTGGTTTCCAAGTGCAGTCCCCCTGGCGTTTGACCTGGGTCCCCTCCCTTTTCCAACCTG
>Ga0179593_1341816_pt1 | contig 13356 bp, 15 predicted proteins | sample CZODoug2_1_08_16_FD_185931 | JGI IMG/M metagenome (GOLD analysis project Ga0179593, IMG submission 185931) | Vadose zone soil fungal communities from Angelo Coast Range Reserve, California, USA - CZODoug2_1_08_16fungal (PacBio error correction) | ecosystem: Environmental > Terrestrial > Soil >... | reverse complement strand
TATGAGTTACCTGACACCCTGGCCGTTTGTCCTTTCTTCGGTCCCCTCAGTACGAGACCCCCCCCTTTTTCCCTGGCAATTTCAGAGGACTGGCAGAGGCGCCTGTTTGCTCGTTACTGGTTATTTTTTTTTTTGCACGAGTTCCACCTCGATCGCATTCCGCGGCCCTCCCCCTTTCATTTGCGATAGGAGTGTCTTTCCAAGAACCGTTCTTCCTTCTTTGCGTACCCCAGTCTGTGACAGGGGGGCCCTCTCCCCCACCTGTGGTTGAGCTTCGGTTCCCTCCCCTTCTCCAAGCACAAAAAGTCCGGTTTTTTGCCAGATCTTTCCCCCTTCTCCCCCTTTTCCACGCCGTCCCCCTGAGCTGAAAGCCATTTTTTTTGGGCATCCATTTTTCCTCTGTCCTCGTTTATTGGCTTTTTTTTTTTTTTTCCTTGAACACCAGAGCGAGCGTTCATCCTGGGTTGTTTGATGCGTCTTTCTAGCCTGACCCTTTCTTTTTTGCGGTGCTCTGGTAGCCCCCCTCCTTGTAAACTCGTTTGTCCCTTTTTTTTTTTCACCTGTTTTGCGTTTCCGGTTTCTTACAGAATTCCTCTTCTTTTTCCCTTAACAGATCCTTTTTCTGCTTCTCCTCCACCTGAACCCACCACTTGCCGTGTTTGGCCCGTGTCGGCCCTTTGCGACACCCTTGGCATTAATTTTTCCTCGGAAAGTAGCCCTCGTTTCCCGGTCTTCCCCTTTCTCACCACATCGAAGAACGGATAGAACCCCATGTATTCGCCCGTTTGTCGTCCCCCGCTAGCTTGCGATAACCTCTCCCCCCTTTTTTCGTGGGGGGTAAAGTAGCAAGATGGTGTAGATCTCTCCCTTTTCTTTTGTTCACGAGTGGCTGACTGGCATGAACAAGCCCTATCGTTGTTTTTTTCTTTTGGGAGTCCCCCCTTTGATCTTTGCTCCTACTGATCGTTTTCTATTTTTCCCCCTTTTTTCTTGGCGAAAATTGTCGTTCGGATGTATCTCCCTTGTTCGACCAGTATTGCGTCTTTACTTTCGCACGGCGCTTCCTTTTCCCCCCTCAGCTCCAAATTCTGTTCTCCCCCTCTTCCGAAGTAGGAGGTGATCAGAAAACTCTTCTTCAGCGGGAGACCGTGCCCTGAGCAATCGGACCGGTATGGGTTACTCCTTTGTTTGGACTTTTTTTTTTTTTTTGCCTTTTTCCTGAATCGAAGCGCGAGCTCTTGTGCAAGATCCAGGTCAGCTCAAGTTTTTTTTCCCCTCGCTATCCGTTTTAGGGAAGACTTGTCTCAAAGTACAAACACCGTCTCGGGTGGACGCGACCCCTGAATTTGGTTGGTGCTGTTTGCCCCGTTAGGGCTTGTTGTCGAGCTATTTTGTTCCGTCACCTTCTTTTTTGAGAAGAGATAGATCAAAGATCCTCCCCACCACTGTTTTCTCTTCTTTCCTGCTTCGTCTGGCTCTTTTGGACCTTGGCCGGAGTCATGATCAGCCCCTCCGTTTTCTCTGGTACGCTCATCAGACTCCAGTTGCCGTTGTTTTTTAGTCCCTGCTATGCTATCGTTCAAAAGGCCTTTTTAAGACGTCTAGTGAGGGAGTTTAAGTCTTTCTTTTTTCTCTTCCCCCCCCTGAGATCGTGTAAGACAGGTTTTCTGTTCTTTCCCATACCTTTTTTTATGCCAGAGGCACCAGTGGTTTACTCGACCTCTTTTCCATTTAAGTAGGCAGAAAACTACCCCGCGCCCCTCCGGGAGAGCACTCCTCTTTCCTTCGTTTCCCTGGAAAAAGTGCGCTCACCCCCTCTCTCTTTCAGAGAAGAGGCTTACGACCCCTCTCCCATTGCATCAGTTTTGCGCGACCATTAATCGCGGTTTTCCTCTTCGGTCGGCTTTTTGCACCGGAATGGAGGTCCTCCAGTGTCCTGCTCGCCCGCCCTCTTCCTCGTACGAACCCTTTGCCTCCGTTCTCTTCGACAACGTGCTTCCTCCCCTTTCCTTCACTCCCCTTCCCTCGCGCTGCGCGCTCGTAGCCGCCCCCCCCTCTTCGTGAAAAAGTAAGGGACCTTCCTCTTGACCCCTAGTAGATAATTTTTTTTTTTTTTTCCCGTCTAACCGACGCTTTTGGAGTTCCCCTGCATTTCTTTTGGTCCAAGCGGGCGGCGCTGGCCTCCTCCCAGATGAAGATTTAGCACGTCCCGAAAGGTTGCCCGACCCTGTTATCAGCCCCCCCCCCACTTTCTGGCAGAGGGCCCGGTTTCATCCTCTCGAGGTCAGTCCATTGCTTTCCTGCCCCCAAAGGCTACCTCAGCGCGCGTGGTTTTTTTTCCTTCCCCCTTTGCCGGAAAGGGCAGGGCTGTGCCCCCCTCCCCCTCTTTTCCCATCTTTTAAATTTTCAGCAGAGCATTTTTGAATCCCAGTTTCTTGTGTTTGTTCAGTACGTCCCTTTCCATCGGGGTTTCTCCCCCCCCCCTCCCCCCACTTGTTTTTTCGCTGACTTGTCGAGGCCGGCTTTTTGCTGTAGTTTTACGCAACCCAGAGAGAGGGCTTTGATGCTTCCTTTTTGTCTTCTCGACCGATCGACCTATCGGGCCTCGCTCTCTCCCTCCCCCTAACTTGTTGGGAAGATAGAAAGGTATTTCTTTTTTTTTTTTTGCGTTTTGAAGTTTTATGCTGAGCCCGCGTTCTAGTGCACTCTGATTTTCTTTTCAGCCCGTCGGACTCCTCTTTCCTGAACCTCAGCCCCTGTTTCCCCTTCCTTCCCACTCCTGAAAGGAGCTGTAGTTCTTCTTCTTTCATTTTATGCGAAGTAGATCCTGAGCGGGGTAGGCGCTCCAATTTTTTTGTTCAATTTTCCTTCCCCCAGTATAAAATCGCGTCCTTGTTCCCTTTCGTAGGGGGAGTAACCCTCTGTTGTCCCCATGGGGCCCGACTTGAAGGGTTGTTTTTTTTTGGTCTGCGCCCCCTGCCCCCCCGGAGTTGGGGTTGATTGGTCTCTTTTCATGCATCCCCTAGGTTTTTTTCAGATCCGCGTCCCAATCCCCTTCTATTTGCGCTAGCTTGTTCCTTTTTCCCCCTCTCCCCTCGGGCCTGGAAAAGGGTCCCACTTCAACCCACAGGACGTTCTTTTTTCTTTTGTCTCGCTTTCACTCGCAGCCGATGGATTCTCCTTTTTGTCTCGTGTCTTCTTACTGCCACGCGATTTCTCGTTTTCACCAATGTTGCCTTAGAGCCCCCTTGATTTTTCCCACATGGGGCGGGCGTGTCTGCAGCTTGTCGTCTTTTGCCGTGCTCCAATTTTCGTTTGCCTTTTTATGCGTGTTCCTCCCCCCCAAGTTGTTGCTTCCACTACTTTTTTTTCGCACGTCCCCAGCACTTTTTATAGTCCCCAATTTGGCTCTGATAGACTCCTTTTTTAATCCTGGCAGCGGCCCCTACCCCCTAGATTGTGCTTTTGTGGAATTCGATTTTTTTTACCCCTCCCCCCCTGTGACCCCCCTAGAAGACCCCCATGTCTCTTTCTGAACGATACTCGTTTCCCCCCCCACCCCAATGTTTTTGCCGCGAGCTCTGTTTTGCCCCCACTTGGGCCTTTTGACCGTTTCCCCCTTCTTCTTTTCAAGAACGCAATTTCCTCATTGTTGGCTTTTCCTCCCATTTACGATCTTTTTCTCGGCTGGGAAGAGTCTTTTCTTTACAGAGCTTTTCACTCACAATGGTCTTGTTCCACCTTCTCGTATCGTGCACCCCTTGTAGGAACCGCCGTCTCTTCGGTTTTCTGTCCCTCCTCTTCTCTTCCTTTTGAGAAGGACGTAAAGCACAGCTCCTTCAATTTAAGAGGAGTTCGTTTTTCCGGCTCAGCCTGTTTTTACCTCGTTCCTTTTGGAGGGTTTCTCTTCCTTCCCATGGACCGACTTCTCGGTTAGTTGATCAGCAAGAGTTTGCAACCTTGTGTTCCGCTTCGCCAATTTTTTTTTCTTCCTTCTCCCCTTCCCCGTCAAACGCGAGCGTGACCACCCTCCTTTTTCCCTTGGAGAGAAGGCCGCCACTCTCTTGCTGTCTGTTCTCTTGTCCTTTTGGTTTCGCGATATTCTTCTTACTTTTTTTTCCCCCTCTTTCACTGAGAAGACAGGCCTGACCGCCGGCGTCTCATTTTTGCCCGAGACTTTCGGTGGCGTCCCGACCATTTTTTAATCCTTCCCAGTCTTCCCATCCTCTCTTTCACGATTTAGGAAAGAACAGCTCAGTCCCTTCCTTTCTTGGTCGCGCATTCAGAAGTAGTGTATCCTATTTTTTTCTATCTTCTTCATTCGATGGCAGTTTTTTGCTCTGCTTCTGGCCGAACTGAGCCACCCCAGTCCCTGAAGGTTGCAAGTTTTTTCCTTCTACTGCTTAAGGTCGCAAGAATTCATGCTGCTCCCGCCTGGCAAACCCCATCTACTCCCCCCCCATTTAGGAGTAATCACAAGAGGTCGTAGACTTTCCAATCTGTCCCTTCGTCACCTTTTTTTTTCGCCCTGGTAGAGTCGTAAACATATACGAGGATGAACCTCCCCTCTTTTCGCCGTCTTTCGATGGGTTTTTCCCCCCTTCGGTGAGTGAGGACAGTATCCCGTTTTCTGTTCAAAAGAAAGGCAAGGGCAGTCCCCTTTTTCTGTTTTTCCCTTTCCGTGCCCTGTTCCCCCCCTTTTCCTTGCGAAGGTTTTCCCCCTTTCTTACCACCCTGACCTCCTTCCCTCCCGGCATGCTGTTGGTCAAGACCGTGTTGAACTTTTCCCCCTCTCTGGATTCGAGATGCCTGATCTCTCCTTCATTAGTGCCAATATACCTTCCCTTTTTTTTTTCTTTCCCCCCATGGAGGCGAATAGTTCGTGCTGTCCTTTTTTTTTTTTTTGTCTACGAAAAGCCGTGTCCTCTACTCGTGCATTTTCAGCTCCCTTCAACGTCCTCTTCCTGACTCTCCCTGCGTGGGGTTTTTCTTTCTTCTTCTGTTTCCTGGGTCACGGCTGATGGGCGTCTGAAAGTTGTTCTAACTTTTGGAAAAGGAAGTTCTTGGCGTTGTCGTGGCCACTCTTTTCCACCGCCTTTTTTTGTACCAAACAGTCCCCACCTTTCCTCACAATGAGGGCGTTCTTTTCTCTCTTTTTTCTTTTTTTAATAATCCTCATTTGTTGTTGTCTTTGTCTACTATATCCCGATATTTTTTATTTTCTTCCCCAATGTTGAGTAACACAAATTCGCACTTTTTCGCTTTCTTCCCCTCCTTTTCCTACACTCTTCCCTTGGTTCGACCGGCTTTCTTTTCCTTCCCAAGCCGCCATTCGCTCACTCGACCCCTCCCTCCCCCCCCCCTTTCCGGTCTTATTTTCCGGGATTTCAGATGCTTTGAAAGTTGGCTGTATTTTGACGCTTCTTTCTTCTGCCCTTTGTCTTCTCCTGCCTTTTAACACTACCTTACTCTCGTTCTCTTTCGCCGACCAGGAGTCAGTGTCTCTGTTCCCTGACTCTCTTTAGGCCAGGATTTTCCCCTCTATCCCCCCAGCCTATACTTTTTTTCTTCCCCTATGTTGCAACAACGGCTTGTCCCCCCCCCCCTTGTTGGAGGGAAAGGCTTTCTCTTCCTTTTTTCTTCCTTTCTCCATGGAAGGATCATTTTCCCCTGCATTCTTTGCGGACCAGGGGAACCCATTCTCCTTTCTGTTTGTTTTCAGACCGCATTTTTTCTTTCCTCGGCATTTTTCCCCCTCTTTTCTTCAAATAGTTTTCTGGCTTGCATGCTTGCCCTTCTTTCAGCCTCTTCTTTATTTGCCCCCCCCTTTTCCTCCCAGAGGGAAGTTTCTCACTTGATGGGTCCCCTTTCCCCGCTATGATTTCAGCGATCATTTTTTTCTTTATGAGTGTGCCAGGTTTTTTTTTTTGCTTTCGATCTTGGGCGCGGAATTACGGACCCTTTCCGATGGGATTTTTGGCAACGACTGTCCTCTTGTTTTCTTTCTTTTTCTCTCTGCTAAGAGTGTCCTCTCCGTATCCGTGATCGGAAACATACGAGCGAATGTCCTGCCCTGAGCATCGCACCCTTGCCTTTGAGTCTCCCCCGCCAGCGGTCTATCCGATTAATTTCTTGGCGCGGGAACTTAGTTACCCCCACACCCCTGTTTTTTTAGGGTAAAGACGTATAGGTATCCATCTCCCCCTTCAGAGTGTTTTTTCTTTCCCCTCCCCTTCAATGGTAAAGCAGATTTCCCCCGTCTCGAAAGTACATTCTTTCCATTTCCGTCGCGCTATTTTTCTTCGAGGGTGAATTGCGTGCTTCCTTTCCCCCCATAGAAGTGCGTTGCTTCATCTCTTTTTGTGATCCTTTTTCCCCGTTAGGCTACACTGTTCTTTTTTTTTTTTCTTTTTTTTTGTTTTCTCTTTTTTTTTTTTTACCTCTTCTTTTTCTTTTAGAGCAAAAAAGTTTCCACCTGTCTCGGTTACGATGCCCACTCTTCTGTCCCCTTAGGCCAGGGCGATATTTCTCCCCTCAGGGAAAAACAACCTTTGTTTCCGCATGGCCAGTCACATCCTCCTTTTTTTGATTTAGTCGTAGCCTCTTTTCAGATACTCGTTAGGCCTTTTTCCCCCTCCGTCTCGTATTGCCCTTTTTTCTCCTTTCGGGAACGATAAGATGTTTTTTTTGTCACGTCTCAGGTCGTGACAGTCTCCGTGTGTCTCCCCTGAACCCTCTTCCATGCTTCTGGTTTTCGCCCTTCCCGTGACGGGGTCTTCAGCTTCGCCCCCCAAAGTGACTGGATTTTTGTTTGTCTTTCCTTTAAACAGAGGTCCTGCCCACCCAAGACAACATTTTTTTTTCCCCCCTAGAGTTTGCCCAGTTTGGGACACAGTTGACTTTCTTCTCTTCTTCATCCTGCATTTTTTGTGGCGGCAATTGTCGGCCCGGGCTTTTCTTCCCGGAAACACCTTCAGCTTCGTCTGGGTTCCTCTGCCCTGATCTTTTCTACGTCTTCTGGCCTTTTATGAAAAGTATATCTGTCCTTTTTTTCTTACAGGACGCAGGTGAGTTCGTCCCCTCCCCCCCCGTGCTGTCCCTTTTAATACTCTTACTTTTTTTTCGGCACAGCAAACTTCCTGAAATAGGTTTTTCGAAACTCAAGCCGCCCCAACTTTTTATTCCTTGGTTTTGTTGCGACTTTCCCCCCCACGCTGGTTTTTCTCTTTTTGCCTTCCGATAAATATGGGCGGCCCTGTTCTTGATTGAAGTCTGTTCCTCGATAATAGGAGCGCTCTCCCCGGGAAGATCGTCAACCCTACCGTTGCCCCCCCTTCTTTCCCTCCCACCCGCGCTTGAGGCGCTCGTTCCCTCTCTGATTTTCACTCCAACTCCCCTTCCCCCGGGTCGTGTTTCGACCCTTCCCCCTCGAGAGAATGACTGCTACCCCCCCCAAATGAGATTGTATGGGGGTCACCGTTTGGTCCCCCCCCCTTTCCTTCATTCCCATTGTGGCCGCGTGCCTCCCCCTCTGTAGGGGGAAGTGGCTTTTTCCCTTTAAAGGGGAATGAACGAGATTCGGTAGGATTTGATGATTCTCCTCCGGTTTTTGCCTGACGGTTGAGCCTTACGTCTCTCACCCTCCCCCCTTTTCTCTTTTTTGTGGGGTGTACGATACCGAGAACCCTTTTTTTTCCCTGTCAGTTGACAGTCTATATGAGTCCCTTTTGTTTTTCTGCTTCCTTCCTAGGTGGGGTCGCGAAGCACTTTCCTTTCTGGCGAAAAAAAAACTTGGCACTTTTGGTGGGACCTTGTTTTCATTTCTTCCGATCTTTTTTTTCCCCTTTCCCTTTCGAGGTCAAGCGTATGTGCAGGCGGAGATTTGGTTAGGGAGACCGGCCCGAAGTTCCTTGCACTTTTCCTCCAACCCCCTCTTTTGGTTTCCTCTGGGCACGTCTACGCAAATTATGCTCTTTTTGTTTTTTTTTTGGGGCTTGTCCGGCGGATTTTGATATCGGCCTCCCCAGGTTCATTCTTTTTGTTTTTGCTGGACCACCTTTTTTTTCCAGTATAGACTGGTCGGTGTTTGCAAAGTTTCCCCTAAGGGAACTGACCTGGGAAACCATTTTGGCCCCCAAGACGTCTTTTTTGTTGTTTTTGGGGCTTTGTCGACTTTTTGTTGAAAACCGTTAGCTTTGTTTTTCTTTTCTGACGCCAGTTGCAACCTTTTCTTTGTTGTGTACCAGTCTCCTTTAAAGGTATTACTCTATCTGGAGGTTCGCCTTCGGTTAATATTTTTTTTGACCCCCTCCTATAGGCGTGGAGGGAAGAAGAATTCGCTTTTTTAATTACGTGCCGCTCCTTCTTTTTTTGACTTAGGTCTCTTTTTCAAGGAATATGCTTGTGATGGTAACAGTGATGACCCCCCACCCTCCTCCCCACCCCACCACCCCGCCATGTATCCATATTTTTTATTTTCGTTTTTTTTTGTTTCTTAGGCTTGTCCCTTCTTGTCGGTGGATGTTTTTTTTTTGATTGAGAGAGGAATTTCGCCTTAGTTCTTTTTTTTCACTCTTACTAACAAGGGTGGTCTTTTTGGATGGTTCCGGACCTTCTTTTTTTTGTTGACCGTTATTCCCTTTCGTTCCGTTGGCTTTGGCTTCTGATTTGGTATCCCTTGGGAAAGCCGACCGTTCACCCCCTTTGTTTTTAAAATAAGCTCCTCTTTTTGCTCGAAACTTTCATGAGGACTCCGTTTTTTTTCATAGTGACTACGAAGTTCTATAGAGGTCTTGTCGTCTTATAGTGTGAACTAGTGAAGTCTCGGACAGTCGTAATAGAATGTTTCCGCCCTTTTGGATTCTTTTGCGTTGTGTCTCTCCTCAGGGCCCAGGAGGTTGGGCTCGATCGGCCAAGAGGCCAGATTTGCCTTCTTTTGGAGTGCACACTATCCGAAAGGCACTTCAGGTTCACTTCCTCTTTTTGTTCGTGAGCGGAGGATGCTACGTCCGTCATGCTTCCCCCCGCGCTAGGTTTTTCTTCTGGTGCGTTCCGCGTGTTGTTCCTCTTTTCTCCCCCCTGACGCTGACTTTTCAAATGGCAGTGACCCCCCAGCTGTTATCTAGCCCCCACTCTCGGATGGTTTTCTTCGTCTCGTATTTCTTCGGATAACCATCCTGCCATGACGCCTTGGCCTTCGTCTTTTTTTTGTTTTTTTTTTTTTTGTTTTTTCTCATGAGAGGCTCGTGGGTCTTTATTTTCTTTTCTTTCGTCATATTAATCTCCAGACTGCGGTTACTTTTACCCGGGTTCGATTTTCATACTCTCTTTTGGACGGTTTGGAGGTCCAACGCTTCCCCCCCTTTGATTAGGCGTATTTTCCTCCCTGTGGTGTTTTTTTTTACTAGTTTATTGCACCGGACGTTTATGGCTCCTCTTTCTCCCGACTCTAGAGCAACAAACCCTCTTTGCCCCCCCCCGAAGGTCAGTCAGCTGCTTTCTTTTTAAAGACTATTTTCTCGAGATTGGTTTTCTTCCCTCCTTTTTTTTTCCAAGTAGTGTCTTCGTTTTGGCCCCCCTTCAAGCAGGGGTCTCTCGGGGGGCTTTCGTCAGCTAGTTAGACGGTTGATCTCTTCCGAATATGTACGTTGGTGCATGAGAAACAATCCTTTACACCCCCCCGGTTTTCTTTCCACCCGGACAAAACTGCCCCGTATCCGCTGATATGTTCTCGCATTTCTTGTCTTTCTCCCTGGCCTGTGAGATAGAGGTGTTTTCCAGTTTCCATTATTGCCCTCTTTAGTGCCTCTTACCCCCGGTTCTTAGAATTTTTTTTTCTCACAGTTTTACGTTCCCCCCCCCTTTTTTACGGTGGGCTCGTTTCTTCTTTCTTTTTTGAAGGGTGCTTGTATTCTGAGATGTTACTCCCCTGAGACCCTGAGGGCTCCTCCCCGTTTCTTCTATGGTTGTATTCCGTTGTGAACCTTGCACTCCCTGTTCGGGGGGGTTCATTCCTTCCCTTCCCCCACTCTTTTTTTTTTTTTTTTCTTTTTTCAGACCTACTTTGGAACCCTTTGCACGTTTTTCTGTTTGGTGTTGCTTGAGGAATATAGGAAAATATTATTTCTTACCTTTTCCCCCTTCCTCATGTGTCCAGAACATTCTTCCCACTAATTTTCGTCCCAAGAAGATAGGCATTTCTTCCAATGTTTCGTGAACTCCCTCATTTACGTTGGCCTGATTCTCCCACTTTTGGTAGAGGAATTCTTCTTCCTCTCTTCGCTATTGGGTTTCCGTTTACCACTGTCTCCTTCTCGTCTGGATAGTTGGGACGGACACGCCGGGCTGCAAAACTCTTTTCATTCCGTCTTGTTCCCGGCGGGCCTCTTTTTCAACTGTGCCCTGATATGCAACCCCCCCTTCTTGTGATAGTTTTCAGGGAAAGTCATTTTTCGCCTCTTTGACGTCAGTCCCTTGAGGAGATTTCATATTTGGGACTTCCCCTGCTTCGCCTGTTGATAGTCAGACCTCGAAGTGAAGTGCTGTGGGACCTTTTATTTTTTTCTCTCGGTTGCTGGTCACCCAACCGGTCTGTTTTGTCTTGAGAACTCCCCAAGGCGATCTTCATTGGCCTTTGCCTCACCTTCCTTTTTTCCCGGCAGAGTATTGCGGTTCTACCCTTTTTTCCCCCCGACGTTGGACCTTTCCTCCTCTATTTTAATCATATCAAGAATTTTTCTTCCCTTTCTTTTTTTTTTTTCTAGAGATAAGCGAATCCGGGGGAAACTTCCCCTCCTTTTCTTAGGCCCTGGAGAAATGGCTTTCTGAATTCCTTTCCCCATCTGTGTCTTACTTTTTTTTTGAGTTTAGAGTCCAGCCCGGAGTTTTGGAACTCCCCTTTCTCGACCTGTTCAGCGGAAAAGACCTTAATACTCTCTTTTCTTTTCAGAGTAACTGGCGAATGAAAAAAACACCCCCAACCCTTTTTTTTTTTTGGGCTGTTTTCTTTCCCACCCTGTTAGGGTGAGGGCTTTCTCCTCACCCGGAGCATAGGCGTAGAAACAAGAGCATGCCCCCCATAAGGGTTGCGATTCATCTTTTATATTTTTTGAGTAAACTCCCTTAACCTCTGCGGAAACCTTTTTTCCCCTCAGTTCGTCAGGCACGAGAGAGCGCCTTTTTTTTGCTGAGGTACGGAACCCCGGGCGCCCTTCAGGATCAGAAAGGCTCTCGTGATATTTACATGCACCTGTCTTCTCCCTTTTTTGCCCCCCCCCCACCCTACCGAATCGGGGCTTTTCAGACCCCTTTCTGCATTGTTTATGGACCCTGCGAGGTAGGCCTTTCATATCATTTTCTCTTTTTTTTACCGAAAAGCCCACCACCCCACTTTCCCGTGGGCCCTAGGAGGGCCGCGACCCCAAGGAATTTTCATTTGGGTTAGAGAGAACCCGTCGCTTTTTCTGTCTTCCCCAGAGAACACCCTCTGAATACATGTATTTTAAGAACTTCGGTAGGGAGAATTTTGTACAGTTTTCCTGAAAGCTTTTTGGCCCCAGTGAGGGGGCGTGTTGTGTTCGCATCCTATGGATCAGTTATAAATTTTTCTGCTAGGTCACCACGAGATTGCGCTGGAACCTCCCCTCCTTATAGAAAAGGCCCCGGGATCAAGTGGAACATGTGCTCCTCCCGGATCTTCTGGTCCGTTGTGGAGTTGGACCTTCTGACGGTTCGTTATTTTTCTCTTCCCCCTGAGTTTTTTTTCGACAGATGGGGATTTTTTAGTCCTTCCCCTTCCCCCGCTTTAACGAAAAATGAGATCAATTGCTTGGAGTAGATTTTTTCCCAGTTTTACGTAGGCTGATCAGGCCCCCCTGCTCTCTCCCTGCGGATAGCCAGTAGCCATCTGCCTAGTCGGGTAGAGCGGTTTCTTTCCTTTTCCCCCTGATTCTTTAAGCACCTCTTTACTCATGAGAGCCATCGGTTGTGCAGCCTCGGTCAGGCCCGAGGACCTTCATCGACTAAGTTTTTTTGTCTTGAGGGTGCTCCACGTACCCCCCCCTTTTTAGTACTTTTTTAACCCTTGCAGGACCCTTAGAAGGAATTCGGTCCCGCTTCTGTAGATCGCAGGACAGCCTTTTTCTCCCACCCTCCCATCTCTCTCAATGAGTTCCACGTTACTGTGCCATCCCGTTCTTTTGACTGAATTCTTGTATTCGACTCTTTATTTGTTTTTTCTCTCCAGAAAGATTCCGATCCCCTCGGTCGCCGATAATCCCCCCTTTTCGAAGGTGGCCTTTCTGTTCAGCCTCCGGATTTATGAGATCTCCCCTTCCTTCCGTCATTCTCTATAGTGGTAGGTCCTCTGATAGTTTAGCCTCCCTTCAATTCCGTTTTTTTGATTAGATTGAGCGACCTTTACGTCCTCTGGCGATTACATTCTTTGTCCCCTCTAAGCAAGTTCTCTACAATCCCCACTGCTTCCGATAGGATCTAACCCCTCTTTGCTCTAAGTCATATGAAGCTTCCCACTTTTCACTTTAAACTCTTGTGACACCCCTTTCTTAGGACTCCCGGAGCGTTCGAAGATCCCCCTGCTAGTCTTCAGTTGTGGCGGGACAATTACCTTATTTCTTCTGTCTTTTTCTTCCCTTTAACTTTCCCCTCTAAGACGTTTTTCGGATCTTGCGCAATGGCAATTCTCATCATTTGATAGAAATTGTATGACTCGTTCCCAAACTACTAAAGTCCTCGAGCATCTCCACCAGCCCTTCCCCCCTCCCCGTTTTTTTTTTTTTTTAAGCTCTTCGATCGACAATTTCCTTTCTTTGAAGGTCCTAGGCAATTCAAGCGTGGACACCACGCGTTTTCCCTTCTTCCCCCCCCCCCTCTGGGCCTTCAACAGGGAGAGAGTTCATTGTAATTTTTCGTATTTCGCGCTTCCTCCTCACAAGCTTGGCGAGTTTCCTAACGCGAGAAAGGTCCAGTTTGCCTCCGATAAACGGGTAAAAAGCGCTGCAAGGATTGCGGTGTAGATCGGGACGCTGCCTTCCATTTTTCTTTCCCCCAAAGTAGTCACCCCCCCGCAGTTCTCTTTTTTGTGTGTCAGGCAAACCTGGACAGTTCGTGGAGCCTTTTTTCCCCCCGGAACCCAGTAGAGATGGAAGTGTCCCATTGCCGTCTCGCAAGCCAGGGGGCCTTGTTCTCTTCACTTCGTCCATATCCTTAAGTCCCCAACCGACCCAGGAGTTGTCCAGAGGCCTAGCCCCCATGGCAGACTATGAGAATGTAACCCTTGTTTTTTTTCCCCTTCTTCCTCCTTCTGTTGCCCTTTTCGTAATGGACTTGATCGATCCT